>Ga0272442_10000411_pt1 | contig 69856 bp, 55 predicted proteins | sample SSMForm2O_FD_200262 | JGI IMG/M metagenome (GOLD analysis project Ga0272442, IMG submission 200262) | Marine sediment archaeal communities from Little Sippewissett salt marsh, Falmouth, MA, United States - SSM-Form-2O | ecosystem: Environmental > Aquatic > Marine > Wetlands > Sediment ...
CAACTCGACGGGAGATATAGAGACGCGTGAATGGCGTTTCGGAGACGGTTCTGTCTCGACCGAGGAAGACCCGGTCCACGTCTACGGTGATCCCGGTGTATACACGGTCAGCCTGATCGTAACAGGCAGGGATACCACTGACAGGATGGATATGGAGGACCTGATACAGGTGAACAGGCCTGTGATCGGTGGAGACCAGGGATATTACAGGGTAATTTGTAATGTGGAAAATGCATCGGTATTCTTGAACGGAGTGCTTGAAGGCCGCATCAGGAACGGAATGTGCATCGTGCCGGTCTATGTCACAGGAACTCCTGACAGGACACTTGTGGTTGTTGCCGACGGTTACATGCCGTATTCGGGGGAGGTTACGAGACATCCTGAATCAGGGGAGACCGTTGAACTGCATGTGGTACTTGTCCCCCGAATACCGTCACAGACCAGGTACCCTTCCGGGTATATCAACAGGGAAGCGATCTTTTCAAACATATCCCATCAGTGGCAGGATTAGGCTGATTTTTTGGTACATAACCAAAAATTTTTTCCCTGCTGCAGAGGATAGTGCCTTGATGGAGAGGTATAACGGTCTCGAACTTTCGCCACGGAGAGTTGAATACCTCAAATACATGGCAGAGGGAGGTAAAACACTTAAAGTCAGCGATATCGCCGCCCGTTTCTCGATAGACCCGTCAACGGTAACAAAAGCCCTCCATGAGTTGAAGGAGATGGGCTTCGTTGTCCATGAACCATATCGTGGTGTTCGGTTATCGCCGTTTGGAGCACTTTACAGCGAATTCCTGTTGAGGCGACATCGTATACTTGGATTGGTACTCTCACACTACGGGCTGTCGGAGGACGAGGCATGCAGAGAGGCGTCACGGTTCGAGAGCTATGTATCGCGGTATGCGATCAACAAGATGTGCAGGGCCATGGGCCATCCGACAACCGGCATCTGCGGCGTAATCACGCACGACGAGTTCTGCCGCGGAGCCGGAAAATCTGGTACGGTACCAAAGCAGCATCAGGGAGAATAGAGGAAGTTGGGGGAGACGGAGCGTGAGATATACACTTGCCACAGAGGGGATTCTCTTCCTAACAATAGTACTGTGCCTTTCCTGCATCTGTGGGGGTTGCACGGAGTCGGGTGAAATAGAGGATGCTTCGCCCCTCGTCGTATCGGTCACCCTCGCGGCCCAGGAAGAACTGGTCAGGAGTGTTGGTGGAGACCGGGTGGATGTGATTGTCCTCCTTCCCAGTAACGCCGATCCTCATTCATTCGAACCGCAGGCCAGCCAGATGGTGAATATAAGCAGGTCCGACCTGTATTTCAGGATCGGTGAAGGCCTTTTACCCTTTGAGGACAGGGTTGTCTCCAGGATTGGGGATATCTCCGGCGAGCTGGAGGTGGTGGATTCGTCCCAGGGAATTGAGTTTATCAGCGGTACCGAAGGAAAAGGAGTGGACCCCCATATATGGCTCTCACTCCGGAATGCCGGAATTATGGTGGACACAATCCACGAATCTCTCGTAAGGCATGATCCGGCAGGTGAGGAATACTATTCTGCAAACCGCGATGCATATAAAGCCCGGCTCGAATCCCTCGACAAAGAGATCGGGGAAGATTTTGCCGGGGCCCGGACACGTGTATTCATTGTTACCCATCCCGCATGGGGATATTTCGCCCGCGATTACGGTCTCACCCAGATCTATATTGAGACCGGGGGGAAGGAGGCGACCGCAAAGGATCTTGAATATGTCATCGAGATTGCGCAAGGCGAGAACATAAGCGTGATCTTTGCCGAACCGCAGTTCAGTACCCGTGGTGCGGGGATGGTCGCCGGGGAGATCGGTGGAAGAGTGGAACTGCTCGATCCCATGTCGCCCGATTATCTGGCGAACATGGAGCACGTGGCAGAGAAGATAGCACGGAGCATGCAGTAATGACCGAACCGGTAATCGAAGTGCAGAATGTGACGCTTGGTCGGAACGGGCAGAAAATCCTGGACAATGTGAATCTTCGCGTGGATAGTGAGGATTTCTATGCCATAATCGGGCCGAACGGTGGCGGAAAGACCACGCTCCTCAAGATCATCCTCGGGGTACTCGAACCCCAGTCTGGCAGTGTACGGCTCCTCGGAGGGAGACCCCGTGAAAAGAGAAAGCTTTGCGGCTATGTCCCGCAGTTCAGGACATTCGATTTCCGCTATCCGATAACGGTGAAAGAGATGGTGCTTTCCGGAAGACTTGGCCATATTCCGGGCATCAGGAAGAAATATCGCCCCCTTGATATCCAGATGGCCAATGACGCCATGGAGAAGATGGGCGTATGCGATCTTGCAGACCGGCAGATATGCAACCTTTCAGGCGGAGAGCAACAGAGTGCCATCATCGCGAGGGCCCTTGCCGGCGGTCCGCGTCTCCTCCTGCTCGACGAACCGACGGTCTTTGTGGACGCCCCAACAGAAGAACACTTCTATGACATCCTAGAGGATTTGAGAAGCTCGATGACCATCGTACTGGTCACCCACGATATCGGTGTCATATCAACACACGTGACCAAGGTTGCCTGCCTGAACCATGAAATCTATACACACGGCACCAACGAGATAACAGAGGATATGATCATGTCCGCCTACCAGTGCCCGGTTGACCTGATCGCACACGGGCTTCCTCACCGCGTGCTGCGTGAGCATGACGGAGGTGGAGGGGATTGATCGGCATCCTTGGATACGGGTTCTTCCAGAACGCTATAATCGCAGGGATTCTTGCCAGTATCGCCTGTGGGATAATCGGGACATATGTTGTGGTGGAGCGGATGGTCTCCGTCAGCGGAGGCATCTCGCATGCAGCATTCGGTGGAGTGGGCCTCGGCTATCTCCTCGGAATCGATCCCATCTACGGAGCATTCGCCTTCACCACCGCAATCTCCCTGTTCATGGGTATCCTTAAGCAAAAGGTACGAGAGAGCATCGACACGCTGATTGCAGCCATGTGGGCTGCAGGGATGGCTGCAGGAATCCTCTTCATATCGCTGACTCCCGGGTATGCTCCCGATCTCTTCAGTTTTCTCTTTGGGAATATCCTGCTCGTTCCAACCGGGGATCTGATCCTGATGGCCATTACGGTCTTTTGCATCCTGGTAATCGTTGCAATACTCTTCAGGCAGCTGCTTGCGCTTACATTCGACGAGGAGTACGCCAGGATAATGAATCTCCCGGTAACCGGACTTTCGCTTCTTCTGATGGTTCTCATCGGTTTGACCGTGGTCATGCTCATCAGGATCGTGGGTATAATCCTGGTCATCGCCCTGCTGGCACTGCCCGCAGCAATATCGAGGAATTTCTGCAACAATTTATACAGCATGATGGTCCTTTCGACCGGACTCGGCATGATATTCACCATGGGAGGGTTGTGGCTCTCGTATGCACTGGATATCCCGTCAGGTGCGACCATCATCATGTGTGCGGTTGCAGGATATGTCGCCGTGCTGGGTTTAGGGAGGTTGCAGAACGGCAACGGCCGGTATACGTGCGACTGACCGGCGCCCCTGCTTCAAGGAGACCTGTGGAGAACCGGTATACCGGCTCGATACTGAGATCATGCCGGGTGGCACCTGCAGGTGCCTATGGTGGCCGCGACCAGCAGAGAACAGAGCGCAACAACAACGAATGCGGCAAAAAATGTCACTTTTTCGGCAACAAGTCCGGCGATGAAGGGGAGGAGGGTCATCCCCCCGTAACTTGCGGTATTGAAGAGGCCCATCACCACGCCCTGCCTGGCCTCAGCCTCGGCCAGGAATGCGAGCTGGGCTATTATGACCACGCCTGCCAGCACCCCGATGATGATCAGGGTCCATGGAGTATAGAACGTGGCAATGACCGCGATCGCCATGAGAAGGGCGGAACCCCTGATAGCAGATATCGGCTGGAGATGTACACGTGATACAAGGAATACTGCAACAGCGGTTGAGATATTCATGGCGGCGATGTGGATTCCGATGATATCAGGTGAATAATCGGTAAATTCCGGATAAATGGCAGTCAATGCACCTGTCGTGCCGATCATGAGGATCGCAGCGACCCAGAGCCAGAAATATTGCCTGATCACCCTTAGGAGTCTTTCGAGTATATCTGTGAACTCTTCTCTCTCTGATATACGGCCCAGGAGGCCCTTTCTCGGCATTAAAACGCTTAAAACGAGTGGAATTGCCGAAATAACGGTGAATGCGATGATCCCTGCATCCTGCATTCCCAATACCTGTACGAGCCAGCCTGTCCCTACGAGCCCTGCAACGAGCCCGATATTGAGCATGGCCATGAAATATCCGGTCATCTTTTCATGATCGGGACGCGAGTTGAGTAATGAGAGTGCCGCAGGCACGAAGAGGCCTGCCCCGAATCCTTCGACGAGGCGGATGGAAAAGACTGCTATGCCGGATTCGAACATGGGGAGCAGTATCCCCGTGGCTGTTGTAAGTACAAGTCCTGCAATGATGACCGGCAACTCGCCTATCCGGTCGGATAGCACTCCCGATGGCAGCACGAAGAGGAAAGCACCGAGAAAATATGCGGAGTAGATCGCACCCTGGGCGATGGTTCCCTCGCCGTACAGGGGGAGGACCGGGACGATGGCATTGGAGAGAGCCATCACGGCGAATACTCCCAGGCAGAGGGGAAGCCGTTCTCTCATATCATAGACATTAGAAGCGGCATTCTAATATTCGTATTGAATGGAGCATCCTCTTCATACACGAAAGAACACAGGGAACCATCTCGTTGCCCGGCACCCGGCACATAAAGGGGAGAACAACCATAAGATTCCGTCCGGCAGTCTGTCTGGGCGTGTATACCGGGGCGCCTCTTTTATCGGCTCATAGAAAAACCATTGTAAAATAAAAAAATTCAGTAAAAGGCGATGTTTGTATTTCATTGGAAGAGAATACGATAATCGTCCGCAGGTTCATTGAAGCCAATAATGAGCGAAACCTCGATCTGGTTGACGATTTGGTGGCAGAGGATTATATCGATCACACCCACCAGCAACAGGGTCTGGAGAACTTTAAAAGGCTCTTTTCGCTGGCTTTCAGCGCATTTCCCGATTGGCATGAACATGTTCTAGATATGATTGCCGAAGGGGACAGGGTGTGGGTTCGTGTGAGGGCCACCGGGACTCATACGGGCGAATGGAATCTTTCGGGAGTTCCGTTTCCTCCTACCGGAAGGGAGGTTGCGATGACGATGGTTTTTATCTGGAGAATAACTGACGGCAGACTTGCAGAAGGATGGGAAGTCGACGACGAACTGGATCTCCTCAGGCAACAGGGAGTTGTCGAATACACGGAAATGGGAAGGAAGATATTTCCCGAGAATATGAGGTAGGGGATAAAGGCCGGCATGCCATGAAAAACGGTCAGGGAAAAATACGTTTATCGGTGGAACTCTCTCACGGACCTAAAAAAAAAGAATGAGATTCTCAAAAACCAGGCCTTCTCCTATATCATCCGGTATGTCTCGAGGTTCATCGGAGAATGGGTCTGGATATGGTAGCGCTTATAGATCGAGCTGGCAAGGTCGATTGTGTTGTTCTCATCGCCGTGTATGGTGAAGATCTTCTCCGGCTTTGGCTGGATGTGGCCGACATAGTTCATGAGCTGCCTCCGGTCGGAGTGGCCGGAGAATCCGTCGATGGTGGCGATCTCGAGGTTGATGACGATGGTCTCCCTCCGTCCGATCGGGACCTCCCGCCATCCTTTCTGTATGCGTCTCCCCAGGGTTCCATCCGCCTGGTAACCGACAAAAACGAGGGCGTTTCGTTCATCGGCAGCCAGGGTGCTCAAATATTCCATGACAGGTCCGCCATTCAACATACCGCTCGTGGTGATGATGACACAGGGGTCTCCGGTAATGACTTTCTCGCGGAGATCCGGTGAATCGACCGGGACAAAGCACTCCGCCAGGAACGGGTTCAGACCCTCCTTGAATATCTGGTTCCGGAGATCGCTGTTTAAGTACTCGGGGTAGGTGGTGTGGATGGCGGTGGCCTCCCTTATCATCCCGTCCAGGTATATCTTCACCCGGGGGACCTTCTCTTTCCGGATACCCTCCTCGAGTGCCAGCATCACTTCCTGTGATCTTCCCACCGCGAAGGCGGGGATGATGACTTTTCCTCCCCTCTGGATTACGGTGTTTACCGTAGCATAGAGCTTCTCTTCTGCGTCCCCTCTCGGCGGCTGCATATCATTGCTTCCGCCATAGGTGCTCTCCATGAAGAGGGCCTCGAGCCTTGGAAACGAGTTTGCCGCCGGATTGAAGAGCCTGCTTTTGCTGTAATTGAAATCGCCGGTGAATGCGATGTTATACAAGCCGTCACCGACATGGAAATGCGCTATCGCCGATCCCAGGATATGGCCGGCATTATGGAATGTGAGCTTGATGTCCGGGGCTATGTCGGTCACGCTCCCGTAATTGAGGGTGATGGAGTGTTTTATGTAACTCTTCACTTCATTTGAGCTGTAGGGGATTTTCCGGTCCTCCTTTGATACGACGTCCAGGTAATCGAGCTGGAGCATCGCCGAGAGATCACGTGTCGGAGGAGTGCTGTATACCGGCCCGTCATATCCATACTTGTACAGGAGCGGGACGAGTGCACAATGGTCCAGGTGTGCATGAGTGAGAACCACCGCATCCAGCTGGGAAAGGGGATGGATCTCGGGGACGTAGAGATAGGGCGTGCTGTTGCTGTTGTCAGGCTTTTCACCGCAATCGATCAGCACCCGGCTTTCGGGGGTGGAGAGCAGGAATGCGGCCCGACCCACTTCACGACAGCATCCGAGCATCGTCACCCTGATCCACTGGTCCCTGGCAATGACATCACGGTGTATACGCCTGCCGATCGTTCGTAAAAATTCTTTTCGTTCCTCGTTTACCGATCGCAGATATTGCCGGATCTGCTTTACTGTGCTGCTCTCTATAGGAGGGGTACGTACGACCTTTGGTGTCCAGCCGATATGCTTGGTGATCTCTCTTAATGTGGCGCCATTTTTTCCGATTACAACTCCCGGTTTCTCTGCTTCGATGAGCACCTCCCCGGTGTCGGCATCAAAAAAGATATCGGTGATGCCTGCATTTTCGGCAACCACGGATCGTATATCATTTACGGCGTTTTCCGGCTCTTCAAGAATATTTGGCCGGACAACTATCCTCTTCCGGAGATCCCTCGCCAGTATCTTTATGAGATCCGCTTCATCGGCAAATTTCTTCGGGTCGTCGGTATATATAACCAGTTCCGGCCCTTCAAATTCTACCTCCGAGACGGTTATCCCGGCAGGGACTTTATCGTTGATCTTATCCTTCAGTTCCTTAAGCCTGTCTTCAATGAGCATTAAATCCGTCCTAAAAAAGTTTATGCTGGAATGGAGAATTTTTGCTGGACATCTTCGTCAGGTATTTCCATGTATTCGTCGCTGGTGATTACGACCACGTGTATACCTTCGCCTGATCCGGCATCTCTCTTGATTGCTGAACGTATCGCCCGGATTGCGAGAGAGACTGCAGCATCTTTATCCATTCCCTTTGTGTACCGGTCTTCCAGTACCCCGTATGCCATAGGTGAGCCCGATCCGGTGGCCACGATCTCCTCTTCCTTCGTCGCCCCACCGAGCGCATCAACAGAATAGATGCTGGGTCCGTTTTCATCTACACCGCCCACCAGGAGCTGGACATAATAGGGATACATTCTGTTGTTATTGAGTATATTCGAGAGCAGGGTCGAGGCGGCGCCGACCGTCATCTGGCGTCCTCTCCTGATCTGGTACAGGCTGCCTTCGACGGTCATCAGCCTTGCCATCTGCTGTGCATCGCCCACTCCGCCTGCAGTAGTCATCCCGATTCTATCAGCAATCTGGTAGACTTTCTTCGCCCTTTTGCTGGCGATCATGTATCCCATGGTTGCACGTTTTTCCGTGGCCAGGACCACTCCGCCATCAAATATCAGGCCTACTGTCGTAGTTCCCTTCAGGGGTTCCTGGTATTGTGAATTCATTTAAATACCCCAAAACGTTGGTAAACGCCGTAAAAACTTGAAAAAGCGCTTCACCAATACAATGTCATTAATAAATTTAAAGGTTTTTGTTATGCCAGTTCGGTACAGAGCACTTTTATGAGTTCCCGGTCAAAGAGCATCGCGACAAGTCTCTTATCGCCGTTTACAACCGGAAGCTGGTCTATCCGTCCCCTCTTCATCTTAAGCGCACACTCGCTCACTTCCGCGTTCAGTGGGACAGAGATGACGTTTTTCACCATGGCCGTCTTTACCGGGCGGTTCGGGAGCTGTATCTTTGAGATGCCGTAACTTATGGTATGCATGTCACGGATGCTCTCCCAGGTCCACTCGTCGTCGTCGGTGCCGTTGGAGAAATCGCTCACTTCAACCATGTCCTCTATGGATGAATGCCTGATGAGATCACGCTCAGATATTATTCCCTGGAGCCGGCTTTCGGAATCGAGTATAGGTATTGCTTCGAACCCGGAAATTTCCATGATGCGTCCGACGAGGGGAAGGGGAGTCTCTTCCCAGATGGCAAATGTCTGGCTCGTGAAGTGCTCCTTTATCTCGTCGGAGATCTTCATCTGGGCGATTGCATGGACCAGGTCGGCGATACTCAACAGACCGATCAATGTTCCATCCTCTACCACCGGCAACCTCCTGACATTCTCTTGAATGAGGACGCGGGCGGCTTCCTGGATGGAGCAGTCCGGATCGACCGTGACCGGGCTGGTCGTCATCAGGAGACCGAGCTGGGTCTCTTCCGATTTCCGGAGCAGATCCTTCCTGGTGATGATTCCAACCAGTTTGTGGTCCTTGAGAACGGGGACCCCGCTGATACCGGTACGTTTCAGGATTTTTAAGACATCGTCCCTGTTCCCTGGAATCTCCACGCTGACCACGTCAGTGGTCATGAAATCTGATACCTTTGCACCCACTATGGTCTCACCACCATGACTGTCACCTTGCTGTTGGTCACCACAAACGAGCTCACGCTTCCGAGAAGGAGCCGATCGACTTCGCTTCGTCCATGCGAACCCACCACGATGAGATCGACACCGAGTTCCTTGGACGCTTTCAGGATCTCGTTTCCTGCATGACCCGCTTTGATATACGTCTCGATATCAACAGATTTCTCCTTCGCTTCCTGTATTGTCGAATCGAGAGCTTCTTTACCTTCTGTCTCAAGCATGCTGTACATTATCTCCCATGTATTGTCCATGGGCAGGGATGAGAAGAGCCCGGTTTCCACGACATACAGAACGTGGATCTTTGCCTTCCAGATGCGAGCCTCTTCGAGAGCCAGATGGAAGGCCCTCTCGCTGATTTTTGATCCGTCTATTGCCACGAGTATCTGATTAAACATGCGTACCTACCAAAACAGTCTCCTTTATAATGGTATATTATGAATTAAAAACTTTATTGACGATACTTGCCTCTCCTGCACGATTTACCAGTGTTGAATGCAGATCGCGGGAGAGGTGCAGGTTTGAGCTGCCTGCGTCAAGTACCAGGAAATTTGCAGGATTCCCTTCTTCTATGTAATATGAACGATTTAGGATCCCGGCACCATCGATTGCGTATCGAAGTATGTTCTCAGGCTCCAGCCGGTAAACCGTGGCGATGAATTCCATCTCGCGCCACATATCCGGCTGTATAAACATCACGTTGTCGGTCCCGAGAATGATCCTGCATCCCTGCTCTTGCATCTCATGTAACGGGGGGTGGCTATTGGATGATGAGACTCCGAGCTTCCAGTTGGACCGCGTACATACTGCTATCGGGATCTCCATCTCCGCAATCCGGGCAAGTTGTCCGGGAGTGGCATATGTACAATGAATGAGGAGATCGGGTTCATATTCAAGGGCAGGATCGATATCAGTGGAGTCTCTCTCCCCTGCGTGGAATGCCACCAGCCCGCCTCTGTCCCTGACCCGGCGGATCAGGGATTCGATATCGTTTACGTCCCGCACACTGCTAATGCCGATTCCGTCGGCGACATACTCCCCTCCGTCCCGTCCGAAGATTACAGGTGTGATGGGAATATCAAAAACCGCCTGTCTGAGTGTATCTACCCCTGCGATTCCGCCCTCCCTGAAATCCGCAAAACCGGCCTGGCCTGAATGGACCATCGTCTCGAGTGTCGCGCGCATCGACCTGGCAAGCTGCTCCTTCCCGGTGTCGGCAAGAAGACGGTGTTTTAAGCCAAAAGGAGGTGTAACGAGCTCTTCAAGGCTGCCTTTTACCGGTAAATCCATTGCGATGCCGTCGCCGAGATGGGTATGTGCATTAAAAAAAGCGGGGCAGATCCAGAGGTTGCTTTCTACATCGATCTCCTCGATTCTATGGATTATCCCTTCCCTGACATCGATTAAGACATGTTTCTCCTCCAGTTCCCTGCCGACGAGGGCCAGGCCCTCGAAGGTCGTATCCCTTTTGAGCATTGGTTCCTGACACCGTTTTATATATGGAGAGAGAGAAATAATTTTGTATGGCAAAGAAGAAGGGTGGAAGGCTGATATCCTCCGCAGGACTCGTCAATTATTATGAGAGCGAGGACAAGCGGGCGATCCATATCAATCCTGTCACCGTGGTTGTTGTCTCGGCAGCTATTGGGGTCTTTATACTGATAATGAACTATATCTATTAATTCTCTTTTCAAGACAATCCAAAAAGAAATTGGTGTCGTCATTTTCATAGTAGAAAGATCAATTTTTCAGTCTCTTTCTGATGATATCCTCATCTTTTGTAAAATATAGGTTGTCATGCCCTTTCCAGGGAGGACAGTTCCGGAATACCGTTACCGGAACTCCTTTGTGGCTCTCCCCCATGACGAAGTTGGCAAATCCCGCGATCTCATCGACTACTGCTTCTTCCGTAATATGCAGAACGTGTCCGAAGAGATCCGTATCCCCTCTGAAATCACTGATTGCTGTGATCCCGCTCCATCCGATAGCGTGACCGGTCTGCCCTCTCCGAAACGACCTGCCGCACGTGTCTGTGACGATGACAGCCACATCGACACCGGTGATGGATCGGATACCGTCTGCGATCTCTTTTGCAGCACCCATCGGATCAGGTGGCAGGATAATTATCATCTCGTCTTCGATATTGCTCTGGTCAACGCCGGCCCTCACACCGATATGTCCGCATGGCACTTCAGAGAGGACAAACGGGTACTCAAGCAGTATATCTGCCGATTCGTCCAGGACCGCCTGGATGAACCGCGGGTCTTCCTTTGTCATGCCGGCGATCCGGATGGCCCGGTCACCAGGTGTGATATCTTTAAGGCTACGTGTATACCCGCGGGCTTTCGAATAGACGGACGATGCAACACAGATAATATCGCCGTTTTCCAGTTTTATGGCGGCACAGATCAATGCGGGAAGATCGTCACCCTCGTGGATGATGGGAAGACCGCTGACACCAATGACCTCTATAGGCTCCTCTGACATGTTCCTCAATCAATAAAGGGAGCTGGATTAGAAAAATACTCGCATTTCGGGGTCTTGTATGCCGGTGTTTTAGTATAATGCCGGATCAGGTATTACATGGTAAATGCGGTCCCGATCAGGCAGCGCAGACCTGCGTAATATATATACACATGGAGGGCACAATCACCAAATACCAATGTTCCTGGTCATCCGGTGCCCGGGCTGCAGGACTTTTACCTATGTTGACAGGTTCCAGCAGTGGAAACTCTGTGCGGTATGCGGAGAGGCGATCAATGTCAGCAGGGCCCCTGCATATGTCGAGGTGGACGATTACCATACGGCAGAAAGCATTGTTGACCAGCTTGAAAAGTACCTGCACCGGACAAAGCGCTACGATCTGACCCCGGAAGAGATCGCGACGTTACGAGAAAAATACGCACAATGGGTCCGTAATAGAGTGTGAATCACCATTTTTTCCCACATTTGCGACACAGAAGGGTCACTTCCCTGCCGCAGGTCGGACAGTGAAGACCAAGACGCGGGTTGTATTGAAGCGAAGTGCCGCACCGTTTGCACAGGATCTCCATCTCGTATCCGCATTCGTGTCTGAGCATATCATGTAGTTATCGGGCCACACATGAAAAATATATGGGTAGAATTACCTCCTATCCCATGGAAAATGCCTTGAATACTCATTCTGTCGATTTTGTATACAGATCGTCTGCCTGGGGGAACTGACCATCTTCTTTGCCTGGCAGCTACTCTTATCCCTCTTAAGATGTAAAAATTCAAAGTAATACCAGGATGTTTCATGACCCTGATCGATACCTATTCAGAGGTGATGGGAGAGATCCAGTCCCTCTACAGATCACGCCTCCAGATACAGATCCTGCTCTCGCTCTATGAAAAAAACAGGACCCTCTCACAACTCCGGGAGATAACCGGCAGTACATCGCAGGCCCTCATTCCAAAGATACGAAAACTGGAGTCGAGCAATTATATTGATAATAAGGATTATCAGTATTTTTTGACCCCAATCGGGAGGATCCTGGCAGGGAAGATGAGCGATCTGATCTTGTTCCAGGCGGTTATCACCAAACATGGGAAATTCTGGTCCGATCACTATATCGAGGGAATACCGGAGCCATTCCTCTCCAAGATAGGCATGCTGTACGAGACCGATATCGTCAGCGACACAAATATCGATATATTCAATGTCTTTTTTAATTTCCTAAAAGCCGTAAAAGAAGCCCAGACAATCCATATACTCTCTCCCATCTCCAGTCCTGCGCATACCGATGCTGTGGCGAAAAGGGTGGAGCAGGGAATACCTGTTGAACTCGTGGTCGGAAAGGAACTTGCCAAACAGTTTTCCCAGTCCCCCTATATCGAGATGATTCGAGAATTGTCGGGAGATTCCAGCAGTAAAATTTTTGTCATCGATGAACCGTTGAAACTGGGTCTTACCATGACCGACAAATGCATATCTCTTGGCCTGTATCGGAAGGATATGATAACATATGATACCACGACCGATCTCTTCAGCAGCGACCCGAATGCAATAAAATGGGGAGAACGTGTCTTTGGTTATTTCAGAGACAGGGCGACGGAATTGGAATTTTAAAAATCATAAGGAACTTCAGTTTTCTTTATATTAATCTGATTGATTAACGTTTATTTATCACATTCAAATTCGCCATGGGAATGAATGTGTAATTCTGGTCATGGATTTTAATCCATGTTCAATTATCAACATGGAAATGCGGGATTGCGCTGGAACCTTCAGGTATTTATTGACTGTTTCATATACAGTTCGATATATCTCTCTTTTGCCGCAGGAGCGATGGTATATATCTCCAGTCTCTTTCATAAGGTTGCATTTAACCCGACGATATTCTTTATCGGGGTATTTGTCACCTTTGCTGTCTATAACCTGAATCGCAAAACCGACGAAGAAGAGGATGCGATAAATCACTCGGAACGGTTCTCGTTTACCAAGAAACATGAAAAGCTGCTCTTTTACTCCGCGATTACGGCCTATGCAGCGGCATTGGTTATCGCCGCATATTATGGCCCGGCCACTCTCCTTATCGCCATCTTCCCACTCTCAAGTGGAATCTTCTACAGCCTCCCCATTCTGCCCGCCCGTTTCGGTTTCAGGAGAATAAAGGAGATCCCTTTGATGAAGAGCTTTCTTGTGGCCATGGCATGGGCCCTGCCGCCCGTACTCCTGCCTGTATATGCTGCCGGGGCGTCGATCGGCCGGATAACCATGATTCTGATACTGTTCTTCTTCACACTCGTATTCATAAACACCGTTCTTTTTGATATGAGAGACATCGAAGGTGATGCCCAGTCGGGAGTACGTACTATCCCTGTCATACTCGGGTTTGCTCGCACCAGGTTTGCCCTCACCGCGGTCAATCTCCTGACCGGTTTTGTAATCTTTATTCTTGCAGCCGCCGCACTACCGCAGGTCTGCCTGTGCGTCCTTATCGCCGGGATCGCCTATGTCCAGCTGTATATCGCCCTGTCAAACACCATCGATCTCGGCCGTATTGTATGTGACCTGTTTATAGACGGCCAGTTCATCGGGCTTGGAGCCGTGGCCTATGTGATTGCATGTATGGGGCTGATACCCTGAAACCACGATACAACGAGATGTAGTATTGTACCTGATAACCGTTCATCGGAGAGATTAATCTTCATCACCGGAATAAATATGGAAAACCGGGATAATATCATTCTGGCCAGTGCAGGATCAGAATTTGTGCCGGCAAGCACAAAGAACTGTACTGACTTTACATGCGGCAGTCCTTAGGCGATAGGGACCATTATGTCAGGAAATCGGGGGTGTTCTATCGGAACAAATGATTGCCTGAATGGTAAACCGGACAAATCAACCGGTCCCGAATTGATTACCATTAGGAGATGCTGATGCAAACCAGAGAGTAAAGAGAAGATTCCTCCCATCAAAACCTTTCTTTTCTCTCTATTTTGTAAAAATTCCGGGGGCTTATGCCCGGATTTTGGTTAACTTTCGTTCTTTTGTATATAGTTATACTATGCTGTACCTGAGCAGGGCTGCTATCCCTCCCAGGGCATCCAGTTGGGCACCAGGATCGAAACTGCTTGAAAATATAACGACTTTCGTCTTGGTCTCTTCCGCCCTGTCAAGCAAGTCGACGATCTCCGGGTCCCGGAGGAGCAGATCTGAGACCAGGAGTACTTCGCAGGCCCCGTATGACACAGCTTTTTTGACCTCTTTCCTCCCATATGCCGATGGCTGATCACAGGCGATCCTCTCGAGGAGGCTCTCGATCAGCCGGACCTCGCGTCCGAGCTGGAGGTCTTCGGAGAGACGGTCGACAACACCCTGGCCGATAACGTCCTGGACCGCACCCCTCCCCACCCGCCTGGTCTCGGCAACGACGGTTTTTTCCACAGTTTCGGGGTCGATCGTCCTGAGGTAGCGCAGGAAATCGTCCTTGATAAAGCCCGGACCGGCGATCACAAGAGGGCCGTCGATCTCTTTTATATGCTGGGACACTCTCTCAAAAAAGGCGCTCCTCGAATCAATCCCGGCGCCTTTGCCGCTTCCCATCGATATCTCCACCACGGGCTCAGGTCCATACTGGCGCAGCCTGAATAGTTCAGCATCACCCTCCTCAATGGTGAGGATGTGGACCGCCTTATGAATAGACGCCCTGACCGCACGTTCTATCCGTTCGAGATCGGTATACTTCCAGTCCTTTATCACTGAGATCTCGTACCCGGGTTCGAGGTTGAGGGTGTGGTGCGATCCTGCATCAATCCCGTGCTCGATCCGGCCTGATATGCGAAGCCTGACCGAATACTTGTGGAACTCGACCTTCTCGACACGAATACCGAGCCTGACCAGCCTCTTTTCAAGTTTTTCCGGCCGGATCTTGTCTGCAGACGACTCCGGAGCCCTGAAGGTATCGGCAAAGACCAGGTCTCCCGGTCCGACAAGATGGGAGAGGTGCCAGAGGTCATCGACACTCTCGGGAAAGAGCACTATCTCCCCAAAAGCTCCACGGAGTGAGGATATGTCAGCTTTCATGCTACTCCACGATATCGGATCCCCCCGGGGGGACGAAGGCTGCCAGCTGTTCTGTATTCAGGATCTTCTTCAGCCCTTTCTGGTCTTTCTCAGGGATCTTCTCCTTGAGTGCCCTCAGCACCTTCCTGGCGATGTCGTTCGGCTCAAACGTCCCGGGTTTCAGGAGCACGTAGTAGCGTGTCTTAGCCGCCACAGAGGAGGGTGATCCTCCGATTACTACAATGCTGGGCGAGAGCGTGATCCCGATTGCGATCCCGAGCGGCACGTTATGATACCAGGACCGCTCGCCACGTATGATGAAAGAGCCCCTGCTCACGTGTTCCCCTGATTCGGGTGTCTTGCTCACCTGGTCAGGAGATACGCTATAGACATCGGCACTGAAATGCCCGCTCTTCCATGCTCCTGAATATGAGGCGGCGAATATGGCCACTTCATCCATGCATGCAGTCTCACCCTTGACGATGACGGCGCTTGCACCATGGACATCGGCATGCACGAAGCGATCGCCTCCCTCCAGGTACTTTTTTACCAGTTCCTCGTTCTGGGAGGCATCCCTGCCGCCAAGCACGAGGGTCCCGTCAGAGGTAGTAAACCAGCGGAACCTGTGGTACCAGCGTTTTTTGAGGAATGCAGCCGGCCGAACCCGTTCGGGCTTTTCCTGTATTGCCCGTTCCATTGCGGCCCTTGCACCCTCGATCTTCCTGCGGTATTTCTTGATCTGGTCATAATAGCGGCCGACATTGGCCTCGAGACTTTGTTGAACGTGGATCGTGACCGTCTCCCCGACATCAACGTCGACAGCCGAATCTGCCGGATACACTTTACGTATCCTGGTGGCAGGGCCGGTCTCCTGCGCTTCCAGGACAGCCTGGATCTCCTGCCAGGATCGTGTCTTTGCGGCTTCTGAGAGTGTCTTTATGATCTCGTCGATCAATCCGTAATGTTCGTAGATCTTTTCGACTATTTGCTCGTTCCGGGCTACTTTTTGCTCGAATTTCGCAATGGCCTGCTTCTGCTGACGTTTTATGAACTCTTCCCTAGAAAGCCTTGGCCGGGCTTTCTTCCCAACTTTCTCCTCTCCGGCCAATGGTTGGTAAAAGAGATCGAGGGCCGCATTGAACCCTTCATGAATGCCAGGCTCTCCTCCTCCGTCAAGGGGAAACGGAAGACAGTTATCCCCGGAAATAACCGGAAAGATCCCTGTTTCCGCCCTTCGGATCAGTTCCTGGAGTGCCTCGAACACCGCCCCGGAATCGACATCGGGTGAAGGGGTCGTTTTGTCGATGCCGGTTTTGCCGCAGATGTATTCGGCATACTTCCCTCCAAGCATTACCCCGACAGCGAGAGTCCGGACGATATCCCGGTCTTCCTGTGCCAGGAACGCTCCGAACTCCTCGCGGCTGTACGTGGTGGGATCAGGTTCCGGATAGATGTATTCCACACCCGGCACCACTTCACGTTCCCTGAACCGATGATGCAGGAGCGGTTTTATGATTGTGTAGTCCTCTTCGCAGAGCACGATGTTCCCCTCGTCGAAGAGCTCCAGGACAAGGTGATATACGGTATCACGCTTCCCCACATCGATGGTGACAATCCGCTGTATCCCGTGCTGCCTGATATCGAGCACCCGTCCGCCCCTGAGATATTTCCGGAGGAGCATGGCAAACGAGGGGGGCATCTTTGGAGGGGTGGGGAGTGTGGCGATGAAATATGCCCGCTTTCCTGCCTCGATGAGCAGGTTGTGCCTGGCACGGTCCTCCCCGTTGAGCCGGAGTACTACTGTCCTTGGGTTGAACTGGTACACCTTGTCGGTCCAGAGGGGCATCTGCATCCTCCATTCGGTGACGGCAGCCCTGATGTCAACTCCGCTCATTCCCTGCGACGTGGCCATGTGTATACCAAATTAGATATGGGTTCAGGACTAAAAAATAGGTCTACTGGTGTCAAGATGAGTGCCGAGACGACGGAGGAAACCGAGGGCCTTCCCAGGAAGTTGTCGCCCGAGGAGAAGAGGATTGAACATATCATCCGGATCAAGAGATCGGTCGTAGCCTGCCTGCTGGGAATAATTGCCGGGTTGATCTCCTATCTTCTGGTTGATTCATCAAATATCATGGGCCTTCAAAGCTACACCATGCTCTCCCTGCTGATCATGTTTGCAGGGGTGGTAATACAGAAGCATCTCTTCGTGCTGATGCACCTGAAGCCCTCGAAGATGGGTAAGAAAGACTGGCTGTACCAGGGGTTCATGACCTTTGCCTTCTGGTTCATTATCTGGACGATCCTGCTCACCAGCAAGATGCAGTGAGAAGAGTGAGAAGAGATGCGTATCGCCGTCGTCCACAAGGAACGCTGCCACCCGAAAAAATGCGGAAATGAGTGCATCATCTACTGCCCGAGGGTCAGGACAGGCGATGAGACCGTCATCATCGGCGAGGACGGAAAAGCACTCATATCAGAGGAGCTATGCGTGGGATGCGGCATTTGCGTCAAAAAATGCCCGTTCGCGGCCATCGATATCGTGAGTCTGCCCGAGGAACTGGAGCATCCGACCCATCGGTACGGGGTGAACGGGTTTGCCCTGTACGGACTTCCCATACCGGTTGAGGGCAAGGTTACCGGTATACTCGGTGCAAACGGAATAGGCAAGAGCACTGCCGTGAATATTCTCTCCGGCCAGCTGAAACCAAATCTTGGAGAACCTGACCGCGATGCCGAGTGGGAGGAGATTCTTAAAAGCTATGCCGGGACCGAACTCTTCGAGTATTTATTGACCATTTCACGAAAAAAGATGAGAGTGGCAATAAAACCCCAGTATATCGATTATATACCAAGAGTTTTTTCGGGAACTCCCGGTGAACTTTTGAAAAAGACCGATGAACGTGGGAATCTCCCGGATCTTGTTGCGGCCATGAAACTCGGACCGGTGCTCGATCACGATATATCCACGCTCTCCGGAGGGGAACTCCAGAGGGTCGCCCTCGTTGCCTGCCTTGCAAAGGAGGCGGACTTCTACTTTTTTGATGAGATAACACCTTTCCTCGATATTTACCAGAGAATGGCTGCCGCCCGGCTGATTCGCGAACTGGCCATCTCCCGGCCCATCGTGATAGTGGAGCATGACCTGGCCATCCTGGACATGCTTGCCGATACAGTTCATATCGCCTATGGAAAGCCTGCGGTCTTCGGGGTTATAACCCAGCCCAAGGGAGTGCGGGTGGGAATAAACCAGTACCTGGAAGGTTATCTCCCTGAAGAGAACGTACGTTTCAGGGAGTATCCCGTCGTGTTCGAGAAGAGAGCGCATGCCGGGGGAGCGGAGAGGGCGATACTTCTTGAATATCCCGAAATGACAAAGACCTTTAAGGATTTCAGGCTCGATGTCAGGTCAGGCCATGTCAGGGCCGGGGAAGTTCTGGGTGTCGTGGGAGCCAACGGTATAGGAAAGACCACATTCGCCCGCCTCCTTGCAGGCGACGAGACACCCGACGGCGGGCCGGCGGAGATGGAGGCCAGGATATCGTACAAACCGCAGTATATCAAGGCAACAACGTCTGACACCGTTGAATTCTATCTCAGGAGCTGTACCACGCACTTCCAGACCTCGATGTACCAGCATGACATCATCGAACCCCTATCGCTCACCCCGATCCTCCAGTCACCGATAGACACGCTCTCCGGCGGTGAGCTCCAGCGGGTGGCAATCGCAGCCTGTCTCTCCCGTCCGGCCGACCTGTATATCCTCGACGAACCGAGTGCCCATCTCGACGTCGAGCAGAGGGTCAAGATCACCCGGATGTTCAAGCACCATGTCGACGGGAAGGACGCGGCGATACTCGTGATCGATCATGACATCTATCTCGTGGACATGATCAGCGAGCGTGTCCTGGTCTTTGACGGGCAACCGGGCGTTTCAGGCTGCGCCATAGGGCCGTTCGATATGCGGGAGGGGATGAATCGGTTCCTCTCGAGTCTTGGTGTGACATTCAGGAGGGACCAGACCGGTCGCCCCAGGATCAATAAACCCGATTCATATCTAGACCGCGAACAGAAATCGAGCGGCGAGTACTACTATTACACTGATAAGGATTTGGGCGAGTAACCTCGAAAAATGAAAAATCGCCCTTGTTCTGCCATTGCCACGGTTGGCGGGATTTCTATCCGGGCATCATATCTTTTATAATACTCCCCAGGGTCTCTCTACCTCCCTGACCGCCTTTTTCCTGCCTTTAGTGGCGGGGGGGTTGCAGCTATCTGGGGTTTATGAGACTGTTTGACAGGCTTGAATGCAACCTACCCCGTTTTAATTATTCTGACTGGGGGTTGCACCCCCAGACCCCTGCAGAAGATACCTGTTGGGCAGGGTTGATTGTCATATGCCCTGATACAGATCCTATCGCCTTGTAGGGGTTCGCCGCAACGGCAGGGGCAAGCGAAGCGTAGCCCCTGGGAGTGTCTAAGGTGTATACTAAAAGGGGGGATTGCAGCATAATGAACCCCCGAAGAGGATAGCCCCAGTACAGGGTTGATTGGGATTTATTGGGAAGAGTCTCACTCCCCAGTGCAGTCCCTATCGCCTTTTAGGGGACGCCTCAACGGTAAGGACAGTCGAAGTGTAGCTGCTAGAAATGTCTTTAAGCTATTACTGGGGGTTGCACCCCCAGACCCCTGCAGAAGATACCTGTTGGGCAGGGTTGATTGTCATATGCCCTGATACAGATCCTATCGCCTTGTAGGGGTTCGCCGCAACGGCAGGGGCAAGCGAAGCGTAGCCCCTGGGAGTGTCTAAGGTGTATACTAAAAGGGGGGATTGCAGCATAATGAACCCCCGAAGAGGATAGCCCCAGTACAGGGTTGATAGGGATTTATTGGGAAGAGTCTCACTCCCCAGTATAGTGGAGCGCAGCCCCCTGGGAGCGTCTAAGAATTATATGTTGACAGGGGGTTGCACCCCCTGAAGCCCCGCTGGCGATAGTCTTTGGGCAGGGTAGACTGCGATTTTGGGGAATAAGCTTACCACCTCCCGTGTAGTCCCTATCGCCTTGTGGGTTCGACCAACGACAGGGGTTTTCTTCACGGCGTGTAACTAAAAAAAGTAAAAAAAGATTAATGCAGCCCTTTTAATTCCCAGTCCTCTTCCACTTCTGGTGCTGCTTCTGCAGGCGGCTTTTTGCGCCGTAAGAAGTGGAGGGCAACGAACACGACGGCAATGATGATGATCGCCACCAGCGCGATACGTATGATGAGGTCCATCGGGAAGCCGGATTGGTTCGGTGTTTCGGTGGGGTTCGTGGTGACCTGTGTCTGTGTTACAGTTGCGGGGGCCTGGCTTTTTACAAAGAGTGCGAAGATGCTGGTATGGGTGATCTTGGCACTCACGGTCATCGTGGCTTCATTTACGGTGGTGGGGATATCTTCCCATAGTTTTGTATCCGGGTTGTACCACTTGATGGAGAGATCCCGGCCTTGCAGGGCAGACCATTCATTTGCGGGAATGGTGATGCTGAAGGTCATGAATGGATCAAAGGACGCCCCGTCAGGTGTGATGTCATAGGCATACCCCGCAGATGAGAATCCTGCACCCTGTGGTACGGGAGGGAGGTCGGTATTCGGGATTCTCCTGATGGAGATGGTAAGGAGCGGTTCGCCCGATGCACCCGTCGGCATCATGCCGGACTGCATCGAGATCGATCCGAGTGAGTCCTCGGCAACTATAACCACGGATTGGGTGAGTGCGAGGTTCGAGCCCAGCGGCAGCGTGCTTCCCGAAACCGAGGGTGTCGCTGTGGCTGTTGGAGTCGGAGTCCCTGTCGGTGTCGGGCTTGTGGTGGCGTATATCGGTGCATAGAAACCACCGCCGCCGCCGCCACCGCCGCCGCCGCCACCGCCGCCGCTGCGCTGGACGGTTATGTAATTGATCTTTGTGCGTGTCGCGGAACCTGCAGCGTTGCTGGCGGTCAGGGTGACGTTATACACCCCGTTGAAATAGCGGTGCTGCGGGTTTTGCAGGGTGGATGTTGTCCCGTCACCGAGATCCCAGTACCACGAAGTCGGATAACCTTCCGAGGTGTCCATGAACTGGACCCAGAACGGTTCGTATCCGGTTGTCGAAGATGCAGCAAAGTCAACGATCGGCACGCTCATGTTGGTCCGGAGGTCCAATTCGGTTATTCCACCGGCTTTGAAGGGATAAGAGTCGAGCCACCCGCTGCTGGCATTCACGTCATAGACCTGTGCCCTGATCCCGCCGACATAGAACTCGATCGAGGCATTATCCTCAATGCAGCCCGTAACCTCGAGCTTTACGTCATCGATCCCTGTCCCTCCGTAAACGCCAGGATTGATGACTTCTATGGGGTTGTGTTCAGTGGGCCAGATGTCGTCATCCGCCCTGGCTGAGATAGAAGTGCCGACAGGAGCCGGGACGTCACCTGCAAGCGTCACAGTCCCGTAGAAACTGTGTGGCAGCTTTGGGATACAGGTGGGTTTCGTCGTAGGCACGGTTGTGGTCGGGGATGTGGTCGGTACCGTGGTCGTTGGAGATGTCGTAGGTGCGGTTGTGGTCGGGGATGTCGTCGGGGATGTGGTCGTTGGAGTGGTGGTGGGGACGGTCGTAGTAACCGTGGTCGTCGGGGTAGTTGTTGGTACCGTAGTTGTGGGAGAAGTGGTGGGAACCGTCGTGGTAGGCGACGTTGTGGGAGTGGGCGCCCAACCGACGGTAAGGTCCACGTTCTTCAGGTCCATTGACGTGAACGTGGATGTCTGGTCCGCCTTCTCCCCGTTGATATAGAATTCAACAGGTATCGTGACCGTTCCTTCCTGGTACTCCTCCTCGGTGACCCAGGCGGAAAGGTATTCGTAACTTCCCACTTCAGTGGTGATCACCTGGTCGCGGACGGTCGTGTAGATAACAGTCTCTATGACTGTCCCTTCCGGGGCAGGAACACCTCCGATATACACACTGCCCTGGTAGCCACAGGGCAAGGGGGGCAGTGCTGCAACTACTCCCACGACAAGCGCAAGCAGCAGCAATGAAAAAATTATTTTTTTGTGAGTCATGTTCTCCCCGTTCATAATCCCGGGCGCATTCAGGCACTTATCGCCGCAAGCTCCCAGGGTGGGTTCTGTCCGTTCATGTATAGCCAGTAGCCTTTGGTCGGTTGCATGAGTGTATTGTAACTCGGTGCCGTGTTGAATATTGCGCTCTCATAGCTCTGTGTTGCTGAATTGTATCCGATCACCTGGGACCAGACCTTTAACGGGGTGATGTCCACGGAGATGAGCGTGTTCTTTGCGGTTACGGGTGTTGTGTCAGAGAACCCGATGGCGTTCCATCCCTGGTAGACCCACTTGGTCGGAGGCAGGTCGGCGCCGCCGGTCTTGAATGTCAGTGGGACGTCAATCGGGTATACGGAGTAGATCCAGATACCGTCGAGGGGCTTGACCAGGCTTGACGAAGACATGGAATCCCACATGCCGGTCTCGGCATCGTAGAGATAGACCGAGCGTCCGCCGGTATCGACTCCGCTAAAGACCACTCCTGCGGTGTTATAGCCATCTGCAAGCCTCTTTGGCGTGGAGATGAAGTTCCATCCGGAGTTCAGGTCGATCTCGTCGCCTCCCGGTGTCGGTGTGACGGTCGGAGAGACGGTTGGCGTCGGCCCTGCACCCACGGTGATGTAGTCGTTCTTTGTGATGCTCGATGAACCGGCCGGACCTGTTACGGTCAGGGACACGTCATAGGTTCCAGTGTATGGGTAGGTGTATGTCGGGTGCTGCACAGTCGAAGTGCCTATCCCGTCACCGAAGTCCCAGAGCCATGCTGTTGGCGGTAATCCAGTTGAGAAGTCGGTGAACTCCACCTCCAGCGGTGCGGCTCCCGTGGTGGGCATTCCCGAGAAGTCGGCGATTGTCACGGTGTTGCTTTCTACCTTGAAGTTCAGGACCTTGATCTTATCGTCGATGTTCTGGTCTGCAAACCCGGCCAGGAGGGCATTCAGTGCCTCTGTCCCAACAAGGCGGTCAGGTCCGTCTATGACGAAGAGCTTGCTCCAACGTACGGGCGTCGCGGTAACAACGAACTTGCGGTTGATATCAGGGTACCACACCTCGTCCATCATGATGGCCGGGTCGAACTTCAGCCACCAACACCAGTCTGATTGGTCGCATATCCGGACTTCAGGGATGATGTCCAACCTGTGGTTATACATGGGGTGCTGGACGACGACGGTGTAGGTTCCGGTCTGGAGCATCAGCGTATCCATGTAGTCGGAGAGATCCACTTCGAATTCCCCGGTCGAGCATTCGATCTCTACAGCCTCGAAGATGTATTTCTGTCCGGCCACCTTGTTATCCCCAAATACCCAGATTCCGATTGGGACAGTCCCATAGTCCGCCCCGACGGTCTCGCCTCTCAGTCCTGTTGCTTCACCACTGACTATGATCTCCTGTGGTTCGCAGCAGACGATCTTTAAGATCTTTGGGTGGATGTCTGCGACGAGGGTTGGTTCGAGGAACACGAAGGATTTCTTCGCCCAGGCCGCACAGCCCGGTTCCACGTCAATGCATTCATGGCAGGGCACACCCTCGAGAGTCGGAGCATTCTCAGGTCTGCTTGCAGCATAGATGGTATATTCGCCGAGATCGATCTGAAGGTTCCTGGTATACCAGTAATACTCCCACGTGCCGTCCGATTTGACGGGAACTTTGGTGAAGTATTCTGGGTATCCGGTCTCCACCTCGTCGGTGGCGGTCATGTTCACCCCTTTACAGCTCTGGCAGGGTCCTGTGAAGAAGAGGTACGTCGTATGAGAGTCGGTGTTGGTTCCATACACCCGCACCGTTTCACCAAGGTACGAGAAGTCGGTATCTTCCCCGCAGACATCGGTATTGATGGTGACGACTCCCTGCTGGACATCCACGCATGCCTCTGCATATGGCCGATCAAGGTCGAGTTCACAGACATCTTCTTCCACCCACCGGTTCGTGTGGACCTTGTAGGCGGAAGGTGCAGTACAGGTGGTTGTCTGCCATTCGACAGTCCTCTCTCCGTTCTCATCAAGCAGCACAAGGGCAAAGTAGTATTCTCCATCGTTTGGTTCGGGCGGGACCATTTCATACAGCCGTTCGGCGCAAAGGCATCCACACGATTCGATGAGCGTATCGCGGACTTCATAATAGTCGCCCTGTCCTCCCTGTCCTCCGCTACCGCATTCCCAGCATGAATCATAAATCTCACATATGCCGTCTCCGCTGGGTGGGCAATCCATCCAGAAAGGATCATATTCATCATTGAAGATGATCCCTTCCTGGCCTTCAACTATCATGGGCGGTTGATCGCAGCACTCTCCTGACATGGGATCCTCGCAACACGCGTTCGGACAGGATGTGCAGTCCTTTATCCAGAGTATGTAGAGAGTATCGGGAATACCCGTTATTGTAGTGTAGAACTTTTCACCGCGGATGAGCGAGGATGGATCGACCGTGATCGTCGGCTGCTCCTCCTCGAGGGTTATGGTCTTCGTTACTCCCACAAATCCAAGGCTGTTCTCGTTACACTGGATGGTCACCTGGTATTCACCGGGAGAGTATACCGGGAAGCTGCTCACAGGATCGATGGCATCGGTCTTCCAGCCATAGTTGGCGTCAGGTGCAATTCCGTCTCCTGACGACCAGAACCAGGGACTTGAATCAACCGGAAGATATGTCAGCTCCCCATCGGGTGTAGTGACTGAAGATGGAGTCCATAACTTGGAATATGTTACACCGTTAGGGCTTCTTAAGACAATCTTACAGTTGAAAGTATCACCAGTATCCCTGAGGTATATGTGATGGAGCGTCGATGGGTTCAACTCGAAATCGAGAATGTCTCCCAACAGAGCAGTTCCACCGGTCACATCGGTACCATAGTCAAGGTTCCTGACCCGAAGGTCGGACTGCGGGGCGACAACACTGAATGCCTGCTGGGTCGGATTTATCTCCCCTGAGGTATTCAGTCTCCACCAGGCCCCTTTTCCTTCGGTCCCTACAAACGGGGAGAGCGAATCATCATCGATGTTAAAGTTCGTGAGGACATAGCCGTCCAGGTCTATCGTTCGGGTTGCCGGCGTTGTGAAATCTGTTCCAGACCACCACCCGAGATAATCTGCAGCCCCTACGGCATTGGTGACATCAAGTCCTTCCTCACCGAGGAGGACCGTGCCACCTTGCTGCACTTCATTCAATTGTGCCGATACTGGCATCGCCACCATTAACAGTGCGATACCCGTCATTAACAAGACGAGCACTTTGTGTCGAAGCTTCATTTTTTAGCACCACCTTGATTGTAATTATATAATGAAGGAAAAATTCCACAAGGAGCCACCTTTGGGAACATATCCCTCGTTTATATACTGTGAGTATAGGAGAAGACTGATATATACTTTTCTCTCAAACCCCTCGTGATATTGCAGCATCTGGACACATTCAGGGCCATTCACGGGATGGTTTGGCAGATCCGGCAATTGTAAAAAAACCAAAAAGTTTATTAGTAAGTTCCCAAGCGGAGGCATTTCCCCCCGTTTTGCCTCTGTTTTGGGTATTGTCAACCTTGTGGCGCGCCAGTCGGTAAACAGAGGTCTGGATGAAATGATTTTACCCGCGGCATGAAGAAAAAGCACTGGGGCACCGTACTGAAATACAGGTTTATTGAGCCTTAAATCTCTATTAAAGCACTAAAAATCCATTAATAATGACTGTATCCGGCCTTCACCTCCTGGCCCTGGGTCATACTACCTGGGGGCAGGCAGGGCAGGGGAAATGGTGTCTCCTGGTAGTGTATTAGAAATTGGGTCATGAGAGCATCCCACCACAGGGGGTGCACCCACCTCACGCATCCACTCCATCAGGAGGATATCCTGTGGGCAGGGTGTACTGTCACTCCCCTCCCCATTCCCTCCCCCGCAGGAAGATATCCATCTGACAGGGGGTATCGTCGTCGATAAGGGGTGATCATCTCTTCTGTATCCAGTACAAGAGGAAAAAAGAGGATTTATCCTTCCGGCGGCTTTCCTGCCCCTGGTCGTATCCAGGTAAGATAGACGACCACGATTACGACCGCCAGCACAACAACTCCCATTATTGCCACCAGCATCCAGGGGAACCCTGCATAGACGGGAGTTGTCGGAACCTGTGTTGTCGTGGTCTCGGGAGTCGTAATTGCCGCCACGCAGGAGAAAAGGGCATAGGTTCCGCCTCTCGTGATGAAAGCGCTCACCGTCCCTGCCTCGTGGTCAACCGTCGTGGGAAGATCCTCCCATGCTCCAGTTGCAGGGTTGTACCGTTGTATCACAAGGTCCCCGCCTGTCAGGACCTGCCAGTCCGCATCAGAAGGTGTAATTGAAAGGCTGGCTGCAGGGTCAAAGATTGCGCCGTCAGGGCTGAGCAGGTAGGTGTATCCCGTATACTGGCAACCGTCGCCGGGAGATGGTGGAAACGTACTCGGGGCAGATCTCGTGATGCCCAGCTCGCGGAGGGGCCGGCCTGATCCGTCAAGCGGTCTAGTGCCCTGACTGATGGCGATGGATGCTCCTCCGTCGGAGGATACGATCACCACTGTCTGTGTGGTGAGATTATCCCCGCCAAGGGGTATGTATCCGCCGGTTGCGGGAGTCGGGGTGGGTATCGCGGTCGTGGGCGTGGTTGTGGGGGTTGTGCCGATGTAGATGGTGCCACTACCACCGCCACCGCCGCCACCGCCGCCGCCGCGGTATACGGTGATGTACCGCTGTTTTGTCAGGGTATCGTTGCCGGCGGCGTTGCTTACCGTGAGCGAGACCGTATACTGGCCGTAGTAGTATAAGTGGTGGGGATTCTCAATCGTGGAGTTGCTCCCGTCTCCAAAGTCCCAGTACCAGGAGGTCGGCCCGCCTGTGGATGTATCATAGAAGCTGACCTGGAGGGCCTCATATCCCTGGACGGGATCCGCCGCAAAAGAGGCCACCGGCGGGATGCCTCCGCCAGTCACGGTAATATAATCCGCCCTTGAGATAAATCCGCTTCCGAACGGATTTGCCACCGTCAGGTTGACGGTGTAGGTTCCGGGGCTGTCATAGACATGGACCGGATTCTGCTGGTCTGCCGAATCACCGTCCCCGAACGTCCAGGACCAGGAGTCCGGGTTTCCTGATGACAGGTCGGTGAAGGCGACTGTGAGCGGAGCAGGACCGCTTGTAACGTTCGCGACAAAGTCGGCATCGATAGTAGTCCCAAAGACCGAGATGTACCTGATCTTTGTCTCGGTGTCCGTCCCGATTGTGTTCCTTACTGTCAGGGCGACCGTGTACTCGCCTGGCAGATCATATATATGAACGGGATTCTGCTGGTCCGACGAATCACCGTCCCCGAAGTTCCAGGTCCATTCGAACGGGGACCCTGTCGAGAGATCGGTGAAGGCGACTGTGAGCGGGGCGGACCCGCTCGTTACATCCGCAACGAACTCGGCCCGGGGAGAAGGCTCGGTGACTGTAATATAATTGATCTTGGTCTCGGTGTCCGTTCCGCCTGCGTTCCGGACGGAAAGATGAACCGTGTATGTTCCAGGTGAGTCGTAGACGTGGGTGGGGTTTTGCTGGTTGGAGGAATTGCCGTCACCGAAGTTCCATGTCCACAGGTAGGGTGACCCTGTCGAGAGGTCGGTGAAGGCGACTGTGAGCGGAGCAGGACCATGTGTCGTGTTGGCAGTGAACTGGGCGACCGGAGGAGCCGGGGGCTCTGTGACCGTGATATAATCAGGTTTCACTTCGATATCCTGGTTGCTCGATGCATCATAAACCGTCAGGCTCACCGTATAGGACCCGGAGTCGGTATAGGCGTGGAGGGGATTTTCTTCATCCGAGCCCGTGCCGTCCCCAAAGTTCCAGCTCCACCGGACAGGGCTACCTGCGGAGATATCGGTGAACTGCACCGCCAGCGGGGCATATCCTGATCTCGGCGTGCCGACGAAGTTGGCTCCAAGCGGTTCTTCCGGCACATTGAGATCGAGCAGTGTGACCGAACCGGATGAGAACGGGTACGTCTCAAGCCACCCGCTGCTGCCGTTGACGTCCCTGCAGAGTGCATGGAACCCGTTCACATAGAAACTGAGAGCTGTTCCATCCTCTATCTCCCCCTGGACGATGAGTTTGGGGTCGAAGTGGTCGGGACCGCCGTAGTATCCAATCTGGGTCGTCGTGAGCGGATTGTAGGGAATCCCGGTGATCACTCCTGCTCCTCTTGCTTCAATTTCCGTATCGACAGGCGCGGGTGACCCGTGCATGGTCACGTTACCATAGAATACATGCGGTATCTCGGGCGCCCCTGTGGCCACTATGTAGTCCAACTTCACCTCCGTATCTGATCCGAAAGAATTGGAGACAGTAAGGCTAACCGTGTAACTTCCCGGAATGGAATACGTATGTGCCGGGTTCTGGGAATAATCATGCGGGCTACTGTCACCAAAATCCCAGTCCCAGGTGGTGGGCTCTCCGGTCGAGTCGTCATGGAACTGGACGGTGAGCGGTGCCGGACCATATGTCGGGATGGCATGGAACGCGGCTTTGGGGGTCTCGATGACTGACAGGCACTGCTGATCGAGGGCGATTATCGAGTTGTTGCAATCGAGTCCCATTGCATAGATCAGGAATTTTCCGGGGACCAACGTGGAGAGGTCTTCATGCGGGATTAGAACGATTCCCGACTCCTTTGCATAACCCGATATGCCGTATCCCGGGGTTATCGCAATCTGCCAGGGGTGTTCCGGTGGGGGAGGGGGCGGGCTTCCTACCCGGGTAATCGAGTAATTGACCACTTTTGAGATGTCCTCCCAGTTCTCCTCCGGGTTTTTCAGGAGAGTGATAAACGGGTTGGAAGAGAGTACAGAGGAGAGATGCTTCGCTCCCTCTTCTTCAAGGGCGCTCATGTTCACGTCGATACGCATATCATAGGTCTCGTCAGTTTTGATGAGGACATAACTGATATTGCACACGTCTGAAGGATCAGTGAAGGTCAGCGCGAGATCGAGTCCGGATGTCTCGTCATAGGTACAGGGGAACGGATGCCCGGAGATGACCAGCGGGTTATACCCGTCCATAATGACAACGGGCCAGGAGGAATAGCTCGTTACATTTTCGGTTGAAGAATCATACCGGAACGTATATGCGACATATTCTCCCGGTGTGGGCGGGTTGCCGGAGGTCAGGTTTGGCCAAAGACCTGATACCCATTGGGCATATGTCTCGTCCAGTGTGAAATCCGAGACAGAGAATTCGTTATGATTGAAGGTGAAGGTGAGATCATTCTGGTCGTAATCTCCAGGTGTCCATACGCCGTAGGTGCCCCAGCTCGTTGGGAACTGCTGGATGGCCAGGATACCTCTCGGATCATTGAGTAGATACGCCATCTCGGTCGACGAGACGAGGGAGCGGATGTCTGTTATCCCGGTGCTGGCATTGACCTTGAACAAGACAACGTCGGCCTCGGTTTCGGGAACTTCGAGATGGAGACGGGGGAGATTTGTGGAGGTGAAGACGGTGTACTCCTCAAATAAACTCCAGTCCACGGTCGAATCAAGCGATCCTATGATATAGAGATTGTTTCCATTCCATGTCGCCGAATCCTTTGAAAAAACCCTCCTGATATCCCTGAAATCTGGAAACTGGAGCTGTTTTAGATCCGAATCGTCACCTGCAGTGGACAGGAGGCTGACATAGGTACTGTCAAAGTCCATCAGATCAACCGAATCTATGGTAGAAACCGTCATATTACGCGTTGTATAGCTCTTGTTCAGTTCCAGGCGTGCAAAAACGGGTGGTGAATCCGCACATGCAGGCATGGTGCACGCAAAAAGTATGAATGATACCAGAAACAGTAAAAAAAGGCCCCGGGCTGCGATGGGTTTTATATAAGATCCCCTGGTCGATGCTTTCTGGTACTTACAAAAAAAAATATGGGAATTAATATTATTCATTTCGTCCTCCGGTATGAGTGGCCACTTCATGCATTCCTTTGGGAAGAATGCAATCTTCATCTTTACACGTTATATATATCCACAATCTGAACGCTATAATTTAAACTTTTTGGTAAATCCGGCTGTTTTGGAAGTGAATAGACCAATAAATGAAAATATATGCATACAGTCATAGAGCCGGAAGTGCGATCAGATTGGGCATTCGTTTAATTGAATGCAGAAATAATTGAATGCAGAAATAATTGAATGAAGAAATAATTGAATGCAGACTGAATCCTTTTTATTAAACTTCACAAATTTTTCTGTGCAGCGAAAACAGGCAGCAGATTGACCTAAACCACTGTCGGCACCAGGGCCGATTAAATGATAAACAATGAATTTAAGAGTGATTACTGTGATATCTTCAAACCGATAGGTAATTTTGGGGGGATTTCAATCAGAAAATATATCCTTGTTCTTATCTTTGCAATACTCATTGTTGCGCCGGTTCCCGGAACAACTATCACACTCGAGCCTGACCAGATCGAGAGCGGAGATCCCGTCATTATCAACATCCATGATCTTCCGGACGGATCCGTCTTCTCCCTTGATATGCAGGCCAGTCTTCAGGTCACTCCAGGCAGCGACTTCTCCTTTGAAACAGGGAACTTTATCATGCCTTTCACCCTTGTAGATGGGGAATTGGCTGCCAGTATGCAGAACACACAGCAAAATGTCCTGAATGCAAAGTTCAATGACACGGAAGTGAAAAAAATCGGAAATTCCGTGGACGGTCATTACTCGACCAGCGAGTCGGGTACCATCTCGGCCGGCACGTATGAATTCATCAGACTCGGGGGAATTGCCTCTTCGGATGCGACAGAAGTCATTGCCACGCTGAGTCTTTCCGGTACGAAGAAGGGTCCGGACGACTCTGAAATCTCATTTAATGCCATCGGAACAAGTGCAGGTTCTGTCGATATCATGGCATGTGTAGACGGGCAGGAGATCCTTCACCAGGTTATCATCATGAAAAACCCCTCTGCAACGACCGCTCCGACGACCAGTCCGACCGCGACATACACGTATAGTGGCGGTGGAAGCAGCGGAGGCGGTGGAGGTGGTTATACCAGCGGATTTGTAGCGACTCAAACGACAATAACACCCACACCGACGACCGGATCTCCGATATCAACCGATACCAGGTCTCCTGTGCAGGAGACTGTCAAACAGGAAACAATACAGGAGACAGGAGAGGTTGTCACCGAATCTCCCGTCATTACGCCTCCGCCAACGAGAGCTGCGTCGGGATGCATGGTTGCAGCATTTGCCATAGTACTCGGAATTTTCTTTGTTTCATCGAGGAAACGCTAATTTTTTCCCACGTATGAGATGAACGCGGCTGACAGGATTCTGGATGCATTTTTGCCACGGAATATAGCTCTTGATGTCAAGATAGTATTGATTTGGACGATATGTACGGTCATCTCCATATATGTCCCGCCCCTCAATGCAAGTCCTGTACGGGTTGTCCTTGCCCTTCCCATGATCCTCTTCGTACCCGGATATTCCCTGATTGCCGCACTCTTTCCATCGAATAAAGAGATCGATCTCATTGAGAGAATTGCACTCTCATTCGGCCTTTCAATAGCAGTTGTACCATTGATAGGGCTTGCCCTGAACTATACCCCCTGGGGGATCAGGCTTGATCCTGTTGTCGGAAGTCTCGTCGTATTCACCATCGCCGTCATCCTGGTAGCCCAGGTACGACGCCGGGAGATACCCAAAGAGGAACGCTTCACGCTTCCTCTCCATGAGATGGTCCAGGAAATAAGGACAGAATTCCGGGACGATGGGAAGAGACCGGTCGACAGGGTTTTGAATATCATCCTGCTGATTGCCATCGTAGTCGCGATAGTATCTACAATCTACGTAATAGCCGTTCCAAAGGAGGGGGAAAAGTTCACCGAGTTCTACATACTCGGCAGTGAGGGCATGGCAGCTGATTATCCCACGACCCTCTGGGTCGATCAGCCTGATTCGGTCATCATCGGGATCGGTAACCACGAATACAGGAACGTGACCTATTTTGTTGAAATAATTCTCGTAGATACGGAATTCGACACCCGGACCAATACCTCCGTAATACGGGATACGAAAGAGATTTCAAATTTCAGCATTGATCTGCCGCATAATTCAACCTATCAGGAACCTCACCGGATCGTGGCAGATGAGAAGGGTTACAACCAGTTGAAATTCCTTCTATTCACTGATTCCCGGCCCCCGTCCGGGATACAGGGCCAGGAACGGATCAACCAGAGCTATCGGGATCTTCACCTCTGGATTGATATCCGGGACCCACGGTCATGATGATGCGAAGCGATCGCGTGGCATCATCCATATCGATGTAGTCAATCTTCACAGGGACGGACAGACCGGAGGCAAGAATACAGGCTGCCAGGCTGCATATCCCGCAGGGGTGCATGGTGCAGATCTTTTTGGACTCCCCTGCGACATACCGGCATCCGTCGTAGAGACGGTATCCCTTCACCGCAACGATGATCGAGTCACCGTCTTTTGACAGATCGGCGCAATCGGCATATTCCAGTATGTCCTCCAGTATCTCTTTTACAGCAGTGAAACTCTCGCTCTCCCCGCTCGGAGTGTTAAACCCATGATGTTTTGAGAGCAGATCCATAACGGGAGCCGCATCGGGAATGAGTTGGATGCCGGGGTTTTGACCTTCGATCGCGAATGAGAAGTCAGGCATATGAAATGGAGGGAGACCATCGGCTACAGGTATGAATTCTCTCACCTCCGAACTTTCGGCCTCTCCGGGAATGAACCATGCATTGCCCTTCACCCCCATATCGGCAATCATCCTGGAGATGTTGATACTTCCCATCACCGGAAGCAGGGAGGCCGTGTGAGCATCCACCGGTTCGGGCTTTGCGAAAGTCAGGAGAAAGACCCCTCCAAGAAAGGCTGCCACCCCGCAAAGGAAGAGAGTGGCGCTTGTAATATCTGAACGGTTGAGCAGGGTTGCGACAAGGAGGAGCAGGAATGCGGCGGACAGCAGGACTATCCCGGAAACCTGGTAATCATTATACTGGCGTTTCTTCATCGTCAACCCCTCCAACCCGTAACCTGATCCGATATTCATTGAATATAAGTCCCAGGACCCCCGCTCCCGATATGATTATCGAGGCAATGAAGAGAAGCCCCGGGTTTTTGAAGGAGACCAGCACGAGACTTGCACCGATCATAAGCAATGCATATGCAACGAAGACGAAAAACTCCCTCTGTTCCGCAAAGATTCCTGTTGAATAGAGGAATAATACTATGAGAACCAGTTGTGCGGCGAGTCCTGCTGCAAAATATGATGGAATAACGGCAAGGACCGGAGCCTCCCCAAAACAAAGGGTATAGAAACCCCTGTATGGTGATTTTATACCGGCAATCATCACGACAACTGCAACAGAAAGTGCGCCGATTATAATCATAATATCGTTCGAATGAATACTCCCTGCGAGGATTGCAGCACAAAAAATCCCTCCAAGCAGGAAGTATATACCATCGGCTTTCATTTCAACACCTGGATATCATTTGCACCGAAAGCCTTTAGATTCTTGACAAGTAGTGGACCGGCCACGGCCTCTGGTACTTCACATGAGACCTGGATGCCTTTCATCCTGGACTGGTTGATCAGGGCTCTTATATGGCTTAAGTCGCCCTTAAAAAGGCTGAAGATATATGTCCTGCCAACCTCTTCCTTCTGGAGCATCCTCGCTACCTGGACATCGAAGATCGAAGGCTGCATCTCCGGCAGAAAAGACTCATATATAGTCCGGAGATTGTGGAGATAAAGATTCTTTGTGGTATCTTGAGCCGAATCCTTCAACTCATTCTCAATACGTTTCTGCAGGGATCGGGCAGGACCGGAATCAAGGTTGCGATATGCATGCACAACCTGAGGATAGGAACGATTTCCGGCAATGACGCTTCTAACCCTGGAAAGTGATGATTCATCAGGGAGATACCTGATAAGATTCATCCCTGATATCAGCATCAGGGAGCACTTTTGTCTCTCCCGTACCGTATCCTTGAAGGCCTGCAGGAGGGATCCTGCCAGGCGATCCCAGGCATTATAAAGATCTCCGGAATTGCCTGCGAAGTCAACAACAAAAAGGGGCGGGACACCGACAAGACCTGCATATTCCCTCACAAACATTTTCCCGTGCTTTGCGGTCATCTTCCAGTCAATACTTCTTGGATCGTCACCTAGTACGTAATTCCGAAAGGAGATTACCCCGGAACCCCTCAACGGACTCCTCTTCTCCTCTTCCCATTCACCCATAAGGCCGTCGGCCTTTCCTTTACTGAACCGACCGACCGGCTCCACCCAGATGTACGGCTCCTGGTATGCAGGATTATGGAATTGAAAACGGCTCGTGAAGAACTGATCCCCGATCTCCACCTCAATCCCGCGGAATCCAATATTTCCCGTGGAAAGAAGTGAAATAGTGTACTGGAAAGTAAATTGGTGCAGACCCGGATCATGGGATACGGCAGAATTTTTCCCATATACCATCTGCGACGCCCCGGGCAGGGCATCCTGTATGAAAACTGTTATCCCTGGCGGTATCCGGCATTCTGCAGATGTTTTGATGCCGACATTGGATCCCCTCCTGATTACCGTTTTTTGGGCACTCCTGTCGAGACTGAGAGAACCAAGAACGATAGCGACCTTGTGGGAAAAGGCGACGGCCCTGAAGAAGAGAAGGCTTGCAAGGGAAAAGAAGATTAAAAAAGAGAATATATCATCGAAAAGCCATGAAAAAACTCCCGTCCCGGTTATCAATACAACCAGGGCTGTGCTGCACCGGGTCAACCGCACGTCTAAGGCACCTCGACCTTGGCGAGAATATCCGAGACAACCTGGGCAGGCGTGATATCACTCAACTCCGCCTCTTTTTCGAGGATTATCCTGTGATGGAGAATTTTGGGGGCCAGCCACTTTATGTCGTCCGGTATCACATAATTCCTCTTCTGGAGCGCTGCAATCGCCTTGCTGCCCCGGACAAGTGCGATTGATGCTCTCGAGCTTGCCCCGAACTGGACATCGCCGTGTTTCCTGGTTGCAAGTACGATGTCCCGGATATAGGAGAGCAACTTTTCATCGATATAGATCTTCTGCACATCTGCCGCAAACCTGCTGATATACTGGCTGTTCATTACAGGTTCAAGGTTCTCAAAATAGATCTCCCAGTCAAGTTTTCCCGAATTCTCCCGCTTAATGATCTCCAGTTCGTCATCATAATCGAGCTGTGATATGCTCATGGAAAACATGAACCTGTCTTTCTGCGCTTCAATGAGGGGAAAGGTTCCCTCAAACTCAAAGGGATTCTGCGTTGCGATGACGGTGAAAGGTGGCTCAATCGGGATGGTTATTCCGTCGATTGTTGCCTGCCTCTCGCTCATCGCCTCGATAAAGGCCCCCTGCGTCTTGGGAGGGAGGCGGTTGATCTCGTCTAAAAGAAGGAAATTTGTGAATATCGGCCCTTTTTTCAGTGTAAATTCACGTAACTCCGGATCGAAGATGCGGACACCGATGATATCTGCAGGCTGGCTGTCCACGGCACACTGGAACCGTGAAAAAGTGCATCCGGCAAGCCTGGCAAGGGCCTTGACGATAGATGTTTTACCCGTCCCAGGGGTCCCTTCGATCAGGAGGTGGCCCCTGGAAAGAAGACCGATCATGCAGAGCTCGATAAGCCGCTCGTTCCCTACGATAAAGTTCCCCATCCGTTCCAGGATGGCCTGGTACATCTCACCCAACTCTGAAAAATTAGTAGTATCTTCAATCATTCAGGAAACACCCGCATATCTTTTCCAGGCCGCCAGCGACGCGATAGCACCTATCAAGATAAATAGTACTGTCGTTATAAATTTTGAACTTTTCATATATACAATGCCTTTTACCAGGAGATCGGCCCTGGCGGTACTGCTATGATCCTGTTCGATCAGCAGATCAATTTGATCATGACCGGAAAATTTCCCGCAAAAATTGCTATTTCCACTGCAGGTCTCCTGCATGCCATTTATGAAGACGGAGGGATCTGACAAGACATAAAGGGTCCCATCTCCGATGAATTCCCTTGAAAGAACAGGATATCTTCCCAGTTCTTCCGTTTCATCAAGTCTTCCGTTGCCATTTTCATCCGTCCAGGTGAGAAGCGAAGTTACAAAGAGAGGCGTCCCGCCCTTTGCATGGGAGGGGCTATTCAGGACAAGGTTCTCTATCCCCGAATTGAAGGGATCCGGTGACGAGGGATATACAATGACAGACGACGAATCATCGTAATGCCTCTCGATGCTTGTCAGATTTGCAGGGATGACCCTTATTCTGCTATCTAGGCCCTCAAGGAGGGTGTTGGAAAGGCCGGTTTCATCTGCCAGAAATACGACATTTCCTCTCATCAGAAAATCACGTATCTCTTCGCTTTCCCATTCGTTAAATGGTTTTTCGGGTGCGATTATGAGAAGGAGTGAGCCGGTTCTCCCTGCAAGATCGGAGCTGTCTCTGATCTCTGTCGCTCCCGCATTGGTAAGAGATCCGAAAAATTCTGAGGTCCCGTTCCATTGCATGTTATACCTGCTGAATTCATCGTTATTTGTGGATATGTGCAGGAAAAGGACGGAGAGGCAGACAAGCAGGAAAAATCCAGTTATCCAGAACACCTTTCTAATCCTCACCGCCTCCTTTCAATGATCCATAGATTGCCCTGAAGAGATCGATTATGGATCGGCGTTCCAAATCATCAGGATTCTGCATCCCGTATCGAATTGATTCGTATTGCCTGATGAAGGCAGAGAAATCCACAAAAAAGGGGAGATTCGAACTTTTTCTGCAGATCTCACGGGGTGTGCAGGACCGGGGATTTTTTAAGGTGAGTAATCCTCCAATCTCGTCTCTCAGGTATGAAAAGAGCATATGCACCGCTTCGCTTATATTGGAGTCGGCTATTCTGGAATAAGCATCGAAGAGATCGTCGTCTATCGGCTCGTACAAGCCCTGCCCGGTATCCTGTGGGGGCGTCTCGACAGCTGCAACCGCATCATGGTAACTTTCGTCGGCAGGATGGTCCCGTCGCAGAACTGCCCTGATATCGGATCTTGTCCGGCGTATATAGGCATAGCCGCCGATCACGGTGCCTGCTAACACAAGCGAGCAAAGGACAAGAGCGAGCACATTCTCCCATCTTGCAAAGAAACCTGACAGCTGCAGCGGGGATGGTGGAATAATTACAGAATATATGCGGCTCTGAGATCCCGATAACGGTATCTCAGGATCGGAAAAGTCGGCCCAGACCTGGTGCTCGCCGGGCTCTGGTTTTACGAATGCCTTGAAAATGCCTGATTCGTCCGTCAGGGACGAAGTCGTCAGTCGTCCGTCGATCATGAGGTTGACAGATACTCCATCGACCGGGCCTGTATCTGAAAAGAGCCAGCCCCTGCAGGAGAGTTCCTCCTCCGAGACCTCGGGCTCACTCAGCGTTAGATAGGTATCTTCGAGTATCACCTCGAAAGGTACGATGTCGGAGAATGTTGAATTGGAGAAGACAGCAAACGACGTGTGGGGTCCCGGATCGATTGCGTTTATAAGAAACCGGTATTCCCAGTTCCCGATCGAATCGGTAAATACGGATGCAATCTTTTTAGTGTCGACAAAGACGTCGATCTCACGCCCCTCGATCTCCCCGCCCGAAAGGTGGCCCCTCATCCGTATCGTCTCATGAAATGCTCCTTCCATCGGTGACAGTGACAGAGTAAGATGAAACGGGCCTCTGTCGGGTTTTACCTGTGTCTGGAGGGTATACAGGCGTTTCTCCTGTTCATCATCGATTTTTTTGACGATCTTAGAAAAATGGTCCTGGCTCTCTTCGTACCCGGTCGTATCTATCTCGAGCCTGTTGCTGACAGAAACGAGCGGTTCCTCCTGGGACTGGTATTCGCGGAACAACTGGGAGACCCTGTTTCGCAGGCTCTCTCCTTCATAGGTGATCGATGTCAGTGAGGCGGGATCGTCACTGTCCCTGAACCGTATTTCAAGGGTATTCAACTCTTCGAGCCGGGCGGTGCTGTCGACCAGTTCAGTGACGATAAACAGATTTTTCTGGTTCATTCTCCTGAAATCTTCGACCTCGCTTGAGGACATGTCAAGGTTGATGATGAGCCCGTCCAGCGATTGTGAGAGTTGCCGGAACTCTTCCAGGTCCTGCCTGGCGATATCTGTCTCACCATATTCAAGGTTTACTATAACCGTACCCGGGTTGTCGAGGAGATCGGACATGAGTGGCAATAACTTCTCCGCCCTGTCCTGTCCAATCAGTTCCAGGGCGGCCGGATTGACGTGTCTCTTTGTGAATGCATCATATTCGGGGGAGTACAGGAGTGGTGAGGCAGAATGTAGAAGGATAATAAAAATGATTCCTGCAGACAGGGCCAGTGCCAGTAACTCCAGTATATATCTCCTCATGTGTTCAGGATCTCCAGTATTTTTACGGCAACGATGACTCCGAACATAACAACACCACAGGCAATGACATACCGGAGATAGCGCATGTACCCTGCGTGTGCCGATGCATCGGAGGCGAGTTCTGCGATTACAAGGATACCGATGAGCCAGAGTACGAAAAATATCTCCAGGTCGAGTGTTCCGGCAAGCAGCATGAAACCGATGACGAGGATGAGCCAGATCATGAGTCCCAGAAATGCGAGCTTTTTCTTCCTCATCGTAACTTTCTGGTATGATTCTATTCGAGAAATAGATTATCTGCTATTTGTGGATACATGGTTGCCCTCTCATCCGAATCCGTGGGAGGCAAACATTTATTGAGTGCATGGGACAACAGAATGGCACCGGTGAATTAGATCATGACAAAGAGACTGCTTACAGCATCTATCATTCTATTATGCATTCTATCGGTTCCCGTTCAGGCCATGACTGCAGAATCCCTGGATATACGAATTGACAACCAGGGAAACGCGATGATAACCTTCGATTATTCGCTTTCATTTTTCGAGAATCTCGCAGTCTTCCTTCGTATTGCCGATCCTGCGAAAGAGCTGAGAACAGCCCTTGAATCGAATTTTGCAAAGCCAGTCCAGGTTATCTCGGTATCGGACGGACGAGCAATCGTTGCGGTTGACAATTTCGCCTCTGTCAGGCATGAAGGCGGACAGGCGATAATACGAACACCTGCGATGTCTTTTTCAGAAGCCGAAAAGATATTGAAGAGTTACTGGTTTGCACCCCTCATAAGCACGGACTTTTCACCATCGGTGACTACAGTGACATTTGCCGACGGGTACAGCGAGGTGTTCTATGACCAGATCGAGATTCCCTCCATCACACACCGGTACCCCTGAAAGACCGTTTTCAGAGTAAAAAACCAGGATATTTTTTTTAGTGGTTTAACCTGAATTTACCAGGATCTTATACGCAAAAAAAGATCGACTGCTGCCATATCCATTCATACATCAAAAATTTTCTCCGAATTAACCTGTACAATGGTGATCCTTCCGGGATTATGGCTGTGCAGGTCTTTTAGAAACAGGGGAGGAGGGAGAAGGCTCGTCTTCTCTTATAATCTGCCCGATTCCAGGACTGTTTCAATTCTGCTCTCGGGCAGCCTGTCGAATCCGGATAATACGTATATTTGTGTTGAAGAATCTCCTGTGGTATCGGCCTTATCCGACTTTGAGATGAATGGGATGTACCCCCCTGACCAGAGTTGCACGATGAGCCGCTTATTCTCCCCGCCCCTCATGAAGATGTCCTTGTTATAGTCACGATAACCTTCCTTGCTCACCCTGAGGTTATGGTATCCCGGCTCGATATCATCGAGGGTTATCGGTGTCTTACCCATGAACACGGAGTCAAGATAGACATCTGCGTTCGATGGTATCGAGTTGATGAAGAGGCTCGCGGATGTCCCGTAGAGCCTGATGCCGGCAAGCATGGTGATTCCTTCCTTCACCATGATGTCGCTTTCATAACGTGTATACTCCTCCTTGGTGATGAGGAGGTGGTGCTGCCCGGGCGGTATGGACCGGACAAACCCGGGGGTCTCACCCCAGTATACCCCGTCGAGATGGATGTCGGCACCACCGGGGATCGTCGAGATATAGAGGAACCCTGTGCGGGAGACCGGCGATCCGATGGTCACGGTCTCGGTTGCAACACTTTCACCATCCAAAAAGATGCTGAATTTCACCCATCCGTTATCGATCCCGTCAAATGCCACCGGTATGGTGAAGTCATCCGGACCTCCGTCTGTCTGTTGGGGTATATCCGGGTTTGGACCTTTCGTCCCCTGCCACTCGACAAGGGAGAGAACATTGTTCTTTCCTGAAAGCACCGTCCCCTCATTGTGGATCACCGGCCACGTGCCGTTGATAAAATCATTTCCATGAGATGCAGACCAGATGCCGTTTACCGAATTCCCGGAGAGGGTAAGTTCCCGCAGTCCATAATTGGGAACATCGTTTTTCAGCACAACCTTGTTGGTGACGGTATTCTGGTTCTCGATCGAGAAATCAGCATCATTCAGGTTTATTGGAAAAGCGAGACCGATGACGTCCCATGAAAATTCCTCGCCCGGTTCGTCGACAAACACCTCCCAGTTCATCATGATATCTGATCCATCAGGAAGGTCTTCAACAGTGACGGTGATAGTATCACCGGGTTCGACCCAGAGCGGACTGACTGTGACAGAGACGGCACCCACACCATGGACAGATAGGAGAATGAGGATAATGCCTGTCAAATAACTGAGTATTTTTTTCATAATGACACCCCATAGATTTTATATGACAACTAGTAAGAGGTAAAAATGTATACGTATAAATCTTTTGTTTTTATCTGTCAAGGAATATTTTAAACTATTAATATAGCTGGGACACCACAAAATTTTTTCAACTCTCCGGATGCACTGGAGCTGTATCAGGGTTTTTTTTGTCTTCAACGCAGTCTGAAATTATGGACGAACCGGAACGAAACGAAGTCCCCTGGTTATATTGAAGGAGAAAATGAGGGGAATAGTATATTCACTATATTTGGTCTGTCTGATATGTTGATGGGGTTCCACCATTCCAAACCGACATTTCCCGCATAAACCGGTGTTTCCCGGGGATTCGTCTCTTCACTTGCTTCGATAACCACTGTTTTATTCAGAGACGCCGGAACATCCTCTTTTTCCATTTCCGGAGTCTTCAGGGGAACCAATGAGTAATAGATTATTTCCTTGTCATTCAGCACCGCAATGACCGATTCGCCGTCTCCGGAAATGCTCACAGATGAGATCCGGCTTTTAGGGAATCTCTCAAGAGAAAATGACCACATCACGTCCCCGGACAGGTTCAGCACATCGAGATTTCCGTCTCCTGATCCGGACGCGATGAGGCCATTGTCGAGGTTCACCGAAAGGGCGGTGATTCCACCTGTCCTGGAGAAATTCCACAGGGAATCACCAGAGCTTGCAAAGACTCTCAAACAGGAGTCATCCGACGCCACGAGAATAAGACTGCCGTCTTCGGTGATGGTGAGATCGCATATCCTCGGCAGGGATTTTGTCCAGATTTTTTTTCCGTTTTCATTAAAGAGCGACAATTCGCTAATCGAGCCTTCACCACTCGTTGCAGCTATGAATTTTCCATCTCCGGATATTTTTATCTGATCTATAAGGTTCGAATTCTCGACCCGCGAAGAGATTCTTCTCCTACCATTGCTTACCGTCACAACCTCAAGTGCCGGTTTGCTCTCGCAGAGAGAATAGGCAATCCTCGATCCGTCGCCAGAGATGCCCACGCCATTCACGACATAGGTCTTTGGAAAATCGTTGTACACTCCTTTCAGGTTTCCCATAGAATCGAGTACCATGACATCTCCGATCCTGGTTCCCACGACGAGCTCTTCCATATCCGTGGAAAAATCGATATCCGTCACCCATCCGGTCACCTCTCTCCATAACTGGGCCCCGTTGAGATCGTAACACCGTACCGCACCTTTGTTTTTCTCGAGAGATTCCTGTGATGCGATAATGAAGTAAGAATTATCCGGCGACAGCTTCACCGTCAGGCGGCCCGGGATATCGCCCTTCCAGAGGAGGCATCCTGCACCGTCAAAAAGAATCGCTTTACCCATGGTCGTTCCTGCGATCACCCTGGAACCATCTGGAGAGAGGTCTATTCCCGATATGTACTCCCTCCCGACCGTATAACACCAATCGGGCTCCTGGCCTGATACCGGGGCTGCCATGACAAGGAAAAACATCGATAATACAAACAGGAAAAAGAACAGGCATGTACCATCGGGTTCATCGATTCCAGTTCTTCCTTTCATTTTTCCACGTCTATTATGAGAAGGAGGAATGCATTACTCATTAACATACCTGTATCTATCGGCGCACAAGATGGCACCGCGAAAGATTCGTATACGGGAATCCTACAAAATTCTGTTTCAAAGATCTTCTTTGCGATAGGGGGGCTCACATACAGGATATTCATAAAAAACCTGATCGATCTTTGGATTAGGTGGAGTAAGGGGAGCCCGGAAGTATCTTTTTACCCGCATTATTTTATCAAGACAGAGACAACAGCTACGCATGGACCTGGAAGAATATGCCCGGCGGCAGTTCCGTCTGGGCACCGGTCAAGATGAGATACGGAACCGGCTGGCAGGCCGTATTCTTGAATTCAAGGATTCGGCGGGAAGAGATTATGCAGAAGAGCTGGCAGATGCGGTCATTGAAGAGGTAAAATACAGCACGGGTCTGCACGGAGATTTTTTTGAATTCGAGCGTTCGGGTGTCGGTATGGGAGAATTCGGGGTTGGCTCACGCGGGACAGGCGACTTTTTTGCCCACCGCGAGCTGGCGCGAATCATCGGAAAGACGTCTGCCTCGGTGGGGGTCGACGAGATGGACGATTCGGGGGCTGTTGCCCTGGAGAAGTCCGGGGATGCCGGGGAAGGGGAACGCTATGTCATCTGTACGGTCGATGGAATGCATTCGAGACTGTCTGATTTTCCGTTCCTGGCCGGCTTTCACGTAACAAGGGCGACACTGAGGGATGTATATGTGATGGGGGCCCGGCCCCTTGCCCTTTTTTCAGATATTCATGTCGCAGATGACGGGGATGTCGCAAAGATCTTTGATTACACCGCCGGTGTCACTGCAGTCTCTGATCTGATGAATGTCCCTCTCATCACCGGTTCCACTCTCAGGATCGGCGGAGATATGGTACTTGGCGAGAGGTTGACCGGGTGTGTGGGTGCAGTCGGTATTGCCAGTTACATGACTGCCCGAAAGGGAACGGCGCCTGGAGATGTCGTCCTCATGACCGAGGGTGCCGGGGGCGGAACAATCGCCACGGCGGCGATTTATTCGGGTTTTCCCGAGGTGGTCGAAAAGACCATCAACCTTTCATTCCTTCGTGCCTGCGAGGCGCTCCTGGCGGATCCGGTCATTCGCGAAATACATTCCATGACCGATGTCACCAACGGAGGACTCAGGGGGGATGTATACGAGATCGCCGAAACCGCAAACTGCAGGATAATTATCGAGGAGGAGAAGGTCAGGAGCCTTGTCGAGCCCAATGTAGGGGAGATGCTGGAATCTCTGAAGATAGATTATCTTGGAGTCTCGCTCGATGCGCTTCTCGTTGTGGCCCCTCCCTCGGCAGTCCCCGGCATCACCGGCTTGATGGAGAGCATAGATGTGCAGATCGCGGAGATAGGCCGGGTTGAGAATGGTATGCCCGGAGCCGCCCTCATGATTGACGGACAGGAACGCGATTTCACCCCAAGGTTCAGGGAATCGGCATATACCCCTGTAAAAAAGGTTGTGGACAGGAGCAAAGGAGACTTCGATACCATGAAGGCTGCCGTTCGTCGTTCCGCTGATGCAGCGATCGAAAAGAAGAACCGGGTGATCGGGCAGCTCCGGTCATAACCGCTTTCGATCATACGGCCTTTCTTGCACTGGCAAGGAGATTGTATGCAAGATACGGCAGGTTCTCCTCCACAAATGGTTCGATCTTTCGTGCGATCCCATAAAGGGGGTCGATCAGATTGATATGGGCAAAAGAACACCGGCGAACGCGAATATCCGAAAAACCGACCGCAGAAATCAGTTCGGTCATTTCAGATTCTGAATAATATCTCTCCCCGAAATCACCCACGCCTACATGCCGTATCCTCATCGCTTCACCCATTGCATATATTGCGGGAAGACCGGAAGTGAAGAGGTTTTTCCCGAGAGTCACCACTGCGATCACACCGCCCGGCCTGAGGACACGGTAGGCCTCCCGGAGCATCGATTCAGGTTCTTTTAGATAACTGAATGCCAGCAGGCTTGAGAGCGCATCAAAAGAATCGTCCCGGAATGGCAGTATCTCGGCATTGCCCACGGCAAATTGACCGGAATTACACCGTGACCGGGCTTTTTGGATCATACCGGGGCTTATATCCAGGCCAATCGCGATACCACCGTATTTTCTGTAGCGCTGGATGAAAAGACCTGTCCCGCATCCCAGGTCGAGGAGTTTTTTTCCCTTCGGGAGATGCTCGAGAATGTGTCTGCTCAGATGGCTGTAATATGACCTTCCACGGTTTCGATCGTAACGTCTGTCATAAATCTCCGCCACTTCATCATAATGCTGCCGGACTTTACTCTGTGCAGCATTCATGAAAAAACCTCGTTTACTATCCTCGATACAAGTGCATCCAGCTGTACATACTCATTGTTGCAGTGGCCGAGAATATGATCCGTATCGCCCAGGGCGTCAGCGATTCTCGGGTCGTTATACTCTCTCTTTGCCGCAGCTCTGATCTGCTGGACGACCTCTTCGGAAGAGAGGCCGTATTCGATCATCAGCCTCTCAATACGCTGTTTTGCCGAATCCATCTCGCCACGGACCATTGCGCAGAAAGCCGCATGTGCCATCTGTCCTGCCTCGGTCTGCGAACACCGGAGCAGGTCGAACGACTTTCCAGATTCCACCATGGTCTGCAGCAGGACCATCGCCTTTCTCATGTCACCCTCTGCTGCCTGGACAATCAGATCCAGTTCGTCCCCTGAAACGTCACCCTCTGAAAAACCCTCCATCTCAAGCACGTGATAGAGATGCGCCGTGATATCTTTCTCACCGAGCGGTGCAAAAAAGAACGGCAGGCAACGGGAACTGATTGCGGGAATGATCCCTGATGTATGGGTTGATATCAGTACAAACCTGCACGTCCTGCTGTAGCGCTCCATAATGCGCCTCAAAGCCGACTGGGCCTCCCTGGTGAGCGAGGAGGCTCCTTCAAAGACCACCATCTTGAATTCGGCATCAAGAGGACGTATAGAGGCGTACCACCTGGTAATATTCTTGAAATTGGCAAGGAGACTCTGGTCTTTCTGGTAAATATGTGCGTAACGCTCTTCTTTTTCAAGATATTTTTTTCCGAGCGAGAACAGGTCCGAGACCTGTATGACGGTAACGTTGGGTCCTGGAAAATCACCGTACAGGGCAGATGCAAGACATTCCATGCTCACGCTCTTTCCTGTCCCGTGGGGGCCGGTCAGGAGGAGGTGCGGGAAGGTGCCGGCTTCTGCAAACGAACTCAGATGAGATATGACTCCGGACTGTCCGAGTATCTCTGAAAACTGAGTCGGCCTGTATTTTTCAATCCACAGCATCTCCGAGCCTCCTCTTCATCTCTTCAAGCGCCTCTCTTAAAAGTATTGAATTATCATGTAGCTTTACTAATTCCAGAGCCTCTTCCCTCTCTAGGGTACTGCAGAACCTCGTGATATTCGGGAGGGCCCGGGTAAGTTCGTCGACGACCGTGAGAGTGGCAGCCCGGGCCGTCCTTGAGAGGGGATTTAAATCGATCGTGATGACGGTCTTTCCCATCCCGGCAAGTACCTGGCACCGGTCCCCGTCTTCAAGCGGCACCAGTATCACATCGGCCGAGAAGATGCCCTCCTCAAGGCAGTACGCACGGTCATGCGACAATGCAAGAAGGCGTTTTGCAGGACCTTCAAGTACTTTTACGCCGTTTTGAGCCAGCAACAATTGAATCTGCCGGATGCGCTCTTCTGTTCGGTGAAACAGGTTCACTTCAACCTTTGCACCCGACGCCTCCTGGAGATTGCGGATTTCGGCAGCAGCAAGGGCCGCAGTATTACCATTTACAGAGATGACCGGATTCTTTGCACACAGTAAAAAAGCCGCAGCAGTTTTTTCTGCCAGGAGGGCGCTGTCGGTCGTCCGCTCTCCAAGGAGGTAATCAAATGCCTCCCCCCTTCCGTGCGCAGCAAGACCTTCCAGGGATACTATACCCTGTCCTGACAGGGAAGCGAGTGATTCCCTGGCCATAAGGGACCGGTAACGGGGATGATCGGGCGGGATTGTCATGATTCCTCCAGTATCCGTACACCCGAACTTGCGATATGGAGTTCGAAGGTTTCACCGAACTGCCTGAGTATCTCTCCCGCATCGTTGCCATATGCAAAGACTCCGTTTCCGAGCATTGTCATGCTGGCCGGGATCCCCTCCCTGTCGCATGCTTTAAGTCCAATCCGTACCTGCGGCGTGATGAGGCCGCTTCTCTCGGAAAATTCGCGTGAAGAACGAAAGAAATCTTCCGGGGTCTTTGGACATTTCCCTGGAAACGCCCGGACAATACGGTTCATTACGGTCTTCGAACCGAGAATTGAAGGAGAAGGAAGCGAACTGAAGGTTACGGCAAAGACAGGGGCTGCAAGATCGAAGCGCCTCTCGATCTCTGCATGTATCCCTGCTTCCTTCCTGCAATCCCTCCCGCCTCCCTGGCATGCGGCAACATCACCAAGCCCGGTGCGATGGAAGATCTCCGATTCATGTGCATATTCAATGCATTCCGTCGCGGTAAAACCCAGGTCATACAGGCGGTTCACCGCAACGGCCGATGCCGTCAGGGCAGCTGCAGAAAGGCCGAAACCAGCCCCTATTGGAAGACGGCACATGGTCCGGATTTCTGCCTTCGCACCCATGCGGTCGAGGAGATCCTCCACCGGTAAAGACCCGACAGAGCTCTCCTGGACATGATCCAAAAAATCCACCCGATCCACCGTCACCTTCGTCGTATCGGCCCGCTCTGCGACAACCATGACGCCCTCATCGATGACGATACCTGCACCCATGCTGCCCGTGCTGCGGGCGTCACGTCCAAAAACGGGTTTGAAGTATCCGGATATATGTCCGGGGCAGAACGAAATGATCGAACTGGTCATAAAACCCCGCCCCCCTCCGCCATTCGGAATCTGAACATCGGCACCGAAATCACCCTGTATCAGTCTTTTCTGCTCCAGCAGTCGACATTCTGCACGAGAAGCGTCCAGATATCCATCGCCACATGCTCCTTTGCTCCCGAATACTCTTCGCGGATCTTATCTCCAAGCACCACAACACTGCTCTTTTTGGACCCCATCGATTCGGGGCCGTTGGCAACGACGAGGAAGACTCCTTGTCCAAGCATCTTCTTTGCCTTCTCCTCTGCGTCATCTCCGAGTTTGAAGGCGACAATGGGTATTGCATACTCTTTTTCAACTTCGGCGATCAGTTTCGGAAGCGGTTGCAGCTCGATGGTCCGTGCATCTCCGCTCGGAATTTTTCCCTTCCATCTTTCAGGGGAGAAATCCGATATTGCCGCCGCACTGATATAGAGGTCCACTTTTTCGGATTTGCAGATCCGGTGCAGAGCCCCGCGCATCTCATTTGCAGTCTCTGCCCGGACGTTACGCATGCATGGGATGTCTGCATTGTGGATTATCGTCACATCGGCTCCAAACCTATAGGCTGCACGTGCGAGAGCCTTACCCATCTGTCCCGTCGAGCGCGTGGTAAGGACTCTCACATCATCGAGCGGTTCGCGGCACGGGCCGCTTGTGATCAGGACGTGCATATCGGCGAGCGGCTTTCCCAGCAGTTCCCGCTCGCAGGCGAGTACGATCTGATCTGTCGACGCAATTTTAGCCTTTCCTTCCTCTATACGGGGATCCAGCACGCATATCCCCCAGTCACCAAGAGTCTGGATGCATCGCGTCACCCCCGGGTGCCTGTACATGCTGTGATGCATGGCAGGCGATACGATGACCGGCATCCCCCTCCCGATTGCCGTGGTGGCGAAGGTTGTGACCGTCGTATCGTCTATTCCGGCCGCCATCTTGCAGAGGGTATTGGCCGTACAGGGAGCAATGACCAGGAGGTCTGCCCACCCACCCTCGCCGCACATAGCCACGTGTTCGACCATTCCCGATAGAGTTGTAATGACCGGTCTTCCCGTCGCATAGGTGAGAGTATCCGGAGAGATGATCCCGCATGCGGACGGACTCATCACGCCCTGCACATCCGCACCTCTTCGTCGGAGGGCATGAGCGAGGTGCACGGTCTCCACCGCGGCGATGCTCCCTGTCACCGCGAGCACGATCTTCTCTCCTGCAAGCGTCTGGATCTCTGTCATGAGAGTGTCACATCCTGGACATAATGCCATTGCCCGGGCCCGGTCTTCTTTATCCTGTGGGACCGGATCCTTGAGCCGAATCCAATGTCACTGATCCGGTCTCCTATATCAGGAGCTGTCTTTCCCGACGAGTGGATATGCAGGACGGATCCCGGCACCGCATGTTCCAGTGCAGCCGGGAGCATTGCAATGCTTTCGAAATGCCCCATGATGAACCGGTCATACGTCCCGGACAGGAGTCTCCGGCAGTCTCCGCATTCAGGAAAAACACGCGATTCTACACTGTTCCCGGCGATATTTCGTTCGAGGTATGCGAATGCAACAGGATTCAGTTCCATTGCATGGACATGAGCACCTGCCAAAGCTGCAGGTATGGAGAAATACCCGATTCCTGCAAACATATCTGCCACCCTCTCGCCATTCGAGATTATATTCTGCATCCGTGCTTTTTCTTCACGGTTGCCCTGTGCGAACATGACCGCGGACGGGTCGAGCCGGAAGGATATCCCGTTCTCCCGGTGAAGCACCTCACCGCTCTTCCCTGCAAGGAGCTCGGTATCCGGGATCCTGGTCGTCCCCCGGAACGACTTCAGCCAGAGTATTCCCCGGGGCCGTCGCCATCGCATCAATTCAGCAACTTCTTCGTCAGTCGGCCTCTCCCCGTGCATAACTGCGATCGGGCCAATCATCTGGTATCCCCGCCCCTTATAGGGCTTTCTTGGCGGAATGGAGCATTCAAAGGGGTAACCATCTCTGACAGGGACATATGCCTGTTCTCCGCATATAAAGGGCCTGTGGCTATTGTCAACCCATTCCAGGTTTTGTACAGACTTCAATTCCTCCAGCGGAATAACCCTCGTGTTCATGCTACCCGATGACTATGAGATCTATTCCATCCCTCATTATCCTGATCTCCTGGCCGGGGCCGAGCGTGGAAGAGGGATGGACCTGGCATTCGATCGTCTTTCCCGAGGAGGGTTCCAGCACACCGATCATGTCACCGTCTCGGAAGACGATCATGACGCTCTCTGCGTCCCGGAGATTCCCGACGAGTCGTTCGATAGAACTCTCCTTTGCCGACCTGATCGCTCCTGAAAAGAGATCCCTGTACCTGATGTTCTCCTTGTCGACAGCAATTACCTCGCCATACCTTCTGTCGTGGAGGACGATGTCGTCCCTGATATATTTCGGGAGCCGAACCGAGTAGGTGATCCTGTAGACCTGCCTGCCATCCCTTTCGCCCACCAGTTTCGGATGGGTCGTAAACCTGCCCCCGAGTCTCCGGACAATATTCGAAGAGATCTCCTGCCCTATCCTCTGGGAGCCGACGGTGATATCCAGACCGTCCTTGTGTTCGTCCATGCGGGATATAAATGAAAGTCTCTCCCCCCCTTCCTGGAGAGTATCCTCGGTATCCTGTGCGATCGCGGCGGAGGTTGAAAGTTCGAACGGGTAGGGCTTACGGTCCTTTGCCCTCACCTGAACGATACCCTCGTAGTAGCTTCCAGATATCCTGCTGCACCGGTCACACTGCTCCTTCTGCCAGGTGATCTCGATGCTGCATGATCCCGTAACCGGGATATCAAGAAGGGATGCAGATATGGTGCAACTGGCATTTGACCTGTTGGAACCGACATCTTCAATGCTGATATCAAACACCGGGGACTCGACCCTTGGATCCAGGTGAATCGCCCGCAAAACTCTCTCCGTTGCGATGTCCGCCCTTTCACGGTGCAGATCCGTCCAGGCGCCCGCCTCTTTCCAGGCACCACAGGACGGGCATTCGGTTATGAAAATCCGGGAGTCGCATTTCATCCACTGGATCTGGTCAACCCTGCACCGGGCGCAGATGCCGCCGTCAAGTGAGGGCCCTCCACACTTGGGGCAGATATTCTCCTTGATTCTCATATCCTGATGACCTGTGCGTGGGGGATGGTTCCGAACATGATACAACCTGATCGCTCGACCAGGCCCATCTCAATAGCGAGGGCGACAACACGTTCTCCCATCAGGTTGATATTATCTGCCGTCTTCAGCAACAGCCGCACATCCTCGGGCCCTGACAGGTGATTCCCATAAAATTCCTTGTTTATACAGATCTCGAGATCGCCTCGCCTCACAGTGGTATTCAGCAGTTCACGATCACAGACTGCCACCACTTCGTTTCCGTCGGCGCTGCGGTGAACCTTTAGATACATCCATACACTATGGGTCAGGGACCATAATAAAATGTCAGCAGGAGGTGTTTTTTGGAGAAATGTTCACAGGCTGATATCGACTCCATAGATGAGGGCCGGATTTTTCGAATGGATCTCCCAGGCATCATCAATGGTGATAATCCCGGCTTCAATCATCTTCCTGGTGACCCGGGGAACTGATTTGGGTCCGATAACCGCTCCCGGGCGCGAATTCTCATCCATGTAATCGCTCTCCATCGTAAAAATCCGGTTTTCCTTCACCAGATCCGGTATTCCGGGGTGCGTGGCAATCATTGAAGGCACCAGCGGGGTGTCAGGTGTTGCATAGTGCTTTACGACCCGATCAATTCCAATTCCTGCATCGGCCGCCATCCGGATGACGTCGCTGCATGGCCCAGTCTCAGCATGGAGCTGTATGGCGCAATCGAGATCAGCTGCAAGCGAGAGGGCAAATAACAGTATCTCGTTCGATGCATCCCATATCTCGGCAGGTACCTCGTAATGGGGTCTTCCACTCTTCAAGGCAACCGCCGAACCCCTCTCGACAAAACCGGCGGCCTCCTCCAGACCGCCTTTCATCACAGATACCGCCTCCGAAAGAGGCATGACCGAAGAGAGCCGTGATATCTCAGCCGGATGAATACCGAGGATTGGAAATACCGAGATCCCCAGTCCCCTTATGAGATCTGCGACACGGAGCGTCTCCTCGAATACCGGGAGAAAATCGCTCCCTCTCCTGGGAGCTATGCCAAACGAACCCGACGGTTTGCTTACAAGGAAGATGTGGCTTCCTCCGGCATTCAAAAAATCCCTTGCGGCGGCTAGCCCCCTCCCGTTTACCGGATCGATATGGATATGATCGTCAGTCACCGGATATTTCTGGTTCGTCATGGCATTCGATTATCTCCATCATGGGATATTCACCTCTCCGTTTCAACCTGGCGTGGCAGCACGAGCCACCTACCCGGGTGACCACATCGACGTGAAACATCAGTCCTTTCAGCTCTGAATAACCGAAGACATTGGGAGACATCAGCTCCCTGTCGAGCTGTACGCTGATCTCCTCAACATATGGCTGGAGTTTTACGCTCTCCTCGATCGCCTTCTCAATAAGATGGGCGGTTGCCGGGGAGATGGGAGTGCCCACCCACTGGTGGTAGAGTGCACCAAGTTTCACGGCAGCCTCAAAGATTGCCTGTTCACGGTCGGTGACCATGGTAAGGTGTTTTACTTTCAGAACAGATTAGGGATACGGTTCAGATCAGCTTTATGATCCCCTGTTTGGGCTCCATCGCCTCTCCCTGGCGAAGGAACATGTCGATCTGGAGCTTGATCTCCTCCCTGGAAAATCCTTTCTGGGTAAGTCGGGTGATGACTTCTTCAATCTGTGCACGGCCGGTATCATCGGCAATATCCCGGATGGCCTCCTTGATCATCCGTATGAGGTCGCGCTTACCTTTCGAAAAACCGGTGACAACCCTGTCTATATCGAAGCTTCCGGTCTTGGCGTCGTATGCAACCTGTCGCAGGCAGGTATCGACGATCTTTACCACCCTCTCCGCGTCGACGAGTTCGATGTTATTGGAGAGCCTGATACGTGCACTCGCTTCTGCCAGGCGGACGAGCGCCTCGAGCTGCCGTGCCGTCACCGGAACGGGTTTTGACGATTCCGAGGCCAGGTCACGGAGCTTCATGTAGTATTCAATGAGCGAACCCCTCGCATCATCTGTCAGGCGTGGAAAACAGGTTCTCTTTGCGTAGGCCACGTACTTACGAAAGATCGTTGGTTCGATGTCGGGCGTGACCGGCTTGAGCTGTTCGGCGATGTACTCGTCGTCCACCCCGGGAATGGGCTCCCGGCTATGCTGGGCTATCGTCTCACCGATATTGTGGGCTTTAAGGATATGTTCTGCAACGGCGGCATCCCTCTTGTGATCGGGTTTATCTGTCATCACAAAGATGAGGTCGAACCTGGAGAGAAGCGAGGCAGGCATGTTGATCTGATCCCCTATTGGCGCATAATCGTCGAAACGCCCGTATTTAGGATTCGCGGCCCCCAGGAGGGCGCATCGTGACTTGAGCGTGGCGGTTATTCCTGCCTTCGCCACGCTGATGGACTGTTGCTCCATAGCCTCGTGGAGGGCGCTTCTGTCCTCCTTCTGCATCTTGTCCATCTCATCGACTGCGGCGATACCCATATCTGCGAGGACAAGGGCGCCTGCCTCGAGTGTCCACCGGCCGTCACCAAATTCGTCCTTGACAGCGGTTGCGGTAAGCCCGGCGGAAGTTGACGACTGGCCGCTCGTATAGATCGCCCGGGGAGACAACTTCACGATGTACCGGAGGAGCTGGCTTTTCGCGATACCCGGATCCCCGATCAGGAGGACATGGACATCGCCCCGCAGGTGGCTTCCGTCAGGCATCTCTTTTGTGATCCCGCCGAAGAGCTGAAGCGCAATAGCCTCTTTTACGTCCTCGTTGCCATATATCGTCGGTGCAATGGAGTGGGTTATCTTCCGATAAATATTCGGGTCCCTCGAGAGACGGATGATCTCATCCTCGTCTTTCTCCTCGATCTCAACCTCCTCGAACTCTTTCTCCGCGATCTCTATGGAATTGCATTCAAGGTAGATGTCGAAGATTGTGCTCTTGTCCCCGTGGCTGACACGCTGTACCGAGCGGAGAATGCCGTTTATCACCACCCGGTCTCCGGGAGCGACCCGGCCTGTCAGGTCGTCGGTCGTGTCCACGTCGAGGGTCTGAGGCTGTTCACCCCCCCGAAGCCCTTCAGGCGATTCCTGTATGCGTAGTTTCTGGGAATCGATGAACCGGGAACGTTTGGGCACAAGCTCCAGTTTCTTGTAAGTGCACCCGTCGGTCGCACACCCTTCGGGTTCCCTGAATTTTCCATATCCCTGTTCCCTGGTGGTCAGATGCCCTCCTGGACAACGGAAGACCGCCTGGACGATTCTTGGTCTCACCTCCGTGGTCTTCCGGAGGATCCCTTCAACGCTGACGAACTTGTTGATATGATCCGAACGTATATGCCTGATCCCTATCTTCCTGGGGAGATTGATGAACCTGATATTGATCTCGGCCGGGCCCTCTCCTTCCTTGATCTTGATGAGCTGATGATTCCTGATCGCATTTCTGACATCATCGATGACGGCGCCGGGTTTTTCAAGCAGTTCGTCGGCCATACGGATACCGGTCTTTCCGAAACTTTCCAGTATCCTGTAATCGATGAACAGCGACCTTTTGTACGGGTATTCCCTGTTTAATTCATTCAGCTGTTTTTTGTACCGACCTTTTAGGAATTTGCTCCAGTCGGCATCGCGATCGATTATCTCGGTCTCAATATTCGTGGCCAAAATGGGATCCCTCATGTATATCGTTTTGAGGTCATCACGAGCCTGGCAACCAGCGCTTCCATCTGGATATCGGTGCCAGCACCTTCGGAGAGACAAAAATCGGTCGTACCAAGGTGGTCGATCAGGGCAACCCGCAGTTCCTCATCCATGGGCCGTTTCAGGATCGCCCGGTAACACTGGTTGATCATCTCGTTGGGCGCGATCCCCCTGTCATGGAGAAGCAGTTCCAGAACCTTTTCGGCTCCCTCGAAATCCCCGTTCAGCGAGAGGGACAGCAGATCATCGATCTCGTCCGGGCGGGCCGTTGCGGTGATGGCATAGACCATCCCGGCATCGATCTCTGCACTGATAATCGCAGCTCCCTGAAGGGCGTTTATGGCCTTTCTCATGTCGCCCTGGGCAATATAAACAATGGCATCGATGGCTTTTTCAGAGACTTTCAGGCCTTCTTCTTCTGCAATCCTCTGTATCTCCTCTGTCACCGCTTCAGGGCCGAGCGCCCTGAAACGGTAGATTGCGCATCTGCTCTGTATCGGGTCGATAATCTTTGATGAATAATTGCACGAGAGGATGAACCTGCACGTCTGGGCATAGCTCTCCATGGTCCTGCGAAGCGCCGCCTGTGCATCAGGTGTCAGGGCATCCGCCTCGTCGAGGAAGAGGATCTTGAACGTCGCCCCGCCCAGAGGTGATGTCCTGGCAAACTGCTTGATCTGGTTCCTGACCACGTCTATACCACGCTCGTCCGAGGCGTTCAGCTCGCGGAAATTCATCTGCCAGGATTCGCCGAAGAATTCCCGTGCAAGTGCGATTGCCGCCGTCGTCTTCCCGACACCAGCATTGCCTGTGAAGAGAAGGTGAGGCAGGTTGCCGGTCTTAACGTAGGATTCAAGCCTCTCGATTATATTGTCCTGACCGACGATATCTGCCAGTTTCATCGGCCTGTATTTTTCTATCCAGATTGTATGGCTTTCATCCATTCTACTTCCTTATCCTCTTTCAAATGTTATGATATTGTTGGTATTCACTTCACTACATGGGTTTTTAGGCAGTGTGAATAATTCTTTGCGGACAGCAAAAAGAGACAGGAATGCGGTGTGAAAGTGGCAGTAAAAAAAGGATGATTCCCTTTCGAGGCGGAAAAAGGTTAAAAAATGAAAATGGCTGGGCCATTTTCATACTGAAGAAGGGCTATTCTTCTTCGTAAAGAACTTCCCCGCCCTTCTGTTTACGATAATAGTAGTACCCGATACCTGCCCCTATCGCTATCAGGATAAGAAGAATCGCAAGCCAGACCAGCGGGAACCTGGTCCAGAACGGCTGGGCAGGGGGAACGGTAGTGGGCACGACGGTTGTCGCAGTGGTGCTGATAGTCCGTGTCGGGGCTGTCCCGGTGATGGTGGGGGTGACATTCATATCGGTATCTTCCGAGTCGCCCACTGCGGGTACCTGGGTTGTGGGCGTGGTCGTGACGGTGGTGGTTGCAGTGGGGGCACTGTAGCCTCCACCTCCACCGCCGCCGCCACCGCCGCCGCCGCCCTGCTGCTTGAAGGTGGCAGAGATGGTATGGTTGGAGATGACATCCAGAAACATCCATTCACTGACCGCTCCCTTGGCGTCGCCGTCCACCATCACGTTCTGTATAAGATAATTATAGTACGATGTGATGGTGAAGTTCTGCGAACCGCCCGGGAGAACTGCTATCAGGCCCGAAGGTGTGATCATTCCTCCCTGTCCGGCCGTGGCATTGATATAATAATACTCGGGCTGGATGTCTCTGAAGCGTGCGTAGATGGTTTGGTTAGCGGTTACATTCTCGAACCTGTAGAATGGTTGCGGCCCCTCTGACAAACCATTGACCAGGACATCCTCTATCTCGTACCCGGGATCTGCGTTGATGGTAAAGTCGAGCGACCCTCCGGCGACGACGTTGATAATACCCGAGGGATCGATAGAACCGTGTTCACCTGCAGAAGCGGTTATCGCATAGAGAACGGTCTCTTCTGGCACAAATGTGGCGTGTATTGTATGGTCGGCAATCACGTTAGTGAATTCATATGAAGCGTACGATCCGACACCTGTTTCGTCAACAAAGATATTTTCGACTTTGTATCCTGAATCGGGACCGATATTGAAGATCTGTGAATCGCCAGTCTGGACAGCGACTTCCCCTGACGGCTCTATCGAACCATTGTATCCTGCTGTTGCGTATATTGTGTGATAATCCGTCACCGGTTCAAGAGTGACGTACAGGTCTACCGTCTCATCTTTTCCGGGATAGGTGGTGATATCCTCTGTTACCGTCTGGTATCCTGTCTTCTGGACGGTATATGTCCAGTATGGTGCCGCGGTGACATATACCTGGACGGGAAGCGTACCGCCTTCGATGAGTCCTTTGTAGTCCTCGTCAAAGTATACCTCTGCGCCGTCCACATTGCAATGGACCAGGAAGTATCCCTTGTCTCCACCGACCGGAGGCAACCGGGCATCGATGTAATCAGGTCTGACGAGGGTATCGGTGTATGTTCCGTCGTCAACAGTCAGTGAAACCGTGAACATGCCGAATGTGTTGTAGACATGGATCGGGTTCTGTGATTCGGAGGTGGAATTGTCACCGAAGTCCCATTGCCACGAGACAGGCTGGCCGAGCGTTGAATCCGTAAACTGCACTGCAAGCGGTATGATCCCCGAAGTGGTATTGGCAGTGAAATTGGCGATTGGACCCGGTAATCTCAAGTCGAGTCCCGTCACTCCACCCGCTTCGAACGGGTAGGTGTCCTGCCAGGGACCGCTCGTATTTACGTCGTAACACTGAGCCTCCCTTCCTTCAATGAAGAATGTTATAGGCGAGCCTTCAGAAATATTGCCCTGTACGAGCAGTTTTTCCCCGATTCCAGACGGTGATCCGTATTCTCCTTCCTTATTTGTAACAATTTGTCCGCCGCCTCCTGCAGCAGCTGCATCGATGGTGACGCCTGCCGGCGCAGGAACTCCCCCGATTGAGAGATTGCCATAGAATGCATGCGGAAGCTCGGGAGGCACGGGAGTTGTCGGAGTAGTAGTCGGGATGGTTGTGGTGGGCGTTGTGGTAGGGATGGTTGTGGTAGGCGTTGTGGTCGGGATAGTGGTTGTCGGAGTAGTAGTCGGGATGGTTGTAGTGGGCGTTGTGGTCGGGATAGTGGTTGTCGGAGTAGTAGTCGGGATGGTTGTGGTGGGCGTTGTGGTCGGGATAGTGGTTGTCGGAGTAGTAGTCGGAATGGTTGTGGTGGGCGTTGTGGTCGGGATAGTGGTTGTCGGAGTAGTAGTCGGGATGGTTGTGGTGGGCGTTGTTGTCGGGATTGTCGTTGGTACAGGCACTCTGAGATCAAGCTCGGTCTCTTCTCCCGCTTCGAACGGGTACGTCAGCTCCCAGACCCCTCCTGATTGGACATCATAACATTCCGCCCTGTTCCCGTCAACATAAAACTCGATGGGGGCATCGTCAGGGATAGAACCCTGTACGATCAGTTTTTTGCCGAGGAATGCCGAACTTCCGTATTTTCCTTCCGTATCCGTAACGAGAGAGCCCCCTCCACCCGTGACAACAGCAGTAATATTAGTCCCGGAAGGTGCAGGAACTCCACCCATGGTCACGTTTCCAAAGAAGAGGTGAGGCAGTTGCGGGCTGACCGTCGTCGGCGTTGTAGTCGGGATTGTAGTAGTCGGAGTAGTGGTCGGGATGGTTGTGGTGGGCGTTGTAGTCGGAATAGTGGTTGTCGGAGTAGTAGTCGGGATGGTTGTGGTGGGCGTTGTAGTCGGAATAGTGGTTGTCGGAGTAGTGGTCGGGATGGTTGTGGTGGGCGTTGTAGTCGGGATTGTAGTAGTCGGAGTAGTGGTCGGGATGGTTGTGGTGGGCGTTGTAGTCGGGATTGTAGTAGTCGGAGTAGTGGTCGGGACAGTTGTTGTCGGCGTTGTAGTCGGGGGGATGCCGTCGACGATGATATATCCGGGCCGCGAGCTGGTATTGCTACCCATGAAATTGGTCGCGGTCAGGTTCACGGTATATGTTCCAGGGAGATCGTATGTATTGACGGGGTTACGATCGGTCGAAGAATTCCCGTCGCCGAATACCCATTGCCAGGACGTCGGGTACCCGGTTGAGAGATCCTGGAACTGCACGACCAGCGGCGCCATACCGCTTGTGACATTGGCATCGAAGTCTGCGGTCGGCACACGCGGCGGTTCGACGTCGTCGAGGAGTACCGCCAGGAATCCGCCCTGGCCCCTGTCGCCGAAGGTCGTGGGATAGGGATCGATGGTTGGGAAATTGATGGAATTTGTAAGTCCGGTTATATATGCCCCGCCGGTCTCGTCGGTTGCTATAGCGTTCGCGACGTCAAGCCCGTTTCCTCCGAGATAGGTGAAGTAATCAGGGGCTGCCTGGAAGGGAGTAAACTTGGCAACGAATGCATCATAGCTACCTCCACCGTAGGCGGCCTGGTAGGGATCGATCACTGCCAGGTTCCGGGAGCTGGTCGCCCCTGCGATATAGACCGTCCGTGCGCTGTCGACCGCTATTCCCCTCCCTTCGTCATATCCTGTCCCGCCAAGATAGGTTGAATATTCAAGCGATGTGCCGTCAGGCGAGAGCCGTGTCATGAATGAGTCGATGATTCCCCTGTTGGTGGGCTGGAAAGCGGCCATGGTGGGATAATTCAGGGACCTGGTGAGCCCGGTTACATATGCCGATCCCTGTTCGTCCACTGCAATCGATTTCCCGGCATCCTGGCCTGTTCCTCCGATGAACGTGGAATATATCAGAGATTCTCCCGATGAACCGACTTTTGTAACGAACACATCGCTGTAACCGGTGAATACCGCGTTATATGCGTTCTTTGTCGGGAAATTCCATGAATATGTCTCGCCGGTGACATAGGGATTGTTGTTATCATCAACTGTTACGCCGTACCCGACATCCCTCGTGGTTCCGCCGATATAATTGGAATACAGCAATTGTGTCCCGTCTCTGTCAATTTTGAGTATGTATGCGTCCTGCTGCCCGGCGAGATATGTCCTCTGGTACCTGCTGATAACAGGGAAGAGGATCGAGTCGGTCGACCCTGTAATATATATGTTGTTCCCGGCATCCAGCGCTATCCCGTTTCCTTCGTCATCCCCCGTTCCTCCAAGATACGTGGAAAAGACAAGCGTTGAGCCGTCGAGGCCTATCTTGCTCAAGAAGACGTCGGTCTTTCCCGCAAACCCTGCCTGAAGGGGATTTTGCAGCGGGAAGTCCGTCGAACTGGTTGTCCCTGTTACGTATGCATATCCATCCTGGTCAACCCTGATCGCTGATCCTTTCTCATCACCCGATCCTCCAAGATATGTGATATAGAGAGGGAGTGTACCGTCCTGGTTTACTTTCACGATTATCGCATCTGTTCCACCGGCATTTGCTCCCACAGCCGTTTCAGGAACAGTATAGGGAGTTGGGTTTGATATTCCGGTCACGTAGGCATTCCTCCCGCTGTCGACCGCAACTCCATATCCATTTGCTATACCGATGCCCCTCAGGTAAAGCCCGTATTTCATGACGGGATCGATGATGAGGGTTCGCTTCGAATCGTACTTTCCGAGCGAGAACGCAACGTTGTTCTCGTTTAAGATGGAGAACGAACATTCCACAGGTGTAACAATTCCATCAATCTCCTGGTAGCAGACAGGGGCAAGTTCCGTCATGTCACCTGCCGGTGTACGGATCAGGAGCGAACCGTCGGACTGCAGCGAGAGGGATGTCTGTCCCCTGTACTCGATCCGGATATCTGCAGGGTCGGCATCGGGGGCAACGACAAAGATGCTCTTCAAGCCGTTTTCAGTTCCATAATACACCAGGTCTATTCCGGGATAGAGATCGTCGTACTGGATTCCCCTGTACATCTCCATTCCGGTGACCCAAAGCGACGAGTCTTCCCCGATGAGGAAGTTTGCGGAGCATGGAATGAGATCGAGACCCCTTATGGAATCAGAACCCGATGTTCCCAAAAAATGGTACTCGATCACCGCTGATTTCATCTGATCGTCATCATCATGGCTGATCAGGCTGAAGATGGGTCCACCGGGCGTAAAAAATATTGAACCCCCATCCGAAATGATCTCGAACCTGACATTTTCGTCGCTCTGCCCGCCATTTGCAATAAACTGGAGGGGCATTGCGGCAAGCCAGGTATTCACGCTCGTAGTCTTCTCTTCCATCCCTTTCGACAGAAGTGCCGATGCGCCCTCACCGAGCAGTCCCTGGAGGGAGACTGGCCCGGTATCGGGTGAATAATCCGGGTTTGACGGCATCCCTGCTGCACAGACAGCAGGAGTCCCGGCTACCGGTATCAAAAGTATGAATAGCAGCAAGAGGCCTCTCGTTTTCATAAAAATCCTTTTAAGTTTGATGGAGTAAGTAACGGTATATAAATATATTGATCACTCTGGTTATTTTCACGGTTATTTCACGCCTTAAAGCCTAAATAACCCTTAATCTTTTTACCGGAATTTGGTCCCCCGCATGAGAGGATCATGGGGCCTTGATGGCATGATCATAATGGATATGATGGTGTAAGCAGAGTATTTAAGCATTTGATCAGGGAACCGGCACATTCAACCGACCTTTCTTTCAAATAAGGATATAATCCGATGAACGCGTTTGCGAGGGTATTTGCAGAAGAATTTAACAGGTCCGATCTCGTCTCCAGAGGAGCAACTCAGGGATCACCCCCGGCACTGATCACCAGGGGTGGAGCATGCTGTTCGAAGATGTATATAGCCGGAGCCCTCATTGAAAAGGGAGCAAGATCCGGAGGTGAATTCTATGCACGCGTGGCGGATCCAACCGGGGCCTTCGACTTTTTGATCGAACGCACACGGCGTGACCTGGTGGAGATTCTCTCTCACATGGAGCCTCCAATCTTTGTGACGGTTCTTGCGGACGTGGTTGTACAACAGGGAGTGTCCGCTGAGGACCGTTATTTCGCAATGGAGGAGATCAGGGCATGCGACCGTGCCACGAGAGATTCCTGGATTATTCGTACAGCTTCTATGACCTGTGATCGCCTTGAAGCGCTTCTTGCAGCCCTGGACGGGAAGGATGTCCCTGAGCATGTCTCGATGGCCGTCCGTCATTATGCCATTACCCGGGCGGAAATTGCGGATCTTGCTGAAATGATTTTAAAAGCACTGGAAACCGTCTCAGATACCGTAGAAACAGGGACCGCAGGGGGTGAACCCTGGGAGATCGTCCTCTCCATCATCAGGGATAAGGGTGGGAGAAACGGGATGCAGGTGCAGGATATCATATCATCTGCGGTTCAGTACGGGCTGTCTGCGGAGGCGGTGGAACAGGCGGTACGCGTCCTCCTGCAGGAGGATGAGTGTTACCAGCCGTCAAGGGATGTAATCAAAATTCTATGAGACTGCAATTTCATCCTGAAGGCCCCGCCCTCCTCGTGGAAAATACAAGAAGGGTACTGGTGGTCGCGGATCTTCATCTGGGAATAGAGACCGATATGGCACAGCATGGTCTCTATTTCAAGAGCAGAAGCCGTGAACGAACCGACAGGGTCATACGATGTATTCAGAATGCCGAACCCGACTGTCTCGTCCTTCTCGGGGATATCAAGCACAGCATCCCACGTACCAGCAGACAGGAATACAGGGAAATTCCAGAGGTATTCGAACGATTTCGCTCTTTTATCCCGATCAGGATATTGCCTGGAAACCATGATGCGGGTCTGGAGCGGTTTTGTGAACCGGATGAGATCCTTCCAAAGGAAGGGGCCGTTATTGACGGAACCGGGTATCTTCACGGGCATACCTATCCGCACCCTTCACTTGCCGGCCGGTTCATAATCTGCGGCCATCACCATCCCGTGGTCACGATTCGGGACGAGGTGGGCTGTGCATTGAAATCGCCTGCATATCTCCTTGCGGATCTTGACGAAGAGTGCCTGAAACTTGGAAGAACAGTGGAGGGAATGCGGACTGCCAGGGTGCTCTTTGCTCCGGCATTCAACGAGTTATCGGGATATGATATCACGAGGACCATACGGGAGCCGTTCAGTCCGCTTTCCCGATGTATGAAGAAGGATACTGCGGAAATATTTCTGACAGACGGGACATTTCTCGGCCCTTTTGCAGCAGTGGAGAACCATGAAGACGATAAGGCAGCTTGATCCCCGTATCCAGGACTGTATCCGCAAACGAGGATTTCTGGAGCTGTCAGAAGTCCAGTCAAGGTCCATTCCACTGCTAATCGAGGGAAAAAACATCATCCTGATCGCTCCGACGGGAACAGGAAAGACCGAGAGTGCGATGCTTCCCGTCTTCAACGCGATGCTCGGTGAACCGTCTGCAGGGTTCACCACCATATATATTACGCCTCTTCGGTCCCTGAACCGCGACATGCTCTCCCGCCTGGAGTGGTGGGGAAAGGAGCTTGGTATCAGGATCGGCGTCAGGCACGGTGACACGACCCAGAGTGAACGCCGCCGGCAGGCCCTATCTCCACCGGATCTCCTGATCACCACGCCTGAGACGCTCCAGGCGCTTTTCATGGGCAAGGTATTGAGAAAGCACCTGAAGAATGTTAAATATGTCATCGTTGACGAGATCCATGAACTGGCGGCAAGCAAGAGAGGTGCTCAACTCTCGGTCGCCCTTGAGCGCCTTGTCAGGTATGCCGGGGAATTCCAGAGGATAGGCCTCTCCGCGACGGTCGGCAACCCCGGCGAGGTTGGAAGATTCCTGTGCGGGAAGAGGGAATTTTCCGTTGTACAGGTGCCTGTTGCAAAGAACCTGGAGATAGGCGTCTCATTTGTCGGGGATTCCTTCGAGAAACAGTCAGACTGGGTTTCGGATACGATCGACAAACACCCCTCCACGCTCATCTTCGTGAATACAAGGGTGACTGCAGAGGCCCTGGGACACCAGCTGTACCAGAGAGGAGATGTCGAGGTCCATCACGGGTCTCTTTCAAGGGAGGTCCGGATCGATGCCGAAGAGCGCTTCAAATCAGGCGCGGTAAAAGCACTGATCAGCACATCCTCGATGGAGCTTGGTATAGATATCGGCCATATCGAGCACGTGATACAGTTCGGATCTCCGCGGGAAGTCTCGAGACTTGTCCAGCGGGTGGGAAGGGCCGGGCACCAGCTCAACGCAGTTTCGAGGGGGACCGTCCTGGCAACCGGTTTTGATGATCTCCTCGAATCAGGAGTTATTGCCAGGAAGGCGAAGGCAAGTGAAGTGGAAGACGTCTCCCCTCATTTCATGGCTGCGGATGTACTGGCAAACCAGATCGCCGCGATTGCCGTGGAGTATGGTGAGATACAGATGGAAGCGATCCGCCGGATTCTGGAGGGATCCCATCTGTTTGCCGATGCGGGAGACCTCCTGGACAAAGTATGCAGGCAGATGGCGGAGCATCGTCTCATCAGGATTGATGGGGATTCCATCATCACCACCAGCAGGGCCCGGAGATACCTGGCACGAAACCTCTCGATGATACAGGATGAGAAGAAAGTCCAGGTATTTGATATGGTCTCACGCCGGACCGTCGGCACGCTCGACGAGTCGTTTGTTGTAGGCTGGGTGCATACCGGGGCGGTCTTCATAACAAAGGGGCAGCTGTGGAGGGTGCTTGACATGGAGAACGGCCGGATCACGGTTGAACCTGTCCGGAAGGCCCAGGGGGAACTTCCCTCGTGGGAAGGAGAACAGATCCCCGTACCTTTCGACGTGGCACGGGAGGTTGGCAGGCTCCGTCGTTCGAGGGATTTTGGGGCGTATTTGAGGAACAGACAATCCCTGGATTTTGCCGGGAAGTTCCTCTCTTCAATGGATGCAAACAGGTCTCTTATCGCCACTGATTCCACCATCACACTGGAGAATGCCGAGGAAGGTGTTGTATGCAACATCTGTGCCGGCCACAAGGCTAATGAAGCGATTGCCCGGGTGATATCGATCCTGATCTCAGCACGGTACGGGACGAGCGTAGGAATGGAGATCGGAGCATACCGTATTTATTTGAGGCTTCCGTCAACCATACGGGCCTCTGATATAAGAGATGTCCTTGTTTCGCTCGATCCTGCCCATATCCGTGGAATACTCGAGTTGGCCCTGAAAAGGACGGCCCTTTTCAAGTGGAAGCTCGTCCAGGTCGCAAAAAAATTCGGTGCAATCGATCCCGATGCAGATTATGAGCGAATCAGTATGGACCGGCTGATTGACCTCTTTGACGGCACAGTGGTCCAGGCAGAGGCATACAGGGAACTCTTCACGATCTATATGGATGTCGACTGCGCCCGGAAGATAATCGGGATGATAAGGGACGGCGAGGTAGAGATCGTTTGTGGACACCTGAGCATACTTGGGGCCGAAGGGTTATTCTCCTCCCGTGACCAGGTCCCTCCGCCGCTCAGCGACCAGGCGGTCGTCTCCACCCTGAAACGCCGGCTCGACCAGCAGGAGGTGGTTTTAGCCTGCATGAACTGCCGCAAATGGAAGAGCCGGACACAGGTATCGAGAGTGCCGGAGGTTCCGGTCTGTCCCCTGTGTGGTGCCAGGCTGATCGCGGTCCTGAAGCCATGGGAAGAAGATCTCATCGCAATTGCCAGGAAAAAGAAAAAGACAGATGAAGAACATGCTGTGGAACGTAAACTTATCAGGAATGCAAATATTGTTCTCTCCAGCGGAAAAAAGGCGGTATTCGCACTTGCGGCGCGGGGTGTCGGGCCGGAAAACGCAGGCAGGATACTGGCTACACTTGCGGAAGGCGACGCTTTCTATGTTGAAATCCTAAAAGCAGAACGGAATTATATCAGGACTCACCGTTTCTGGTGAATCACATTATGCTTCCCAGCTTGTTCTCCAAAAATTCCAGTCCTCTCTTGATATCCTCGAGGTTCTTTCCGCCGGTGAGTATGATCTTTCCCGAGCTGAAGAGAAGGGCAACGATTTTCGGGTCCTTGATCCTGTATACCAGTCCCGGGAACTGCTCCGGTTCGTACTCAATATTTTCCAGGTTTAAGGTGATTACGACCTTGTTGAGGTTGATATATTTCCCGATATCATAAGAGCATACAATATTGGTGATGGCGACACGGGGTTCGTCATACGTCTCCACACCGGCTTCTTTCATGGACTGGATGATCAGATTGAGACCGTCCTGGAGGGATTGCTTATCCCTGATACCTGTCAGGACCACTTTTCCGGAAGAAAAGATAAGAGAGGCAATTTTGGGATTTTCGATGCGGAAGACGGCACCGGGAAATCTTTTCGTATTGAGTTCACAGTTTTCTATCTTCTTAGAGATCTCCACGAGATCAATGGAATCGGCAATTGCCCCGGATGCAACGATATTCTCAATTTTTAATGTATCGTATCTCTTATCATCCATTGGATAGTACATGCTGCGTGTCGCACTATAATACTAATGGAAAATACTAATGCTGGGTTCAAAGACTTCCAAACAGTAACACTAACGTAATCGCATCAATGGAAACTGTCTGTCCCAACTGATTTCCTCCTTCAAGGGCTGTAATAAAAGACAGATTAAAATTCGATTAATGACAAATTTTATTGGTTTTTTCATGGCAGATACGAGCGACAATTTTGTCTCATATGAAGAGATAAGCCAGAATTTTGAGATAAATGTGCCCAAATATTACAATTTTGGATTTGATGTAATCGATAAATGGGCAGAGGTGGACAGGAACAAGCTGGCCATGATCTGGGTGAACCAGGAAGGCCTCGAGAAGAAATACTCCTTCCGGGATATGAAAAACCTCTCAAACCAGGCGGCAAATATCCTCCTCAAGTACGGAATCCAGAAAGGGGACCGGGTTATGCTCATGCTCCCACGGATTCCCGAATGGTGGATCTTCACCATTGCACTGATCAAACTCGGTGCGGTTGTCTGCCCCTGCCCGACAATGCTCACCCCAAAGGATATAGATTACAGGTTGAATGTGGGAAAATTCAAGATGATAATCACCAATCTTGAGAATTCCCCGAAGGTGGACGAGGTGGTGGAACGGTGCCCCTCGCTCACCTGCCGTTTTCTCGTTGACGGTGACCGCCCGGGATGGGTGAGTTTTCCCGACGAGCTATTGTATCCCGCCCCGGTCTCGCACAGATCGGTCAGCATGCCGGTCGGAAAAAAGACCCTGGCGGCGGATCCCATGCTGATCTATTTCACATCAGGGACGACCGGGGAGCCGAAGATGGTCCTCCACAACAACGGCTATCCCCTCGGCCATCTCGTCACTGCCGGTATCTGGCAGACCGTCGGCAGCAATGACGTCCATTTTACCTATTCCGACACCGGCTGGGCGAAGTGTGCATGGGGAAAGATCTTCGGGCAATGGATTCGGGGAGCCTGCCTGTTCATATATGATGTGAAGGGGAGGTTCAAGGCGACCGAACTCCTTCCCCTCCTCGAGAAATACGAGATAAGCACGTTTTGCGTACCCCCGACAATATACCGCATGCTCATCCTTGCAGACCTGGACAAATTCGACCTGCGTGACCTGCGCCACTGTGTCAGTGCGGGAGAACCCTTAAACCCCGAGGTGATCCGCGTCTGGCAGGAAGGGACCGGCCTCACCATCTATGAAGGCTATGGACAGACCGAGACCGTCTGCTGTATCGGGACTTTCCAGGGGATGAAGAACAAGCCCGGTTCCATGGGGAGACCTGCGCCGGGATGGCATATCGAACTCCATGACGAGAACGGCCAACAGGTCGGACTGCACGAGGAAGGAAAGATTGCAGTCGGCCTCGACCCCCGCCCGCCGGGACTCTTCGTGGAATATATCGACAATCCCGCGGCAAATGCCGAATCCTTCAGGAACGGGTTCTATTATACGGGTGATAAGGCGTTCATGGACGAGGACGGCTATTTCTGGTTCGTCGGCAGGGACGATGACATCATCAAGAGCTCCGGGTACCGGATCGGACCTTTCGAGGTTGAATCCGCCCTCCTGGAACATCCGGCGGTCCAGGAATCGGCAGTGGTCGGCTCTCCCGACCTCATCAGGGGGACGATAGTCAAGGCATTTATCGTGTTAAAACCGGGATACAACCCCTCGGAGAGCCTGGTCAAGGATATCCAGGCCCATGTCAGGAATACAACCGCTCCTTACAAGTATCCGAGGGCCGTGGAATTCGTGACAGAACTCCCAAAGACACTTTCAGGCAAGATCAGGCGGAACGAACTGAGAGCAAAGGAACTGGCGAGGTTTTCCCAGGAGACGGACTGACCCGCCTCAAACGGGTCGATATACCTTCCAGATTTTCTTTTCCATCGATTCCCCGGCCAAAAAGACACTTTTATTTCTTCATATCGCGAATATATCTGGTCATATGTCTGCCGCCGAGCACAATATGACAGATTACGAGGATACCTACAGGAATTTTTCCCTGGAGGTTCCGGAGTATTACAATTTCGGCTTCGATGTTATCGATCGGATGGCCATAAAAGACCGGAACAGGCTGGCCATGATCTATGTCGACCAGGAGGGCCGTGAGAGGACCTTCACCTTCCGCCAGCTGATGAACCTTTCAAATTCGGCTGCCAACATGCTCTTAAAATACGGTATCAAGAAGGGAGACCGGGTCATCATCATGCTCACCAGGGTTCCGGAATGGTGGATATTTGCCATCGCCTGTATCAAGCTCGGGGCGGTATTCTGTCCCAGCCCGACGATGCTCACCCCCAAGGATCTCCGGTACCGGATCAATTCGGCAAAGATCAAGATGGTCATCACGGACGAGGAGAATGCAGGCAAGGTCGAGGAGATATGCAATGACTGCCCAACGCTCGTCTCCCGGCTCGTCGTGGACGCGGAGCTTCCCGGATGGATCAGCTACCCGGTCGAACTTGACTATCCCGCACCTGTTTCCCGCCACCTTGTCAACCTTCCCGGCATGGAGCGGACCAAATCCACCGATCCCCTCGTCATCTACTTCACATCAGGGACGACGGGAGAGCCGAAGATGGTGGTCCACAACCATGCCCTCCCGATGGGTCATATCACCACCGGGGCCTACTGGCTCGACCTGCGTGAAAACGATCTCCATTTCACGCTGGCAGACACCGGCTGGGCGAAATCGTCGTGGGGCAAGTTCTTCGGTCCCTGGATACAGGGTGCATGCATACTGGTGTACGATATCAGGAGCAAGTTCAAGGCCACCGAACTGCTGCCCGTCCTCGAGAGGTACGAGGTCACCGTCTTTTGCGCACCCCCGACCGTGTACCGCATGCTGATCCTTGCAGACCTGGAAAAGTTCCACCTTCGTGAACTCCGCCATTGTGTCAGCGCCGGGGAACCCTTAAACCCGGAGGTTATCCGCGTCTGGCAGGAAGGTACAGGTCTGACCATCTACGAGGGCTACGGGCAGACCGAGCTCGTGCTGGTGATCGGCACCTTCCCCTGCATGAAGGTGAAGCAGGGTTCCATGGGCCGCCCCTCTCCAGGCTGGCAGATCGAGCTCCAGGACGACGACGGACGCCCTGTCCCCCAGGGCGAGGTGGGACGGATCGCCATCCGCATCAATCCCCGCCCGGTCGGCCTCTTCGACGGCTATCTCTATGACGACGAAGCAAACATGGAAGCATTCGTCGGTGATTTCTATTATACGGGAGACAAGGCATACGTTGACGAGGACGGTTATTTCTGGTTCGTCGGCAGGGATGACGATGTCATAAAAAGCTCGGGCTACCGGATCGGGCCTTTCGAGGTCGAATCCGCCCTCATGGAGCACCCGGCAGTCAAGGAGGCGGCGGTCGTCGGATCCCCTGACGTGATCAGGGGAATGATCGTCAAGGCCTTCATCGTGCTCAAGGACGGATACACCCCGAGCGAGAAGCTCGTAAAAGACATCCAGAATTTTGTCAAGAAGACGACCGCTCCCTACAAGTATCCACGTGCCATCGAGTTCGTCGACGACCTTCCAAAGACCATTTCGGGAAAGATCAGGCGAAACGTGCTCCGGGAGCAGGAGCTCGAGCACGGGCAGGCGGATCCGGATGGGAATTGAGGAATAGGTAAAAGAGAATAATCATCTTTATTTTCCATAAGTAACAAGTTATAAGAGGAGCGAGGGTTGCCGAGCCAGGTCAAAGGCGTCAGGTTCAGGGCCTGATCTCGTAGGAGTTCTTGGGTTCAAATCCCATCCCTCGCAT
>Ga0272442_10000413_pt1 | contig 69788 bp, 43 predicted proteins | sample SSMForm2O_FD_200262 | JGI IMG/M metagenome (GOLD analysis project Ga0272442, IMG submission 200262) | Marine sediment archaeal communities from Little Sippewissett salt marsh, Falmouth, MA, United States - SSM-Form-2O | ecosystem: Environmental > Aquatic > Marine > Wetlands > Sediment ...
CCCGTTCGGGCCAGATCTCCTGTATTGATACTTGTTCCCATGGATTATACCAGATCATATGACCGCGTGTGCTCAGATCTCTGCCATCCGGCGGCGCGCTGAACCGCCAAGTCTTGTCCATAATACTCAATGTAATTTGCCGGCGCGAGCCTTCAAAATCGTCCAGATAGGCCACACCATCGTGATCACCGGTGTCTTCATTGTTTAATGTATTGGGATTTGGAATCACCTGGGCCATTTCGCCTTCAAAATTGATCGACGAACGGCCGGAAGAATGAATAAAGGGCATAAAATCAAGTGCCCTGTCAATAAATGTCGGTTCCATTTTCATTGCAGTATTCATATCCCAAACGACATTGCGCATGGGCGCATCCTGTCCCACACGCACGCGCCGGTCCAGCGTTTTTTGATTCAGATAGAGCAGTGTCCCGCCGATAAACGACCGATTGCCGCCAGATTCCCACAGGGTGTATTCTGCGCGCATTCCCAGGAGAGTTTTCTTATCGATAGTGAAAAGCTGCTGATTTTCATAGCTGATTTCAAGTTTGGCTGTGGGATCCAGTGCATCTTCATTCAGGATGGTCAGTGTGCCCGAAAAAGGTTCCAGCGAATAGTCCACATCCTTGGTCAGCTTTCGGCCATTTAAAATAACTTCTTCTGATCCTTCAATCACATTCATGCCTAAATTAAACGTCGCACTTCGGCTGGATGATTTTACTTCAATAAAAAATTTGCTCTGGCCGCTGATGTATTGACGGTTTGTCGTGTCATAAATCGCCGGTGTGAGCAAATCATTTTCTTCCAGCGCCTCATATAATTCCGGATGATCCTGATAAAATTGCGATTCCGGATCTGGATCAAACGGTCGAAGATCTGGAAAAATCAGCACACCCTCAGCCAGATTTAAAAAGTTTGGATTGTTGTCTATAATATTATCCGGAGATCTGCTGCCTGATTTATTAAAATTGTCCAGGCCAAACACATTTAAAAATCCAACGGACGCTCCGTCAATCGTCAGCACTTCTTTGGGATCTCCGGATGCTGTTTTTTTAAATAGTTTGAGCTCAAAACTTTCTCTGTTAATATTTCGACCCCGCAATGAATAGGCATGCCTCCATTCGAGATCCCAGGTAGAATCTGCAGGCTGGGGATTTCGTGGTCGAATCAATTTCAACAACCGCTTGGCGCCTTTACCGTCAAAGTCAGGTTCAACGTCACTTTGATGCCCGTATCCTGTGCCGTTTTCCGTTTTATAGGCAACGGCCAGAATCTGATTATCCATAAGCGCCCGGTTCAGTTGAACGAATCCCAGCTTGGCATCAAAATAATAATCCGTGTTTTCAGTGAGGCGCTTAAAATATCCATTGTACATTCGTTTGGGATCGGTGTTGGAAAGCCCCTCATTGGAAGTTGTATCTCCGGAAAGCGTCGCCCAGGCGATAATATAATCATTCTGCTCAGACTGCTCACTTCCCTCACTCAAGTAAACATCAATATCCGAAATTACCCAGCCTGGATCATATTGATGCTCACCCGTTTCTGGATCAATGATGGCAAATTGATTCCTGTAAAAATAGTCCAGAAAAAAATAGGTGTTTTTAATATAATCATAATCATCAATTTCATTGGCTTCGCTTGAAGTGCCGCCTTCAAATGTTTTTTTACTCTTTTGGCCTTTTTCCATACTGGCGATTGCTGTAATATCCAGAGGTCCCACTTTTAACTCGCTTTTTATACCGAAGAGTCCGGCATTTTGAGCACTGACTGTGACAAAACGCGTTCCGGGTAAAGAAAGGCTGACATTTCCGGCCTGAACACTTTTCACAATACCATCTTCACCCTGGCTTGTATAACGCAGCTTAATGGCATTCTCAAATTCAAATGGTCTTTCACTGTCCTGGTCCACAAAAATCGATAGATTTTCACCGATTTTGCCTTCGACCTTAAACCGCTGCGTTTGTTTCATCTGAAAATTGGTGTTTGATCCTCGAGTGGCCGCCGTCTTTACCTGACTCCGCTTTTCATTTCGCATACTCGCATCAATGGTGATGTCTCCATTGACTGTTAAGCTCATGGTATTGCCGCCGAAAATGCTTTCAAAGGTTTTACTCTTGATTCTCGGGGTTTCAATTTTCAGTCCTCCCCGACGCCGATCTGTTTCCGTACTGGTAATATGCAGTATTGCATAATCTTTCCAATGCTGCTGATTTTCATAGGCAAGCCGCCATCGGATATAATCTCCGAATGTGATAATTTTTGGAAAAAGAATGTCCCGTTCCTTAACTTTCATCCGGATGGTCACTGTTTTCCGCGTGGAGTCAATGGTCACTTCATGGCGGATATTCGAGGAAAAATACGGTTCCGGTTGAGCAAGTGAATCGCCCTGATAAAAAAGAAGCGTCTGCTTTGGTGCCTGTAAGGGAGCCAATGGAGAATATGGCTCCGGAAGATGCAGCCCAATTTTTGCAAACAAAGATGTGTAAATGAAAAAAAAGACCGAAAAGGTCGCTTTAAACCCGACACAATTCGATCTGTCTGATCGGTATTTGTGCATAAATCGCTTTCTTTGAGATATTTTTTCTCACTATCGTTTCCGGACGCTGATTTATTTTAATAAATACGGCCGTTAACCATGGTTTCGATAGGCATCTCCTGTTTGAAAGATTTCACCTAGAAAGCGAATAAAACTTAATAATCAAATAATTGAATTGCAAGAAAAAAATACGGGTTTCAAATAATTTTGATTTTAGTCTTGGAAAAACCGGTACTTGTCTCTATATTATTTCTTCGTCATAATTGTATTGAAAGAACAAGACGCTCAGAAAATCTTATACGTACACTACATGGAACTTCGGATGGAATGATTGGGTTTCAATAATATTAAAATTTTTGTAAATTATTATCAATGCATATTATAACCAAATATATATTGAAAGAACATATCGGACCCTTTATTTTCGGTCTGTCCGCAATCATCTTCATTTTTATTCTCAATGTTGTGTTTCGGGATTTGGGGAGGCTGCTTGGTAAAAGTTTGCCGATTCTGGTCATCCTCGAATTTTTCTTTTTAAATATTGCCTGGATTTTGGCACTGGCTATTCCCATGGCTGTTCTCATTGCCTGTCTGTCTACATTCGGTCGCCTTTCCTCAGATAACGAGATCACGGCCCTGAAAGCCAGTGGCACAAATCTGTATAAATTAATCACTCCGGTATTGATCGTCTCTGCCGTTTTGGCTGTAGGCATGGAGCGCTTTAACAATCTGGTGCTGCCAAATTTTAACTACCGGGCCAGTTTATTAATGTCAGATATTTCGAGAAAACGACCGACAATATCTCTTGAGCCGCATATTTTTTTTAATGAGATCCCGGATTATGGTATTCTGGTTCATAAGATAAACGACAGGACAAATACATTAAAGGGAATCATTATTCATGATGCCAGCGACTCAAAAAAAAACCGAACCATCATTGCCGAATCGGGACAGTTATTTTTTTCTGAAACCGATGAACGAATGATCCTCATTCTTTTCAATGGTGAAATCCATGAAACCGATCGTGATCATCTACAAAATTATCAGCGGTATCTTTTTGCAAAGCAACGCTTTTCGTTCTCACTAAAAAACATGGCTTTGAAACGCAGTTCTGAAAAGCATCGCGGTGATCGTGAAAAAGACACGCAAATGATGAAGCAGGAAATCGAGGGATACCGCAAGCGTATTCGTGAACGTGAAAATCGTATTAGAACGCTGATGGGGGGAACGCTTCAAAGTCTTTTTCCGTCAAGCTGGAATGTTGTACCTGATTCAATCATCAAGGCTTCTGCACAATATCATCCGACTCACAGGGGGCTGAAATCAGCCGTCCGACGTCTTATGCAACAGATCGATTCAGAAATCAGTATCATCAATGGATACCGCCGCTCAATCCGGAGTCTGCAGGTGGAGATTTACAAAAAAGTCTCTATTCCTGTGGCCTGTCTGGTTTTTGTTCTGATCGGAGCCCCTCTGGGAATCCTGGCCCATCAGGGGGGGATGACCGCCTGGATCGTCAGTCTGATCTTCTTCCTGATTTACTGGTCCTGTCTGATCGGGGGAGAACAATTGGCGGACCGGGGTCGCATCAGTCCATGGATTGCAATGTGGATGGCCAATATTATTGTCGGAGGATTTGGAATTTATCTTGTGATTCATACAGTTAAAGAGACGACGTTTATACACTGGAATCAATTCTGGTTAAAACTGATTGTACTACTTAAGAAAAATCCCTCATAATCATTTGGAATTGATTTCAATCAGTGACACATACTGATACTATTGACGATTTATTCTGATATGTATTTAATTGTTATGTCTGATCAATGATTATGAAAAGACTCAATCAATATATTGCCGCAAGATTTCTTTCTATATTTGGCTTCTGTATTCTTGGAGTCATTATCATTTTCATTGTTGTCGATCTGGTGGAAAATGTGGACCGCTTTATTGATATGCATGTCCCGTGGTATCTGGTAGCCGGATATTATCTTTTCTACTCTCCTTATATTGTTGTACTCACCATGCCCATGGCGACACTTCTGGCCACCTCTATATTGATCGGCACTCTGGCCAGACACAATGAACTGGTCGCCTTGAAGGCTTTGGGATACAGCTACTATCAGGTACTGATTCTTCTTTTATGGCTAGGCCTGGGAATCAGTGCATTCAATTTCGGACTCACTGAAGGTGTCGTAGCTCCGGCAACAAGAAAACGGGTCGAAATGGAGCGTGAATACTTGAAACAACATTTGGATCGTGACCGCTCTCGATATCGAAATCTCAAAATTCAGGAGCCGCCCAATCTTCTGATCACGATCGATGAATTTTCTAATAAAACGAATATCGCCCGCAATGTAAAAATTGAAACCTTTGACGGGAACAACCTGATCAGACGAATTGATACACCCTATATGAAATTCAATCAGGGACAATGGATCACAAAAAGCGGGTATTTACGGTCTTTTCAGGGCTTGAAAGAAACCGCTGTCCCTATTCAAGATACACTTCGGTTTGATTTTAAGTTTACTCCGGAGGAATTAATTCGGGTAAAAATCACACCGGAAGAGATGAGCGTTTTTGAGCTTTATATGTTTGCCATACGCATTCGGGATTCCGGTGGTGAAATTTATAAATGGATGACCGATTTACATCTTCGTATCGCTTTTCCTCTGAGCAATGTGTTTATTATTTTTTTATCGATTCCCATGGTTTATAACAGAAGAAAAAAAAGCCTGGCAGCCGGTGTCGGCATCAGTTTGCTGATCTGCTTTTTCTATTTCGGTCTTGTAAAAACAGGTCAAACCTTCGGACATAAGCGGGAATTAAGCCCTTTTATTGCGGCCTGGATGGGAAACGGATGTGCATTCATGGTTGGCATTTACAATCAATACCGGGTACGAAAATAACTTGACTTTTTCAACAAAATCCTTATCTTTAATGGCTTGCGTATTATCCATTTTCAAAGATGCAAAGCATCTGATTGAAAGGTTTTATATATGAAAAGAACATATCAGCCAAGCCGTCGAAAGCGTAAAAACAAACATGGCTTTCGATCACGTATGGCAACAAAAAATGGGCAGGATGTTTTAAAACGACGGCGGGCCAAAGGAAGAAAGCGGCTGACTGTCAGCGATGAGGTCCGGTAATCATCCGGAATAATGTTGATATATATTGAATCCTAAATTCCATTTTATTATTACACTGTTCAATCCGTGTCCATTAATCACGATTTCAGGCTTCCCAAAAAAGAGATCTTGAAAAAATCTCTGGATTTTCAACTTGTTCTTAAAAATGGAAATCGATGGGAAGGAAAAACGATCAAATGCTTTTTTATTAAAGCCGATGAGAGAAAAGTCGGCTTTATTGTTCCAAAACGGTTGGGCAAAGCGGTCATTCGAAATCGAATCAAACGACTCATGCGTGAAGTATACCGGCACCATAAAAACACAGTGGGTAAATTTTGGATTCTTATTATGGCCAAAAATACCGCAAATCGGCCGCAATTCAGAGAAATCGAGTTCGAATTCTGTCAATGTATCAAACAGGTCGGTCTTACGTCACAAATATCCGATGGATGATCATTGCGATTTTAAAATTCTACAAACGCTGGATTTCACCAATCCTGCCATCTGCTTGTCGCTTTTATCCAACCTGTTCGGAATATTCAATGCAAGCTATTCATAAACATGGTGTTATAAAAGGTTTGTACTATTCAATAAAACGGGTGCTTCGCTGTCATCCTTTTCATCCGGGCGGGTATGACCCCGTACCTTAACCATAACAGGAACAATAGAATGGATAAAAATACGATTATTGCATTTGTGCTCATTGGTATCATATTGCTGTTATCCACCTCCCGATGGTACCGCGAAAAGATTGCAGGCATTCATTCTGTACCTGCAGACTCGATCATGGCTGTTATGCCGGATATGGATTCCATAAATACATCCGAAGGTGCACCATCCCTAGAAAAAGAACTTCAACCGACACCGGTCGCCCCGCCCAAAAGAATATCAGCCACCAAACCGGATGCAGATGAATGGGTCACACTTAAGAATGACTGTATTCAGGTACAGTTGTCATCCCGCGGTGGGGGGACATTGGTCAGCTGGAAATTGATCAGTAAAGATATTGATGATACAGCCAAATATCGATACAAAATCCGTATCGATCAAAATGAACCTATCCAGATGATTCCTAAAGACGCTCATGGCAATCTGGCCATTACTACGGATCGTGGTTATGATTTTGGCCGAATGCCATTCGAAGTGACACAAAATTCACTACGGGATACTATTCATACTGTGAAATTCACCCGCGTTTTGGAAAATGACGCACGGCTGGAAAAAATATTTACACTGAAAGCGGGATCGTATCATCTGACTATGCAAATACACTTTACGGGATTTCAATGGGATCAAATCGGTGAAAAATACCAAATCGAGTGGAATTCGGGCCTTCAGTATACCGAACCCAACCGGAAAGATGATTTGATGTATTATGAAGCCATCGCCCTGCAGGGAGATGATCTGATCAGACAAAAAAAGAAGGGAAGTACAGGTCTTCAGGAAGGAAACACCCACTGGGTCTCGATACGAACAAAATATTTCCTAATGGCGATAATTCCGGAGCAAACCGGTATCGGCACAGAATTGACTGTTGAAGATCAAGACGACTGGAAGATCATTCAAACCGATCTTGCCATGCCCTGGAAGGGTCTGCAGGAAGAAGTGCATTCATATCAGATATTTCTGGGACCGATGGATTATCAACTATTGAAGAGTTACCAGGCCGATCTGTCAAAATCTATGAGCTGGGGTTGGAAAATTATCAAACCATTCAGCATCGGTGCCCTTTATGCGCTTCAATTTTTATACAAAATTCTGCACAATTACGGATGGGCGATTATCATTTTTGCGATTTTAATCAAGATTGTTCTGTATCCTCTCACCCGTCACAGTTATAAATCAATGCGTGAGATGCAGGCACTGCAACCAAAAATGACTGCCATTCGGGAAAAATACAAAGACAACCCTCAAAAGATGAATGAAGAAACCATGAAGCTTTATAAAAGCCATGGAGTGAATCCAATGGGTGGGTGTCTGCCTATGCTGCTTCAAATGCCTGTACTCTTTGCTTTGTTTAATTTGTTCCGATCCACCATTATGCTTCGCCATGCAGAATTCCTGATGATCAAGGACCTTTCCGCCCCGGATCATATGCTGGGTTCGATTAATGTTCTGCCCATCATTATGGGTTTGGCTATGGTCGTGCAACAAAAATTATCCTCCGCTCAAAGCTCGCAGCAAAAGGCCATGACCTATTTTATGCCCATTTTTCTTACATTTATCTTTTACAAATTTTCCTCGGGATTAAATCTCTATTATCTGATATTCAACATCTTTACTATTGCTCAGGAAATCATAATCAGGCGCGGAAAAACAGAAGCCGCTTCCGAATAAAACTATTTATAAACAAACCAGAGCCCTGTCTGATATCAAGACAGGGCTAATTTTTTCAAAGTAAAAATTTCGAATTACCCGCCCTGAATCGCTTTGTTTAAACGGAATTGACATTGATCCGATCAAAATTGTATATTTGAAGTGAACAGAACTCATGATTCTGCAAGGCAATCCCAATGACCAATACAGTCAATGATACCATTGCAGCCATTGCAACTCCACCCGGAATTGGCGGTATCTCAGTGATCCGAATCAGCGGTCCAAATGCCTGGCCGGCTGCCATGTCTCTGTTTAAACCAGATTCCGATGATGTTTCTTTGAAAAGTCACCGGGTCTGTCATGGATGGATCATGAACGGAGAGGAGCCTATAGATGAAGTGCTGCTCACACGCTTTGAGGCACCACACTCTTATACCGGAGAAGATGTGGTCGAAATCAGCGGCCATGGCAGTCCCTTTCTCAGTCATTGCATTTTAAACTTGATATTATCAAAAAATACCCGGGCTGCTGAGCCAGGGGAATTCACCCAGCGTGCCTTTCTCAATGGAAAGCTGGATCTCTCTCAGGCAGAAGCTGTGGCCGATTTAATACAGGCAAAGACCGAATCCGCACGCCGAGTGGCCGCGTATCAACTGGAGGGCCGCCTTTCAGAACAAGTTAAAATGATTCGAGACAGGTTAATCCAAAGCTGCAGTCTGCTGGAGTTGGAGCTTGATTTCGGAGAAGAAGAAGTGGAATTCACCTCTCGTCGTCACCTGAAATCAGAATTAAGCTTGATTCAACAATCCTTGAATAAGTTATTATCCTCATTTGAACGTGGAAAAGTATGCCGTGAGGGCATTCGTCTGGTCATCGCCGGCCGGCCGAACGTGGGAAAATCAAGCCTGTTGAACCGGATGATAGAAAAAGAAAGAGCCATCGTCACCGATATTCCGGGCACAACCCGGGATACAATCGAGGAAATGCTGGACATCGAAGGCATTCTGTTTGTCATCACAGACACAGCCGGATTACGGGAAAAATCTGGCCGTGTGGAGCAGGAGGGAATTCGCAGAACATATGCCGCTCTCAACTCAGCCGATCTGATTCTCTGGGTCGTGGATGCAAGCCAACCCTTGCAGTCAGAGGATAAGCACCTATTAAAAACCATTCGGAAAAACAAGGTTCCCTGTATCTGCACAGTTAATAAAATCGACCTGAAATCCGATCCTGATATGACATACATGAAGCAAGTCTTTCCGGATAAAAATATTATCAAGATCTCTGCACGGACCGGCCAAGGAATGAATGTCTTAATCGAATCCTTGAAAGGCACTGCGCTTTCCGGCGACATCCCGCATGAAGGAGAAACCCTGATCACACGAGCACGACATGCCGAAGCAGTTCACTCGGCTTTGGATAATCTTCAAAAAGCAGAAAAATCTCTGCATAATCATATGTCCCAGGAGTTTATTGCTATGGACATCCGCGGTGCCCTGGATGCCCTGGGCCATATCACAGGACAAACAACCACTGATGACATCCTGAACCGCATATTTTCAGAATTTTGTATTGGAAAGTAACCGGTTGAGCATACTTTCAACCGAATTGTTGAATGATCTCTTTATACATGAAAAATGAAAGCTCACATCCCGTTGGATTCCATCGGATTTAATAAATCCTCTACAGCATTCACCAGAAATATATAGCTGGCTCCAAGACTGATCACATATTCGTTCTCCCCCCAGAAAAACGGCCAGTCTTCTTTGTTCTCGGGAAAATCGGGCTTGATGATAAGCGCTCCCGGCACTACACCGCCTGCAATAAATGAAAAATCCGCCCGGTTATTCCCATAAGCCACGATTTTGGAATATGCACCTATTCCGGAAACAAAGGAAATACTGGATCCCGGATGGCATCCGTAAAGATAATGTAATCCCTGATATACCATTTCCGGATGGACAATATCCGGGAAAGCTTTATGCAGCATATAATTTGTAATTGCGAATCCCACAACCCATCCGCTGCCAGCCCATGTTCCGGTTGAAATCGGTACTCCAAATGGATTGTCATCTACAAATCCGGCCATCGCTTGATTATACTTTTCCGCTGCAATTCTCATTTTCTTCCGATAAGAGGAATCCATATACGGCATGACTTTCAGGGCGGGACCCATATGAAACATCATCCTTTCTTCAATGACCGGCATCAAGTCCTGGATCGCATGCGTATATTGATCGTCCTTTGTGGTAATCAGCAGTTCGACGGCCGCCTTAAACTTCTCGCCTTCTAATGAACCGCCTGTTGTATTGCCATGACGGAAAATGTCCGGTTCATGAGTCTGCTCTTCATCCCAGACATGCCTGGCCGTCATCAAACATTCGACAGCCAAGGTGTCATTAAAATCCCGCATTGCACGGCTGGCCGCGGCCAAAGCAGCAATAGAACCGTAATTTAAGGATGTGGATTTGTTGGTAAACGCCCATCGGTCATCAAATTTTCCACTGAAAAAACCGTCGGATTTGTCCGGTTCCATATTCGAATGATAAATCAGGTTGTCCGTCATGGTCACTGCATCACCAAGATGCGTATACTGAGACAAATCAGGAACAATGATCCCGTTGATCGCGCGCCCGACGGCCCTATGCTGCGCAATAAGCTGCAATGTGCCGTGTTCAATCTGTTGCAGCAAATCCGGAATGCCGTCCGGAACATGGATGTCCACGTACCGGTTCTTCTGATTGATTGTGGTTTGGTCCCGCCCGGGCCTGAATGTTTCCCATGTTTGAACCAGACTCAGTACAGTAGTATACTGCGATTGGGTTCGGATATCATAATCACCTGCATCAAACCATCCTCCGATATCAAGACCCGGGATATGCTCGCCGGGCTGAAAGGGGGTGTCCGTCGATGGCCCTTGGGCATATAAATCAAAATGATCATGATTGACCGGTGCTTGCAAGGCATCATCCAAATGAGAAGCGCCGTGCCAGACCCGATAGGCCTCATTGACCATGACATGGTCCATTTGAACAGGGAAAAAGACATCCAGGGTCGGATGCCAGGCCTTTTTATACACATCCGGTGCGATACGGAAAGGACCCGTGCGGTTCTTTTTGTATTCAATCATATAGAGTCCCTTTTCACCAGCCTCGGAAAAATCGAATATTGCATACTGGTATCGCAGGTAGTCTCCCCAAATATCAAGGCTGTCTTCGTGGACAGTCTTCAATTGTCCGTCCGGCAGGATTCTGAGCAACCGGGCCGTCCCTTCTGGATAATCGTTTTTATCCAGTTCAATCACTGCCTGTTTTTTCTGATCAGGATGATATCCGATCTGTGAATGCCCGATCACAGTAGGCCGGATCCAATTTGAAACGGTATTGATCCGGATAAACCATTCGACGACCTTGCCGGATCGATCCATCGGAATCAGACTGCGGACCACAAACCAGCCATTCTGGGCCTGGTTACGGCCGTCGAACAAACTCAGTTTCTGACTTTGAGACTCAATTATCACATGACGGGTTGAATCTTCCGATGCCAGGACCAGAATATTTCCGGACACAAGGGATTTGGGAACAGCCTGACCGGACTCGCCTATTGTCATGGGACCGCAGGGATAAAGGGGAAAAACACCGGATTGATCATCCATTAAATACGTTTTTCCAAAATACGCGGAGGGTAAAAATTCAAGATTGAATCCGGCCCGTCCTTCCAATTTTTCGGGAAGCGGATTTTCAAGGTGGACACTGATGAACAAGCCGCTGTCTGATACCTCCGTACGAATCATATAATCAAATGAATACTCCGGATAGGTTAAAAAACACTCGACCCTGTTGTTATCTCGATTCTCTTTTCTTTCACAGGAAGCCGGAATCGGATCCCATTGCCCCGGTGTTGAATTTAACCGAACATCCCCATTGGTCGCTGTCCGCACGCCATGGTGTATAAACTCAATGCCTGTAATTTTTGCGTCCCCGAAATAACTGTCATACCAATTATTGAATACAAGCACATTGAGTCCTCGCTTTTCAAAATAGCCGAGATCGTTCAACTCAAGCGAGGATTCATTGCCTTTAACCGATATGAGGGATGTGAATAAAGCCGCTATATAAACCATCATGCTTTTCATTGGAAAAGCGGATAAATTGATTATTTTAGCCATTTCTCTCTCGTTCTTTTAATGCATCCATTTATTATGAAAATATACAAATAAAATATCAGGGACAGAAGTGAATAACGGTCATTTAACGGTGAATAACAACGAATCACGATCAAGCAGGGAAGATTGATTTGTCAAAATTTGTCATAGCTGAACCGTCTCTTTCGGTTCTGAGAGTGAAAGAGACCCAACCAGCAGTTTTCAATCATTGTATTGAAGTATCAAAATTTCAGTCGAGTCATTTTCATCAACGAACAGCGTCGCTATTTCCGCAGTTCTGGTTCTTTCCAAATCTGAAAATAACTCTCCGGAGGACCCAGATAGCAGGGTTTGAGCCCCCCGGTATTGATGACAATTTTTTGCAGTACAATCCCCGTATCCACCATCCAGTATTTCAGCACATGCTCACCCGGCCGGTCTATAATATGTTTTGAAGATGCTGTTTTTATGCTGTTGCTGACCGATTGATTCCACCATTCAGGATACTTCCAGTCAGGGATGGTGTCATTTTCATGAACATTGACTGTATGCGGCTGTTCATCGTCAAATGAAACTGCATATCGCAATCCGCCAGTATGTAGATAATCTTGCGTGGGCGAAAGGAATACGTGCACTTCGACTGTATCTGTTGTAAACAGATGCATGACGTATTCAAGTCGGGGATTGTCGCCGCCCGGTTTAAGGCTTTTAACGGTGACGGGTATCGTTGTCATCGCTGAGAGTGTTCTCCCCAAATCCGGAATCCGCAGCCAACGGATCCCGAAGGTTTCAACCGCCCGTGTAAAATGTTCCGCCTCCATAGAAACCACACCGCAGCTTTCCACAAAACCATAAACATGATTTCGCTTCGGAATTTCCGGATTCTCTACCATCACCCGCACTGTGACCAATTGATCCTCTGGACCTGCCACCTGAATGAATGTGTTGGACAAGCCGCTCGGTGCCTGTTTCCAATCCACATCGATCCACACACGCTGCTCTTTGTCGATTTGACCGCCATGAGGAGCAGTCACCAGCCAGGGAGCCTCAGACTGTATTGTGTATTCAAACGGCTTTTGACCCCGATTAAAGATGTCAATATAATGGGCTTCCTGTATATATTTGTCAAATACAGGCAACAAAGCAGGCGTACTGGCTTCCGGCCACCACCGATCCGATCCTTCTACCGCCACCCCCATATCCGCTCCAGGAAGAAGCTGAATGATTTTCACTTCAGGAAGCGTGTTTTTTTCCGGCTGCTGCCAGGATGTGTATCCGATATGGGTCTGGTTCATCATATGATTCCATTTACCGTCAGATAGAATATGATTATAATAATGAGTGATCTCTGCATCTTTATCAAACAGCATTTCAGCCTTTTTTGCCAGCAGATTCGTTGTGGATCGCCCTTGTTCGGCATAAAGCCGGTTCTTACCTACAGTCATATATAGCTCGTTTAAGTTGGCACAGGCCATTACCGGATGTAAAACCAGTTGATAATAGGCATCCCGAAAAATATCCGGCAATTTTAAATAGATCCGATTGGCGTCTTCAGCCAGCCGATTATAATCACGGATCACGGTTTCAGCTTCCCGATAGTGGATCAGGCTGTACGTGTCCGGTGTCAGCATTTCGGGGGTTCTACGCCCGTTGAATTGGGTGTATTTCATCAGGATATCGGCAATTTCTGAAGCATACAGGGTGCCGAATTGCTGTTCAGCCCAAAGCCGGATATATTCTGGCAGCCGCTCCGCCGGCCAGTCTTCCGGATTCCAGGCATAATCCAGAAAGAACGAAATTGGAAGTTCCATGGGTTTCAAGTCTCCCACATTGACAATCCATATCCGGTCGACACCGTGCCTGTAGGTTAGATGCATCTGCTCCCAGATGCGGGGAATGGGGTTTGTATTCAGCCATTTATAGCTTCTGGGTCCGCCAACAAAATCAAAATGATAATACATGCCATATCCACCCTTCCGCGGAAGCGCTTCGGGTTCGGGAAGCCGGCGTACATTTCCCCAGTTGTCATCACAGAGCAGCAAGGTCACATCCTCCGGCACCCGCATCCCTTTGTCATAATAATCCTGCACCTCTTTGTACAATGCCCAGACTTGTGGAATTGTTGTAATATCCTCACCCGTGATACTTTTAAGAATTTCACGTTGATCCTTCACAATTTTTTCCAGCAGTGCGATATTTGTATTTTCACTCATGGCCATGTCACCATCACCGCGCATGGCTAGGGTGATAATGCTTTCGCAATGATCCATGCGTTGAATGCCTTCGGTCCAGAACCGGCGCAGTGCTTCCGCATTGGTTTCATAGTTCCAGGCACCGCCTCCCGCTGCCCGCCATTCTGCATGGGCACGCATCATAGGTTCATGATGAGATGTGCCCATTACAATGCCCAGCTCATCGGCCAGTCTCGGATTCTCAGGATCATCTGCATTAAACGCGGCCCACCACATGGCGGGCCATAAAAAATTACCTTTCAGCCTGAGAATCAGCTCAAATACTTTTTCATAAAACCTGGCATTGAATCCTCCATAATTTTCCACGGCCCACCTGCCGAGAGCCGGCTCCTCATCATTGAGAAAAATACCCCGGTATTTTACCTTGGGCGGCCCCTGAATATAGCGGTCCGGAAAAATATACAGGTTCTCTTCAGACCGGACTGGTACATCGGCCCACCAGTTCCAGGGGGATACGCCTATTTTAACAGAAAGATCAAACATTCCATAAATCGTGCCTCTTTTATCGCTACCCGCAATCACCAGGGCCTGCTCCACATTCTGCATCGGATGCTCAACGACCTGAATCAGCGTGGATTCCCATTGACCCCGGATATCATCGACATGGATCTTACCTGCTTTTATCAATCCGTCGATTATCGGGCTTTTCCCGATGGTTCCTATTAAAACAATGGATTTGGAATCGGGAATTTCTTCTGTATATAGTATTGGTTTTTTACCTGTGACCTGCTTCATATCGGATTGCAGATAGTTGGCCACTCGTAAAATGCCAGCATAATCTTTCATATGGACCGCCAATGGAGCCGGTCTTCCCCGATGTGAAAGCGGAAAACAACCCTTTTCATACACTGAAGATACATAAGAGAGGCCTGTCAGTGTTTTGTTGAATGCATCAGCATGACTGTTGAAAGAAAAAAACAACAGAAGAACACTGCTTTTCGAAAGACAGAATATAGCCGGGAGTGAATGCTTTTTCATAACAATGATATCCATTTTTTTAATGAAATGTCCTTTAATAATCCGGTAAAATATATGCTATTTTAATATACGAAAATCAAGTAAATGTACATGAACTGCTCAGGAAAAACAGATCCTGGCCGATGAAAACAATTGTTCAATGTGATTATTTTTCTAAATCCTTTCTTAAAAACATCGGTGAATCTTCCTTTCCATTGACAGGTTCCCGATGAATCAATGCCATTAAAAACATCGGCCGGTTTTTTTCTTCAGGCACTCCGGCTTCCCGCATTGATAACAGATTTCATTGGGCAGCAGACTTTCTTTAAAAAAGAGCCGGATATTTTCCAATGTGGTCTGGGCGATATTGTTCAAGGCTTCCCGGGTGAAAAATCCTTGATGCGAAGTGATCAGCACGTTGGGAAATGTTGTCAACCGGGCGAGCACATCATCATTGATCACTTCCTGTGAAAAGTCTTCAAAAAAATACTCGGTTTCCTCTTCATAAACATCCAGTCCGGCAGCGCCTATTTTCCGTGTTTTTAATCCTTCAATTAAATCCCGGGTGTTAATTAATTTACCGCGACCGGTATTGATCACCATCACACCGGTTTTCATCCTTGCAATGGATTTCTTATTAATCATATGCACATTGTCCGGAGTAAGCGGACAATGCAGCGTAATAATGTCGGATTCCTGATAGAGTGTATTTAAATCGACATAAGAGATCGCTTTTTCCCGGGCATATGTGTTGTCCGGATAAAGATCATAAGCCAGAATCCGCATTCCAAATCCGGCCAGTATATCAATGGCACACCTGCCTATTTTACCGGTACCGATAACCCCCGCTGTTTTTTCATGCATGTCAAAACCCAGAAGCCCGTTGATATTAAAATTATTATCCCGTGTTCTGTAATATGCCTTATGGGTCTTTCTGTTCAGTGTGAGCATTAATGCAATCGCATGTTCAGCCACTGCGTAAGGCGAATAGGCAGGGACACGGACCACATGTATTTTTTTATACACTGCATGCAAGTTAACATGATTATAACCGGCGCTTCGAAGTGCAATCAATTGAACACCATTTTGAATTAAATTCACCGCAATTTCACGGGTAATGTTGTCATTCACAAACGCGCAAACCACATTGTACCCTCTGGTTAATGAAACCGTATCCATGGTTAAATGGCTTGTAAAATACTTGATCGGATATTGATAGGAGGCATTGACCCGCTCAAAGAATTCCTGGTCATACGGTTTGGCATCGAAGAAAGCAATTTTCGGGGTCATGATTCGTCCTTTCCACCGTGTTTTAACTTGACATAACAGAGGATCTCCTTTCATTATATAAAACGCTGACAGAGAAAAGCAGGTTTCATGATGATGGAAATCATCACAATCATTGTAAAATCTCCCCCCAGCCTCGCCATGCGGCTTTCTTCAATATTGCCATTCTTTTGCAGAACTTTCTCGGTCACATGGTCCACAATACCGATGCGATCCGGACCGGCCAGTGTAAAAACGAAATGAGCCGTCATTACCTGCTCCTTTTTTCATATCTGACTGAAATTCCGATGATATAAACGTGTTATAAACAGCCACTCAACAATTTAAAAAGTGGTTGGCATCCGTCAACGGGTTGTGCTGCTCTCGCGAAACCATTGCGGCATTTGAATATTATGGATATGATAAAATTTTTCCAATCGGTTTCGGTTTTTTCCGCCTGGAAGCAATCCTAGAAATACCATTGCATTGCGGCCTAAAAAATGACCAATTGTATCTTCTGAATATAACTTGGTTTTTTTCATCACATGGATATACTGTTCCATAAATGACCGGTAATTTTTTAACCGCTTCAGCACATGCCAGTCGCTACCATAGAGAATTTTTTTTCTGATCCGGTCAATGTCCTCTGAATAATCGTTTTGTATATTCTGAAAAGCTTTGATAAAAAGCGACCGGTGATTTCTGGTGATGACATCATGATGTGCAACATCCGCATAAAGATTCTCATATTCCAGCATCATCCGGCAGATTGTTTTCATCCAGTTCAGTTTGTGCCCGTAACCATGACCGGAAACCGGATTCCAGCCAAAATGGGCCAGATTCAGCCGTAATGCTTTGTATACTTTCAGCACAGGTTTCCATAGATAAGCTGATCCGAAATGATAACTGGCGTCAGGATACGCCTCAATTCCATTCATCATGCAATGTGCTGTAATTGGAACACCGTTTGTTTCACAATATGCATACAGTTCGCGCAGGATATCGTCATATTGTCGTCCATCGAACAGAAAAGCCATTTTATTGTTGCGTACAGCAACCCGTGTATGATACAAAGGCGCCTTGTCTTTATCATTGTTTAAAGGCTTGTATCCGACCGAATTATACAATTTTACGCCGATGAATCCTTTTTCTTCGATTGCGGTTTTCACCAGCTCCAAAGCACTCACCTTTTCTGTTTGTCCATCCGGATTATTCAATCCTTCCCGATAACTCAATTCCCTGGCCGGATCAAATGGTGCAAATGCATGAAATTTTCCCTTCTGGGCTAAAATGACATCGCGGTACATAATGTCGATCTGTCTGTCAAGAGGCAAGTCGATGGTATTTTTGAATCCATATTCAAAATCAAGAAGCAACGGTACAAACAGATCCACCTGGTCCCATGTCCGTTTCAGATCTTCAGCATTTTTCTGAACGGTTTGGGATAATGCATCTTCCCATGATTTCATATCCTGTCCCATATACCAGCCAAATATACAAAGCAGCATAGAATAGTACCAGCCAATTTGATTGTCTCCTAATTGCCGGGTAACGCACCGGTCCCTCATCCGGTCAGTCAGATAATGAAATACGTGCGGACCAAAAAAATTAATGATATACTCCAGATCGCAGGGACGCCTTCTTTCAATCCGGCGGGAGATCAGATATCCCTCCATGGGAATATCCAGCGCATTAAAAAGGTGCGTATGAATATCGATGATGGGTGCCATAGCCCCCTCCACAAAATCATAGAATGATAAAACTGAATTTCTTAAAAATCATGGGTCGTATTATGGATACAATCTGAAGAAAATTGCATCTTTGCCCGAATGCATATCTTAAATTCTTATATTCAATTGCATTCATTGATTGCAAGACGCATCACCACGCTTTACTCCGGCAATACCATTAAAATATTTTATTTTACAGGTATTATTTTAAATACAAACATTTTTTCCGGACACATCGTTCTTCCGACATCAACTGATACATATAAATGCCCGAGGGTAGATCGGATGCATCAAAATGAATACGGTACTGACCTTCTTTCATATAACCATTTTTCAGTATCATCACTTTCTCACCACGAAGGTTAAACACCGACAAATGGATGACAGCCGCTCGATCCAAATTAAAAATAATATCTGTTTGTGAATTAAATGGATTGGGGAAATTTTGCTTGAGTGAAAATATATGAGGATAAGAATCCACAATCTCAACAGAAGCCGCCGGCGTTTTAAACGTTTTCGATGCATAACATTGGACTGTGTACTCCTCATCTTCTGCTTCAACAGACCATGTATATGTACTGAGCGGCTGAAATAACTCCGTTCCATCAAATACAAGGCGGATTTCTGTTAATCCTGTCAGGGTTGTGTCCACACCCGGCCCTGAGAGCCGGAATGTATATTCCAACGGATCCATATTGGGATCCACTGCTTCGTTCCATTCGAATGTGATCATCAGTGAATCAACTGTTCTGCGGTTTCTGGGATCGGTCAGTACAAACGGCAATGGAGCGTAATTGGTATCATCCGCCCCTTCACTGACATCCGCTGAATAGAATTGCGTTGCCAATCCATTTCCGTCACGCCAAATCTCAAATCCGGCTTCCATGTTTGCCATATACCAGGGAGTCAGTAAAAAACCGCGTGTGGCCGAATCATGAATAAATTCTTTGAGATCCAGTGTTACACTGTCTATAGGCGTGGTGATCTTGTAGGCGATATAGTTCCAGTCCCATTCGGCAAAATAAACATCCCAGGTGTATCCGCCGATCTCAACATTGCCTTGCAGCGAGCCGCCGGGTCCGGCGCCTCCGTGATAATCGAGCCAGATCATCAATTCTCCGCTGTAATTGTAGCCCGAACCGGTTTCATTGAACCAGGCTTCAAACGCCGCGTTCCACATGCCGTCCACACCTTCGGTTTCAATAACCCAGGTAAACGGAGCGCTTTCGATTTCCCGAATCTGAACCGGCATGGGATTATTCTTCGTCGTTTTTGAACCCCAATGATCCCCTTTAAAAATGAACGGATACGCACAAACACCGGCATCATCATGGGTGGACAGGATCACCTGAAAGTATGTGCCGTCCTGATCCGCATCCAGGCACTGTTCACCGACACCCGGACCCTGTCCCCAAATATTGTTCATCACTCTATATTCATCATTCATTACGGACAATGGCGTTCCCTCACACCATTCAATAATCTGGGAATAGAGTCTCATAGAAAAAAGTATGGCAAACAGGATAAAAGGACAGCAAAATCGGGTAAGGGGATTCATTTGAAGGCTCCTTTGAATAATGGATATCTATAACGACTATTAATATAATCAATATTTTCAGTTTTTAAAAATATTTGTTCATCCACTTTCCTTTTCTGTATTGACAAAACGCCGTAAAATCGTTAACATGGAAAAGCTGAAATTTCAATTGTCAGAACGTCATAGATCTCTTCTTAATAAATACAGGAGTCACCATATGACCGATATGGAAGAAAACAAACGGGCGATACTGCTCCTTGTTTTACTCGCCTTTTTAAGTAGTTTTCTGGTTTATCAAGCAAATAAACCTTACCGAATCGATGGAAAATATGCCGCATCCAATATGGACACCTTTCTCTATATGCAATATGCCAGTGCATTTTCAAACGGTCACGCTTATCGGTTTAATCCGGAAGATCCTGCAACCACGGGATGCACCAGTCATCTGTATCCCATAATTCTTGGACTGATGCATTGGATCGGTTTCAAAAGCTTCGGGTTGCTCGAAGCCGCTTTCTGGCTGAATGTCGTCTTCTTTTTGATAAGTACTGTGCTTTTATGGCGCATCGTCATACATCTGGAACCGAAGGGACGGTGGATGATCCCTTTACTATTCACGGTCAGTGGTCATACTGTCATGATCTATACGGGTTTGAGCGACATGGGACTGTTTGTCATGCTCACATTATGCCTTTGGCTCGCCCTGCTTCATGAGCGATATACATGGACAGGCATTCTCCTCTTTTTACTGCCCTTTGCACGACCGGAAGGTATAATCATTACAGGCGCTTATATTCTGATGCTGATTTGGGAATACAGGAAAAGGGGCTCCCTCCCTGAAGTGCGCCAAAAATGTATGGCCCTCGGTGCAGGTCTGCTGGGCAGTGTCGGAATCATGATTCTTAATATATTGATTACGGGTATGGCGGCTTTTGACTCTTCTGTGGACAAGGGATATCTGCAGCATATGCATTTACTCACCGGACTCACCCATGCGCTCCGGGACACCTTGATATTATGGAAAGGTTTTTTACTCGGTCTGGACGTATCTTTTCGTAATTACTTATTTATCCCGGTTGTATCGGGAATTTTCATTATCCTGGGACTGTTTTACCCGAAAAAAAATATAACCATGGATTCAGCCAAAAAAACCGTTGAAGCGGTATGGCTGAGTAGCGCCGGTTTATCCCTGGTCATGATCGCCTTCAGTGGATTTCTTGGCATTCATCATGACCGCTATATGTTATGGATAATGCCTCTGCTGTTCATTTATCTTGTCCGGGGTGTTTTTGCTCTCCCCTTAAAAAGAACGGTTCAAATTGGACTCTTGTCCTTATGCCTGATGTATCAAGTTGCAGCGTATCCATATTTTTTACAGGCCCGGATATTATCCGCTGGAAAAACCCATTCTAAAATCGAATCCGTCCGTAAAGCACGTGATTTCTTTCCTGCAAAAGCGTCTGTGGCTGTTTTGGGCGGCAGCGGCATAAAATATCTCAATCCAGATTGGTATGTGATCAATCTAAGCGGAGTTACTGTCCCGTGGTTTCGAAAATGTGAGAACAATATGGCCATGAAAATCAAGGCCTGTCAGCACATACCAGAATTGCAATTTGATCTGTTTATGAATTCACCCCAAAGCACGCTTCCCATCAGGGCCATGATCACAGACTCACAGATCGTGGAAACTCCCGGCCTCTTTCGAACTCCCCTGACATTCTACAATACGAAATGGGAGTCTTTGCTGATCGGCAGTTTCCCGATGACCGATACATTGTTGAAGCATTTGTCCTCTGATTTGGTACTGATCGATCATCTGGATGCCGCCTGGTACGAAGATGAAGACCGGGTCGATTTTGAACTTTATTCTCGATACGCCTACAGCAGAGAAATGCCGGTTCTGACCCGTGGAGCAATCAGCGGTAATACACTGGTGGATGCAGCTCGTCCCGTGATTGGTGGCGCCTTTTACACACTGAACACGGTGCCTAGAAAAGATCATTGGTTCGTTTTCAGAATAGCGCTCGATGAAAATGTGATATTCAAAGGATTGGAGGGTATGCAGTCACAGCGGATCAATACAAGAAATGTCCAATTCCTGACATTCACGATATGGGACCGCTATCAAGTAAAAACTGACATGACAGATATAAACGATATTGAAAACATTCGTTTTCTTGAACGAATGGTCTGTATTCCAGGAAAAGTAATCACCTCCACACAGACGGAATTCGGGATTATTGGAGACCATCTTTTATGCGATGTATGGCTCTACACAAAACCGCATTAAAAGTCAGGGCTTTGTTCACAATATCAAACAAACGATTCTTCAGGAACACATCCATAATATCGACACGGATTGCCTTATCTGCCCGATAATGAACGGCTTTTTTTATCAATCGTTTTCGTTGCGCTGAACACAACAACTGCAATTCCCGACAATAGAAATCCAGGTAGTATTTCATACAGATCAAACCACCCGCCTTGCAGATGCTTCCAAATGATTACTGTTATCCCGCCGGTGACGATACCGGCGATGACGCCCCTTTCCCTTACACCTTTCCAGAAGAGGGACAATAATATGACTGGTCCAAATGCCGCTCCGAAACCGGCCCAGGCATAGGCCACCAGATCTAAAACAGTGGCTTCAGGATTCATGGCGATGAAAAATGCGATGACAGCAATGGCGATGACAGAGAGGCGGCCGATCCAGATAAGCTCTTTTTGACCGGCTTTTTTTCTAAAAAAGAATCGATATATATCTTCTGTGAATGTAGATGAAGCGACCAGCAACTGAGAATCGGCCGTACTCATAATGGCGGCTAAAACCGCGGCCAGCAGGCATCCCGCAATCATTGAAGGAACCAGGCGGCTCTGCATTAATTTTAAAAATACGGTTTCTGAAAGTGCTTCGGGTAAAGCTTCGATAAAATAGGCATTGGCAAACAAACCGATAAGCACCGCCCCGGTCAAACAGGCGACAACCCAGCCCATGGCGATTTTTCGGGCTTTGGAAATTTCTTGAACCTGCCGGATGGCCATAAACCGTGCCATAATATGCGGCTGCCCAAAATAACCGAGCCCCCATGCAGCAAGAGAGAAGATAGTGAGCGCAGACAGAGATGCTCCATATTGGTCCGTCATAGGATTTAGCAAATGGGGGTTGATTTGATTCAGTTCATTCAGTGTTGCGCCCGGACCTCCTGAAGCGTGCATAACCAGAAAGGGAACGACAATAATCGCAATAAACATGATACTGCCCTGAATAAAATCCGTCCAGCACACCGCAAGAAATCCACCAAGAAAAATGTAGCTAATGATGATAATCACACCGATACAGAGCGCCTGGATGTAGGACAAACCAAAGATGCTCCCAAAAAGTTTTGCGCCGGCTACAAAACCGGAGGATGTATAGATCAGGAAAAAAACAAAAATAAACAAAGCGGACAACAGGCGCAGGGCCGGGGTTTTGACAGAAAACCGATTGCAAAAAAAATCCGGAAGTGTGATGGCATCCCCCCATTTCTCGGTCTGCTGCCGAAGCCGGGGCGCCACGAATTTCCAGTTCAGATACGTTCCCGCAATGAGACCCGCAGCAATCCAGACGGCTTCCATTCCGGCGATGTATGCATAACCGGGCAGGCCCAGAAGCAGCCATCCGGACATATCTGAAGCCTGGGCACTGAGTGAGGTGACCCAGCTGTTGAGTCGTCTTCCACCTAGAACATAATCAGACAGATTCCGCGTGCGGAAATAAAAAAACCATCCGATACCTATCATACCGATAAAATAAACAACAAAAGGAAGGACCAGCGTCCACGAAATTGAGTGGATATCCGTCATGCGATATAGACTATTTAAGGGGATTCTTCCAGTAACGATATACTATAATGAAACTGTGTTCCGGCCAAAGTCAGACCTCATAAATTGCGAATACAGAAACATGGATCATTTTATATGGGCGCTGTTACAATTCCAGGCCTAGCTCCGTGGCGACAATCAATCCCTTGCTGCTTCCTGAGGTAATAAAGCCGCGGTTCATAATCGCCAGGTCCCATACAAAACCACCGGGCCTGACACCCAATCCAAACGATGTTCCAAATCCCAGCTGTCCGCCCAGTAGGACTCCCATTCGCAAGGGCAGCCATGAAACCTTCCGCCATTCGGTTCCAAAAGCAAACTGCGGTGTTGTGTTCGTCCACGCTGTGGTTCGAAAACCCTGGCTATAATCTGCGGTCATCACAAAATCTCCTTCTTCATACAGTGCCCCGAGCCGCATCTGAATTGGCAACCGGCTTGAAAACCGATCTGCGTCTTCGGTCCAGGAGGAATCGGCCACCAGATCGTCCTCTCCACTTTCATCAAAATCCAGCACAGTCACTGAATCCGCATCTATAAACCCTCTCGCCAGTTCCACATTATTGGACCAGGACATATTACCGAGAAGATTCGTCAGGCTCATACTTAACGTCAGTTTTTCATCCATCTTGGCCGCAGCTCCCACGGTTAGCCCCCATCCCATATCACTCATGGCTGCTGTTCTGGCTTCATAATCGCCATGCAAATCAAATCCGCTGTCTTTCGTAATGACCGAAAAATCCGCTTTTTCAATCTTCGCATAGCCCAGACCGTAAAGCAGATTCAGGGAACCTCCAACAGTAAAAATATCGGCAAACTCCACCTGAACCTGATCACCATAAGAAAATCCGATCAGCCCGATCCCCTCTCCGGAGGCGTCAATATGATCAAATCGGTACATCTTATCGAGTTCATTGCCCTTGAAAATCAACTCAAAAATATCTTTTTCAAGGGTACCATACGTTCCGAAATCACAGCCGAGCGTCATGGCAAATTTACCCGTGGAAAACGAAAGTAACCGGGCAGTGCCTCGCACACCGAAACGCAATCCGTTATCCGGAATACTGCTGAGAATATCGGCCACATCGCCGGACGACAGTTCCTTGCCCACATACTTGTTATACATCCCCTGCGTAAAACTGTTATTACTGATCTGCGCGCCTGCGGACACAAAGGACATGGATAGCTTGGGATTGTCCGGCAAACCCAGATTGGCCGGATTCCAGTCGGGGGCGTGAACACCCCGGGCCAGAGCTGTATATGCTCCGCCCATACCCAGGGCGCGCGCAGTAATCTGGCCAAAAGCCATGTTCTGTATGAATAAAAATGTCAGGACTGTAACGATCCATCGGCTCGATTTGTTGTGAATTCTGTCTTCTTTCACTGCAGACCTCCTTCCTCTTCCTCCTCATCTTCCGGAATCTTCGTATTCAACTCCGCTTCGATTCGAACTCTAAGTGTCAGATAATCGGATGGCAAAACCTTGACCATACCCGTGGTCGGATATAGCTCCAGCTGCGTTCCGATATAGACCTCCGGAGATTCAAATAATTCAATCTCCTCCTCTTTCAGGACCAGATCAAATGTGCTGACTGAATCTTCCGTCACAACATTCGGATTGTTACCGGACCCTGCTCCGCCGCCGATAATTCCCGGCTGCAGATCCAGTACCTTCACCACATCTGTTGGATGATAAGGCGTCCTGTAGATGGTACTGTCGCCCCGCATTTTTGAAAAAATAAGCGTCACACTGGCACCGACAGGAAAATGATTTTCCGCAATCACCACGATCCCTGCTGTATTTACATTGTCACGTATAATCTCATTGGGTTGTGCTCCATCGTCATCATCCTCCGCTTCATCATTTTCAGGTTCATCATCTTCACCGTTCAAATCCAGCGTATCCACATCCGCTTGATTGATCCAGCCTTCCGGAAATTCAAAAATCAGAGGAACATCAATTCTGGCTATGCTTAACAGATAATCGTCATAATTCACGATCACCGGATTGTTTTCATCATAGCCCCCGCCCATACGAACGACTCCCTCAAATTCAATATAATCGGGATAGAGATTGATAACATCCGAAACATTCTCAAGAATAATGGGATTGCCCCCCGTCTGAATATTCTCCTGTTCAGCGACGCACTCAACGGGCGGACTGTCTTCACGGATCCCGCGAATGATAAAATCCACCGAGCCAGGAATGCTTTCAAAGGTACTGTTTACTTGAAGCGTTGCATTAATGGGTCCGAACTTCATGCCTTCCAGCTCTTCCGGAAGATCGAGGGTGTCCTGCTGTGTACCCAAATTCACAGACAGTTCATCCAGCCCGCCGCGAAATCGCTGCAAAACCACATCTCGTATATTGATCTCAATATACGCATTTTTCTCAAAAGAAATGGGCAGGCCTTCGAAAACCGCATAAACACCGTATTCAACCCTATTTTTATTGTTTTCGATTTTCGGGTGAAGCAGCGCTCCTGACAGATCCACATCCACCTTTTGAATCGATTGCCCCGGAGACATTGTTGCATGGAGAATATAGGGTGTATGCTCACCATCCAAAATCAGAAACGGCAGAACAAGGGCCAGCTCGATCTCTTTTTCTGTTTGATTTGTCACCAGAAGATCCATGAAACCTGATTTTAGAATCGCAGTATCCACAATCATGCTTTCATTCAGATCCAGTTTCCTCCAGGCCGTATCTTCCAATTGCGGAACAATGGGAATATGTCCTGATGTATCAATGTCTTCGATGACCATAAAATCATTGATACCCAGTTTGTCAAATTCCTGCTCAACATGAAAAAAGATTGTTTTGTCTGGATTGATGAAAAAATCTTCTTCATCTTCAATCAGCTCCTGCATGGTATATGTTTCATTGATCAGAGGAATAATAAAGTTAGCGTTCCAGGTAGGCGCCTCAGGATCTTTGAATGAGCAGCGAAAAATAAAACCCAGAAAAAGCAGGAACATGCATAGATACGCAATGCGGTTTTGATTTTTCATGCAGACCTCCCAACACAGTGATATCTGTTATTTGTGCCCAGCAATGTTTTTAAACCTGTAACAATCCAACAAATAATGTGCCAGCACTTTTGATGGATTTTGTTTTTGCGTCCTTGAATCATGAAGGAATCCTATTGATTATACTTCATCCATATGGAGATACTGAAAATGGAGGGGCGGCACAAAATTCTCCTTGATGGTCCTGGGTGATACCCATCGCTGCAGATTCAGCATGCTTCCGGCTTTGTCATTGGTCCCTGAAGCTCTTGAACCGCCGAATGGCTGCTGGCCGACCACCGCTCCTGTGGGTTTGTCATTGATATAAAAATTACCGGCTGCGTTTTGCAAAATATCCATTGCCTGGACGATCGCCTTACGGTCTGCTGCGAAAATGGCTCCGGTTAATCCATAGGGAGATGTCCTGTCACATATCTGCAGTGTCTTTTCGTATTCATCATCCGGATACACGTAAAGGGTTAGGACGGGTCCGAAAATTTCTTCCTCCATAAGCTTATGTTTCGGATCTGTAACCTGAATTAGCGTTGGTTCGATAAAATAGCCTCGTGAATCATCACTGCCGCCTCCGGTTAAAATTTCGGCATCTCTGGATTTTTTGGCAAATTCAATATATCCATTGATCGTTTTAAATGCAGCAGAATCGATCACTGCGCACATAAAATTGGTAAAATCATCCGGTTCTCCCATTTTAATCTCCGACATCATATCCATCGCAATTTTTCTGAATTCGGGCCAAATGGATTCCGGAATATACGCCCGTGACGCAGCCGAGCATTTCTGTCCCTGATATTCAAAAGCACCCCGGATCAATGCTGCAGCCAGAGCCTTTACATCGGCGGTTTTATGAGCAAATACGAAATCTTTACCGCCGGTTTCTCCGACAATCCTGGGCCACTGCCTGTATTGACGCACGCAGCTGCCTGTGGTTTTCCATAGTTCACGAAATGTGGCCGTGGATCCGGTAAAATGAATCCCCGATAAATCCGGACTTGCCAGAACAGGATTTCCCACTTCCGCTCCGGAACCGGGGACCAGATTGATCACACCGTCTGGCAGGCCCGCAGCCTGCAGCAGTTTCATGATAAAATAAGCGACATAGACCGTTGATGAAGCCGGCTTCCAGATCACGACATTACCCATCATTGCCGGCGCCGTAGGCAAATTCCCCGCGATCGAGGCAAAATTAAAGGGCGTCACTGCGAAAACAAATCCTTCCAGCGGACGCTGTTCCACATAATTCCATACTCCCCGGGTGGATATCGGCTGCTGTTGATAAATTTTTTGCATGTAAAAGGGATTGATTCTGAGAAAATCGATCAATTCACATGCCGAATCGATCTCTGCCTGAAAAACGGTTTTACTGGCATTGAGCATATTGGCCGCATTTAATGTGGCCCTCCAGGGACCGGAAAGCAGCTCTGCGGCTTTGATAAATACAGCGGCTCGCCCTTCAAGCGGCATGGCCGCCCACGCTTTCCGTACAGACAAGGCGGCCGTAATTGCTGCATTGATTTCCTTTTCTCTGCATTGATGATATTGACCCAGTATGTGCCGGTAATCATGCGGACAAACACATTCTTTACTCTTTCCTGAGCGCACTTCCTCACCATTGATAATCGCCGGAATATCGATTTCATTTGATTTCAACTCCTTCAGTTTGCTTTTCAAAATCTGTTTTTCAGGACTGCCGGGTCCATACTGCAGCACCGGTTCATTCTTGGGAACAGGAACATTTAAAAAGGCATTTTGCATGACACGCCTCCTTTCGGAGAATTGATACGGGAAAAGCAATCTGGACAGCAAAGAATCTTTAAAAAATCCTCTTACCTCCAATGCAGACAGAAAAATTTGGACTCATATAAATGTGTATCATTCTCTGGATATCAGCAATAATCAAAACGATATTCCTTGTTGATTTCCAGAGGATCCTCATCTATTATCTGCATTCCGGGTATAAAAATCAAGTCTTTTTCATCGCTTCAATCAGAAAATTCAAACGGCATCCATTCACGATTTTTCCATCGATTTCCTGAAATCTCCAGGACCGCCCATAATAACAGAAGCAAACTCATGGAGAGAAACCAGGAAAACTGATTTTTATAAGCAAAAAAGTGCACAACCAAGGCAACTGCCTGAAATGGAATGAGCAGGAATAAAAACATCAAGCTTCCGATTCGTTCACCCCTTTCCCGTTTTCGGGAAAAGGGAAATTCCCGGTTTCGAATCGATACAAACGACATGAAAACCAATCCTAAAAAAAACAGATAAATGGTATGCTGAACGGCATGGGTCCATAAAAACTGAGAACAAAAAACAATCATTAGTATGAAATAAAACGGCCCCACAACACTGATGAACAATCCGAGCCGAATGCCGCGCCAGAGTCGTATCGGCGATTGTACAGGTGCAGACTGAAATATCCATCGCGCTTCCCAATCCCGGATATACACCGATCCCTTGACAGTCATAAAAATTAAAAAGGCCACAAAAAACGGCAGAAGCTGCATACTGGTGGTTCCGCCGCTAAACAGAGGTATAATAAATGGATCATAAATATCGGATTCAATCATTCCCCATAATACAATGACAGAAGGCATAGCCAGCATTGGAAGCAAAGTCAGCTTTACAGAACGATCGCGGCGAATTAACTGAAGTGACAAAAAAAATCCCGCTCGTGTTTCTGAGTGACTAATACGGCCGGCTTTGAAAATTGACCGGCAAAATGAACGGTTTGCGCCGAATGATTTCTGCCTCTTGATATCCGTTGAACTCGTATTATATTGTGATACATTGTAAAGATAATTGAATGACAAATGTCGAAATCCAAAGATTAATATCAAAATGGACAGTGTGAATGCAAACAGCGACATGGTTAATATCTGTTGGGATTCAGGCTGATAAACGGATTCTGCCATCACCGCGAACCAGCCCGGCGGCAGCCAGCGCAGCCAGGAATCTTTGAGATGAAAACCCATTCCCGATGTTTCCCACCCGGTTCGAGCGATCCATTGATATAAAAATATTAAAACCATCATAAATAAAAACTGAATCCCCGTAACAATAGACTTTATTTTTTCAAACCGCACCCATCTGAGCAATGCTGTGTAGATCATCATGATTAAGCCTGCCGTAAACAACACAGCCAGCAAAGCTGCCACAGCAAAAACAACAGGAAACAGTTTCGGTGCGCCGGGTAAAAAACCGCTGATGACGGTGGGTCCGATACAAAGCACTGTACTGAAAATCAGAATGAAAATCAACATATGGGATATACGGGCCCAAAAAAACGTGGTTGAAGATACCGGTCGGTGACTGAGAATATCCAGATCATCCGGAATCATCAACACCTGACTGCATTCCAGAATCACTGAGAATCCGGCCATCATCATGAAATAGGCATAACAGAAAAGAAGATACAGGGAAGGAGGTGCCCGCATAACCAGACTGATCCCGAGACTGAATCCCATCACCCAATAGAATATCAGACTGCGTAAAAACATGGGCATGCGCTGTTTCTTTTTATTGCCCGAACTCCGCTGCTGTCTCCATTCATTGATCAGACTGACACGAAGCAATGTCCGGAATTGATCCCAATCCGTTTTCTTCTGTTTTGGTACTTTCCGGATCATTGTGGTATGCCGGTGGAGGTAATCTTTTGAGATAAAATCCTGGCCAATTCAACCGTATCTTCCGCTGATGTCAGCTGACTGAAAACACCCTCCAGAGACGCCTGTTGGGTCATGGATTTTAAATCCCGGACCGATCCGTCCGCAATAATCCTGCCCTCACTGACGATCACAACTCGGTCACAGAGATTTTCCACGACCTCCAGAATATGCGAACAATAAAAAACAGTTTTTCCCTGTTCCGCAAGATGGCGCAGGAGCATCTTGAGCAGCAGGGCCGCATTTGCATCCAGTCCATTGAGTGGCTCATCCAAAAGAATCACTTCCGGATTATGAAGTACGGAAGAAAGAATCACCACTTTCTGTTTCATCCCCTTTGAAAATGACTGCATGGATTCATGCAAATGGCTTTCCAGTTTGAAAAAGGCTGCAAAATCATGGATACGGCTGACCAGATCTGATTCATTCATATGGTAGAGCCGTCCGACAAACTGCAGGTATTCAAGTGGTGTCAGGCTCTGATAAAGGGCGCCGGACTCAGGCACATATCCGATCCTCTGTTTCACCTCAAGGGGCTCTTTCTGCACATCAAATCCGGAAATCGAAGCCGATCCTGATGTAAATGGAATCATGCCATTCAGCATTTTAACTGTCGTGGTCTTGCCTGCGCCATTGGGACCCAGATACCCACAGATCTGGCCTGAGGGAACTGTAAAAGAGACATGATCGACCGCCGTTCGGTCGCCATAAATTTTTGTCAGCTGTTTCAGTTCAATCATTCGTTAGTCGTTGATCATCTCATTTATTTTCATTTCATTGATGATAATTATGAAAACACCTCTTTCCCTCAATCTTCGTAAAAACTTCATTTTAAACGATTGAATATGCGATGCATATTGTAAGCAAATATCCGGGTTTATCTTAATACAATCCATGTCTTTTGTACCACTTCCCTTCACTCAACATGACCGGAGTTTATTCTTTTATTGTATCCAGCATACTCTGAATTAATTCTCGGATCACCTTCGGATTTCCCTTGCCTTTGCTCGCCTGCATGGCCTGCCCCATAAGAAATCCGAACAGTTGCGTCTTGCCTGCTTTATATTTTTTTACCTCGTCCGGATGATCATCCAGCACTTTTTTAACCACTATTTCCAGTTCGGATGAATCGGAAACCTGAGCAAGCCCCAACTTTTCAATTGCTGTCTGTGGAGAATCTCCGGTCGTTGCCACATGATCGAACACGGTTTTTCCGGCCGTATGAGATATCGCTCCTTTTTGGATTAACCGAATGATTTCAGCCAGATCCTCTGGTTTCATTTTTAATTCAGAGATGCCTATTTTATCTTCATTTAATTTACGCAGCACTTCACCCATCACCCAATTGGCCGCCTGCTTGGATTCTCCGGCTGCTTCAGCCACGGCTTCGAAATAGTTGGATATGCCACGCTCCTCATTGAGAACAGATGCGTCATATTCGGACAATCCGAAATCCGAAATCCATCTTTGCTTCCGTAAATCCGGCAGTTCGGGCAAATGAGATTGGATATCCTGCTTCCACGCTTCTTCCACAATAACCGGTGCCAGATCCGGATCGGGAAAATATCGGTAATCATGGGCTTCTTCCTTGCTTCGCATGGGCACAGCCAGTCCCCGGGCATCATCCCAGAGCAGCGTTTGTTGAACCACGGTACCGCCTTTTTGCAGCAGATCGGTTTGACGCCTGATTTCATAGACCAGTGCCCGTTCCACACCCCGAATCGAGTTCATGTTTTTCAATTCGGTTTTCACCCCCAGCGTTTCGGTCCCTTTCGGTCGAAGGGAGATATTGGCATCACAGCGTAAACTGCCTTCTTCCATATTCCCGTCACATACATCCAGCCATCGCACCATTTGACGTATCTTTTGAAGGTAGAGGTATGCTTCTTTGGGAGAACGGATGTCCGGCTCGCTGACAATCTCGATCAGAGGCATGCCGGACCGGTTCAAATCCACCATGGTCTCATTGGTATTCACATAGGCTTCTGCATGTACGGATTTTCCCGCATCCTCTTCCAGATGAATGCGGTGAATACGGATTTTTTTTCTTGATTTTGTATCTGTTTGGATTTCAATCCATCCATGCTCGCATATGGGTTCTTCATATTGTGAAATCTGATATCCCTTGGGCATATCCGGATAAAAAAAGTTTTTACGCGCAAAAATAGATCGCTGGCGAATATCGCAATGCACAGCCAATCCCATTCGCACTGCATATTCCACAGCTTTCCGGTTGACCACAGGCAGCACACCAGGCATGCCCAGGCAAATCGGACAGGTCTGTGAATTTGGAGACGATCCGAATGTTGTTCTGCATCCGCAGAACATCTTCGAGTCTGTGAGCAACTGCGCATGTACTTCCAATCCAATCACGGCTTCAAAATCCATCATATTGTTGATTTCCTCAAATTTTCAAACCGACAATTAAATCCAAAAACATGCGGCCGGGCAAATTGTCTTTCAGAAAACAAGTGAGCCCTGCATAAACGTACGCATATTTATAAATCTCAACACCTGCTCCAGCCATCCATCCCCAGCCACTGTACTTTTTTGATTCTTCTTCCATCATCCAAATCCATCCGGTACTGCTGTCGTACTCATATAACGCGTCTTTGGAAGATCCATAAAAAGATCCGGCGCCGCTCACAAGAAAAGGCATTACATGATCGCTCCAAAATCCGCGGGGTGAAGCCAGTTGCAGACAAACAGCATGAAAACTCAGATCGAAACGCAGGGGATACCTGGTGCCTGTTCGAAACCAGAGCTCAGGATAATCATTATCGTATTCAACGCGCTGCCCCCAAAATGCATACCCCAAAGAAACCGGGCCTCCTTTTATCAGGGTTAACCGAAGCTGGCTTTGAAAAAAGAACCCCCCGGATTTCAGGGAATTAATGGCCGTATAGGTTTCATCTTCATCATGAATAACAGGAAAAACCGGCGGCTTTTCTTTTAAAATATCAACAGCACCGACACCAAGATAAACATGTGGCTCGAATGAAATCCGGGATTTTTTCGGGACTTTGGCGACGGCTGTGATCGAAAAAAATATCAGTCCGTAAATCCATATTTTTTGATTCACAAAAAACCTCATCGGTAGAATTTTGATTGTTGAATATCTTTGTGCCGCTCAATTGCCAGCTCGATCAATCGGTCAATCAAATCCGGATACAGAAGCCCGCTGGCCTCCCACAGCTTTGTATACATACTGATAGGTGTAAAACCCGGAATCGTATTGATTTCGTTGAGAAAGATCCGGTTCGTATTCCTCTCAAGCAGAAAATCAACCCGGCTCATTCCCGCGCAATCCAGAGTTTTAAACGCAGTCACTGCCCAAAGCCGGACACGATCAGCAACGGATTCCGGGATTTCCGCGGGAATTACGATCTCGCTTGCATCATCCACATATTTGGCATTATAATCATAAAAATCATTGCAGGGAATAATTTCTCCGATTACAGAGGCTTCCGGCTCGTCATTTCCCAATACTGCACATTCCAGTTCCCGGGCATCTACGGATTTTTCGATTAATATCTTGCGGTCATATTCACAGGCAATATCCACTGCGGCCGTCAAGTCTGTTTCTTTGGTTACTTTGGAAATACCCACACTGGATCCCGCATTGGCCGGCTTCACAAAACAGGGATATCCAATTGTCTCCCGGACACCACGGATAATGACTTCTGATTCTGTTTGCCAGGCACTGCGGAGGAACCAGATAAAATCTGAAGTTTCCAGATCGTTCTGTATAAAAAGCTGCTTCATCATCACTTTGTCCATACCCAGCGCTGATCCCAGCAGCCCGGCGCCCACGCAGGGAACATCGGACAGGCTTGCCAGACCCTGTACTGTGCCGTCCTCCCCAAAAGGACCATGCAGGACGGGAAACATGACATCCACAGAAAACCGCTCGCCGCATCGCGGGCCTTCAGTGATGAAGCACCCATGCATCGAAGGATCTCCCATTAATATCACCGGACCCTGCGCGTCGGACAATGCCCTGGCAGAATCAAGGGCAGCCCTGCCATCCAAAAGCATCCATTGCCCGTCTCTTGTGATTTTTACAGGCAGAAGCTTATACTTCTTCTGATGGATATTGGATAAAATTCCCAGCGCGGAAACCAGCGACACTTCATGTTCCGGGGATCGCCCGCCAAACAGCACCATAACAGTGGATTGCTTCATGCTTTCCTCAAGACAATTCAATAAAAAAAATAGGACTTTTTCTTCACTTTATCAACCCATTTATTTCTCATTAAAAATACCCTGAGCGTCCTGATCCTTTCTCGACTTTAATATCTTTCAGCATGCTGGATTTGATATTGATTCGGAGGTAAAACCGTTCGTACTGCCCTGTGTGCCATGTGATATTTGCCTCCCAGCAGTGAAGGTCCCGGTAAAAACTGAAATAGTGGCCGGAAAACTTTTCATCCACCCAATCCCATTGTGTACGCCAGCTGACTTTCCAATGTTGGGTCAGATTGAAATTCATATTAATGTTCGAATAAAACCTGGGCTTTTCATCTGTTATTCTTTTTTGATACCGGAATCCCGATTGTAAATCCCAGGGCATACTGAAATCTGCATCCTGCTCTTCAGATTCGAACCTGTCACCAACAATATCTTGAAGTGGCTCTTCGAGATTTTCATCAGGAGATCTCTCTTCCATGGTTTCACTTTTTCCCCCGGATTCCTTCTTTTTACCTCCTCCTGCCTTCCCTTTCAGGCTGAAATTAATATTCATACTGATGTTGGTCATCTGAGCCAGTCGGAATTTTTTCCATGTGTCCGGTTTTGACCAGACCATATCGTCCATCCACAGCGTATTGGTTTGACGGCCGTTATCATCTATCTTATAAAATGAATGGGTGGCATTCATACTCAGACGGTATTTTCCGAACAGTCTTGCGCTTAATGATGAGGTGAGATTGCTCAATCGATGGGTCTGAGCTTTCCAATCATACGAGGAAGACAACCGGTAGGAAAAAAGGTCGAATTTCTTTTCGTTCTCCCCCTGACCCGTCTTCATCTGGAAAACATTATTGACACTGAATCCCATTGAACGACGCTCACTGCCCAGGGATGGGGAAATGATCCCTCCCGAATACGGATTTTTATCATACACTGTGCCTGTGGTATCTGCGATTTCAACAAAATAGCCCCATTTGTCATCCGTAAAATCGGGCTGGTATGTAAAGCTGACCGAAGGTGTCATCACATGACGCACCTGCACATCAGGAACATATCTGGACCGGAATAGTCCGTAAATTTTCGTATTGGCTGACACGCTGGTATTAAAGGTTCTCACCGTAAAAAAGCCGCGTTCTTTTTGATCATCAATTTGATTGGTTTCTGGATCAAGTGAATAATGATTTCTGCGGTCCAGCCAGACTTCATCATAATTAAAACTTGGTTGTAAATGGAGCCACCCAAAAATTCTCGGGGACACCATGATTCTCAGATTGTGTTTCAGCCCCATGCCTTCATCGATCTCGGTCTCGCCATAGCCTTCATAGTAGAGCGTGCGCTTCCTTCTGCCTAAAAAACTCACATTGTAGGGGATTGATATTTGCTGATACCATGCCTCCCGGGTTCCTTTTTTCCCGGACGGGATTAAACTGCTCCAGCGGTTTGAAAAGTTAATCTGAGGCATGGTTTCCGTGATATGCGGTGAACCGGTTGTCGCTGCGTCCTCCCGAATATTACGATTTTGGTTTATATTGATAGTCAGATTGCCCGAACGACCAATGCGCTGTGTCAATGTGGCATTGGAGGAAATATTTCCACGGGCGATTTGCTGCAGATTGGCACTGGTCTCCCGGTACAAATTATCCGAACTGACCAGATTTGCATTGACGGTAAATCGGGTTGTGGGCGATATTTCATGGCTGTGCGTAACCCTCAGATCCCATCGGCGTTCCTTTGTTCCTGAGACTTCAAAATTTTTCCGTGTAAATGAACCTGAAATATTGCCGCGCAATGTGTACCGTTTCTGATATCGGACATCTCCTCTGAATAAAAATCCGGATTTTTCATAATAATTTACTGTGGCTTTTGCATCCCAGAACTGGCTGGCTGCCCAGTAGTATCCCAGCCCGCGAATGGAACGGCCTTCCGTAGAGCTTTCACCATATTTCGGTATTAAAAGACCGGAGTGTCGTCCTTTCTTTATAGGAAACAGAGCAAACGGCAGAGCCATCACCGGAATTTTCCCCAGATACATGACCACCGGTTTGGCCACTACTTTGTCATTCACCATAATTTTCATCTGCTTTGACCAGAAATTGAAATGGGGATCTTCCTCTTTATCACAAGTGGTAAACCGGGCGTCTCCCACGTAGATGCGGCTGCGATCTGTCAATTTCATGGCCTGACCATGATAAAATCCTTCATCATGCTCTGTACGCCCTCTCAGTACAAAGGCTTTTTTTGTTTTCATATTATATATCATCCGGTCGCCAAGCATCACGTCTCCGGCCTGTGAAAATTCAGGCAGCCCGACTGTCTCTTCGGTCTTGATGGAATCTCCCTCTTCTGTTACGGTCCATACTGTATCCAACACGCCTTCGGCCACCAGCTCTCTTGCATCCCAATCCACGGTGATCTTTGCGGCTGTGAGAGACATATTCGTATAGTCAACCCTGGCCTGTCCTTTAAGAACCGTTATCTCCTCCTGAATATAATTTTCAATGATCTGTGCCTCATAAGTAATCGGGCCTTCCAAGTCTGATTTTTTTTGGGTGGATTTTTGTAATTGAAGCGAATCCGAAATGACCGAATCCGGTAAAATATCCCTGTTTTCAATCTGAACCGAATCTACACGAATCTCTGTAGAGTCTGCCGATAAGAACTGTCCGACAGCCGGATTCACTCCTAAAAAAAAGAGAAGGATTGCGGCAGTGCTGAATCCTCTCTCCTGAGCGATTTGAAGTTGAACGCGTTTGATAATTTTATGAACCATCGTAATTGATATTAAACGTGATCGCTTGCTTGACAGGGATCGGTATGTATATTTGTTAATTTCTGCAGTGTATGATCCTGATGACAGCTGTTTGTTTTATTCAATTGATCTGGCCAGATAGGCTGCACCCACCAGACCGGCAGAATTCCCCAGTTTTGCTTTGACAATTTCCACAGATTGGGCTGCCACAGGCAAAGCGTCTTTTTGAACGCGTGCTCGAGCCGCATCTAAAATAAAGTTGCCTGCATTGGCAATGCCTCCTCCCACAACCACACGTTCAATATTTAAAAGATTAGAAACATCTGCCAGAGCGATGCCCAGATAGTCTCCCGCCTGCTGAAACGCCTCGATTGCCAGCTTGTCTCCGTTGACGGCGTCATGATAGATTTCCCGGGGGGTCAGTTTTTCAATGTCCTTCAGGGAAGACTCCACGCCTGCATCCAGTTGCTCCTGTACCATACGTACAATGCCTCGAATACTGGCGTATTCTTCTATACATCCCTTTCTGCCACAGGAACAGGTGTAACCATTATAATCCACAGTCATATGGCCGAATTCACCGGCCAGATCTCTGAATCCACGAAAAATCCGGCCATTCAGTACAAGTCCTCCGCCCACGCCGGTCCCCAGGGTTACCATCAGCATATGCTGACTGCCCCGGCCGGCTCCATAAGCAAATTCACCCAAGGCGGCAACATTGGCATCATTGTCCACCACAACTGTGCAGTCGAGTTTTTCCCGGATAGCGGGTGTGACGGAGACCTCTTTCCAGCCTGGAAGATTGGGTGCAAAATGGCATATCCCGCCATTTACATCGATCTGTCCGGGAATGCCGATCCCGATCCCTCCAATTTCAGAACCTTCCGTAATGTCCTGGGTCAGCTGGACAATACGGTCAAGCACATGGGCAGAACCCTGATCCGCTTCTGTCGATATTTGCTGTTCTTTTAAAATTTCCCCCCGATCTGAGACAGCACCCGCCTTGATGTTCGTTCCGCCCAGATCCACACCGATATACAGTACTTCTCCCATGGTTTATCTCCGATTCGCTTGTTTCTGGTAAAAAGTAATCAACACCTTCATTTTAAGAATAGTATTTATTTAGAACATCGTATACCGGCTATCATTGTTTACGTTCACGAATTGATATAAGGTACACAGGAATTTAACAAGAATCAATATGAAGTCGATAAAAATATTTTTTATATATGAAAAGTATTCACTTTCCACCCTTCTTTTTTTCCCGCCAGAATAAAAGACGCTCCCTGATTTTTTTTTCCGCGCCAAATTGCTTCGGGCGATAATAGACACGGCCTTTCATTTTTTTTGGAAAATACTCCTGTTCCGCAAATCCGCCAGGATAAGCATGCGGATATTTGTAGCCTTTTCCATAATCCAACTCTTTCATCAGCCCGGTCGGAGCATTGCGTAAATGCAGTGGAATGGGCTCTTGTCCGAATTCAGAAAGATCTGCCCAGGCCTGGTCGACGGCCAGATAAGCCGCGTTGCTCTTGGGCGCGCTGGCTAGATACGTGGCAACCTGTGAAAGAATGATGCGTGCCTCCGGCATACCGACTGCATGAACCGCCTGAAATGCCGCATTGGCTATGATTAATCCCTGAGGATCGGCATTGCCGATATCTTCAGAGGCTAAAATCACCAAACGTCTGGCAATGAACAGCGGATCTTCTCCGGACTCCAGCATACGTGCCAGATAATATACGGCTGCATCCGGATCAGATCCGCGCACCGACTTGATGAACGCCGATATAGTATCATAATGCTGATCGCCGGCTCGATCATAACGCAGTGTTTTTTTCTGCATGGCTTCCTGCAATACGGCTTCTGTCACATAACGCCGGTTCTTTTTTACCGGCGCCAGCTGAATGCATATTTCCAATGTCGTCAATACCCTGCGCGCATCGCCTCCCGCCATTTTCACCAGGATTGATTTGACATTGCCCTCAAATCCGACCAGGACACTTTTCAGAATGATGTCCTCGGATAATGCCCGTTCGATCAGCAGAATTAAATCTTTTTCAGGCAGTGGATTCAATATGAGCACCCGGCAGCGGGACAAGAGCGGAGCGATCACTTCAAAAGAAGGATTCTCTGTGGTGGCTCCCATGAAAACGAGAGTGCCGTCTTCCACGGAATGCAGAAGCGCATCCTGCTGCGCTTTATTGAACCGGTGGATTTCATCAATAAACAGAATCGTGGGCTTGGCTGTATGCAGCCGCTGCTTCTTCGCTTGATCGATAATCAGGCGAATATCTTTCACTCCGGCGGTCACGGCGCTGATTGCATGAAAAAAAGCCGTGCTTTCGTTTGCCAGAATCCGGGCGAGTGTGGTCTTGCCGATACCAGGCGGTCCCCAGAAAATCAGAGAAAAAAGCCGCCCCTGCTCAACCATGGTTCGCAAAATCCGGCCGGGTCCGACCAGATGCTGCTGGCCAACCAGTTGATCCAGAGTCTTTGGCCGCATGCGTTCGGCTAACGGCGCAAATTCAGAAGGTTCCGTCGATTCTTTGGAAAATAAATCCATAAAAACAATTTAATCGGCCGGCCGAATAAAGTCAAGCCTTTCAACCATGCAAGGATTTCTAACTTTCGCAAGGTTGAAAATTTTATTTCACCAGGCACACTTTCATCCGCTTCTGAAACGATCCGGCACGCATATGCACAATGTAAGATCCCGCGGCATATCCGGCCGCATCCCACACAATGTTATAATATCCGGCGTCCTGCTTCCTGTCGACCAGCGTTTCCACAGCCTGACCCAGGACATTATAGATCAGGATCAATACATGTTCATTTTCGGGCAGATCATAGCGAATTGATGTCACTGGATTGAATGGATTGGGTACATTGGAATGCAATTGAAAATTTTTTGGCAGCTTTTCTTCAAGGCTTTCATTGATCCCTGTCTGATGGGAATCTAGGCGTCCGGTATTCTGATTGTTCGCATGAAATTTCGGCCACGGGCTGTCCGCCAGACCCATGCTGCCGGTGCGAATCGCATACACGTTTCCGTCCAATGATCCGATATACAAGATGCCGTCCGGACCAATGGCCGGAGAGGACCAAACAGCACCCCCGGTGATAAAGGACCATTTTTCTGTGCCGTCCGGACGGATGGCATACACATTATCATCCCACGATCCAACATACACGATGCCGTCTTTATCGATGGCCGGAGAGGACCAAACAGCATCGCCTGTGTTAAAGAACCATTGCTCTGTGCCGTCCTGATTCAGGGCATACACACTGCCGTCTATGGATCCTACATACACCGTGCCGTCTGCACCGATGGCCGGGGATGAACGAACATCACCACCTGTTTCAAAGGACCATTTTTCTGTACCGTCCGGTTGGATGGCATACACCATGTTATCCATCGATCCCACATACACGGTACCGTCTAAGCCGATGACCGGAGTGTAAATCCAGCTTTCTGTGATAATGGACCATTGCTCTGTACCATCCGGATTCAGAGCATAAAGACTGTTGTCATATGATCCGACATACACAGTGCCGTCTGCACCGATAGCCGGAGAGGAAGCCACACCGCCACCCGTTTCAAAGGACCATTGCTCTGTGCCATTGGGATTCAGGGCATACAGCCTGTTGTCATACGATCCGACATACACAGTGCCATCTGCACCGATAGCCGGAGAGGAAGCAACTCCACCATCCGTTTCAAAGGACCATCGTTCTGTACCATTGGGATTTAAAGCATATAAATTCGTATCATCAGATCCGACATAAATCGTGCCATCCGCACCAATAGCAGGGGAGGAGCGAACATTATCACCTGTTGTAAAAGACCACTTCACAGTGCCGTCCGGATTAAAGGCATATAATTGATTATCATCAGATCCCACGTATATCGTGCCATCTGTACCAATGGCCGGGGAGGATTCGACTACACCGCCTGTGGAAATAAACCACTTGCAGCCGTAATTGACACTGACAATGGCAACCGAAATGCCATCCTGATGATCGGTAATACTCAGGTTGAATGTATGCGTACCGACTTTGGAACAGGAGACCTGAGTCAATGCCTCCTCCGGATTCGAAATAATCACTGTGCTTCCCGCAGGTTTGCTGATACATTCCCACGAATAGAAAATGACATCCCCATCCGGATCATTGGACGGACGGCCGTCCAAAGAGACAGGAACATTCATATCTGTGTAGATCCGGTCTGAGGCAACCGCTGCCGCCGGACAGCCCGGATGAAAACCGTTCCCCCTGTTGAAGGCATCTTTTCTGAATTTCGGCCACGGGCTGTCAGCCAGACCCTTACTGCTGGTCTGAATTGCATAGAGATAGCTGTCATATGATCCTATATAAATCGTACCGTCAGCACCAATGACCGGCGATGCATAGACCCGATCCTCTGAGGTGAAGGACCATTTCTCTGTACCGTCCGGATTCAGGGCATAAATTTTTTTGTCCCCCGAACCAATATAAACCACACCATCCACACCAATAGCGGGGGAGGAATAAATGCCATCTCCCGCAGCAAAGGACCATTTAACTGTGCCGTCCGGATTCAGGGCATATACATTCCCGTCTGCTGATCCCACATACAATGTGCCATCTGGACCGATTGCAGGCGATGAAAAAACATCCTCCTTCGTGGAAAAAGACCATTTCGCTGTTCCGTCCGGATTCAGGGCATAAATTTTTTTGTCCCCCGAACCAATATAAACCGCTCCATCCGCACCAATAGCAGGGGAGGATCGAACATCATCACCTGTTGCAAAAGACCACTTCTCTGTGCCGTCCGGATTCAGGGCATACACATTACCGTCTGCTGATCCCACATACAATGTGCCATCCGGACCGATTGCAGGCGATGAAAAAACACCCCCCTTCGTGGAAAAAGACCATTTCGCTGTTCCGTCCGGGTTGACAGCATATACTTTGCCATCCCATGAACCCACATAAATCATACCGTCCGTACTGACGACTGGCGAGGAAGAGACATCATTCTTCGTCAAAAAGGACCATTTCTCTGTGCCGTCCGGATTCAACGCATAAAAATTACAGTCATCAGAACCGATATAAATCGTCCCGTCCGGGCCGATTGCTGGGGAGGAATAAACAGCATCTTCTGTAACAAAGGACCATTTCTCTGTGCCGTCCGGATTCAGGGCATATACCTTCCCGTCATTTGACCCGATATAAACCGTACCGTCTGCGCCAATCGCCGGGGAAGAAAAAATATCATTCCCCGTGCGAAAGGACCATTTGCAGCCGCAATGTAAATCCATCATAGCTGTCGATCTGCCGTCCTTGTTGTCGGTCACCGTGAGACTGAAGGAATACGCACCAACGCTTGAACATGTCACCTGAGTCACTGCCTGTTCCGGATTTAAAATGGTCACGGTACTGCCGGCAGGCCTGTGGGCACATTTCCATAAAAAGAAAATGACATCCCCATCCAGATCATGGGACGGACGGCCGTCCAGGGTAACCGGTACATTCATATCTGTATAAACCGGATCTGTGTTAACAGCCGCAACCGGGCATCCGGGATGAAAACTGCTACCGCTGTTGAATCCATTTTTCCTGAATTTAGGCCAGGGACTGTCCGCCAATCCCATGCTTCCTGCATGAATCGCATACAGATTGTCGTCCCATGAACCGATATAAACTGTCCCGTCCTCGCCAATCGCCGGGGAGGAATCAATCCAGTATTCTGTCACAAAGGACCATTTCTCTGTGCCGTCCGGATTTAAGGCATATAAATATCCATCATCAGAACCGATATAAATCGTACCCTCCTGACCTACGGCAGGAGAGGAATATACTCTATCCTCCGTGAAAAAGATCCATTTTTCTGTACCGTCCGGATTCAGGGCATAGACCTTTTTATCCCATGATCCCACATAAACCGTACCATCATGGCCGATTGCCGGGGAAGAATAGATACTGCTACCTGTAATAAAAGACCATTTTTCTGTACCGTCCGGATTCAGGGCATACACCTCATTATCCATTGATCCCACATAGACAGTACCGTCCTGGCCGATGGCCGGGGAAGAATGGACAGCATCACCTGTTTCAAAGGCCCATTTTTCTGTGCCGTCCGGATTCAGGGCATAGACATACCCGTCATTTGACCCGATATAAATCGTCCCATCTTCACTGATGGCCGGGGAAGAATTGTATATACTGCCACCTGTTGTAAAGGCCCATTTTTCTGTGCCGTCCGGATTCAGGGCATACACATTATAGTCATATGATCCCACATAAACCATCCCGTCCGGACCAATTGCCGGTGAAGAATAAACGAAAATGCCTGTTTCAAAGGCCCATTTCTCTGTACCGTCCGGATTCAGGGCATATACTTTATTATCCATTGATCCCACATAAACCGTACCGTCCTGGCCGATTGCCGGGGAAGAATGGACAGCATTGCCTGTTTTAAAGGACCATTGTTCTGTGCCGTCCGGATTCAGGGCATAGACATACCCGTCATTTGACCCGATATAAACCGTACCGTCTTCGCTGATGGCCGGGGAAGAATTGTATATACTGCCACCTGTCGCAAACGACCATTTCTCTGTGCCGTCCGGCTTAGCATTAAGACTGAAAATGATACCTGTCATAATGACAATCCGAACATTCACTTTTATATTCATTGCATCACCTCATGAATTACAAATACAATTCGTTCGAAATGTTTTTCAGGAACATTGGGATGAATCTCTTCAATGAAAATTCCGTAGACAAGTTGATGACGACTGGAGACTCTAACCGTGTTGATGTTGTTCTCAAAACGTGGGTGATTATCTATCATAATAAAATAATCGGTTAAAAGCAATGAACAATTAAAAAATCTGAATACGGATGAATCCTTTATTAAAAATTCAAAATTGTTCCCGGACTTATTCCAAAGGAACCATTCGGATTCAGGCCGTTCGGGACCTCTGCTTGACAATGAACGCCGGTGAAATCGTCAGTCTCATCGGCCGGTCCGGATCCGGTAAATCGACCCTGCTGAATTTAATCGGAGGACTGGACATGCCGGATCAGGGACATATCTGGATTGGAGGCAACGACCTGACTCGGATGAACCGGGATGATCTGGATAAACACCGCCGGTTCAATGTAGGCATGATTTTTCAGTCCTTCAATTTAATACCCTCGCGCACGTCTTTGGAAAATGTATCTTTGGCACTGGCTTTTGGAGGAAAAGGACGATCCGAAAGAAAACGCAGGGCCGCCGAGCTTCTCGATTCTGTCGGACTGAAGGACCGCATGAATCACAGGCCCGGCGAGCTTTCAGGCGGAGAATGCCAGCGTGTGGCCATTGCCAGAGCTCTGGCGAATCAGCCGATGCTGCTGCTGGCCGACGAACCCACCGGCAATCTGGACAGCAAAACCGCAGAGGCTGTTCTCAGCCTGCTCAACGAACTGAACCGGAAGGGTATTTCGATTTTCATGGTCACGCATGACCGGTCCGGTGCTGAAAAAATTTCTCACCGTATCCTGCAACTCATGGATGGCAAAATCATCAAAGAAAAACTGCTCCGGAGTCAGCATGAAAACGGATGAACTGACACACATCGCCCTGGGAAATCTCTGGCGGTCCCGGTTGCGGACTTTATTAACAACGCTCGGTGTCATCATCGGAATCGGTGCCCTGGTCTCCATGGTGTCTTTTGGTATTGGCATGCAAAAAAATGTCACAGACGTTTTTTATAAAAACGAACTGTTTACCAGCATGCTGGTTTCATCGCAAACTGTGAACTCAGATAAGGTTCTGTCAGGAGACATGAAAAGCATTTCCGGTAACCTGTATGAACCTCCGCCACTTTTAACCGATTCCACATTGATTCGTATTCAATCTATACCCGGTGTTGAAATGACTTTTCCCGAAATCCGGTTCCCGGTGAAACTGCGCCTGGGCCATGAAACCACCCAGACAAATTGCCGCGCATTGCCGGCTTCCATGGGAAAATATAAACCGTTTAACGATCTGCTAGCCGGTTCATTTTTTAAAAACGATTCTCAGCACACGGTTATTCTGAATCAGCACGTTTTCAAAGATTTAAATATTCGTTTGAAAAACGGTCAGGATCATTCTCACAACTGGGAAGATTCATTAAGAAACATCCTCTGGATCGAAGCAGACTCGCTGGTTGGCGATTCAATACAAATCATCACTTCAGTGGTGGATATGAATGAAATTTCCGGTCTTGCCGGATTTCTGATGCATGGCCGTATGCACCTTCCGTTCAAGGAGGTGACTCATAATTTCCGGATTGGTGGAATTCAGAAAATCGGTACCGGCTTTGAAAATCCGGATATGATTTCCGGTTCCGGCGCGATCATCCCGATTCAAACAGCGGAGACAATGCCGCGAATGGGATTCAGCAATATATGGGATGTGCTCAGCGGCAGACATGACCGTAAAGGGTATCTTTCGGCCATTGTTCGTGTTCATCATATCGACCATGTGAAAACGGTGCAGGACAGTATCGAATTCATGGGATACTCGGTCTATTCTATTTTAGACCAGCTGAATGAAATTAAAAAAGGATTCGTAATCTTTGATATGGGCCTCGGTGCAATTGGAACCATCGCGCTTATTGTCGCTGCCCTCGGAATCATCAATACCATGGTCATGTCCATTCTGGAGCGCACCCGTGAAATCGGAATCATGAAATCCCTCGGAGGAAGTGAACAGGATATTCGGGTCATTTTCTTTGCGGAAGCCGGTGTGATCGGTCTGATGGGAGGTTTTTTAGGAGTCATTCTCGGATGGCTTGTTACAAAAGTCGCCAATGCTGTGGCCAATATCTATGTGCTGAAGGAGGTCCATTTTACTGTGAATTTCTTTTCTATTCCATTATGGCTCATTTTCAGTGCACTGGTATTTTCAATTGGAGTCAGTTTATTGGCTGGAATCTACCCGGCAGCCCGGGCGGCATCTGTGAATCCTGTTGAAGCATTAAGGCACGATTAATAAATCATCATGTTTGCATTATCCACCGGTTCTGCATATCCCGGCGAAATGTCTGTAATATCTTCCAGTAAATATCGGATCTTGCGATTCAGGTTTTCCGGCGAGTAGGGCTTTTGTAAAAAATGGGTGTCCGGATGTAAAAGCAGTTGTTCACTGACCATATTGTCCGTAAAACCCGAGGCAAACAACACCTTCAAATCTGAACGTTCGCTCATTAATTTTTTGGCCAGATCCTGTCCGCCTATATACGGAATAATCAGATCGGAGATAAGTAAGTCAATCGTCGATTCCCATTCACGACTGAGCGTAAGTGCCTGATGCCCATCCTTCGCCTGTAATATCCGATATCCCTGATCTTCCAAAAGTCTGGCAGTGGTGCAGCGCATCTGATCATCTTCTTCGACCAGTAGAATTGTTACTGCCATGCCCACGGTCGGACTTGCAATATGCCGATTCGCCTCGTCCATAACCGACTGTGACAATTTAGGAAAATAAATGTGAAAAGTTGTCCCTTTGCCTGATTCACTGGCAACAAAAATGTCTCCTTTACTCTGCTTGACTATGCCGTACACAGTCGACAGCCCGAGACCGGTTCCGTTGCCCTTTTCTTTCGTGGTGAAAAAAGGTTCGAATATCTTTGAGCGTGTTTCCTCATCCATGCCAGTTCCGGTATCACTGCATACAAGCACCACATATTCTCCCGGAGGAATGGAAAGCCCCTTCTCAAGGCAGCCGGCCTTGTCCAAATCCACAACTCCGGTTTTAAGCGTACACTCCCCTCCATCCGGCATGGCATCTCTTGCATTGACCACCAGGTTTAAAACAATTTGTTCAAGCTGAACAGGATCGGCCATGATCAGATCTGTGTCTTCCGAAGTGATCATTTTCAGATTCACATGATCGCCTACCAGATATTGAAGCATTTTATCCACATCACGAATCACATGATTTAAATGGATACGTTCCGGGGACAATACCTGATTTCTGCTGAATGCCAAAAGTTGCTTGACCAGATTGGTCGCTTTTTTCGCAACACGGGAAATCATCTCCGCATCTTCTCTTAAAGAATCTTTCGGGGGCATTGAATAAAGCATCATTTCTGAAATGCCCAGAATACTGGCTAGAATATTATTGAAATCGTGAGCAATACCGCCAGCCAGCTGACCCACGACTGCCAGGCGCTCTGACTGCAGCATTTTTTGTGTCCGTTCCTGCACCTGCTGTTCCAGATTATTTGCATGGGTTTTTATTTGCTGATGAGCAGATTGCAGCCTGCGTCGGGAATGCCACTGATTTTTCTGATGAATAAAATGAAAACGAGAGCCTGAAAAAGAAATAATCATTGTTGCCAGCAGAAAAAAGTTATTGTTTACAAAAATGGGTATTTCATGGGATTGTACCACCCAGACATTGGGTAAAAAATAAAAAAACCAGATCAATCCAAATGCAGCGCCCAGTTCCATAATGGTCAGGGGCATCATAATACCAAAAGCCAGCACCGGTAAATTAATCCCTGCATAATAAGGATCAATCGGTCCCTGATCCAGATGACACATTAATGTGATGCTGCCGCTGACCGTTAAAAGCTGTGCGACAGCCAATGTATACGCATACTGAATGCCCCTGACAGATCGTGAAATAAAATAAATGCCGATAGAAATGGCTGTTACCAAAAGCCTTAAAACTAAAAAAGTGGCGAGCCAATGCGGTTTTAAAATCATATCGAGAATAGAAAACAGGGGAATAATAATCGCACTGAGCAAGGCTCCGACTGCAACCGCCTGATTCACGATACGGAGCCGGATCCGATCGAATTCTTCTGAAAGCAGGTGGGGAGTAAAAACAGGTTTAAGTTGCTCAAAAATACCCATATTTTTTCTTAATCAAAATAGTGTGTGAAAATTCAACTGATCATGGAAGCTTTATAAAATGTCATTTTAATGACAAATTCGTCACAACGAGAAGCAAATGTTGTACCATGATTTTTATCATATTTTTGCTTGAAATTGAGCGTTTCGTTCATTATTATTAATATCAGTTGGTTTTTATTTTTAAAAGAGATAGCATGCCTCTGAATAATAATTTTTTTTTGGATCCGGACAATCTTCAATGGGAATTTGTACGATCTTCAGGCCCGGGTGGTCAAAATGTGAACAAAGTGGCGACTGCTGTTCAACTGCGGTTTGATGTCCGATCCTGTCATTCACTGCCGGAAGATGTCAAGTTGCGATTAATAAAGGTCGCAGGCAAACGGCTGACCAACGATGGAAAAATTATCATAACAGCCCGAACATATCGCACTCAGCACCGGAATCGCGAAGCGGCTCTTTCCCGGCTGATGATACTCATTCAAAAAGCCTTGGTAAAACCGAAACCGCGAAAAAGAACCCAGCCAAGTCATACAGCCAAACAAAAACGGCTGGATGCCAAGCGCAGGCACAGTGAGAAAAAAAGAAGACGCCAACGCATCAAGGATTGATGTTCGCCAATTTAAAGGATCAAAATATTCATCTGGTGATAGAAAAAACGTGATTAAAAATAAAAATATTCTATTATGAAATATAAAAGGAGAATAATAAACTGATGCGACGTAACATCGTGCATGAAGGTGCTGAACAGCTTACCTATGAAATCCGGGAAATAGTCGCTGTTGCTGATCAACTGAGAGAGATGGGTGTGGATATTACCTGGGAAAATATTGGAGACCCGATTCAAAAAGGTGAAAAACTGCCACAATGGATGAAAGAAATCATCAAAGATCTGGTTTCGGATGACAAAACCTACAGGTATGCTGCAACCAAAGGCGTACCGGAAACACGTGAATTTTTAGCAACCCTTGTCAATAATCGAGGTGGATGTCAGATCACATCCGAAGACATCATCTTCTTCAACGGCCTTGGTGATGCGGTTGCAAAAATTTTCGGCTTTTTAAAACGGGAAGCACGGGTCATCGGTCCATCACCCGCATACTCGACTCACAGCTCAGCCGAAGCCGCACATTCCGGATATGAGCATTTGACCTATGAGCTCGACCCAAAAAATCACTGGATGCCAAATTTAGCTGATCTGGAAAACAAAGTAAAATACAACGATTCTATCGCCGGTATTTTAATGATCAACCCGGATAATCCGACGGGCACTGTCTATTCAAAATCTTTAATTGAAAACATCGTCCGAATCGCCCGGAAATATCAGCTGTTTGTTATCTGTGATGAAATTTACGCTCATATTGTTTTTAACGGAGCTCGAACCGTGCACTTAAGTGAGGTAATTGGGAATGTCCCCGGAATGGCCTTGCGGGGTATATCCAAAGAATATCCATGGCCGGGCTCCCGTTGCGGCTGGATTGAAGTCTTCAATCAAACCCGGCACCCCATATTTAAACGCTATATCAACAGCCTGGTCAATGCTAAAATGCTGGAAGTCTGCTCAACGAGCCTCCCCCAGTATTCCATCCCCAGGGTGATGGGGGATCCGCGATATATCGAACATTTAAATACGAGAAAAAAAATATTTGAACAGCGGGCGAATGAAGCCTATGAAATCTTTTCAAAAGTGGACGGTCTCTTTGTTGTCCGCCCCCAGGGGGCTTTCTATATATCGGTTCTGTTCGAACCGGGATTACTCTCAAACAAACAGACTCTGCCGATTAAAAACAAAAGGGCCCGGGAATATATTGAATCCCTGGTTAAAAATGTTGCGCCAGACAAGCGATTTGTCTATTATTTATTAGGTTCTGCCGGTATCTGTGTTGTGCCTCTGACTGGATTTTGCTGTAACCGTCATGGCTTCCGGATCACTCTGCTTGAATGTAATGATGAAAAACGACGATGGACATGGGAAACCATCTCCAGCTGCTTTAAGGACTACATTCAATCGTTATTATAAAATAAGCGTTGCTAATTACATAAATCATTGTATCAACATCCTTCAAGGATCTTTATGATATCACTCATACATGCTTTTAAAATGACTCGGCAACTTTCTGTTCACTTGTATGCGAGGAGCTAAAATAATGTCTTTAAAATTAAAAAAAGTCAAGAATTACAAACAGTGGGGCTGGGAAGCATGGGTCATGAAAAATGATTGGGTTACCCTGGCAGCGGTTCCAGCTATTGGCGGACGCATCATGGAATATGCGCTGGGAAGATCTTCCTTAATTTATTCAAACCCGGACTTGTTCGGAACAACCGTTTCGCCGGAGACAGGTAAAAACTGGCCCAATTTCGGCGGTGACAAAGTCTGGCCCGCTCCCCAGGAGGCATGGAAATGGCCGCCGCCGCCGAATTTGGATCACGGCCACTACAGTGCGATCATCGAGCATGAATCCGACGAAGCGGTCATCCTGCTTTTACAAAGTCCTGTGGAAACTTGGGGAGCACCCGGCATTCGCATAGAACGGCGTATCACCTTAAAAGAAAACAGCACAAAAGTGTTTCTGAAGGAAACGCTTGTAAACGAAGGCGAAAACGATGTTTCATGGAGTATCTGGGATGTCTCCCAGCAAATTGTGAATCATCCGGGTAAAGAAAATTTTGACAATTTTTGGACCTACTTTCCTGTGAACGTGAAAAGCCGATACGGAGAATCCGGTGTCTATTACACAGAAGCATCCGAAGGATGGATGGGAGAAGTCGCGCCCGGTGTTTACGGAGTTCAGTACAATCCTGACGGCCAAAAAATATTTTCTGATTCCCATGAAGGGTGGATCTGTTTTACCGATCGCCAAAAACAACTCGTCATGACCAAAACTTTTCCGAATTATCATGGAAAATCGTATCCTGACAATGAAGCAAGGGTGGCCGTTTATATGAATCACAAGGAGCTGCCCTACCTGGAAGTCGAGGTCATGGGTCCAATTATTGAACTGGCACCGGACGAATCCACTTCATTTTCAATAGACTGGGGTATGACACAGGCTCATGCACCGATTCTGGACATCAATGACATCGGTGTGATAAGCCATCCCCTTGAAGAAAATAATGGATCCCTGAAAGGTGAATACGGAGTTTTTTATGAGGGAAGCATTTATATGGTATTTCGTGACATGCGCGGAGTCATGCTTAAAAAGACATTACCGCATCCTGTTTCTCCATCAAAACCGGTACAGATCAATCAAGCAGTAAAAATGGATCCGGATGTCCGGCTTATCGAAGTTCAGGTTAACAGTCAGGACGGTCATACACTCGGAGTTCTGGACGCCATGGAAATCTTTCCTGAAAAATAAAATTCTTGATATTCCGGATGGATTCCATCCATCCCCGGTATAGGTACCATTAAAAAAGTGGGAGAAGATAAATCCGGTCTGGTTTTTTTTAACGATCATCAGGAATGAAAGAACCAGGACCTTTTACTGTTTAATAATAATGCAAAAAATCAATGTGCATCGATATCCGCTTCCAGGGGGCTGGAGGATTCTCGCAGGAAAATCTGACCAGGACAACGATACACTCAGCCTGAAAATTGCCCGCCAAAATGATATTTGGTTTCATGTCAAAGGCATGTCCGGCAGCCACGTGATTCTCCAGTCGGATACCGATGACAAACCGGACAAGGCCTTGGTTAAAATGGCTGCCTCGGTCGCGGCCTGGCACAGCAAGGGACGGACAGGCGGCAAAGTGGCCGTTGTATACGTTCAAGCGAAATATGTCACTAAACCCAAAAAGGCCAAATCGGGTACTGTACAAATACGAAACGAACAGGTAATCATGGTCAAACCCGCCCTGCCTGAAATCAAAGAGCTTCCATGAAATATTCCAGGTCAAATAGTACGCGTCTGGTTTATTCAACCAATAAGACAGAAGACATCTGCCCTCAATGCGGGGAACAACGCTTTCTCTGTAATTGTCAAAAGGAATCTTCCTTGAAAATAATGAATGATATTGTGCGGGTGCGCCGTGAGGTAAAAGGACGCAGGGGAAAAACCGTCACTGCTGTTCAGGGTATTCCTTTGGCTGACCAGGATATAAAAACATTGGCTTCCGAGTTAAAGCGTTTCTGCGGCACCGGCGGATCCGTGAAGGAGGGTGTTGTCATTATTCAGGGAGACCACCGAGAAAAAATTATTACATGGCTGAAAAACAGAGGCTATCAAGCAAAACAGGCCGGTGGATAATCATGCCACTCTAAATGATATTTTTCATTTATTATTTGCATTTCTCAAATTCATTCTACTAATTTATATTATTCGATATAACTGTCTTTAGAATGTTAAGGAAATCATTTCATCCTTAACATTCAGGAGGAGCTATCATGAAAAAAAGTCTCACACTCCTTTTGATTCTCTGTCTCTGGATGATGATGGGATGTGCAGCTTCGCACTACTCTCTGGGAAAAAAGCATGCTGAAGCGGAACAGTATGAACAGGCATTGACTGAATTTGAATTGGCCAAACAGGAAAAATCCGGGGATCCAAACATATTTCGGGAAATGGGCATTGTCTATTATAAGCAACTGGATTTTAAAAACGCCATTCAACATTTACTCCAGGCATTTCTCATGGATTCCACGGATGGACGGACGCTTTTCTATCTGGGCACTGCTTTCGAAATCACCCAAAAAACCGATATGGCCATGGATATATACAGCCGGTATGTCGATGTGAATCCTACCTCCGGAATTAGAAGCAGCATCGAAGGCCGTCTAGAAAAACTGCTGCGCCAAAAAATGAAAGAAGCCGCCGAAAAAGCACTGGCCGATGAAAATCAATTGAGTTTAAGCGCCGTTCCTGACAGTACAGTGGCCGTTCTCTATTTCGAAAATATGGGAAACAACCGGGATCTCGATCCTATTCAAAAGGGCCTGGCCGACATGATGATCACAGACCTTTCGAAAGTCCATAAACTGAAGGTCATCGAAAGAATTCAGATGCAGAAATTACTGGAAGAAATGGGGCTCGGGATGACCGGATTGGTGGATAACAAAACAGCACCAAGAGTGGGAAAATTGCTTGGCGCCTCAAAACTGGTAAAAGGCACTTTTATGGATCTCTCTGCTGAAAAACTACGCATCGATGCGTCATTGATTCCCATTAAAAAAACGTATCGGTTTCGAAGGAACCGGGAAGTCGATCAATTAGACAATCTCTTTAAAATGGAGAAAAACCTGGTATTCGGATTGATCGATCAGATGAATATTGCATTAACCCAGGAAGAACGGGATGCCATTGAAATGATTCCGACCGAAAATCTGCTGGCGTTCATGGCCTACTGCAATGCCCTGGATTATGAAGACCGGGGCATGTTTGAACAATCCGCAGAATTTTACCGGGAAGCCGTGATGCTGGATCCGGGTTTCATCCCTGCTCAGCAAAAATTGACAGTCACAGAAAATCTTTCATCGGGCAATGTGGAAATCTCCGAGCTTGAACAGCAATATGCTGTCAGCGAGACTGAAACAGACATCGAAACAGCATCAGCAGAACAAGCCGACAGCAAAGAAACAGAGGAGAGTGATTCCGAAATCACGGCTGAAGCGCCATCGGCAGACATCGTGAATCAAATGATCCACAGCGGCGGTGTTTTGGATCAGGTCTTTCTTCCAGGCGTCGAATCCCGTGAACCAGCCCAGGAACGAAATGCTTCCACATTCGGAAGCGAGGCAACGTTCGATATCCAAGTGGATATTCCGCAGGAATAGAGAGGGGGGATTATGATTGATATAAAAAAAACAGGGATGATCATACTGGCATGTCTCTTGATAATTCAGTCATTGATGGCTCAGTCAGGGCTTCGTTTGCAATCTGAACAATATATCAGAGTCGGGGCCGGTTATGAATACTGGCATGCCAATGAACAGTCCGTTTCGCAGTTTTCATTGCCGATGACCTACATCTATCCTTTTTCTGACAAGGTGAGGATGTATGCGGTTACCTCACCTGCTTTTTCTTCCTGGTACACCAGAGACTCGGATTTACATATGATCGGTCTTTCGGATGTTAAAATAGGAGGGCATATTCTGACCCTCAACGATGAATTATTAATCACTCTGGGCATCAATGTGCCCACGGGGAAAGAACAACTGACGATGAAAGAGTATTCCGTGGCAAGTCAGGTGACCAATCCGGTTTTTGATTTCCGGGTTCCCTGCCTGGGACAGGGGGCAGATATACAAATCGGTGCGAATACGGCCTGGGAAGTCGGAGATTTTATTGTCGGTTATGGTATCAGTCTGTTTTTAAAAGGATCGTATCGTCCTCAAAAAAGTTATGAAAACATTCGATACAGACCAGGCAATGAGGTATCATTTACCTGGGGGATCTATCGGGAAATGCGACTCTTTAACCGCGACATGAAAATATCCGCAGACGTGCTTTACTCCGGCTACGGCAGTGATAAATTTGCGGATTCAACCTTCTTTTCATCCGGAAACCGGCTGATCGTTCAGTCAATGTCTCAATTTCAGGAAGGTCCCCTGGGCATGATTTTGTTGATCCGAGATCGGATAAAAAGTAAAAATGAATGGTTCTATCAAACCCATTATGATGGCAGCCATGGCAACCAATTCGAGATGGAGACTCAGGTTTCCTACTTGCTGGATCCGGACTTAACCGTGAGAGGATTGACCGATTTAAAAGTATACGGCAACAATGACTCCGGTCTGGGCGGGGCCACTGTTTTCGGTTTGGGTGGGGGTGTGTTAAAAAAGGTCTCTTCGCAACTGACCGCCAATGGTGAAGCCCGCTTTAATTTCGGGGCACTCAAGCCCGGTTCGGATTGGTCAAGCGTTTTCGGAATGTCTTTTTATGCGGGCATTATTTATACATTTCAGGGGAGATAGCCTATGAAAACTTTAATATATACACTGCTGATCGGGTGCGCCTCTCTCCTTGTTCTTCTGAGATGCGGCGTCTTCCCCTCTGATCCTGACCCGGAACCGTCTCAATTCAATTTTGTCCTGAAATTTGGAGAAATCTCCGGTCCCGGTTATGCCGGAATGAATGGGGGCTCATCAACACTGTCAAAAGTCTCACTTGCAGATACAGTAGACAAAGCCCGAATCATGGTTATTGATAATTCATCCTATGTTTTGTTTGAAGAACTGACATCCACGAGTGAATGGAAAAATTATGAAGAAGATAGGAATTCCTGGACCGGTGATCTGGGATTATGGAATGAATGGGTGGATCTGATCGGCGGACATTTTCCAATTGTCACCAATACAACGCTTGATATTGAAGGCACGCATGCCACGGGTACGATAAAAGGCGTAATCGGACTGAACAGTTTTATTGTCGGACTCGAAGATGGCGGCCGTATCCGTTACTGGGGAGAGGCACAGAAGAACGGTTTTGCTGATTCAACACAAACTGTTTATATCTATGTTGATCCGCATAACTATTTTGAGAGTGCACAGGATACAACCGGGGAACCAACTGATGTGGACAGTATTGTCATCAGTCCAAAGGAAATCACACTCCAGAATAATGAAGCGCTGACTCTGACCTGCCGTATCTATTATTCGAACGGTACTTTCTGGGAGACAAACGACGCCCCGCTCTGGTCTATTTTACCAGGGACGTCCGGAACCCTCTCTACAACCGGTCACTTCGTCGCAGACAGTGTAAATACCGGAACAGAAACGGTCACCATCCGCTATACGACAGATACTCAGACTTTTACGGATCAATCCATTATCACAGTGACCAGCGGAGGAACGGAGCCCGAGCCGGTTGACACCACAGCAAATACAATTATTTATCAGGAAGATTTTGAGAATTATGACGACGGCATGTATCCGGACAGCTGGAATGTTATCTACAGCGGAATAAGCGGTACCGTCTCATCGGAGGCTGCGGCTTCCGGCCAGTTCAGCTATCGGCAGGAATCTTCTCCTGATTGGGGTCGGCGGGATGAAATTCCGATCCCCACCCGGCCGGCACGCATCGCTTATGAGCTGAATGTGCGGCTTCGGGAGACCGTTAAAGGCACTGTTATCGGACTGCATAATGCGGATAGTGGTCCCTGGGGTGCCATGTATGCCTACGTCGAGTTTCTGGGGGACGGCCGGCTGACCGCCGGAGAAAATCGCACGGAACTCATTCAATACAACCCGGACACATGGTATCATATTCAGGTGCTTGCCGACCTGAATGCGGGTACAATGGACGTGTATCTGGATTATGAACTGGTCTATTCCAGCGAAGGACTGAGTGATGTAAATAACGATATGTTGTATGATTCCTTTGCAATGGGATATAAAAATTTTACGGATGGCACATCTGTGCAGTACTATGATGATATCCGTATCTTTTCCTGGTGACAGGAACCGCTTGACTGCTGGGCATCAGGATTATTTCATGACGATCCGGAAGCGAATGCTTCGGGTGGATTAGGCGATCCATGTATGAAAATACGATACCTGCTCGTTCTTCTGATATGTTCTTTGGCACTTCGGTTCTATTTCATTTTTCGGGTTCCCGTGAGTTGGAATCCCTCTTCCACAACAATCCAGGCATTCAATGACGAGCCGGCCCATGTCAACTATGTACAGTACCTGCGGGAAAACAGATCCCTGCCTTTACAAAAACAGCATGCGCAGGAAAAGAATGCCTTTATCACAAATCAGTTTGAGTATTATCAACCTCCGCTGGCCTATGTTTTAACCGCAATATTGGCCGGACTGGGACATATTCCGACTCAAAGTCAAACCCTGTTCATCTTTTGCAGAATCGTGATTTGTGTGGCCGGTCTCCTGGGAATTGTTCTCTTCTATTCGATTGCCTCGAAATTTTTTTCTGCAAAATGGAGTTTGCTCTTCACCTCGCTGTATGCTTTCATGCCCGTGCACTGGCGGCATACCTCTTCATTCAGCAATGATGCCTTCTTATGGATTTTCATGATCCTCTTATTATTTATGATCAGTAAAAAATTGCATAATCCCTATCAAATGAAAGACAGATTCATTGAAGGATGCCTGATCGGCCTGGGTCTGTGGACCAAATTGTCGATGCTAACAATTATACCTGCCTATATCATTCTGAGCATGCTGGATCGAAAACAGTGGCAGAACTGGATCCTGCCGGCTCTAATCGGATGTCTGATTTCCTCTCCCTATTTTATCCGCAATTATCTGCTTTATCAGGAACTATTCGGTATTCAGCTCAGTCATGGCCCTGCTCAGGAAGCACTGCAAACATTGTCCCCTTACATCCTCTTTCGATTTATCCGCGGATTTCTGCTCACATTTACATTCCCTTTCGACACACTGGACATTCCCTTTTATTTAAAACTACCCGCCTATTTACTCTGGGCATTTCTTTTCATTATGTTTATGATTCAATTTTTAATTCGGAATATTCGATCCATACAAAACCGTTCACTTTCATTGCATACTATCCTGAGTATCATCGTTTTCAGCACAGCAGCGTCTGTGATTTATTATAACTGGAAATATTTACAGACAGAATTCCGAAACATCTTTTACATCATGCCGGTACTGCTGTTACAGGCCGGTTCTTATATATGGAAAGGTAACTATTTCAAGTGGATGGTGTTATTACTGACAGCCGTGTGTTATCCTCTCATTCTGGTTTTATGGTCAACCTGGTAAATTAAGGAACGCTTATGCCCAAATACAGACAGATAACGACCCTGCTTGTTATTGCATCTTCATTGGCAGCTCAGGCCGATCTTCCTGAAAGCCTTCTGCATTACCGCCCCGGAGACTGGATCAGCTATCCAGTGCTGCGATATGTCTCTTCTGTGGCTCTTGGCAACGAATATGTATACTTCGGGTCAACAGGGGGCATACTGCGGTATCAGTTTTATGAAAAATTTTGGGACTGGCCATTCACAGAAAGCGACGGCCTCCAGAACGGCTTCATACACAATTTAATTTACGATTTCAGCACCGGTTTTCTCTGGTGCACGACAGACGCAGGTGTCAGTTTTCGAGAACCCGCTTCTGAATACTGGCGTAATATATCCGACGCTATTCCGGAAAAAATTGATGGTATCGGCGTCGGGAACGGATATGTATGGACAAAGAGCAGGAACACCTATCATCAGATCGACCGGATTACCGGTTTTGTCTGGCCGTCATCAGAGCCGGAAATGAAAAAGGATCAGGTAGAATGGACGGAAATCAAGGATAGCGGAATAGACAACCGGTTTTTTACAGATCCCCCATATATGATTCTGGAAAACGGCATTCAGGATGAAAATTTTCGCGAATATCGGTTTACAGATGCTGTCCAGGATCAATTCAGCAACCGGTGGCTGAGCACCTGGGGAGCAGGCGCCGCCTTTGCAAAGATGGATATGTTGACTCTCAATCTGGTTCAGACAGGACCTTTTGCACCCGACATTCAGATGATGGCCTGGGATAAAAATGGCATGTGGATGGGAGGACTGCCAGATTCGGAAATAGCACATGGCATCTCTTACTGGAATATGATTAAAAATACCTGGCACTATTTTGAGGCGGCCTTCCTTTCCGGTCTGCGAAGCGATGCGGTGAATGCAATCGCTGTGGATGATCCCAATATCTGGTTTGGTACGCAAAACGGTCTGTCAAAATACAATAGAGATGAAGATATTTGGACAACTTATTCACAGCAAAACAATCTTTGGGATGAACGAATCACCTCTCTTGCCCTGGATGATTCCACATTATGGGTGGGTACAGAATATGGAATAAACCGCGTGAAACTGAATGGCAATATCATTCAAAAAATCAGGGATGAACGTCTCATCCATCGTCATATTTTTGAGATCGATACGGACCCGGAAGGTCTCTGGGCAGCTACAGACAGAGGGATCTATCGATATCTCTCTGAGGAAAACCAATGGCATTTCATGCAAGGCTACGGAGGCATGCTTACCTATACTGTGACGGCAGTGGCGGTATACGATGATGAAGTTTGGTTCGGGACCGATGACGGTGTTGAGATGTATAATAAACGCTCCGAACAATGGACTGGATTTCCCTCTGCCCATTTCCCTACCGGCGCTCGCATTCAAACCATCCTTCCGGATGAAACAGCTGTCTGGTTCGGGACGGATCAAGGCGTCTTGAAATACATCCGGGAAGAGGAACGCTGGCATACTTTTACAAAAAAGGATGGTCTTCTGGACAATGATGTCCGGTGGATCTTGTTGGATGGGGACGATATCTGGTTTGGTACGGCCCGTGGATTGACGAAATTTTTCTGGAATGCTCCGTATCGGGTGGATTAATCACAACGATGACAATCAGTTCCTATTCAAATATGCAAGGCCGATCAATATTATTTAAAAAGTATTTCAATTTGACCCTAAAGATGCCGTTATCGTCGTGTTCTCTGTGTTTGATTAACAATCAATTTTTATACTCACTCAACGTCTCGTTAATACTAACGCTTCTCCCATTCTGCAATACCGACCGCCAGGCAGCCGGTTATGATATCCATCCAGGTATCCAGACGCACCCACCACCGAACAGGATCTCTCAGCGCCCAGTCCGCTGTTTCCCAGATTTCAATGCCAAAAATTAACACCAGCGCCCATTGCCATTTAATCCCGCTCCATCTCGAGAGTCCATAAAAAATGACAAAATGAAGGATCCATGAAATCCAGTCTGTATGCAATAGTGTCTTGACAAAAATAAAGAAAGTCATTAGAGCTCCTGATATCTCTGAAATTCAGGACAGTTTGCCTTCAAGGCTGATCCATTCCATGCCATCCGCATGAATCAGCTGAGCACCGGCGTTCACGCCGTTTGCCTGCTTATTATCGGAACGAAGCCATCCCCCGGTATTGGATATCGTAAAGTCCAGCCCCTGAATTTTCACCGGCTCCGGGCTGAGGGTTGGCCGATGGGTGTGCCCAAATACAAACGAGAACGGCTTGGGGATATCTGCGTCCACGGGCAGGAAGTATTCTCTTGCTTTGCCTTTTTGATAACGATCCAGCACATATTTTTCAATATAATGTACGATCCTGCCGATCATTTTATCATCCAGAGGCATTTGATACAGATCTCCTTTTTTGTCCAGAGAGCTCAATGGAATCTGTTTGAACATCACTCTGAAAACAAACTGGACAAGGATTGATTTCCACCAGGCAAGATGCATGGCTTCCATCATCACTTTCTGGATTTCTTTGAAAATCTGACGAACCGTCTGTTGTGCCCTGTACCCCCCTCCCTGCCAGATTCTTTCAAGATTAAAAATCTGTTCAGACATTCTTCCGGCATGGCCCAAATCATAATCAAAGGCCTCCAGCCAGACATTGTTGAAGGCTTCCAGTTCCTCCAAATGCGCAGGTTCAATAATATAATTGATGGGCTTGAAAAGGGGCTCGAAAAAATGACCATGCGTAAAAAAATAATAGGTACATTCTTTATTTTGACCGGGAACAGCAAACAGGTGATGGGGATATTTAATAATAAATTCCGGTGTCTCGTGATTATCCGGCCACAGATGGGGTAAAATAGCTTCACATGGCTCATGCGTTTCATGAGAAGAAAACCGGACATCAACAAAACAATAAGGATACATTTCATTGCTTGGAGGTGATCCCCCTTGAATCATTCGACCGGTGATATTGGTCTGCTCGACCAGCATGCGCCAAAAATGATGATCATGATTCCCCGGAATATAAACAATACGCTGATAGGATCCGCCTTCTGCCAAAATACCGAAAAACGACTTCAAGTCTTCATAGACATCATCCCAGCCGGCCAAAGACAACTCCATTAAGTCCCCATTTAAAATCAGCTGATCCTGCGGTCCCAGTGAATGCAGCATTTCTATCACGGCCTCTCGGTTCTTATCGTAAGCAGGATTGTTCACGTGTAAATAGTTTTCCGGCTTCCCCAGATGCAAATCAGACATGGCAAGGGCGGATTTAAGTTTTCTCATAGCGGAACCTCAAAATTATCGATAAAGGATTTGAAATCCGGGCATTTCAAGACAACCGGATCTGTTGAACTAAAAAATAGAATCAATAACTTTTTCAATCAGTTTCTGCCATCCTTTCCAGAGAATAAGATCCAGTAAAATGTTATAAAGCCAGTGTGCAATGATAATAGGCCAGAGAGACCGGATTCGCAGGGCAATAGCCGCCACACCCACACCCCAAAACACCGTTCCGATAATCTCAGGCACCGGTTTACCATAATGCCAGGTTGTATACGCCAGCATTTGTATCAGCACAGCATACAGTCCGAATCGAAGCAGGGGCTTCTGTGTTTCAGAAGATTGCCTGGATTTGATTTGAATCGCATGCAGACCGAACAAAAGATATCCTCGAAATGCAAACTCAATCGTAATGAAAAAAAGAATATAGACAAGTTCATAAATTATAAATTCCCATCCGTGGATAATGGTATATTCCACAGTTCCATCCGGCCCGTGCTTCTGGAATAATGGGTATTCCATCTGCATCCCCTTGTCGAGAGAAGAAACAACCACAAAGAGGGAAGTAAATACAAGCAGGGTAATAAATGCCACCCATGCTTTGTGACGGTGATTCCGGGAGGGCCATCCAAGACCGAAGTCCCGAATATTCGATTTAAACCGGGTTTTAATGATTAAACAGGGAATGAGGACTCCCAGAATAAATCCCGCGATATAAGAGACCAGCTGTTCTCCCCAGCCCAAACCAAAAGTAATCTTTCGGATCCAAGAGGATCCGAAAACCCGGCAAATCACTTCCATATTTCCATGAAATCCCCAAAGAAGCATTAAAAGAAAACTGGACCATAAAATAATCGCAGCCTTATCTGTCAACTTTCTCACTGTGGTCCAGATAATCGCCCAAATATCCGCAGCGTCAAATCGGCCATCCTCAATTTCATTCAATGCTTCAGGACTGATATCCGGTTTGGGTGGCATATGAAATTTCATGGTTTCTCTCTCTCTGATCGGTTTCTGTCATACAGTTTTTTATACCATCGTATTCCTTTAAAAATACCATGCAATTTTTTAGTAAACCAGACACCGAATCTTGAAAAAATATTTTTGGGAGGAAACAGCGAATAATCAATAAACCGGGCCGCCGGTTTCATGTTAATAAATCCCCAGGCTATATACACTTCTTCAAGTATATCGATTGCGCTCACGATCTGATCTGTTACGTTCAGCCAGGACATCAGGTCCTGAAATTGTGTGTCTTTATCGCCGGCGACTTGATATTCCGGATAACAGCAGGCTCCGTTCCGGGTTTGTTGAACAGCACGCTTTAATATCCTTGATTTTTTATAATCCAGGCCGGCGCGCTTAAAAATTTCCATATCCACAGCCACTGCATCCGGACCGCTAAAAAGCATTTTCAAAGGCCGTGGGCTCGGTATCTTGTAGCCCTGAAATCCATCCGACGCCATCCAGCAATCCACAAATGCAAAGTGTACAGGAAAATTACGATACAACCGCCCGGTCACGTCCCATACTTCATATTTCATATGATATTCACATACTTTATTGGGATTCGGAAAACATCCGTAGATATTTTTTACGGCGAGCGTCATATAATCGTGTTCATGGGTTTTACATTTTGCAAACGAAATTCGAAAATCCGCATCGCGCCAGGTCCGTCCCACTGTATGTTTCCACAATTTCTTTCTGCCGTTCAAATGGATATACTCATATTTGAATTTTACCGCTTCTTCGGTCAGATCCACAATCCGATAGCGGCCGTCCGGCTGATAACCGATCTGTTTGGCCACAACACGGACATTGTGATTCTTAAACATACGACCCACATCATTCTGGGCTTCCACCACAGCGATATTTGTAAAACCCAGATTTCGAATATGATCGATCAACAATTCCACCAGCTCTTTATCTGTAACAACGACCTGATGATTGTTTGGATTGATATATACCATCATATTGGGCTTAATCACAACCGAAAAGTCGTTTATGGATTTTCCGGACTCGGAATATATCTTTTGAAGACAGCCGTCAAACCGGGTCAATGACAGCAATTCCTGAAAGGATTTAAATTTCTCTCCACCCTGCTTGACACCAACAATACACATACGATCTCTCCCAATGTGAATCCATGAATCGATTAAAAAAGCAAAATTATATATCAATATTAAAAAGGATGCGATAATATGAACAGTTTAAAAAAACCTGGATAAAAGTCAAGAAAAATTATAACGTATCAAAGAAAATCCTCTTCATCGAACTCCCGTTATTCATTTTATCCTTCAGCATTCAGCGTCCTGAATATTTTCTTTCGTCCGAAAAATTCAAAATGAAAGGCACAGTGTTTGCTTTATGCTGTTTTGAAATAGTGAATGATGGTTTTTCTCATTTTGAAATTTTTGTCATATATATGACACAATTTTAAAACCATAGCATTTCATTATGAAACTGTCCGGTATTGTTCAGGCGCATACCGCAGAAAAATCAAGCCTGGGGGGATGAATTGTTAATTAAGAAATACAAATTCATTCATAAAAATGGAATAAGCTGTGTGCTTTCACACAGAGCCGCCCTCAATCGATCCAGGCATTTTATTGCTCTGATATTCATCTATATTGCGTTGCCTCTGCTTGTCCAGGGAAACGGACTGAAAATCAAATTTCTGAATACCGGCATCAGTGATACCACTGAATATAACGGTCTTCCAGCCGATTTTCCCTATCCTGTACTTTCTTTAATTCAAATTCAGGACTATTACCATCATTATGTTCACGGCCTGGCTGCGATGGATGAATGGCTGGGACCCGGAGATATTTCAGAAAGCGGCGTCCCTGTGGATGATATCTGGAAAGTAATCAGAGAAAGACATGCATATAATGATTTATATCCGGAAAATCAAAATGTAAAAGAAATGGAGCCGAATTATCTGGTCGCTGAATTATCCTCTGTCGCTGGTTACGGTGTTTCTATGGCTCTGGCCATGGACTACAGTGGCAGTATGGGAAACGGGATTTATGAAGCGGAAGCCGCCGCAAAACTACTAGTCCGAAGAATCAATAAAAACGATAAGGTCGCCATTGCAAAAATCATCAACAAGACCATTGTCTATCAGGATTTTACCAGTGATACCACGCTGCTCATGGAGGCCATAACCACACCGACACCCAACCGCAGCGGTACGGCACTGAATGAAGGGATCTACGAAACCGTGGAACTCTGTAAAAATGTCACCGGCCGGCGCTGTGTGGTGGTCTATACCGACGGACTCAATGATATGCCCGGTCCGAGTGCTCAGGAAATTATCGACCTGGCCAAGGAACTCGGCGTGACCATATTCACCATCGGACTGGGTGATGAAATTGACGAGGAGGATCTGGGAGAGATCGCTATCGAAACAGGAGGATACTACCGCCGGACGCCCAGTCCCAGCAGCCTGGGATTGATCTACAAGCAAATCTACGATTATATCAACGGTTTTTATGCACTGGCTCATACGAGCACGGATCCCTATTTCAATGGAACCTGGCGTCGAATCGATGTTCAGCTTGAATACCCGTCTCTGAAGGGCAGTGGATGGGGAACCTATTACGTTCCATTCCTTCCGCGAAACGTGCGCATTCAGAATAAAGTCGTTTCGGACTCGATGATGGTTGATCAGGGGGATACACTTTATCTGGCCACGTCGGATGACCAGGTGTCCTACACGATTACCATCGACTGTGACGGACCCGGTATTGCGCGGGATATCGTGGTAAAAAATGTGCTGGATCCGAATGTGGTACCGATTTCTTATGAATGGGAACCTGACATCATCATTGGTGATACATTGATCTGGAATATTATCCGTATGAACGGGGGTACCCGGAAAACGATCCGGTATGATGCCCAGGTCGCCACATATCTGCCTATGCATACCGTGGAATTAATCAATCGTGGTTTTGTGAATTGTCCCTTTGATTCTGTTGCCGAAGATAATGAAGCCCAATCCATTTTATTAGCAAAAGGTCATCCGGATTTTCAAATACACTGTCAGCCGAATACAAAATTGTTGTCTCCCGGACATCCGTTAACACTGAACGCCTGTCTCAGTAATTACGGAAATGCCGATGCCGATGTGCCGGTGAACATCCGGTTCCGTTTGGGATCACCCGACGGACAGCTGATCGATGAATTATCTGTCAATGCGCTCAGCCGGGCAGATTCAACCTGGATAACCGGGATATGGAAGCATCCAACGATAGGCACATATGACATCTATTTTATTGTGGATGAGGAAAATGCGATCAAGGAATTGCAGGAGAATAATAATCGGGATTCCTGTATAATCCAGGTGGGCATTGATGCACTGGACATTGAAATCAATGAAATCGGTTTCCATAATCAGATCCGGAACAAACAGGCAATATTTCCGGACCCGATGATCATGAAAATCAATATTGTGGATCAAAATACGCATACGGTCTTCGGTCTCGCCGATACGAATTCATGGATCGATCTCGTTCAAATCGCAGAAAGCGGAGAACCGGCTGAAAATCATTGGACCGGTTTGTATGAAACATCATGGACATGCAGCGGATCACAATGCAGGACAGATATTCTCGAAAATGTGCAGGTGACTGAAATTCGTCAGGATACCCTGTCCATTGTTTTTGTTGCTGATATCTCAAACAGCATGGCCGGCTGGCGTCAGCAGGCGCAGCGTGATCTGTTGTCCGTTTTCAATCCCGATTTTCAGGACTGGGGCGCTGTCGTGGGACTCGGAGAGACCGTTCAAACACTTCAGACATTCACTCAGGACACCTCTTTACTGTTTGAGGCATTGGAGTCAGGCAGCAATACACAAAAACGCATGGTATACGACGGCTGCATTCAAGGCGTGAGTCTGGCCGGATCCCGGGAGGGCCGCCGCGGTATTGTTGTACTGGTATCCGGAAAGGAACAGGGGGGAAGTCATTCTCTCGAGCAGGTGATCGAGTCCGTACAAAATCAGAATGTTCCCATCTATATTGTCCAGATCGGAAGCAGCCCCTACAATCAAAACTATCAGCTCCTGGCAGATACAACCGGCGGATGGTATTTTCAAGTCACACGTCAGGATGAGTCAGAATCCGTGGCCGTGCTGCTTGAGGATTTGCTTCGGAATTATTACTGCCTCTCTTTTGCTTCACCGGATACATTATTCAATGAAAGCCTGCGAACGGTTGAGGTCGAGGTCAGCGCCTATAACCTGTCTGACCAGGATGCCGGTGTTTACCGGTCGCCTGCTGGCATTGCGGATCTTAAAATCACGAAAAAAGGCCGGGTGACCAACCGGTATCTCACCCAGACTGATTCTGTTAATCGGGTGCAGCCCGGAGACACCATTTTTTACTCGCTTTCCATTGAGAACCAGGGTCAATACGATCTTGATGACATTACGATTCAGGACGATCTTCCGGAGAATCTGCAGATCACCGAATCTTCACTGCCGTATCAGCAAACAGATTCAAATCAAATCCAATGGTCGATTGGCTCTTTATCGGTTTATCAATCTACAGGGATTTCTTATACATGCTTCGTGGATACGATATATTCAGCCGTAGAATTGATCAATCAGGCCACCATTATCCATTCAAAAGACGATGTCCCAGAAAACAATACGGCCAGAGATACAGTTGTCTTTATACCGCTGGAAGGACCGGATTTAAGCATCGCGAAAACAAGCCGGGTAACCAACCGGTATCTGACCCAGACCGATCCGGTCAACCAGGTGCAGCCCGGAGACACCATTTTTTACTCTCTTTCCATCGAGAACCCGGGGCAATTTGATCTTTACAATATCACGGTCCAGGACGATCTTCCGGAAAATCTGCAGATCACCGAATCCTCACTGTCGTATCAGCAAACAGATTCAAATCAAATCGAATGGATCATTGATTCCCTGCTGGTTTATCAATCCACGGGGATTTCTTATACCTGTTTCGTGGATACGATTTATTCAGCCACGGAATTAATCAACCGGGCTGCTGTCATTCATTCATCAGATGTTGTCCCGGAAAACAATACGGCCAGAGATACGGTTGTCTTTCTGCCGCTGAAAGGCCCGGATTTGAGCATTACAAAAGCAAGTCAGGTGGCCAGCCGCTATCTCTCACAAACCGGTCCGGTCAACCGGGTTCAGCCCGGAGACACCATTTTTTACTCGCTTTCCATTGAGAATCCGGGTCAATTTGATCTTTACAATATTACGATTCAGGACGATCTTCCGGAGAATTTGCAGATCACCGAATCTTCACTGCTTTATCAGCAAACAGATTTAAATCAAATCCAATGGATCATTGATTCCCTGCTGGTATATCAGTCCACCGGGATTACGTATACCTGCTTCGTGGATACTGCATTTAAGTCATCAGAATTCCACATCATCAATCAGGCCGTTGTCATTCATTCAAAGGATGTCGATTCTGATAACAATACAGCCAGGGACACAATCCTCTGCGTTCCCCTGAAGGGCCCGGATCTGCATATCTATAAATCTGCCCGTGCGGATTCTTTCAAGATCTTTCAGCAGGATACAATCTGGATTGCCGATCCCGGAGATACCGTATCCTATACCATTGACATTGTCAATGAGGGTGAAATTCTGTGTCGGGATATCACACTGAGCGATACCCTTTCCAAATGGCTGACTTTTATTTCTGATTCGGAGGATGCCCGTCTCCAGGATAATACACTTCACTGGTCAATCAATCCCCTTGCCTCAAGAGGCGGATCAAAACAGATCACATATACCTGTGCTGTGGATACATTTTTGCCTCCCTGGGATGAAATCATCCTGAATCAGGCCATTGTGACATCACCAAACGATACATTTCCCGATAACAACACTATTACCGACACACTCTGGGTCACCGGTGTTTACCCGCCGGGTCCGCAAATTCAGACCTCAAAAGACCAGGTTCAGCCGGGAGACAGCCTGACTGTTTCTGCTATGTCTCCGATTATCATTGAAGGCTGGGATCTGATTGTTTTCTATGAAGATGGTTCCATGATCGTTGATTATGGAGACGCGTTTATTGAATCGAATCCTTTACAACCAGGACAATGGGTTACCGTGACGGCTACATTCGATGACACGTATATGCGGTCCACCGAACAGAAAGAAGAACTGATTGGATTTATCGTTGAAACCACGGATATTTGGGGAAGTGTTCGATCAGACACGACTTTTATTACCATTCGCAGTTCTGATTCGTTTTCTCTGGACCGCAATGTGTTCAGGCTGTGCCAGGATCCGAGTATTACATTAAACTTTAAGCTCAGCTCAAACCGACATGCCAACATTAAAATCTTCGATATCTCAGGACATCATATTAAAGATCTGGCCAGCCGTTCCTTTCTGGCCGGCTGGAATGACATTCAGTGGGACGGTCAGGACGATCACGGCCGAATCGTGGGAAGCGGTGTCTATCTGGCCGTGCTGGATGCAGGAGAGTATAAAAAAGCACACAAGTTTATTATCGTGCGATAACCGCTTACTCTGACTTAATCAACCATGCATTTACAAATGATCAAATGAAGCATCCATATTTTTTAATCTTTATATTATGTTTTAATAATTAATAAATCATGCCAAAACCATAACATCATATCTCATTTAATTTCAACGCTTTAATCCCTGATTCGCCAACCAGGAATCATTTCATTACTGGCAGGAAATAGAATTGCTCCCCCTGACAAGGGGGATCCAGCGTAGCTGGTAGGGGGTTCTCCCCCTGACAAGGAGGACCTCGATCTTCCCTCTGAATCGAGGAGGGGGTTTCGTCCCGCTGTCAAGGAGTATCCAGCGTAGATGGCAGGGGGGCCTCCGAACGTTAAGGCCTGTCCAGGACCCACCCGCTCGTCAATCCGTTTATCGGGAAGCAGAAGAAACATTCGCTCCCCTTGTCAAGGGGTACCCATGAAATGGTAGAGAGTTTGCACCTTGACAAGTCTCATCCTGATACAATTTAATCCATGTTAAAACAAATCATGCCATGAAAAACAATTCTGTTTTCAGAACAAAATAACAATAGCATTTGAATGCTTTGCCATGCAGGCCCGATATAAAACCCCCCTAAATCCCCCTTAACAGGGGGACTTGTTTTGATTTTGGTATTTTCGTGAATTCAGGATATAAACATAGAACCTTGTGATAATTGAACATCAAACCAGTTAATCCGGCAAACAACTGGAGATATATTTTGCTCCCCCTGTTAAGGGGGATCCATGAAATGGTAGGGGGTTTGTTTCGGGACAAGGGAGATCCAGCGTAGCTGAAAGGGGCTTTTCCCCATGAAAAGATTTATCCAGGCCCGATCCAGTGAATGGCATTTTAACAGGGTATCCCCCAAAAAATCATAAATAGGGTTAAGATTGGCCATAAAAAACAATGAGTTATAATTAGAAATTGCTTGAAAAAGTCAAAAAAAATTGCCTCCTTATATGTGTACCGACACACAAAAAAGGAGGCAAAAAATGGACAACAAACAACGCGTCCAGATAAAGTTTAATCAGTATTGTGGAAAATATCAAGGAAAAGATTTAAGTTTG
>Ga0272442_10000414_pt1 | contig 69776 bp, 59 predicted proteins | sample SSMForm2O_FD_200262 | JGI IMG/M metagenome (GOLD analysis project Ga0272442, IMG submission 200262) | Marine sediment archaeal communities from Little Sippewissett salt marsh, Falmouth, MA, United States - SSM-Form-2O | ecosystem: Environmental > Aquatic > Marine > Wetlands > Sediment ...
TACTGGAGTAAGAATTTATAGTATCTCCGTGTTTGAGGGTGTAGGAGGTTAGAGGAATGGCTAAAAAACTGTCACTTAAGCTGAAGAAGAAGGAACCTGAAGCAGCAGCCCCGGCCGCAGCAGCAGCAGCGGCACCGGCGGCAGGAGCAGCACCCGCCTTTGCGATGTCTGCAGGTGGATCTGGCGGGATCAAGCTGGTCCTCAAGGACGCTAAGGTTACTATCGAAAAGGTGACGCTCGCCAAGTGAGCGTCCACCTTTTTCATCTTATCTCTTCTCCTAAATTTTTAATATTTCTCTGAGGGTGTGGCCGAGATCCAAGGATTGACGCCTTCGTGCCATGGCTGAGCAGTGGACCGGGTTCGACAATGTACCAAAAGTCGTCATTGAGTCGTCATCGAAATTCTCCCTCCGCAAAATTATTCGAGCATCAAAATGACCAGAAGGGAACGTTTAAGTATTAGTTTCTCAGGTAGGTTACCTCAAATGAAAAGGATGGTCGGATGGAGTCGGTAGTGGTTTAGAAAAGGAGGAAATAAGATGGCGTTTTACACCCTTGGTCTCACCTTTTGGTTAGTGATCGCCCTTACCGTTGTGGTATTGGGATTCTGGATCTACGGCCTCTACTTTAATTTCAAGAAGTGGGGGATGGGATCCACCGGTTATCAGGATGAGCTGCGGCACAGCTTCTGGCTTTTTATCGCAACATGGATTCACCAAGCTTTCAAAGATGGAATCTGGGTATTCGTAAAGACCCTCGTTCTCGACGTGCTGCTTCTCAGGCGGACGCTCAGGAGGAGCCCCGTGAGATGGGTCATGCACATGACCATATTCTATGGGTTTTTGACCCTCGCCGCCCTTTCGGGCCTCGGCCTCTTCATGGACATAATCGAGCACTTCAACGTCCTGGGCTTCGCCCACCAGGCTGAGATGGTAAAGGGCTATATGGAGCTGCCCTTCGACATCTTCGGCTACCTGCTCCTCTTCGGAGCCACCATTGGGGTCGCGAGGAGGGTCTTCCTGAGGGAGGTCAGATCCCGGACTTCAGCTTATGATGTGGTCCTCCTCGGCGGAGTATTCCTGATCACCATCACCGGCTTCTATGCAGAGTGGCTGCGCGGCAACTCTTTCCTCATCGGAGACGCCTTTGCAAATCCCATATACGCGCCCCACTTCTCCCTGCTCCACACGATCCTGGCGCTGGCTCTCTTCATCGCAATCCTTCCCTACAGCAAGTACATGCACATAATAGCCGCGCCGCTGACGATTCTCGCTAACAGAGGAGGCGAATAAGATGGCAGAAGAAAAAGAAAGTCCCGCAGGAAAGCCCCTCATATCAGGATTCCTCATGTCCACCCAGCTTATGGAGCTGGATGGGTGCACCCGATGTCAGGAGTGCATGAAGTGGTGTCCCACCTACGACGTGTACAAGGACCGACCCGAGATCACCCCCATGTACAAGATCGCCAAGTTCAGGGAGCTCCTTGGAAGCCAGTACGGCCTGAGGGCGAAGCTCTTCGGCGCCAAGCCCCTGAACGAGGACGAGGTCAACCAGTTCAAGGACGATACCTACATGTGCACCACCTGTGGCGTCTGCGGTACCGTCTGCGAGTCGGGGATCAACACCGTAGAGCTGTGGGAGGCCATACGTCCCAACATAGTTGTGAGAGGAAACGGTCCCTGGGGCAAACAGTCCTTCTTCCCCATGCTTCTCGGAAAGGACAGAAACCCCTATCAGGCAAAGCAGGAAGATCGACTCTGCTTCGTTCCCGACGACGCAGAGGTCCTCGACTCGGCAAAGATCGCCTACTTCGCTGGCTGCACTGCCGCCTATCGGCAGCAGGCCTTGGGAGTGGCGACGGTCAGGATCCTCAACGCCCTGGATATCCCCTTCTGCATGCTGGGCAAGGACGAATGGTGCTGCTCTTCAGCTCTGGTCAGGACCGGCCAGCGCGACGTGATGAGGGATCACGCTGTCCACAACGTCGACGCCCTCAAGGACAGAGGCGTCGAGACCGTAGTCTACGCTTGCGCGGGCTGTATCAGGACTGCCAGCATCGACTGGCCAAGGTGGTACGAGGGTTACATACCCTACAAGAACGTGCCTCTGTCAGTTTACCTGAGGGAAAAGATCCAGAACGGCGAGGTGGAGTGGAAGAGGGCCCTCAACGATCTGAACGTCACCTTCCACGACCCCTGCCACTCGGGAAGGCACCTGATGCATCACGTGGGAAGGGACTGGGCCTTCGAAGCGCCAAGAGATGTTTACAACTCGATACCTGGCCTGAACTACAAGGAGATGACCCGCTCCCGGGAGTTCCAGAGATGCTGCGGAGCCGGCGGAGGAGTTAAGGCCGGACAGCCCGACCTCGCCCTGGGCTGCGCCATGGCGAGGGTCGGAGATGGCCAGGCTGTGAACGCCGACGTGATCTCCAGCACCTGCCCCTTCTGCAGGCGTAACATCATGGACGGCAGAAACGAGCTGAAGTCGGACATCAAGGTCGCAGACCAGGTAGAGCTGATGGCAGCCGCCATGGGCCTCAACGTGACGATACCCGACAACCCCTACATGGAGTACCAGGAGCAGGACGAGATCCTCTGCAAGGGCGAGGTCTGCCAGCTGGAGGAAGTCGCTGAGACGAAAACACAAGACGTGGATGCCTATTAAAGCGGGCATCACCTCTATTTTCTCTATTTTTCCTGGCTGAAACTCTGCTTTTCTTAGAAAAGCCGGATGCCAAGTTAAAACTTAAAAAATATTTAATAAATATTAGTCTTTTTAGCCTATCACCTGTTCCATCTTGACAGTTACAACGCTTCCAGGCGCTATGGGCACCGCCTCTCTCACCTCTCCAGGGATGGTGATCCGCCCTTCTTCGTCCACCCGGCTTGAAAAATCGAACTTGTCCACTAGCTCCTCTATCCTCTCTACCGGCCTGTTCTCCGAGTCCAGCACGTGTCTGAGCCTGACGGAAACCACGTCGCCAGAGTCGATCCCAGCAGAGCTTCGAATAACTCCGGGGATGGTGATCCGCCCTTCTGCGTCCACCTTGTCGAGGAACTCGTATTTATAAGCGGGCTCCTTCTTCTCCTCCCTCAATACGTGTTCTACGCTGGCAGAGACGGCGAACCCGGGAGACGTGCCTGAAGATTTAACTATCATCTCGGGGATCCTGACGAAGCCCTCACCGTCGACCTGGTCAGTAAATTCAAAATTTTCCGGCATCTTGGGGTGGATTTCGACGGGCTTTCCCTCTTGGTCCATGATGGGCTTCATCTTGATGGTGACTATGCTGTCCGCAAGAGCTCCGGAAGCCTTCTGCAGATCAGCAGGTATTCTGATCCGGCATTCCCCGTCGACTTCCGCCTCAAATTCGAACTTCTCCGCTTCGCTCATAATTATACTTTAATGGCTGATGTGTATTTAAAATTTGCATCAGGCTTGGAATTATGGCGACGGATGTGATCTCGGGAATCGAGATCACATCACTGGCCGTGCATAGATCGTGTCCCTGGTGTAGCTGATGACCTGGAGCTCTCTTTTCTTGGGCCCTTCCTCGACTGGAGTTGCCATCGTCTCTTCTTCGAAGTCTGAGATCCCTCCCGAGATGGTGGGAACGAAGTAGAATGGCTCGGCAGAGGCAGGCTCGTAGAGGGAGGTCTCCGGGCTGGTTATCGATGCGCTGAACGTTCCTTTCCAGCCCGCGCCGGTCTCATCAGAGCAGACGAAGGTCCCAGCGATGGTGCCTGAATTGTTGGAGATGCCGCTCATTCTAGCAAACGTCAGGGGACGCTGTATCAACAAGACCTCCAGATCGAGACTGCTTCCATCAAACCGTCCCGTGATCATCCCGTTCCAGGGTTCAGGGGTCTCGCCGGTGCAAGCCCCCGAGATGGCCGATCCCATCATGAAGAGTGCTGTCGTGAACTCCTCCAGGGGGAAGGGGTCGCCCGAAATCCTATCTTCCTCGCATCGGAAAGCCCAGAGGCCCGCGATGTCCGGATCCGCCTGGGCAAGGCCGGTGACCAATACCAGGAATGTCAGAGCTGCGCTGATCAAAAGGGTATTTCTGATCATTATCCTGTCACCTTGGTCCCGGATTTATTAAAGACTATCCTGGCCTGGGAGACGGAAAGGGTAAATTGATGGAGGCGAAACTTGGTTTCGAGTTCCCATGACCACGATAAAGGATCCGATCCACGGATACGTCAAGCTCGACGAGATGGCCTTGGATCTCGCCGACACCCAGGAGATGCAGAGGCTGAGATGGATAAAGCAGCTGGGCCTCGCCAACCTCGTCTATCCCGGCGCAAACCACACCCGGTTTGAGCACAGCCTGGGAGCCCACCACCTATCGGGCCTTCTGGCCCGCCATCTCGAGCTGGATGAAGACGACGCGTCGGAGATCCGGGCCGCGGCCCTCCTCCACGACGTCGGCCACGGCCCCTTCTCCCACGTCACCGAGAAGGTCCTCTCAAGCTTCCTCCGGGAGGAGCACGAGAACGTCTCCGACCGGCTGAAGAGGGGCGAGCTGGGGGACGCCTTGGCCGAGCATGGGCTCAAGCCACACCGGATTCAAAAGCTTATCAGGGGTGAGACCCCCCTGGGCCAGATGGTGAGCGGTGAGGTGGACGTGGACAGGATGGACTACCTGACCCGAGACGCCCACTACACCGGCGTCGCCTATGGGGTCGTAGATTATCAGAGGTTGATGGAGACGATGACCTTAAGCGACGGCCAGCTCGCCCTCGAGGAGGGGGGCGTCCACGCCGCCGAGTCCCTCCTCGTATCCAGGCTCCTCATGTACCCGACGGTCTACTTCCACCACGTATCCAGGATCGCCCAGAAGATGCTGGGGGTCGGGGTCCGGGTCATGGTCGAGGAGGGGGCCGATCCCCGGAAGATCCGAGATATGGACGACATCGAGCTGACGGCAGCCATGACTTCAAACGGCGGCTATCCCGGAGAGATCATAGGCCGGATCAAGTCGAGGCGCCTCTTCAAGAGGGCGGTCTACGTAGGCCGCGACCGGCTCGACTCGCCGGCTACGATCGACCGCGGACGCGAGGGGAGGATCGCCGAGGAGATCGCCGGATTGGCCGGGATCGACCCGCTTTATGTCCTGGTCGACAAGCCCGGCCTGCCCAGGATCGCTGAGGGGAACGTGGCCATCATCGGAGAGGACGGGGATAAGAAGCCCCTGAGGGAGGTCTCACCCTTGGTGACCATCATGGAGAGCGCCTCCTTTGCGGCCTGGAGGCTTGGGGTCTACACCACCGAGGAGAACCGGGATCGGGTGAAGAAGGCCACGGTGAAGCATCTGAACATCAGGCGTAACCCCATCCAGCACACCTTCGAGGACCTCTGACTTAAAAGGCTGTTTTCTGACTCCAGAACAAGGTTCACGGATAACCTTTAAGTCAGCCTGGGGCTGAGGGAGAAGGGATGGTCGCCGTTGACAACAAGCTGATAGTCAAGACAGTTCAGTCGATGAACCAGCACCTCCCCGGAAGGAGAAAGAAGCTCACCGAGCTTCTAAAAGAGGAGAAGCCCGGGGTCAGGGGCAAAGACAACACCTTTTACATCATGGACAGAAAGGAGCTGGACCTCATCTCTGAATCCGTCCCCCGCTATCTCTGGGACCGGCTCAGGCTTCCGATTCTGATAGAGATGGCCCCTCAATACGGAAGCGGCTCGGCCCGGGTCCAGGGGGAGGCCGAATGTGAGCTGGTGAGAAAGCTTCTGAAGGTCGACCGGGGAGATCGGAAGATGGTGATCATCTACATGCCGGAGATACGAGAGATCAGACGAAGCCTTCCCACCACCAGCCAGTACGCCTTCGTCACGGCTCTGAGATGACGTTGCCCTGATTTTTATAGGATGACGACGTATTATTGGTTTTGAGGTGTTCTGATCATGGCAGATAAAGGGTTTACCGAAGCGGTGAAGTTCTTTGAAAAGAAGATGGCTCAGGGCCAGTACAGTGAGGCCGCGAAGATCAGGGAGGACCACTCCCTCCCTCTCGATATGCTCCATAACTCAGTGGCGAAAGAGTACGAGAGACTCCTCAACCAGGGGGAGTACTCGATCGCAGCCGACCTCGCCAAGGATTACGGCCTCCCCGAAGACCTCGCCAAAGCTGCGGCCGCAAGGTCGTTTCGGAGGAAGGTCGACCACGAGCACTACAAGGCCGCTGCAGAGTACGCCAAAAAGTTCGACCTGCCCACCGAGATGGTGAGGGAGGCGGCGGTCCTGGCCTTCAAGAAGAGCATGGACTTCGGCCTGGCCAAGAACGCCGCCGAGATCGCGGTCTCGTTCGAGCTGCCCGACAATATGAGGATCGAGGCGGCCGAGAAGGCCTATTCGATGTTCATGGACTCCGGCCTCTACAACAAGGCTTTGAAGATAGCCCAGAAGTACGAGCTATCCGAGGAGCTGGTTCGGGAGGCTGAGACGAAGGCGAAAGGCCACAGGTGATCCATGGAAAAGGTTCTTCTAACGATAGGCGGGTCCGACTCCTCTGGGGGCGCAGGGATCCAGGCCGACATAAAGACCTTTGCCGCCCTTGGATTTCACGGAACCTCCGCCATAACTGCAGCGACGGCACAAAACACTCTCGGAGTGAAAAAGGTCTATCCCCTCGCCCCCGAGGCGGTCGCGGCCCAGATGGAGGCGCTCTTCGAAGACTTCGAGATATCCGCCGCCAAGACCGGGATGCTCCACTCAAAAGAGATCGTCTCGCAGGTCGCCGAATTTTTCGAGATCGGGAAGATACCGCTGGTGGCCGACCCGGTGATGGCGGCCGAGGCGGGAGGCCGGCTCCTCGAACCGGCGGCATTTGACCTACTCATTAAGAGGCTGATCCCCCTCGCACGGGTTGTCACCCCCAACATATTCGAAGCCGAGGCGATCACTGGCATCAAGGTCATAGACGAGAAGAGCGCCCTCGAGGCGGGCGAGGCGATCCTCGACCTCGGGGCCGGGGCAGTCGTCGTCACCGGCGGCCATCTTGAAGGAAACGACGTTCTGGTGACTGCGAAAGGCCACTTCATAATCCGCGGCGAGATGTTGACGGGCGGAAACCACGGGGTCGGTTGCACCTACTCCGCGTCCTTGACGGCCTATCTGGCCCGGGGCTGGAACCTGGAGAGGGCCGCCGCCGCCGCAAAGAAGTTCGCGGCAGCCTCGGTCAAAAAGAGCATCAGCGTCGGCAGAGGAGCATCTCCAGTGAACCCCTTAGGAGAAGGCCTAGAACGGGCCGAAAGATTTGCGGTCGTAACTGAGGTTCAGGAGGGAGTCGACCTCCTATTGGAGGAGCCTGCGTTTCGCCATCTGATCCCGGAGGTGGGATCTAACCTCGGGATGGCGATATCGGGCGCCTCAGGCCCCCAGGACGTAGCCGCGGTCGAGGGCAGGATGGTGAAGGTGGGACCGAGGGTCAAGGCCTGTGGAGCCGTCCGGTTCGGGGCGAGCAGCCACGTCGCTCGGATACTTCTATCGGCCATGAGTTTTGATCACGAGACGAAGGCGGGAATGAACATCAGGTACGGCCCCGACGTTCTGGACGCGATCCGGACCCTTGGCTTAACTGCATCCTCCTTCAGCCGGGAAAACGAGCCCACAGGCTCGAAGACCATGAGCTGGGGCACAGCGGAGGCGATAAAAAGCTTCAGGTCGGGGGCCGGATTCGAGGCCCGATCGACGGCCAGAGCCACTGGTCCTGTGCCTCAGGTCATCTGGGACCGGGGAGGGCCTGGAAAGGAGCCGATGGTCAGGCTTCTCGGGACTTCTGCCGGAGAGGTGGCGAGCATGGCTGTCCGGATAGCGAGAAGTCCGTCGGTCAGACGGGAACCTATAAATTGAAGTTTGATTCTTTAACCTTGCGGTTCTTTATTTGGAGTGTCCGATATGGGAAGTGTGAAGCCTAACTACATCAAGAATTTTGCAGATGACCTGATGAAGATCCACCAGGGCGTCTTCAACAACGATTTCGAGCATAACAAGGATATGGTGACGGAGTACACCGACATCAAGTACAAGACCATCCGCAACCGGGTGGCGGGCTACATAACCCGCAAAGTCCAGTTTCGAGGAGAGTAAGGTGGATGTTTGAAGGTGTGCTGCCAGCCATCATCACTCCCTTCAAAGAGGACGGAGAGCTGGACGAAGAGGGCTTTAGGGGAAATATCGAGTTTTTTGGCGAGGCTGGCGTCTCCGGCATAGTTCCCTGCGGCACCACGGGCGAGTCTGCCACTTTGACCTTCGAGGAGCACAAAAAGGTCGTCGAGATCGCAGTCGACTCATCACAGGTTTTGGTGGTGGCGGGCACAGGCTCCAACAACACCCACGAGGCGGTGGAGCTCACCAAGCACGCCCAGGATGCGGGTGCCGATGCGGCCTTGCTGATCACCCCCTACTACAACAAGCCCAACGACAGGGGCATGATCGCCCACTTCAAAACGGTGGCCGAGAGCTGCGACCTACCTCTGATCCTCTACAACGTCCCCTCCCGGACCGGCATCAACCTCAAGCCCGAGCTGGTGGCGGAGCTGGCCAGGATCGAGAACGTCGTGGGGATCAAGGAGGCGAGCGGTAGCCTCTCTCAGGTCTCAAACATCATCGAGATGACCAAAGACGAGGACTTCGTGGTCCTCTCCGGAGACGACAACCTCACCCTCCCGATCATGGCTCTCGGGGGCAGGGGCGTCATATCGGTGGTCGCGGACGTGGCCCCGAGGAAGATGGTGGTGATGGTAGACGCGATGCTGAAAGGGGACCTGGAGAGCGCGAGAAGGATGCATTATCAACTGGCCCCCCTCGCGAGAGACCTCTTTCTGGAGACAAACCCCATCCCAGTGAAGACGGCCTCGGGGATGATAGGGCTTGCTGCAGGTCCCCTGAGGCTTCCGCTGGCGCCGATGTCAGAGAAGAACGAGAAGAGGCTGAAAGAGACCGTTGACCTCCTGGGCGAGTTTCGATGACCGTCAAGATAGCCGTAGCCGGCGCCAAAGGAAGGATGGGCCAGCTGATCATCGAAGAGGTCGAGAGGTTCGAGGATCTGGAGCTGGTGGCGGGCTTCGACATTCTGGGCGTGGGCACACCTCTGGGGGGGGGCATCGCCGTCTCCGACGCCTCGGAGATGGCCGAAGGCCTCCGCAAGTCGGGAGCCCAGGTTCTGATCGACTTCACGACGCCCGCCGCCACGGTCGAGAACGTCCAGGTGGCGGCCGACCTAGGCGTGAACCTGGTGGTGGGGACCACCGGCTTCTCCGAGGATCAGAAGGAGGAGATGGCCCAGGCCGTCGATGGCCGAGTGGCCGCCGTCATCTCTCCGAACTATAGCTTAGGAGTCAACCTCTTCTGGAAGCTGATCGAGGTGGCGGCGAAGTCGTTGCAGGGCTACGACATCGAGGTGATCGAGGCCCACCATCGAAACAAGATGGACGCCCCCAGCGGGACGGCGGCGGAGGCCGTTCGAGTCCTGGCGGAGGCGACCGGCAAGATCGAAGCCGTCTACGGCAGGGAGGGGCAAGGGCTCCGGGGAGACGAGATAGGGGTTCACGCCGTCCGGGCCGGAGACATAGTCGGCGATCACACCGTCCTCTTCGCAGGACCCGGAGAACGGCTGGAGATAAAGCACCAGGCCCACAGTCGACAGGCCTTCGCCAGCGGCGCGGTGCGGGCCGCAAGATGGGTGGCGGGTGTCCCCAGCGGCGTATACGCCATGGCCAATGTGCTGGGCCAGAAATAAACTCAGTTTGCGCGCCTCCTGCTCGCCGCGCTGGCGTTGGAAAGATGTACAGGTTTGACCGAGAGAAGAAGCACCTCTTTTTTGAGGACCAGAAGCTCGAACCCCGCTCGGAGGAGGGGAACGTGGTGGGGTTCTGCTCTTTCTGCGATGGCGAGCTATCGTCTCTCGCCTACTATAGAGTTCAGGAGGGGTGGATGGTGGCATCCTCCTGCAACGGATGCGGGAGAATGGCCCTCTCGCGATACGATTCGTCCTGGACCTGGGAGGGGGACTTCGATCTGGTGGTGGTGGCTGCAGATCCGGATCAGTCCGCGAAGGAGGAATCGCAAAGGTCAAGCCCCAAAACGTCCACCTCCAGCATCTCCGATCTTTCTCGAGAACAGCTGGAGGTGGTCTTCACTACCGCAGAGCTGAGGGACATGGAGAGGTGCGAGAGGGGCGAAGCCTACACCCGCCAGAACCTCTACCGGGCGCGGGCCAAGTACGAGAAGTTTGAGAGGCTCTTTGGGGTGAAGATCGATATCTGACCATGAAAGGCGGCCCTTTGGGCTGGAGGAGCTGAGATGGGCCGCGGAGGTGCTGGGCCTTCCCCATAGGGCGAGCTTGAAGACGATAAAAGACAGCCGCCGGGATCTTATGGCCCGATGGCACCCCGACGCCTGTCAGGATCATCCCGAGCTCTGCAAGGAGATGGCTCAGAGGATAAACAGAGCTTACGAGATCGTCCTCGCATACTGTGAAAATTACGAGTACCCCTTCGGCGAAGAGGAGCTGAAGCGGGAAGGGGTCGATGGGTCCTACGAGAGATGGTGGCAGGAGAGGTTCGGAGGCGACCCCCTCTGGGGCGGGACGAAGAAGAAGAAGAAGAAGAAGAAGGGAAAGGACTGACATCTCTTCTCTCGCCTTCGAACCCCATCTCCCGATCCTGCTCATTTAACCGGCCTTCGATCTGGCCATCTCGACCAGCTCCAGCGTCGAGACGAAGCTTGCGCCCTCCGATCTGGCGCGATCTATGGAGTCTTTGTAAGCCTCCATGTACCCGTCATCCTGGCCGGTGACCACATTGGTGAAGATCACCACCATGGGGTCTTCCCTCTCGACGCATTCGTCAAACTCGCTGGAAAGAAGATCGCCCCACTCCTGACCGCTCAGATCGAGGACTCTTTTGCGAAGCGGTCGGATAAGGGCACCAGCTCCCCCGAGAACAGGTGGGTGCTGATGGGGACGGCTGAGAAGTTGTGATCCTCCACTGGATAGGGCCATGGGTCGTTCTCGTGGCCAGGCTCAAAAATGAGGCCCACCTGGTATCCCGCATCGTACTCGATCTCCATCCTATCCAGGATTCCGCGGATGGTATCGCTCTGGCTGAAGAACTGGGCGATTTTGAGCTTCGACAAGGCAAAAAGAGGGAGGGTGCCGGCAGACCCGCACCGGCTATGAGATCTCTTCACGTCATTTCCCTCTCGTCTATCATTCAAGGCAGCTACAGTCTTCACAACCCTGCCCCGAGGTGCAGCCGTAACTGTAGTATTCGAAGTCCCAGTCTGGGGGTACCCAGCCGGGGGGCACCTCCGCCCCCTCGAAGGGACCGATCTCTACCACAGAGCTGACTGTGATCTGCTGCAGCTCCTCGCCATCCAGGGTGTAGGGATCGATCCTTGCCACGTTGACGTAACGGCCGTCGTACCTCGCCTCCACCATGTATTCGATCGTCTTCAGCTCTCCGGGAGCGATGTCTGCCACTATCCAGGATATCCGCCCATCCGGCTCGTCGTACTTAGACGGCATCACCGACGACCCGAGAAGTTTCATGCCACTCGGGATCTCGTCGTCTATCCGGGCCACTGCGGGGCTTTCTGCCAGGTTCTGAACAGTTAACCGGTAGGTGACGACGTTCTGCAGGACCGGATCGATGGTGGCGGTCTTGCTCGCGAAGACCTCGCTTGGGCAGCAGGAAAGCCAGCTTGCATCCAAGACCGAGAAGTTGGTGGCTGAGAGGGTCAGGTTCTCGCCGTGTTGGGCGGTCGCCTTCACCACATTGACCAGATGGCCGCTGTAATCGGTGACGTTGAGGACTAGATCGATGGCGAGGACGTCACCCACCGGCAGGCTCAGTATGTTATTCCACTTGGCGGTATCTGATGTGACCTCGGTCGGTCTAAGGGAGGCGCTCAGAAACTCCGTCCCCTGGGGGAAGGTATCCTCGATCGAGATGGTGTCCAATACGACATTGCCGTCGTTGGTGACGGTGATGGTGTACTCAGCAAGGCTTGAGCCCGAATCAATCTTGCCGATCTTGGCCACCGAGAGGTGGGGCCTGTTGTACTTGGGAACACCGGTCAGAACTATCCTCTTGGCTACGGAGTAGTCCCCGGTGTAGATCTCGTCAAAGTCGATCATCGCCTCTTTGTCGGCCCCGTTACCAGAGGCGTTGCCTGTTTCGTCGGCGAGCATCACCCGGTATCGGGCCGTGCCCGAGAAGTCCGCTTCGCTAGAAAGGTCGTTCAATCCCCTGAAGATCGACTCCTTCTCCAGCCGGTCGATGGACGTGTACTCCTCGCCGATGTAGCTGATACCCTTCGTCCTGGAGTACATCCCCTCTTTCCACTTCATCGAGGAGTCGACTGAGACGTCGTCGGTGAGGCTATGGCTTGTGGGGGCGTAGACGAGGCTGATGTCTTTCGCTATGTAGTTCGTCTCGGTCCTGATAAGATCTTCTGAATTGTAGGATCCCGAACCGTACTCGTAGCTTCTCTGGCTCTCGCCCACGCGCCGGTCGGCGGCGACGAACCCCTCGCCCGAGGTGGATGCCTCGTAGCCGACGTTCTTGCCGTACTCGTCCACTTTCTGGTAGGTTCTGAAGGTTCCGACATAATCCTCACGGAGCTCGAAGATCGGCGTATCCCGGGCGGTATCGTTGGGGTCGGACTTCTTTAGGGCTCCCACGTGGCCCATCCCCGAGAACTCCGTCTCAAACTCCATGATAGACCCGTTCTCGTCCACGTCGAAGCTGCTCTCCCGGTCGATGAAGTCGGCGTACCGATAAGACTCGGTCAAGGATGCGCCAGTGATCCAGTTCTTGGCCTTCGCCTCCTCCGTCCACTTCGAGGAGTAAGTCACCGTCCTGTTGTTGTACAGGCCGAGGTTCGTCTTACTGTAGGTCGCAGATACGTCCTTATCCATCGATATCGACTTGTTTGCGGTCCTCATCCGAATCTGCTCCTCGTTCTCGTAGGTGCCGCTTCCGTGCTCCCGGGTTTCAAGCTCCGTTCCGAGGTCGCGGACGTACACGTTCTCCGTAGTACGATTCAAAATATTTTCTGGGTTATCGGGTTCAGTGACTTCGACATTGTTGATAAGGACGTATGTGGGATAAGCCGTATTGTAGTCGTTCGCTACGTTGACGAATCCCACACCTTCAACGCCCTGATCCATGTCGAAGGTGAAGTTCTGCGGCTTTTTCGTTCTCACCACGAGGGTGATGCTGCGGCAACCATCGATCGATAAACTTTTCCAAATCTGCCTCCGATGTCCCACGTTTGGAGATGGGTCGGCGCTGACGAACTCAACGTCCCTGTTGAATGTATCAATGACGTCAACAATTCCATGATAATTACAGATTGTGATGTTATAGACCACCTCCTCGCCCGGCCTGACCTCTGTCTTGTCGGCGATCTTGGTCACTGTCAGACCGGAGAGCTGAATTTGTGGCTGTAATATATCCACCGACGCAAAGTCCTCGGCGGTCACGGGATCTTCTTTCTCGTCTATCCCCTCGACGGTGGCGTTGTTGACGATGGGACCGGGTATGTCCTCGGCAAGAGCCTCATATTCTGCCGTCGCCATGGCGCTCTCGCCCGGGCCGATGGTGGTCCGGTTGAGGGGGAGGAACTTGTTCAGCTTGTCGTCGAAGAGGGTCAGATCGGTGATGGTGGTGGTGCCTATGTTCGTCACGAGGTAGGTGTAGGTGACGACGTCCCCGACGACGACGCCGGTCTTGTCAGGGGTCTTGACCAGGACGATCTCCGAGTAGTAGATGGGGACTGTGGCGGAGGCGAGATCCGTCAGCTCTGTACCTTGCGGATCGGTTCCTGTCACTGTGGCGTTGTTGATCACAGGTCCAGGCAGGTCCTCGAAGAGGACGGTGTACGTGGCCGTCCCGATGGCAGTTTCGCCGGGCTTGAGAACGGTCCTGTTGAGGTCCACCAGCTGGTTGAGCTTGTCGTCGAAGAGGAGGATGTTGCTGATGGTGGTGGTGCCGGTGTTCTCCACGGTGTAGGTGTAAAGGACGGGGGTTCCTACAGTGGCCGTCGTCGGAGAGGGGACCTTCGTCAGCTTGAGGTCCGAGAGGTAGTTCACGGTCACATCAGCGCAGTCTGAGGCCGATACCTGGCCCGCCTCGTAGGTGCCTGTTGCGGTGACGCAGTTACGCACCGTGAAGACCTTCTCCTTGGGTATCCCAGGGGTTCTCCGGTACTCTCTGTTGATGAGATTGCCCCTGGCGTCGAAGGTATCGATCAGGGTATCGCCGGTCCTGTAGTTTATCGTGTAGACCCTGTAGCCGGCGTAAGGCATGTAGTAGTCGATCCTGAGCCCCTCCATCCCGTCCCTGGACAGGTAGCTGTCAGAGATCGCAACCCCTCTGGGCCCGTATTCTGTGGTCAGAACCGCGTCCAGCTTCGGGTTGATGTACTCGGAAATCGCCAGGTTGCCCTGGCTGTCCTCGAAGAGGACGAGATTCTCTTCTGTGACGGAGTCTGTGTAGTTATATACGGTGTAGCCCGCGCCCTCGGAGGGCGGCGTCTCTACTTTCAGATCTGCCGCATCTTTGTCGAAGCGCTCCCTCAGCTCGATCATCTTCCTGAGTTCGATCTCAAGCCGGACCTTCATCCATTCGAGATCTTGTAGCTTCTCCGCCATACCTCCGCTGACCTGCTGAATTCGGAGCACCTCATCTTCTGAGGATGAGAGGATCGTCAGAACGTTATCCGGCGAACTGGAGGCTGGGATGTCCTCGTCGATATGGGCGACGAGGAGGATCTCGGTGGAGTTGCCCGGGTCTAAAGCTTCCAGGTTGCTCTTCCAGACCACGGTCCAAGAGCCGTTAGCATTCTTCATGGCGATGTCGGGCTCCGGGCTGGATGAGACGTAGCTCATGCCAGGGGGGATGGTGTCGGTCACCTCAAGAATCAGAGGGAACTCGCCGGTGTTCATCACTACTATGGTGAAGATGACGTCGTCACAAGGAGTTCCAGAGATTGGTGATGCGGTCTTATAAACCTCTAATCCTGGTTCCAGCACTACGGGCTCGAGCGGAGCCGATCCGAAATAGTGGCTCGGATCGTCATCGTAGACCTCGGTCCCATCATAAGTCCCGTTAGCTGTCGCAATGTTGCTGTACTGACCTAGCTCGGCCGTTCCAGTTTTGGTGGACGTCTGGCTTTCGCCTAAACCAAGGTTTATGGGACCTGCCACAACACCGATTACGTCGTCGACGACGTAGACGCTGGTCAGTGGCACGTTTCCGGTATTGGTCACCACGTAACTCCAGGTCACCTCGTCACCGACGTTGAGGATCGGGCCAGTTGGCTCGTCGGCATCATAGCCGTTGGTCGCCTTCTCGATATCAATCGAAGGATCGGGCTGTACCACGTAGTGGCTTGGATCTGTATCTTCGACCTTTGTCCCATCATAAGTCCCGTTGGCCGTCGCCATGTTGCTATATTGACCTAGCTCGGCCGTTCCGGTTTTGGTGAACGTCTGGCTCTTGCCGGCATCAAGGGATATTGGCCCTGCTACAACCCCGATGACGTCGTCGACGACGTATACGTCAGTAAGGGGCACGTTGCCTGTATTTTTCACCACGTAAGTCCAAGTCACCATGTCGCCTTTGCTCAGAACGGGACCTGTCAGCTCGTCGGCATCCACATCGTTCGTCGCCTTCTCGATATCAATCGAAGGATCTGGATTGACTATGTAATGGCTTGGATCTGTATCTTCGACCTTTGTCCCATCATAAGTCCCGTTGGCCGTCGCCATGTTGCTGTACTGCCCGGCCACGGCCGTTCCTGTTTTGGTGAACGTCTGGCTCTTGCCGGCGTCAAGGGATATTGGTCCTGCTACAACCCCGATGACGTCGTCGACGACGTATACGTCAGTAAGGGGCACGTTGCCTGTATTTTTCACCACGTAAGTCCAAGTCACCAGGTCGCCTTTGCTCAGAACGGGACCTGTCAGCTCGTCGGCATCCACATCGTTCGTCGCCTTCTCGATATCAATCGAAGGATCGGGATTGACTATGTAATGGCTCGGATCTTCGTCATCGACCTTTGTTCCATCATAAGTCCCGTTGGCTGTCGCCATGTTGCTGTACTGACCGACCACAGCCGTTCCGGTTTTGGTGAACGTCTGGCTCTTGCCGGCATCAAGGGATATTGGCCCTGCTACAACCCCGATAACGTCGTCGACGACGTATACGTCAGTAAGGGGCACATTGCCTGTATTTTTCACCACGTAAGTCCAAGTCACCAGGTCGCCTTTGCTCAGAACGGGACCTGTCAGCTCGTCGGCATCCACATCGTTCGTCGCCTTCTCGATGGATATCGCCGGATCCGATCCGAAATAGTGGCTCGGATCGTCATCATCGACCTTTGTCCCATCATAAGTTCCGTTGGCTGTCGCCATGTTGCTGTACTGACCGGCCACGGCCGTTCCGGTTTTGGTGAACTTCTGGCTCTCGCCAGCATCAAGAGAAATTGGCCCTGCTACAACTCCAATGACGTCGTCGACGACGTATACGTCGGTCAGAGGTACGTTACCGGTGTTGGTTACTTCATAAGTCCAGGTGATCGTTGAGCCGACCGGTACGGCTGGACCTGTCTCGATGTCAGCATCGTCACCGTTGGTCGCCTTCTCGATGGATATCGCCGGATCCGATCCGAAATAGTGGCTCGGATCGTCATCATCGACCTTTGTCCCATCATAAGTCCCGTTGGCTTTCGCAGTGTTGCTGTACTGACCGGCCACGGCCGTTCCGGTTTTGGTGAACTTCTGGCTCTCGCCGGCATCAAGGGAAATTGGCCCTGCTACAACTCCAATGACGTCGTCGACGACGTATACGTCGGTCAGAGGTACGTTACCGGTGTTGGTTACTTCATAAGTCCAGGTGATCGTTGAGCCGACCGGTACGGCTGGACCTGTCTCGGTGTCAGCATCGTCACCGTTGGTCGCCTTCTCGATGGATATCGCCGGATCCGATCCGAAATAGTGGCTCGGATCGTCATCATCGACCTTAGTCCCATCATAAGTCCCGTTGGCCGTCGCCATGTTGCTGTACTGCCCGGCCACGGCCGTTCCGGTTTTGGTGAACTTCTGGCTCTCGCCAGCATCAAGGGAAATTGGCCCTGCTACAACCCCGATGACGTCGTCGACGACGTATACGTCGGTCAGAGGTACGTTACCGGTGTTGGTTACTTTATAAGTCCAGGTGACCGTTGAGCCGACCGGTACGGCTGGACCTGTCTCGGTGTCAGCATCGTCACCGTTGGTCGCCTTCTCGATGGATATCGCCGGATCCGATCCGAAATAGTGGCTTGGATCTTCGTCATCGACCTTTGTCCCATCATAAGTTCCGTTGGCTTTCGCAGTGTTGCTGTACTGCCCGGCCACGGCCGTTCCTGTTTTGGTGAACTTCTGGCTATCGCCAGCATCAAGGGAAATTGGCCCTGCTACAACTCCAACGACGTCGTCGACGACGTATACGTCAGTAAGGGGCACATTGCCTGTATTCTTCACCACGTAAGTCCAAGTCACCAGGTCGCCTTTGCTCAGAACGGGACCTGTCAGCTCGTCGGCATCCACATCGTTCGTCGCCTTCTCGATATCGATGCTGGGAATCTCAGGACAGTCGATTACCAAAGTAAGATAATTGCCCTTTTTCCCCGTTGATGAGGTCCGGCCAGGAGATATCTGGATATGGGCCTCAAAATTGTAGGTTCCCTCCGGGAGAGAAAAGGAAGCCTCATAGCCGATAAGAGAACTTCCACTATACACCCACATGAAATCTGGTGGTATTCCATCCTTCCCTGAATTGCCGTCAACCCGGGGGCTATTTCCCAGATTGTAGATCTTGATCCAGGCGTCACTAGCTTTCTTACTCGGACGAAAGTCATTTTCTCTAAGAACTAGGGCGTATAATATGTGATCTTCGCAGTCGTATCGTAAATATAGCTTTGATAATTTATCCTTATCAGGTTTCCCCGCTTCCCACATATCCGCGAACCAATCTCCGCTAAGATCCCATTCGCTATAGCTGCCGTCCACTGTGGCCGTTCCATAGGTAGGCTGATCATTGGAAGCAACAACCGCAGCGCCAGGGCATATGCCAACGCCTAAGGCCCCCATGATAACTAATGACAAAATTAATATATTTGCAGTATAGTGCAAGCTGCTAGTAGAATGTATCATATCACAGTGGATTTTAATAGGATCTCCCTCCCATTCAAAGATCAGTACTTGAAGTTAGAATTACAGGTATTTAATGATATCATCCCTGTGCTAAATTAACCGTCATCGATCGAGGATTTCGAAAACCTCTAAGAACTAAGGCTCAGGGCATAAACCTTTTCACAGGCAAGGCTTCATTCCTTTTTGTTGCCTCAGCTTCTTATTACATTAAGAGTAATGTGGCCCACTGAACTATAGGCGCTATTACTCTAACCTCTCCTCAAGGTAAATTAATAAAGCGCATAGAACTACATAGTAGCACTATGCCTAGATGCCTAACTTTGATCTTACTGATCTTGATGATGGTTGAAGTCGGCGCTGGCGCCAGCACTCTTCTGGTCGACGGCGGCGGCTCCGGAGAATTCACCAAGATTCAGGAAGCCATAAACGCCTCCGAGGCGGGCGGTGCGATAATCGTCCTGAACGGGACGTATAGGGAGAACCTGGTGGTCGATAGATCCGTCATCATCAGGGGCGATGGGATGCCAGTCGTCGCAGGCGGGAACGGTTCGGCCCCCATCATCACGATAAATGCGACCGGCGTCGTCCTGGATGGCTTCGTCTTATCCGGCTGCCCAGCCGAGGAGTGCGATTCAGGCGCGGTTCTGATTCTCTCTGACGGGTCAAAAATTCTGAACAACACCATATCCGGCTCTTCGAGTCATGGCATCTGTGCCCTCAACTCGGATGATCACCTCGTATCGGGCAACCAGATCTACGGTAACTTCAAGGCTGGGATTCGGCTTGCAGGAACGAACAACAGCCAAATCGCAGCGAATGATATATACCAAAATGCGTACGGCATCTTCGTCGAGAACTCCTGCTACAACTGGATCTCAGACTGTGGAGTTTGGGGGAACGGGGCGGACGGGATTGTTATTGATTCCTCCTTGGGAAACGAACTTGCCGGGAATGCGATCCACAACAACTCTGAGAATGGTGTTTATTTTGCCAGATCTAGCGACAACATACTCATAACGAACTGGATCCAGGATAACGCCAACTGCGGGGTCGATCTCTACAGGTCGTTAAACAATATGATCGTAACAAATGCGATCGGAAGATGCGACCAGACGGGGATAAACGTCGACACGAGCGACAATAACTTGATCCTCCTTAACTCTATATCGGATAATGATCTCAACGGTATCGAAATAGACAGCTCGAAATCCAACACCGTCTCGGAGAATCTCGTCAAAAATAATCGCGAAAGTGGCATATCTTTGCGCGATAATTGCAGCGAGAACCTAATAACTCTTAATGAGATCTCTGGTAACAAGAGGTATGGCCTCCTCTTCGACGATAGCTCCATCAACTTCGCCCAGGCGAACAAGATCAGAAATAATATGGATGGCATCGTCACGCGATACTCAAGAGATAACTCCATCGTTGAGAATGAAATTGATTACAACAACTTCGGCATAAGCCTCGAGTTCGCTCAGAACATGGTCTTATCAACGAACAAAATTCAGAACTGTACTGGAGACGGAATCCGTCTACACCGCTGCGATAATAGCAAGATATACGCCAACAAGATCAGCGGAAATGAGGCAGACGGGATTCATATGGTTAAATCGACGGGTACCGTTGTTTCGAGTAACGACATTGATAGGAGCGGAGAGTACGGGATTCAGGCCCTCGATCATTCCGATAATAACCTCGTCATACTTAACATTATCCGCAACTCCGGGACGGGCGGCCTGTACATATTTGAAGGCAAATTCAACATCATCTTGTCAAACGCTCTGATCAATAACAACAAGTTCAACGGGAGAGATAACGGCGGTAACAAGTGGCTCAGCAACTCCTATAGCGACTATGCTGGAAAGGACGTGGCCTACAAATTGATCCTCGGCCAATTCGACGATAGATATGCTTCCGAACCTGGCGTGGTGGACATCGGCAAAGATCCCTACGAGATAGACGGTCAGAGGGGTGCGGTTAGTTTTGACTATAAGCCTTTCATGACTCACTTCGTAAAGCTGGGCGATAGGATACTTCCAGGCCCTCCAGGGAGGTAGAACAAAGCGAGAGAAGTTTTGTGGGAGTCTTTCTTGATCTTTATGAGGTGTTTGTAGGTGGAAGGGTCATTCAGACCCTCACCCCATCGCCTCTACATTCCTTTTAAGCTCATCGTCTATCAGGGCCCCTTCCAGGTTGGCCTTGGAAAGGGAGAAGAGGGTGAACTGGTCATACTTCGCCTTGAGGAGGTTTGCCCCTGAGAGGTTTGCCCCCGTCATCTCGACGGATGATAGGGTGGCGCCTCTGAGGTCGGCCCCTGTCAGGTTAGCGTTGGTAAGGTAAGTCCTGTCGATGGTGGCATCCCTCAGATACGAGCCTGATAGATCTACTCCCCGGAGGTCCAGCCCCTGGAGGTAAGCTCGACCCATTTTGGTGTTGCTAAGGTTAGACTTGATAAGCCTGATGGCGGTGAGATCTGCGTCCGTCAGGTCGGCTCCAGATAGATCTGCGCCGGTGAGGTCGGCATAGGGAAGCTTCGTTCCCCGTAGATTGGCGCCGATGAGCTTCGCCTCGGTCAGGTCGGCGTAAGCCAGAAGGGCCCAGTTGAGGTTTGCGCCGGAGAGGTTGGACCTCATCAGGTAAGCCCGTGAAAAGTCGGCGTCGGTGAGGTCGGCGCCCGAGAGGTCAGTCCCATAAAACTCAGCCCTCGAGAACTGGCCCCTGTTCATATAGCTGTTGCTCATATCGGCCCAGCTCATATGGGCCCCGACGAAGTTGCCACCGATGAGATAGACGTCCACCATCTTCGCCCCAGAGAGGTCGGTCCGAAAGAGCCTGGCGTTCGTCATATCAGCGCCCGTCAGGTTGGCGTCCGAGAGATCGGCTCGAGTGAGGTCGGCTTTCGTAAGATCCGACTCCATCAGCACCGTTTCGGACATCTTTGCCCCCCAGAGGTTCGCTTCAGTTAGGTCTGCGCCGGTCAAGATCGCGCCGGATAAGTCAGCTCCGGTCAGGTCTGCACCCTCCAGCTTTGCTCCGGTCATATCGGCGCCCATCATCCAGGCAGAAATTAGGTAGGCGTTGCTCAAGTCGGCGTTCTTGAGGCTCGCGTCTCGCAGATCAGACTGATTGAGATTGCCGCCGCTGAGATCCGTGCCTGATAAATTGGCTTGTCTCAGATCGGTGCGATCAAATATGTTATCCTCTTTGCTCTCGGGATCGGCGACGCTCCCGCCATGGCAAAGAAGGAGCGATACGATCGCAGTGGTGCTGAGCAACCTGACTATTTGAAGGTCAATTTCCGTCATGTTGAACCTCTCGATGATTTTTGATTGGATCCGATGGGCCGATCACGCCAATCTCCATCTTGGGTTTATGGAGTCCAGGTATTCGAATTCGGCGAAGCTGTAAGGTGCAGAGTAGTACTGGTCATCGTTCCTAAGGACTCCATAATAGCTATCGACCGCTAGCCAGCGATCTGGTTGCCCCGGATCTTCGACCAGAATCCACAGGTGTCCCTGCCAGTCCCATTCGCTTGGATCATACATATATTTTACTCTATACTCAAAACTTATGTAGGTATCAGCCAGCTTCTTCGACCCGTCGTAACACATTCCAAGTGGTGTCACCGGGAATACGACCTGCCGGGTCACGTCTCTGATGAAGAGGCTGTTGTCCGTCTTGTTATAAGTGACGTTCTTCTGGATGGCCTCAGGGAGGATGACCATCACAGGTCCTGAAGGGCTCGGCGGCGTTGCCCAGAGGTTGGCAAGCCTCGGTTCTCCACCGTTGGGGGTAAGATAGGCCTTCGATCCGTCGGAGAACCTTACCGTGACGTAGGATCTCTCAGGGGTTGCGTCGAAGCCGTGGGTCGCCAGAAAAAAGGCCAGATCTTGTACGGTTATACCTATGTCTTCGTAGCTAGAGATGAGAAGCCACAGGTCGTTCTCCTCGGCACAGTTCGAGGTCCCCAGGATGAGCGCCAGAGAGAATAAAAGCGAAGTTATCTTGATGCCCATTCTGGTATAGTTCATCGAGACCCTGCCGCCGGTTCGGTGGCGTGATTATGATCTCTCCCGTATATAAAATATGACCGACTGATTGGAACCGAGGATCGATGGTGGAATCTTATATCCAAGCTTCTCTGTGGAGCAATTCAGATCAAAAATAGTATAAATAGGGGCGTCTGGTGCGACCGCCGATGCGCGGGCGCCCTCAGAATATCGCTGCCAGGGCGTACAGAGGCAGCATGAACGTGACCAGGAACCCTACAACCATCAGCGCTATTGCAAATCCATTATCTCCCATGAATATCCTCACCTCAGCATGTTCAGCCAGTTGGCCGTAAGGTAGGGTGAGGTTGTATTAATTACTATCGGAATGTCTAAAACTTAGACCGGCTACCGAAGACGTGTAGTCCCGAATGTTTTGACTTTATATACCTCTTTAATCAACTCAAATTTGTTTACTTGCCTCTCGTCCGGTTTCACTCACTTGGATGGAAGCGTCAGAATTCAGCCAAAAAGTTTCTGACCCGAAGATCACGCCACCACCGCCCAAAGCGCCCCCCCCACCAGAGCGCCGAAGAGGGTCGCAAAGAGGTTGACGCCATTGTTGCTGAGAAGGCCCCTCGACTGGAGGGTCGCTCCCAGAAGGCTGTCGAAGTTTGTGCCGAGAAAGCCACCCAGGATGGCGGCGACCATCCCCTCGGTCCCGGCCATCCCCGTCGAGAGCGCCAGGATGCCGGTGAAGAGGGAGCCGAAGACCGAGGCGGCCATTCCGAGGAGGGTGACTCCACCGTCGACGCCGGGCTCCACGGGCCGGAGGGTGGTGATCATCCGGGGGGTCGACCTCGCCGTCTCGCCGATCTCGCTGGCCAAAGTGTCCCCGGTGGCGGTGGCCACCGAGCCGAGGAAGGCGAAGGCGAATATGTCGGAGCCGTAAACCCCGTAGAGGACCGCCAATGCCAGGGGAATGAGGCTGTTGCTGTATACGTTCTTGTAGCCACGGACCCCGCCACGGGACTGGGCGATCCTCAGCTCCTGCTTTCTTTTGTACTTGTACCGTGTAAACCCGCTTCCGAGGAGGTAGAAGGAGAGGAGGAGGAGAAACCAGAAGATGTCGGCGAAGAAGATGACTAGAAGGCAGACTATCACCTCGCTCAATACGGCTTCGGCATCGGCGGCCTTCATCCTGTAGGCGGCGATCCCCAACGCCAGGGCGAAGACGTATATGCCAGCCATGTATTCGAGTTCCGGAAGAGGATAATCGAAGCTAAAAAGCCACATCACCATGCAGGAGCCGAAGGGGACGGCGAAGTCCCTCTCCCCCCTCCTCGAGGCGGAGTGGAGGAAGGCGCCGGAAAGCCCCCCCAGGGTCGCCAAAAAGAGGATCCTCTCGGGCTCGATGCTGGCTGCGGTGGCAGCGGCCGTCGCCGCGGAGACGAAGGGCGGCGAGGCCGTCCAGATGATGGCGAGGCTGCCGAGGACCGTCGTCGTCGCCAGGTAGACGAGGCTCTTTGCTAGATCCTGAAATCTCCTTGAGGCGAGGCCGCCGAAGGTGGGGGCGACGAAGGATACCGCCACCAGATAAAGGGGAAGCTTGAAGCTAGTCGACTCAAGGACGAAGCTCAAGATGAGGAGGGATGCGAGGGAGGCGGAGAGGACCCGGACCTTCCTCTCCGCGATGAAGAGGGCCAGAGGGAGGAGGGAATAAAACCCGGCGTAAGGAAAGAGCAAAACCGTCAGACCCACGCCGATTCTCGCCATCGCCTCTCTATTCACAGACTGCTAGATGAAGGGGATCGCAAAAATACTTTCTCTCGAGAACCCGTTCAAGAAGGTGCTCCGATGCTCGACCGCGCTCGCGAAAAACTGCTGGAGAAGGAGATAAGAAGGGGTGAGGTTCCCTCCTGCATAGCTGTCGTCATCTCCTCCGAGGCCATCAGACCTCACTGGTGGCGGAAGGTCGGCGAGGTGGCGGGCTGGTGCAGCCCCCTGGGGGTCCGCGATATGACGCTCTTCTCCGAGCGGGCCGGCCTCGGATCGGTCGAGGAGTTGGAGGATATAGCAGAAGAGCTGTCGGACCTCCCGGCAAAGGGGAGCCTCCTCTTCGAAGATGGAGAGATCAGCTTCGGGAAGGGCGGACCCCTGAACCTGGTCATCTCCATCGGCGGCGGCGGAAAGGCTGAGGTGACCGAGGCGATCAGGTCGGTTCTCGAAGACGTAAAATCTGGCCTCGTAGACCCCGAAGAGATCGACGAGGCCGCCGTCGAGGCTCGGCTCCTGCTCAAGCAGCGTCCAGACCTGATGATAAGGCTCGGGGGAAGAGAGCTGAGCAACTTCATGATCTGGCAGTCCGCCTACTCCGAGCTCTACTTCATCGATCGGTCCTGGGACCGGCTGGAGAAGGTCGACTTTCTCAGGGCCGTCAGGGATTACCAAAGAAGAGAGAGGAGGTTTGGAAGATGATCAATCTTCCCGATCCGGATGGGCGAGAGGGACGGGGCTCAGGAACTCGGGAGGCACGTTCTCCGAGATGACTATGTCCTCGCTCACGGTCATCATCTTAACCCCCGTCCCCTGGGCGGCCTCGGCGTCGACCCTGATCACCCGAGGGCTGTTTGTCCTGAAGGTGCCGACGTACCAGGCCTTCTCCGGGGTCGTGGATAGGTGGACGTACCGCTGAGTCGCCGCCTTCAGCCCCACCTCCAGAATCCTGTCCGCCTCCTCCTCGTTCGCGCCGTAGTAGAGGTCGGATAGCTCGTTTGAAGGGTAGTCCAAGTTTACGTCTACCGAGTGACCGTACTTCGCCCTGATCTTACCTTCCCTGATCTCGTACCTCTCCTTGGGGTCGGACTGGACGAGGGCGATCACCAGCCGTTTATTGGCCCAACGGTACCTGGTCCCGATCACCTCGGAGAGCTCATCCAGATCCACCCAGCCTCGCGGGCTCATGTCCAGGCCCAGGTCGTCTGGGAAGTGTCTGAGGGCGCCCGCCACCAGCCTGCCGAGCTTCTCGGTTCTCTCCTCTTCGAGGACGATCTGACCGGCGTTGCCGCATTCGCAGCGCTCTCCTCGGAAAAACCCGTGTTCTGGACATCTCTTGATCACGCTTCTCTCCTCCGGCTGGAATAGAAGATGGCCCTATTGATAAATATAGCTGACTCCAGAGCGTCCTGCTCCAGAGCGGTCCGATTCCCCGTCTGACGCTCTGGGGCCTGATTCGGGGGCCTGAGGTCTGCGGTCCGACTTCCGAATTAATTCCTGACCCCAGAGAAGTACCGTCTTTTTTCGAGGCAAAGGCTGAAATAGAATTTGAACTCTGAGATCAGTCCATGCTGAATTTGGACAAGATCGAGAGAGTGCTGAAGAGCGGCGACCTTCTTGATCTGGACGATGAGCAGCTCTCCGCCGAGCTGGAGGCCTTTTTCCAGACTCTGGAGGAGCGGGATCGCCAGATATCTGAGACCCTGGAGACTCTTATGGCGGAAGTGGAAAAGCTCATCGCCCTCTCCGACGGGCTGGAATCTGAGGACGACCTTTCCAGGTGATGCCTTTGGAGACGCTGCCAGATGTTCAGGCCTGTCAACCCGAGTATCCCATTAACCTCACCCGAGTAGGCCTCACCGGGGTCAAGAAGCTGGTGAAGGTCCTGCGCGAGGATGAAGAGCGGCCTATAGTCCTCATCTCCAACTTCGAGGTCTTCGTGGACCTTCCCTCCGACCGGAAGGGAGCGAACCTCTCTCGAAACTTCGAGGTGATTGACGAGGTGCTGGAGGAGGCCGTCAACGAGCCGGTATACGTCATCGAGGAGCTCTGCGGCGAGATCGCCCGTCGGGTTTTATCCAAGCACGAGTACGCCACCCGAGCCGAAGTGAAGATGAAGAGCGAGTACATCGTCGAGAGGAGCTCGCCGGTCACCAAGACCGCGGGGCAGGAGGTGGTGGACATCTTCGCCGAGGCGGTGGCCAAGGCAGGCCACGTGAGAAAGCTGGTGGGGGCCGAGGTGGTGGGGATGACCGCCTGTCCCTGCGCCCAGGAGATCATGAGAGACCAGGTGAGAAAGGAGCTATCGACCCTGGGGCTCAGTCCCGAGGAGGCCTTCGAGTTTGCAGCGAAGCTTCCCGTGGCCACCCACAACCAGCGCGGCCGCGGCATGATCTCGATCCAGGTCTGTGATCGCCGCTGCGTATCCCTCGACCAGATCATCAGGATCATAGAGAGGTCGATGAGCTCGCGGGTCTTCGGCCTCCTCAAGCGCCCCGATGAGGCCCTGGTGGTCCAGAGGGCTCACAGCAACCCCAAGTTCGTGGAGGACTGCGTGAGGACGATGGCCCAGAAGGTGGTCGAGTCCTTCGAGGATCTCCCCGACGACGCTGTGATCGTCCTCAAGCAGGTGAACGAGGAGAGCATCCACCAGCACAACGCCTTCGCCGAGAGGTCTGCCACCATGGGGGAGCTGAGGGCGGAGCTTGGGGCCGAAGATTCTGCCAGTGCCAACACCAGCGCCAGCGAGGTGGAGATAAAATGACAGAGAAGAAGATCGAGTTAATGGGTGGCTGTCTCTCCGCCCTCCTTACCGAGAAGGAGATCATAGCACGGTACGAGCTGCTTCAGAGGGTCTATGACTGCGTCAGGAAGGCCGACCTCACCGAAGAAGAGAAAGAGGAGCTGAAGAAGACCCTCGGAAAAAAGAACGTTGCTTCAGGCGTATTCTCCAACATCCTCTCCGGCGAGCCGATCTTCATCAACCTTCCCAAGCTCGACAGCGTGATGAACATCAACGACCGCATGTTCCACTTCGTCCACACCGGAAATTACGCCGACCCCGACTTCGCCCTGGCCTACAAGAGGTACCAGGACTCAGAGGAAGAGGTCGAGGAGCTCGTCCGGCTGAATCTGAAGGATCTCCTGGTTGAGTTCATGGAGGGGGCTGAATACCGCCTCGCTGACGAGTCTTCGGGAAAGCTAGCCTTTGCGGGCCCGGACGACAAGAGGCTCGACTTCTGGATCTTTCCCACGATCCAGGAGGTGGAGCTGGTGGAGGGGATGGAGGGCTCGGTCGTCATCGTCCCCCATGCCGAGAGCCCCGGACCCTTCATCGCCTTCTTCCGGGAGAAGGGGAAGGAGACCGAGCTGGCCGAGATCAAGGTCTGGGTCGCCAATATGGAGCAGGGGACGATCGATCCGTTCATCGGCTATCCCAAGGACCTCGCCATCTACAAGCAGTTCAACAACCCTCGGATGGCCATGATGGTTAAGACGAACTGGGGCCGGAGGATGGAGTAGGGGCTCGATGGTCGGAGCCCCCTAATTTTGTCCGATTATTTGATCTGGGTTCGGACTGGCAGCCGCGTTTGGGCACAGTCTACTTTTCCAGTGATGAAGTTGAAGGCTGGATACATTCTCCCAAAAGTTTTTAGTCTTTGGGACGAAGTACACAGTGGGTTCCTCCAATGACCCAAATACAATTTAATTTGATAAATTTTTCATATCGCGAACGACGTTCGAATATCTTCAGCAATTACCCCGAAAAATTTGAGTTTACCGCGGAAGGGGTATTTCGTAGAGCTCTAGGGCACCCCGTCAGATCCCCAGCCCTCGGTCCAGCCCCGCTGCCCGTGCGAGGTTGGCGGCGTCGGCGTACTCCCGCAAGGTGATGGGCCGAGAGAGTTCCGGATAGCTCCGGGCCTTGTAGCAGGGACGGTACTGGGCCATGACGTTCAGGTAAGTCTCCGGCGAGACCTCCTCGGCCAGGAACCGCACCACCTCAGCGGTCCCGGCCAGGCCCTCGGGAAGGACCAGGTGGCGGACGAGGAGCCCCCGGACGGCGATCCCGTCCTCGTCGATCTCCAGGGGCCCCACCTGCCGGTGCATCTCTCTGATCGCCGCCTTCATGATCCGAGTGTAGTTGGGAGCGTCGGAGTACTTCTTTGCGGCAGCATCGGTCCCGTACTTGGCGTCGGGCATGTAGATGTCGAAGATCCCCTCCAGGAGCCGAAGGGTCTCGACGGAGTCGTAGCCTCCGGAATTGTAGACCAGCGGAACGGAGAGGCCCATCTCCACCGCCTCAACCAGGGCCTCCAGAATCTGGGGTACGAAGTGGGTGGGAGTGACGAAGTTGATGTTGTGGCATCCACCCTCCTGCAGGCAGATCATCATCTCGGCGAGCTTCGTCGATGAGACCTCACGCCCCTCCCCCAGCTGGCTGATGTCGTAGTTCTGGCAGAAGACGCAAGAGAGGTTACAGCCGGTCATGAAGATCGTCCCCGAGCCGTGGGCGCCCACCAGGGGCGGCTCCTCGCCAAAGTGGGGGGTGAAGCTCGATACCCGAGCGAGCCGCCCGCTCCTGCAGTACCCGAGCTCCCCGGCCAACCGATCGGCACCGCAAGCTCGGGGGCAAATGTCGCATTTTTCGAGCCTGCCGAGGGCGATCTTTGCCCTCTCCCGCAGGGTCTCCGGGGGCATCTGGTTGTAGCTCGCCAGGGGATCTCACCTCAAAAATGGAATCTTGAAATTACTTCATCCTGATGGTAAATACTTTTGGCGGTGGTCAGTTGTCGGCTCCAAAAACATCAATCTTCAAAGGAAATTCGATTTCCTCTTACCGAACCTGAGACGACCGAAAAGAGGGGATCAAGGTATGGGGACCTCAGAGCCCCATACCCTCTTTCATCAGATAAAATATCTCGGTGTTGTCGATCCGTCCTCTGCTGAACCTCTCCGCCCCTGGGCCGCTGGCCATGAGGGGCACGTCGACGGCTGTGTGAGTGGACATTCCCGTCGAGGTGAGGTTATATCCCGGACCGGGACTTTTGGAAAGACCGCTGGCGAAGACCGGCTCTCCCGCGGAATAGTTGTCGAAATCCACGGCCCCAAGGACAAGCCCACCAGCCTCATGATCCGCGGTCACCACCACCAAGGTGTCTCCGGACTGGTCGGCGTAGTCGAGGGGCCACCTTAACCGCCCCATCGAAGGCCAGGGTTTCTGCGGTGGTGTTATCGAAGGACCTTATGTGGCAGGCATGGTCGATCGTCCCACCTTCCACCATGAGGAAGAAGCCGTCGTCGTCCTGAGAGAGGATCTCGATGGCCTTCTCGGTCATCTCTCTCAGGCTGGGCTGGGGATCGGTCTCGTTCGTCCTCCTGAACTCGAAATAGAGATGAGAGCTGCCAAAAAGCCCCAAGAGCTTCTCGGTCTCTTCGGGATCGACGTTCAGAAGATCGGTCCGGTTGTATACGAAGACGTATCCAAGATCCTGGGCCTCCTGCAATAGGTTCTGGTCGTCATCCCGAGAGCCTGCCCCACCGAAGGGGTCGGTCTCGTTCATGCCTATGAAGTAGCATAGGCCGCCTCCCAGAGCCACATCGGCGCCGCTGGCCAGAAGCTGCTCTGCAATCAGGTTCTCTTTGTCCCTGTCGTTGACATGAGCGTAGAACGAGGCGGGCGTGGCGTGGGTTATCCTCATGTTGGTGACGATTCCCGTCGCCTTCCCTTCGGACTCGGCCAGCTCCAAGATGGTAGTGAGGTTCTCGCCATCCTGCACCCCAAAGATGGCGGTTTCATCCTGGCCGATTATCCCCAGGTTTGTCTTGTGGCCGGTGGCCAGGACAGTCCCAGCGGCAGCAGAGTCGGTTACAAAGCTATCGGCTGAGGAGGTGGAGGAGTATCCCGCATACTCCATCCCGTCCATAAAAAGTTCTGTGTCCATGTAATTGGAAAGGTTCTCGTCCGCCTTCGCCCATCGGGCGGCGGTCATCTGCGCAAATCCCATCCCATCCCCGATCAGAAAGATCACGCTTTTGGCCTCATCCGGCTTTGCCCTGTTTTCGGCCTCCGAGGCGATCCCATACAAAGAGAACGAAACTAAGAGAAGGATTAAGACCCCGGCGATCTTATGTAGCCTATTCATTATCACCACCTCAATGGATTTACTAAATAGTTGATCACTCCTAGGTTAAAAAACTTTGGACCAGTGGCCATAAATTGCAAGACGGTGCCCGAGCCATAGGAGCCAGCCAGTGGCCGATACCTATCGAAGTTGGGGGCAAAGCTCAATGCCTTGGCGAGACGACCGCCAGTTCAGTATCCAAACTTCCCACCGACCAGTCGGCCCCGCAACTTCAAGGATATCCGGTGGCAGCACACCAGGGAAACCCTCGAGAGCGGTGTATAAGAAAATTAGAAATTCGAATCCCACCATAAATGATACATCAGAACACTTGTCAAATAGCAATCCACGCCGAGAGACGATCATGAAGACAAGACCCCTAAAGAGAGAGGAGTTCGAGGGCCACTTCAAAGGCGAGGTACTGGAGAGGGGACGAAGGTACTTCGAAGAGGATCGAGTGGACGACCCCATCATCGTTGACTGCGTCGTCAAGACGAAGGTTCACGGCACCGCCACATACAGCGTCGAGTTCAACCCGGATAATATGGTGTTTCGCTGCTCCTGTCCCTACTTCGCGAGCTACGGAAACTGCAAACACCTGGCGGCCCTCCTTTACAGGCTGGCCGATGACCCCGAGGTCGAGTCCCTCGACGAGACGATCAGAATCCTCGAGAAGAAGTCCAAGAAGGAGCTCATCGCCCTTCTGAAGAGCATCATGCGCGCCGAGCCGAAGTTCAGATCCCTTCTGACCGGAGACCTCGAGGACCTCAATAGAGAGGTTCGAGGACCGAAAGACGGGTTCCTCGATGCCGACCCCGACCTGTTCGTGGAGAAGGTGGCCTCCATGAGACGACTTATCAACCTCTTCGAGAAGCCGGAATCCCTGAAGCTCTTAAAAGACCTCTTCGTCGAGCTTCGCCACATGTACTGCGACTTCGGGGGCGTCGAGTTTCTGGAGGACGAGATGTACCAGATCCTGGAGACGATCGCGCCCGAGCTGAAGGTGATGGACGAGGGGACCCGCGATGGATTGATGAGAGAGATCCGGGCGATTTATGAAGAGGACGATTCAGTCCTGAAGAGCTTCATGTACGAGCCGTGGAGGGGTATCTGTAGCTTGAGAGACATAAAGGTGTGCAGTCGATTCGATGCCCTGACGATCCATCAGGTTCTGAACCACCCGGTCACCCCTTATGCCGGGTTATATTCCACACTTTTATGCAGTTGTGGCGTTGAAGCCGATGGTAACAAGGATAATAAAATTGGAGGAGAGCATCACCATGATGCCCTCTTCGTCAGGCCCAATTTCGTCCTGACCCTTTAGTCGAACTTTATAGCCCGATCATACACGATCTCCGCGTAGGACGGCCCTGTTTTTGTAGACACTTCCAGGTAGCTCCTCCAAGCAATGAAGAGCGGTTGATCCGACTCTATGCCGTAGCCACCCGGACCATAGGGAAGCTCGTAGCAGTGCAGATCTCCGTCACAATTCCTGGCGACCTTATAGACGTAGAGGTATTTCGCGTTGGGATTGTCTGGGAGGTATTCCTCGGCAGTTCCATTGAAATCCACATCTGTGACCATTCCAACGCCATTAAGCGCATCTGCTCCGTATATAGCGAAGTTCGAGTACGTCGCCTTTCCTGTAGCTACATGGTTAACCCCATAGACGATTATGAACTCATTGGTATCGTTGCCCAAAGTAATTGCAGGGTCTCGTAAGAAATCATAGTATTGCGATGTGTCAGGGAAAGGAGGTGTCGGCGAAGATGCAGTTTGGCTTGCTGACCATAGATAGCAGGCATCGTTGTCAGGGCCTAATCCATTGATTCCTCTCTGGATGCAATCACTACCTATTGGCACTCCCATACTGGTTGGTAGCTCTGTCGCATTCAGTCCGCTGTATTTGTCGAGGATCGCGATTCTAAGCTCTTCGAGATCATCTATAAGGTCAAACTCTGTCGTTCCAGTTCCACGGACTCTCAGCTCTGGATAATCATACGGTTCTAGCTCCGTAGATTCATTCGGAGTTATGCGGAAAACAATACCCGGTTTATTATCGATGTAGTCGTTGCCAGCTTGCTCATCTGCGAATAGAGATGGACGGATATATACGGCAAATGTATCGGAGTCGTTCTCCACGCCCATATTTAACATAGCTGAGGGAAGCACTTGGGTGTTAATTATGCCATCTGAGTATCCCGCTGACTGGGCAGCCGCACGGATGCGTTGATCAATGCCTTTATCGGCTGTAGTAACTACTATCGTGGTTTGATTGAATGGATTTCCTGCCGCACCATTTGGCGTTCCTTCAGTTTTGAAAACCAGGTTGTTCACTGTATCGGCTATGTTGGAAAAGATCCATCGGGTCTCATTTCCATATGTCCGATCCACTATAAAATGATCGTAGCTGAAGTATCTGCACTCTGGGGGTGTTCTCCCCACGAAAACAACGGCTTCATCTGGGCGAAGACTCCAGAAAGGAGTTACGTTCGCTTTTACTCCGAGTACTTTAATTATCTCGGCAATAATTCCCCCTATCTCTTGACCGGATGGCGGTGGAACAAGATACACCAAATATTTTGTGGCAGGATTGTTTCCCAATGCAGTAGGCAACACTCCGCTATTATATAACTTTATAAAATCATAATAAGCAAGCCCACCTTTCTGCACGGTGAATCCATCCTGTTCCAAGGCTTGCTTAAAAGCCTCCACGTCACCGATTTCACCATTCTCTGCAAAGCTGGTTCCTATCAACACGACGAATCCGACTACGAGTAGCATATAACGTCGCATATACCAAATCCCTCCGCTGCATATATTGCCGCTCAGCTCTATTAAACATTTCGCATTGTTAGAGGGGCTGCACTAGAAAAATAAAGGTCTAATGGACGATTACCGCATGCTGTTGTGATTTTTTTAGTAATTAAGTATAAAAACTAACTTTGCTTGAATCAAGCACCTGTTTTTAAAAAATGGCGTACTCCGCGCTCAAAAAACAATATCTCAAAATCAATTGATGACACGTCATTTGGCCAGTTCCAGAAAGCTTACTTCAAGTAATTCTGGCAGTAGGCATCATTTCTTGATTCAGGCACTCGTTATTGGTCACATACAATTCGTGCTCAAAATCAACATCACGCAGCCCATTCGAGATGGGTGAATAGTTACAAAAAAGGCCGCTGAGGGGAATCAGAGGAACCTGATCCCCTTCGGCATTTCGCCGAACCGCTCCCGGAAGGCCTCGGGCCAGTTCTCGGGGTCGAGGCCCTTCTGGCCGAGGAAGGCGCTCGTCCACCGCTCCAAGCCGACGCCGGAGCAGCCGCTCCAGAGCTGCTCGCCGCTCTGGGCCTTGACGTTGAAGCCCCGGGGGTACTTGTCGCCGTTGATGGAGAGGTTCTGAAACTCGATCCAGTCGCCGTTGTAGGGAAGTAAGGCTTCGTAGTCGACGGTCCCGGCCCCGGACATCTCCGCGAGGCCCGTCTTCCCCTCCTGGGCCATGAACCAGGGGGTGACCCAGGCCATCCGCCACCGCAGCTCCAGGATCTCCTCGAAGATCTTCTTGTAGCAGGCCTTCAGACGTTCGGCCTCTTCCTTTACCTGCTCCTGAGTCCCCATCCAGACGATCTCGATCCGATGGAACTCGTCCACCCTCTCGATCCCGTGAATCCCGCCGCTCTCGTAGCGGTGGCTCGTCCCGGACCGGTCGAAGATCCTTATGGGCAGATCCTCGTTGGGGAGGGTCCTCCCCTGGAAGAAGACCCAGGAGGGGGGACACTGGGCATAGCACATACCGCCGATGGGGTTGTCGATCTTCTCCTTGACCAGCTCCACGGGAACCTCCCTTGTGACCTTGTAGTGGTCCATCACCTCTTCCCAGAACTCGGGGTCCCGGGTCTTGGGAGGACAGACGTAGTAGATCTCGGGATAGACGCCCAGGGCATGGCCGCTCTTCTTCCATACATCCCAGGTGACCAGCTTGGGAAAGATCATCTCTCGATATCCCAGGGGCTCGATGATCTCCTCGATGACGATCCTCTCCAGGGCCCGGAAGAGATGGGTCCCCTCGGGGCCGTAGATCCACTGGCCTCGGCTGGCGCCGTGCTTGATCCAGCCTCGATTTACCAGCTCCTCGGTGGGGTCACGCTCGAACTTCGGCACCCTCGGCTCGCTCTCCCATAAAAGCTCCCAGTGCTCGGCCTTGCCGCCGTACTCCTGGGCCGCCAGCTTCTCGTCCAGGAGGCTCACGATCCTATCTGGGACCTGGTTCTTCAGGTCTGACTCGTCGACGTCCAAAGAGAGGGTCAAGACCCCGCCATCGATCTTCATCTCTTTGACGTGGGGGATCTTGTGGTCTATGGCCCGCTCGGATGCGACCTCGATCTCGTACTTGGAGATCTCGATGCTCCTTACCCCGACCCTGTACTTCTTGCCCAGAAGCTCTGCCAGGGGCCTTCTCAGCCTCAAAACAGCGTCGTGAGCCCTCACAAACCTGTCGCTCTCGATGACCACGGATATGTTGGCGTCGCCGAGCTTCCAGCTCGTGACCTCTGCACCCTTGCCGTCGGCAGCCCCCTTCTTCAGAATCTCGGCGGCTCCGGCGAAGAACTCCTCAAGCTCCTTTTCGGCATTGCTCGCATCGGCGCTCAGCCTGAAGCTCGCCTCCAAATGAAACTTCAAATCCCCACCTCTCTTTTAAGCAAATCTTCAGCGATCTTGATGTTCATGATCAGGTCGTCGGCGGTAGCAAGAAGCGTCCCCACCTTCTCGGCGGAAAATTCTACCTCAAACTCCCCGTCCCTCACCACGACCTTCATCCCCGGCAGGTTGTCGGGGTCCAGGGACCGAGCGACGTCTCCGGCCATCTCGCCCTCAAACAACAGCTTTGCACGCATCATTCTTTATGACCCTCGGAGAGCTGCTGGCCCACCACCAGATCGACGTGCTTTATGAACTCCTCTTCGGTCCCCAGGGGGATTGAGGCGCCGCTGGCGACGCTGTGGCCGCCGCCGTTCCCGCCCACCTTCTGTGCCCCTTCCTTGAGGGCGACGGACAGGTCCAGGCCGTTGAATACGAGAAGCCTGTTGCCCCGAGCCGAGATCTTGATCATATCCTCAACCCTGTTCATGACGATCATAGGCTTGTCGGCGTAAAGGTAGCGGACACAGAGGCCGGAGACCACCCCAGCAGCGTCCATATCGTCAAGGAGGACGTACCTGATCTTCTCCGTCTCCTGAAGCTTCTCCTCCACGAGCCGGACCTCTGAGAGGGTCTGTGCCTTGTAGTCCTGATTGATCTTTCTGCACTGTTGCAGGAATGTGGTATCCCTCATGCAGAGGGTGAGGGCAAGCCCCGTCTCCTCCATCTTGCCGCAGGAGTTTAGGATCCACATGAACTCAAAGGCGTTCTCCACGACCTCCTGCTTCAGCCTGATCGTCTCCCCCACGACCGAGTCGGCTGCAAAGCTCCCCTGCAAGAGAACCTTCAGGACCAGGGCCGTGGAGAGGCGCGATAGTCCCTTTCCTTTCAATTTGGGAAGGTTGCCGGAAATTCCCAGCTCCTCGAGAAAAGCCCGCGTCTTCTCGGGGTCGCCGGAGAAGTCCAAAAGAGGGTCCAGGGCGCTTTCGAGGACCGATTCCAAGGGCCCGTCGTCCATCTTCAGCCCCGGCCTGATCTCCACGATCCCGGCGTTTGCGGCCTCCTCGAGGATGGTCCGATTCGCCCCGATCATCATCTGCCGGTCGCCCAGCGCCCCCACCAGGGCGAGCCCTGCCAGATCCACATTACTCCCCATCTCCCGGATCACGGTGTAGACCGTCCCCGAGGCGGAGAGCTCGAAGGCCCCATCGACGCCCGCCAGGTGAGGGTTCACGTGGACGCAATCGAGGTTCCCCACTGGAGTGTGATGGTCAAAGACGAAGACCTCTCCATCGATCTCGGATACCAGGTGGGGCTTCCCGCTACCCATATCGCAGAAGACCACCGGCGGCTCGATGGAGTCGATGAGCGCCTGGTCTAGCCTGCCGACCAAAGTGGCGTGAAAGGGGATCTCCGCCCTCTCGAGGGCGGTGCAGATCAGGCCCGCTGAGGTTATCCCGTCGGCGTCGTTGTGGGATATGACCCTGACAGCTTCACACTGCAAGAGGGAGCTGGCAGCAGACTTCGCCAGCTTCTCCAGCCGTTTCATGTAATGAGCATCTCAGCGGTCTCTGGCTTGTACTGCCAGGTCGATGGCAGCCGTCCAGTACCGCGATAGTACTTTGCAAGACGTCGGATCTTGTTCTCGGTGAGCTGGAGCCACCTTTTGTTGTGAAGGTCCTTCTTGTTGCTCGCCAGGTGTTTTCTCATGCCGATCGCCTTTCGCATCAAGTTTGCGAGATCCTCGGGGATCTCCGGCACCTCGGCGTTCTCTCTCAGGTACCTGGTGAGCTTCGTTCCCAGGATCGGCTTGACGCTCGGAACCCCGTACTGGTCTCTAAGGGTGAGCCCTATCATGGTGGGGGAGACGCCGTTTCCGTAGAGCCTGGTTACGTGCTTTTCCAGCTCCTCTTTGCTCATGTCGCACCACTCGGGTGGCGTTGATCTAAAAGGCGGCCTTGATCTCGAAGACCCCTTTCTTCTGGTGTGCATTCTGGCCATATCAAATCCTCATTATAATCCAAAGTCAGATAAAGGCGAAGGTAAGCATCCCAGCGTACCATGCGATAAAAAGCTTGCGGCCTTTGGGATCAGTTCCCTTTCGCTCCAATCTCTATAAACCTTCCTGCAAGCTCCATCCTAGCCCTGGAAGCTGATATTTCAGATATGAAATCTCCAAATCCGAATGCGAAAATTTCGGACGATCGCCGACGGCCTCTCCTTATATATACATCGTCCCCATCTTGGACCATGCTCCCACCGCTCTTGGACCCTTTCTTCTACCTTCTGGGAAAGGCGGTCTTCGTCCTGGCCGCGGCCGTTCTCGCGTCCGCCGTCCTCGGCGCAGCCCTCATCGCCTACTCCTTCAAGACCGGCCACTTCTTCATGGCCAGGATCATGCTCATCTTCGTCTGCCTTCTCGAGAGCCTGATCAAGAGCATCTTCAGGACCTTGCGGGCCGACGACTCAATCGTCGACGAGGTGGGGATAAGGCTTCGTAACTACATCAACTCCGAGAAGTTCGAGGCGGTTCCCGTAGACGAGCGGGCGATCTTCATGCCCCAGTGCCTCCGGAGCGTCGACTGCCCCGCAAAGCTCACCCCGGAAGGGCTGCGGTGCGTCAACTGCGGCAAGTGCAAGATAGGCCCCGCCAAGGTCTTCGCCGAAAGTCTCGGGTACAGATTCTTCGTGGCGCCGGGATCCAGCGTCATAAAGAGGATGATCAAAAAGTACCATCCTCGGGCGATCGTAGGCGTCGGCTGCGATATGGAGATCAAGGAAGGGGTTGACCTCTGCCACGGCTATGACATCCCGGCGATAGGCGTCCCCCTTCTGACCAACGGCTGCGTCTCGACGACCCTCGACTGGGACCGCTTCTACGACGTGATCTCAGACCACCAGGGCTGCACCCTGAGAGACGAGGAGGAAGATCTGACGATAAAAATCTACGAGGGCGGGCCGGGCAGAAACTGAAGGTGGGGTTTGAAACCCCCTCTTTTGATCCAACCATTTTAGACCCACCCTTCTCGTTTTAGACCCACACTTCGGCTTCAGGCCCTCGTCCTCTCCTCCAGAGCCCTGATCACTTCTCCCAGCCGATCGATATCCTCGCCGTAGCCCGACCAGTTCCCGGCCCGGAGCTCTTCCTGGGCGGACCTGTACAGAGTTCCCGCCTCGCCGATCAGCTCCGCCGCGCTCAGGTCCACCCTCTCCCCGGCGGCGGCCGTCCTGGGGGCCGCCTCGGGCGCGAACTCGAATATCATCGCCAGGGCCTCCTCCAGGGTCTCCTCCATCGCCACCTGGCTGCCGTAGGCGACGATCACCCGTTTCAGCTCAGGAAGCTCGCTGTTCTCGGCCCTCAGGTAGAGGGGCTCGACGTAGAGGAGGCTCTCCTCGATGGGGATGACCAGGAGGTTTCCCCTGATGACGCTGCTTCCTTTCTGGCTCCAGAGGGTGAGCTGCTCGGAGATCTCAGTGTCCTGGTCGATCCTGGCCTCGATCTGCATGGGCCCATAGATCAGCTGGTCTTTGGGGAACTTGAAGACGACGAGGCCGCCATAATCGGGCTGGTCGGACTTGGCGCACATCCAGGCGATCATGTTGTTTTTGGATCGGGGGGTGAAGGGCTGGATCAACATGAACTCCTCGTCTCTCTCGCTTCCGGGGGTCTTCATAATGACGTAGTAAGGCTCGACGGTCTCCCGGCTCCCCTGATACACCTCCGTCGGGATGTCCCAGGCGTCCTCCCGGTTGTAGAAGACCTGGGGGTCGTTCATGTGATAGTTCCTGTAGATCCCAGCCTGGACCTTGAACAGATCGACGGGGTATCTGAGGTGGGCCTGGAGCTCTTCAGGCATCGAGTCGAGGGGACTGAAGAGGTCAGGGAAGATCGCCTCGTAGGCCAGGACTATCGGCTCCTCCTCGATGACGTAGTATCGGACGGTCCCATTGTAGGCGTCGACGACGACCTTCACCGAGTTTCGAATGTAGTTGAACCCACCTGAGGGCTCGGAGTAAGGGAAGCGATCGGTGAGGGTGTAGGCGTCGACGATCCAGTAGAGCCTCCCGTCTGCAAAGACGATGTAGGGGTCCTGGTCGTAGAAGAGGAAGGGTGCGAGGGCATTCGCCCTCTCCTTAACGTTTCTATAAATCATCACCCTGCTCTCGGCGGTTACGTCGTCGCTGAGGAGGATCTTGAGGCTTGCGAGCCTGTAGGTCATAAGAAGCCTCATCAGGGGATCGAGCTCAACGCCGCCGGTGCCGCTGTATGAAGCGTAGACGTTCTCGTCCCCCAGGGGATAGTCGAACTCAGGAAGACCCGTCTTGACCACCACGTAATCTTTCCGCCCTTCGCCGTAGTAGATCTCCGGCCGGAGCATCTCCCCCAGGGCCGAGTCGGGAGGAAGGTTCTTGACGTAGAACTCGGGAAGCCCCTCGAGGGTCACCACGTTGGCGGGGCTCATGCAGATCCCGTAACCGTGGGTGTAGAAGAGGTGGAGGTTCTGCCAGGTCTTGGCCTGCTCGGGAAGCTCCTCCGAGGAGAGCTCTCTTGCTGAGAGCATCACCTGCCTCTTCTCGCCGTCGATGGCGTACCTGTCTACGTCGACGTCGAAGAACTCGTAGTAGAGCCTGATCTCCTGGAGCTGTTTGTAGGTGCTGAGGAGGGGCCGCCAGTCCCAGAGCCGGATGTTATCCACGGTCCCGCTGTTGGCCAAAAGATCCTCACCGGTGAGGTTGTAGTCGACTGGAAAGGGGCGCTCATCCACCCGGTCCAGGCCATAGGCGAGGAGGGTGTAGTTGATGTTGTTGGCGATGAAGGGCGATTCCATCACGATCTCGTTGGGAGAGACGCTGTACTGCTGGACCACCGCCGGGTATACCACCCCCAGGACCGCCGTCGCGACGATGACGACCCCGATCACCGACACCAACCGGTGCGACCTTCTTCCCGCCGCAGAGGCGAAGAGGAGGAGGGCCACCAAAATCGCGGCGCCAGCGTAGATGTAAAGGAAGGGAAGGCGGGCTTGGACGTCGGCGTAACCCGCGCCGTAGACGACTCCCGTCGTCGAGTAGAGGAGCTCGTAGCGGTCCAATAAGTACCGGAACGATAAGAGAAGGGCGAGGATTCCGAGGAGAGCGCTCAGATGGGCCAGAGCCCTTCCGGGGATCGACCTCGCGATCTCGGCGTAATCTCTCTCCTCAGGGCCGAAGATGAGCCGGTCTGCCTGGAGGAAGAGGTAAGCTCCGGCGGTGACGGCCAAGTTGATCAGGACGGCAAAGAAGATCGCATACCAGAGGCCCCAAAGAAGCGGAAGGGTGAAGACGAAAAACCCGACGTCCATCCCGAATAGTGGGTCCGCCATCCCGAAGGTGGTGGCGTTCAGAGCCAAGAGGACCCTCTCCCAGCCAAACTGTGCGGCAAGGCCGAAGAATATCGATATCAGAACCAGGATCCAGGATAGATATCGGGGCCTTTCGCCCACCAATCTCAGGTTCGCGAGGCTCACTGCCAAAAAGGCGAGAGCCGACCCCAAAAAGAGGAAGATCCTCGCCGTGATCATAGTCTCGTAGACGCTGGAGTAACCCAGGGACGAAAACCACCGCCATTCCGTCAGCATATAGGCGATCTGACCTGAAAATATCAGAAGAAGTATCAGGGCTGCCAAAAGCCCCCTTTCAAATCTCATAAAACTCCCCGAAAATTACGAATTGTAAAACATTTCATCCCTCTGGGCTCATCCTCCCCGGGGGAAATACATCGATGCATCTGACGCATTCGGTCCACTCGTCAGCATTTGTGACGGCGATCTCATGTCATCCGTGGTGATCGAATCCTGAGAGCTTTCGCCGACGCAGGTTCTACAGCTCATGCACATCTCTTTGTTCACCACCACCGCCATTCGCCCAACTCCTCCAAAACTGCTGGAATCTCAGGTTACAGACCCGCAGGTCTTGATATATATCTTTCGTCGATCAGATTCGGGTTGCGGTGGCAACCAAGCGGATCAAAAGAGGAACGGTTGCTTGGAGCAGTTTGCCTCTCCCAGGAGATGGATGAGCAGCAGCTACGGCCACAGGTGACGAAAAGAACTTCTCGCAGCAAATATTGAAAAATTATAAAAGAGGGTGCACTCACTCGATGGTGATGGCCTCAGAGGGGCAGGCCTCGACGCAGGTGCCGCACTCGGTACATTTGTCGGCGTCCACCACTGCAATTTCTTCTTCGTCCAGCTTGATTGCGTCTTCGGGGCACTCCTCGACACAGGTTCCGCAACTTACACATTCATCTCTGTTAACTACTGCCGGCATTACAAATTCCTCCAAAGTTGCCAAAGTTGGCAAATTTACAGTCCGGGATATACGATATATAACTTTCGTTAGGGGCTTTATGGGCCGGAAAGAGTCGAAAATAGATCTAGGAGCCGGGAGAGCACGACTCCAGGCTCGATGGGAAGGATCAGCTCAGGTCCGAGTACCTGTTCCTGTCTTTCAGCTCCTGCTTTTTGGCCTCGTTCCACCCGCTCACCGACTGGAGGTAGCCGGTCACCCGAGAGAGATGCTCCAGATGGTCGGACCCGCAACGCGGACACTCCTCCTTCAGGCCGGGAGCGACGTGGAAGCAGCTGAGGCAGACGGTCATGTCCCTGGTGAAGGCGAAGTAGCCTATCTGGGTGCTTTTCGCCAGGTTCATGGCAAAGTCCATCAGCCCCTCGGGATCGGGGGCGGACTCTCCCAGGAAGATGTGGAATATGTTTCCTCCGTCGACGATGGGAAAGAAGATGTGCTCCAACTTCGCCCTCTCGAAGATGGAGACGTCCAGGGAGGGTGGGACGTGGGTCCCATTGGTGTAGTAGACGGGAAGGTCCCGGGTCTGGTGGATCCTGGTCATGGCCGTCTCCAGGTCGCCCTTGACCACCTTCGTTGCACATTCTCGGAACTCCTCGTGGAGGAGGTCGGAGACCGCGAACCTCTGGACCACCGTCTCTGCGGGAGTCCGAGCGAGAGCGATGGTCATCCCGTGGCGGCTGGAGAGCTCTTTCGCGTAGATCTCCATCTCAGTCATCGCCCTCACCGCCAGCTTCCAGGCCTCTTTGGACTCGTGCATCTGAGATCCGGTGTGGAACTGGACCATCTCGTTGACTCCGACGACGCCGATGGTGTAGACGAGCCCCTCCAGATCCACGGCCACCGTCCCCTTCTTTCCTGTCTGGGGGTCTTTGGGCCTCTGGGTGGCGAAGGGCATTCTGTGGTTCTTGACCACCTGATTCATCCATTCCCGCTTCACCTTGAAGATGTCGACGGCGGTGTCCATCAGACCCCGGAGGTACTCGAAGAGGAGGTCGTCGTCGCTCCGGGCGAGGTAGGCGGCCCGCGGGCAGTTGAGGGAGACGACCTGCCAGGAGCCCATGGAGAAGTGCTTGCCATCTTTGAAGAGGAGCTTGTCGTCGAAGTCCGCGTCGCTCTCGAAGGTCGCGGCGAACTGGTAGGCGCAGCATTGATAGCAGCTTATCCCCTTGCCCGCGCCCCGGTAAGCTGGAAGCTGGTTGTCGTAGTAGGGGGTGCCGAACTTTGATGCCAGCTTGAAGGTGAGGAGGTAGAGGTCCCGATATGTCGGCAGGTCAGGATGAGCGGCGTTGAACTCGTCGTCCTCAGTCATGAAGTCGGGCTCGATGGAGATCTCCGGCTTGGGGAAGTTGAAGGGCTTGCCCCAGTAGTCCCCCTCCAGCATCACCTCCATCAGGGCCTTGAACCCGAGGCGGACCTCCTTCTCGAACTCGCCGTAGGTCCGAAGGGGCGCCCCCTCTCCGTCCCAGACCTTCCCCTTGTAGACGACGGGCTTGTCCCGCCAGAGCTTGGGAACTCCGGGGCTGAGCTGGACCGAAGAGAATACGACCTGGCCGCCTCGCGCCACCATCATCTGGGTCATCTCGTAGACGAACATCTGCATCAGCTGGCAGATTCCATCGTAATCTAGACCCTCAAGGTACGGAGCGAGGAAGGTTAAGAAGTTGTAGAACCCCTGGCCTCCGGCGAAGTTGGTCTGGGCCGAGGCCAAGGCCTTTACGGCGTGAAGCATGGCGACCTCGGGCTTCTTGGCTGGGCCCGCAACGCTCGCCTTCGTCCCCGAGCCGTCGGGCATGAGGCCATAGTAGAAGAAGTAGCGAAGGTCCCAGTCCTGGCAGAACGGCCTCGTGCCGAAGTACTCCAGGTCGTGGATGTGGAGGTTGCCGGCCAGGTGTTGGTCTGAGAGGTAGGGCGGGATGAGGAGGAGGTACTGCTCCTTGGATATCTTGTCGGCCTTCTTCTTGTGGCTCGTCTCTGCGTTCTCCTGGAGGTTCGCGTTCTCGTGGGCCTCAAAGCCCGAGCCGACGTCGATGAGGTGGGCGTCGTAGACCGGGGTTCCGACCCTGGTGCAGATGTTCCTCCACTCCAGGTGGTGTCTCTCCAGGAGGATCACGTTCACGATCTCCCTCACCAGGGGGCCGGAGAGGAACTTGACGTCCATCCACCGGATCCGCCGCTCCACCTCCCGGGCGATCTCCCTCGCCTCCTCCTCAGAGATGCCAGGGATCCGATAGAACTGCTCGGAGAGCTTAGTCTCCCTCGTGAGCTGGTTCATCACCGCCTCTTTGTTCCACCTCATCAGGTGGCCGTCGGTGGTCCTGACCATCGGCATCTCCGATAGGGAGACGCCCTCCAGCGTTATCTGCTGGGTTTTATGTCCGTTAACCCTCCGACTCAAAGACTAATCCCCCCGATGAAACAAGGGCAAGGCAAAAGGCGCGACAAACTTGTTATACCCCCATATGGCATGATCTTCAACCTGGCTAGTAAGGGCTCGAACGTTATTAACACCTTCGGCTCACGCGGTTCAAATTATATCGGGAGTTCGCCGATGATCCGAGGACAAAATCCGAGGTTCCCATCCAACTCTTCCTTCTATTTAAAGCTGCAGAAAAAGGCCGAGAATTCGGGGCTTTGACCCCTATAAACGCCGAATTCTGGGCCTATCGCGCCCCGAGAAGTTCTATCGTCGGCTCGTTGGAAGATAGCCGATCGCTCCATCCATCGCGAATTTGGAAGTATAAATCTTCCACGATTTTTGGTTATAATGAGACAACAAAGCTCAGGATTGAGCATCTTTCCCGCACCTTAGGGCCTCGGCGTAATCGGCGAGGACGGCCAGGAACTTCTTCGCCCTCCGGTGGTAAGCCTCCTTCTTATCACACCCTTCTCGTCGAAGATAGGTCCTGGACCTTGAAAAAAATGGATCAACTCCAGTTATCGTAAAGGGGAAGCTGAGGGTAAAAAATAGGTTGGGGAGGCATTTAATTAGCTACTTCGACTGTGTAGCCCTTCCCAAAAAAACTCAGTGGAACATACCAGAATTCCTTGATAAATCGGATGAAAAACCAGAACAGCCACTCGATCAGATCACGGTGTTTCCTGGTGAAGTTCGGTAGTTCCCTAGCTATGCCGATCGGCCTCAGAGGAGACCACAATCTTTTTACGCTTTTGATGCTCAATTACTTACCGTCCTTTTTGGTGGGACATCCCGTTCCCATCCGCCAAGACGAAGAACGTGATGTTCCACTGCGTTCATCTTACGATTCAGTTCACACTTTTGTGCGACCTTGTTTACACGCCAATACTTGGGATTTATTCTTTTTATACCCCCATATGGCACGATCTTCAACATGGCTAGTAAGGGCTCGAACGTTATTAACACCTTCGGCTCACGCGGTTCAAATTATATTGGGAGTTCACCGATGATCCGAGGACAAAATCCGAGGTCATCACCCAACTCTTCCTTCTATTTAAAGCTGCAGAAAAAGGCCGAGAATTCGGGGCTTTGACCCCTATAAACGCCGAACTCTGGGCCTGTTGCGTCCCGCGAACTTCTATCGCCAGCTCGTTGGAAGATAGACGATCGCTCCATCCATCGCGAATTTGGAAGTATAAATCTTCCACGATTTTTGGTTATAATGAGACAACAGACCTCAGGATTGAGCATCTTTGCCGCGACTGAGGGCCTCGGCGTAATCGGCCAGGACGGCCAGGAACTTCTTCGCCCTCCGGTGGTAAGCCTCCTTCTTGATCGCACCATTCTCGTCGAAGAGGTCCTGGACTTTGGGAAAGTAGAGCACCTCGCCCGTCGGGAGCATGTGGAAGCGGACGCAGGTGGCGACGAGATGCTCGATCATCCGGGCGCCGCCGAAGACCCCGGAGGAGACGCCGCAGATCCCCACTGGCTTTCCGAAGTACTCCTCGTAGAGCATGTCCAGCATCATCTTCAGCTCGCCGGGGTAGCCGTGGTTGTACTCCGGCGAGACGATAACCAGACCGTCGGCCCTCAAGACCTGCTCCATAAGCCTCTTCGCCGCATCGGAGGTCTTGGTGTTGTCCGTCGCCACGAGCCGATAATCGCGAACGTCGATGATCTCGCTATCAAGGCCGAACTCGATCGCCTTCTCAAGCATGAATCGTGCGACCTTCTCGGACTCGCGACCCTCCCGGGCGGTCCCGAGGATGATCGGGATGTACATAGGTCTTTATTTCTTGTTCAAGATATGAATAGCCTTGCTTCGACCCGGACAACCGGACGCAAGTTGGCCGACCAGGAGGCGAAGAGGAGGATTCAAAAGATGACGAACTCAGCTCGCGGAAAGGTCAAACATATAAACCCCAAGGGCCTTCCCAAAAGCTCCGCCTTCACCAACGTGATTGTGGTGGCAGGCCCGGCGAAGACGATCTACGTCGGAGGGCAGGATGCGATCGACGCCTCGGGATCGATCGTCGGAAAAGGCGACATCGTGCGACAGACCGAACAGGTCCTGGCGAACCTCCAGACGGCGCTCGTGGCCGCAGGCGCAGACCTCGCAGACGTCGTCAAGTGGAACGTGTACGTGGTCGCCGGACAGCCCCTCCAGCCGGCCTTCGAGGCTTTTCCAAAGGGCCTGGGGCCAGCGGCCCAACCCGCCGGAGATCACCGTGGCCATCGTCACTGGGCTCGCACGCCCGGAGTTCCTGGTGGAGATGGACGCCCGTCGCCATTGTGCCCGAGTAGGGATCAGGGCAGGTGGCGCAACTTCTGACTGTGGCCTGGGCTTTAAGCGAAGCATCTCCGCGTGAACCGCACGACTTTCTCAGACTGGTGCCCTCCCGGCTGGTTCCGAGGGGAGAGATGGATATACTTTGCTTATTTTTGCTAGCTACCTAAAGAGGTGTGGATGAACTCGTCAGCAGCCCGGGGCACGGAGCATAATTCCAGACGCCAAGAACTCATAGGCCAATTCGGAGGTTATCCGAGGTCGCCGAGATCGATCTTTAAGTAAAATAAAACCACGAACTAAAACAGTTTTCAAAATATTATTTCTTAATTTTCAGATTTTGATATAAAAATGGCACCGATCCGAAGCCCTAAGGCTCCGGATATACGAATACGCCCTTCTCCTCCAGATCGTAGTCAAGACCCTGGAACTCGGTGAGGTACCGCTGATGGATCGCTTTGGGATCGAAGTCCTCGAAGAGATCGGGGTGAAGCATCTTGGCCGCGTAGGCGACGCCTATGAAGTGCCGACATCCGCTGTAGGGGAGATATGTCCAGAGAGGCGAGGCCACCAGGTAGACCTCCTCATTCTTCACCGCGTTCACTTTCTCCAGCTCCTGCCGGTCCAGGACCTCCTGTCTTATCGCTTCTGCATTCTCGGTGTCGTCTGCTATCTTCCTGTCGGGATCCTCCTCCGAAAGGAGCCTGATGATCACATCGGGGTTTGCGGTCACTACCGCTTCAGGGTCGATCTCCGTCGTCTGACCAAGGTCGAAGATGAAACGCCCTCCCGCCATCTCGATGGGGTCGATGTTGTTGTCCGAGGTCTGGTAGCGATCCGACTCGCAGTAGACTTTCGGCCTATCCTCTTCAGTGAGGTCCTTTGTCCTCTCCTCCACCGTCCCTAGAATGCCCTCATAGAAATCGAGGAACTCCTCGGCCTCCTCTTCCCTCTCGAAGAGAACTCCCAGCTTCTCCACCTCTTCCGAGTAGATATCCGGCTTGCTGCACGCAAGGCAAGCGACGGTTATGCCCGTTCCTTCCATCTTCTCCATGAACGGCTCGAAAAAGGCCCCGAAACGACCGGACCCAGAGCCGGGATGTACTATGAGAAGGTCGGGATTTGCCTGCACAATCGCCTCCGCGTCAGGCTCGTAGAAGTGTCCCAGGGAGGGAATGTTCCCGAAATCTGAGAAATACGAGTAGTGGCCGGAGGTGTGGTCGGCGATGACCACCATATCCAGGGGCACCTTCAGAGTCCTCAAAGTCTCGAGATGCTGGGATATCGTACAGCCGACGGTCTCCACGGGCTTGTAGATGGTCACTTCCCGCCCCTTGGTATCGATTATAGTTCTAGGATATTCCTCATGGATGTGCCTCATCTCCTCCAGCTCTTCTGACGTGATGCTCCCATCTTCGTAGGACGTCTCTGCGGCTTCCATCTCCTCGTCGGAGACGATTTTGTCCCCGTCGAGGTCTCCTGGAATCGTGCCATAGCCAGCGACCGCAGGCCCTAATGCCAAAAACAGGCACAACGCCAACAGTGCTGCCTTGTATGCAGTTCTCTCCATTTTGTACACTCCTATACCAGCTATATTAGCTTCAATAACACTAAGTAGAGTATAATTACTATTAATTCGGTTTTTTATGTTAGAACTTCATTTTTAGTTATAATAATTTCGGTTAATTTGTTATTAAATTGGCAAACTAGCATAAATTTAGATGTTCAAAAACAAAAATTGACGGTTGCCGCGCCGTCCGTCTCGGAGACGTCGCGTGCAAAATCGCCCAGTTCTGCAAAAGAAGAAGTAGATTCGGCAATCCCAGACTGCGCAGGGGATCGCCTCACCTTTCGCCGAGGCTCTCCTCAATCTCGCCCTCCATCTGGAGATAGGCGTCCCTCAGCTTTTCCATCTCCTCCTCAGTCGCGTCCCAGTACCCCCTCTTCTCAGCCTCGAAGAGCCTTTCAGCGATCTCGACGGCTGCAAACCGATTGTTCTCGGTGAGCCTCTCGCGAACCTCCTCGTCGAAGATGTACCTATCGGCGATGGAGGACCAGATCCAGTTATCGACGGAATGGGTCGTGGCAGCGAGGCCTAGGACGTTCTCCAACCTCTCGGCCACCTGCTGGGCCCCGTGGAAGTCGTGCTTGAGCATCCCATCGATCCATTTGGGGTTGAGAAGCCTCGTCCGGACTCCTCTGGTCACCGCGTCTCTCACGTCCTCGGTCTGGATCGCCTCGCCAGTGGTATCGGAGATGAGCATCTCGGGCCTCTCGCCTTTGGCGGTCCGAACAGCGTTGGATAGGCCTCCGAAGTACTCGAAGTAATGGTCGAGGTCGACGATCTCCCGGTCGTGGGTGTCCCTCACCTGCGATACCAGGTCGACCCTGGCGAGGTTAGTCCTATACGCGGCCTCGCTTTTTATGGCGTGGAGGTTTTTGGCGTAGAGGTGGCTCATGGACTGGATGTAGACCTCGGCCAGCTCGTCCTCCGTCTTCCAGATCGAATCCTCGACGAGAGGGAGCATCCTCGTACCGTACTCTCCAGCCCTGGGGCCGAATATCCTGCCGTTCGCCACCCTGGCGAGGGTCTTCTCGTCGAGGTTTGAGCCTCCACCGTCTTCTCCGGATCTGAGCCTCTCCAGGTTCTCGATGGAATGCTTCCGGACGTAGTTCATATCAAGTGGCTCGTCCAGCCCCGCCACAAGGTTAAAGGCCTGGTCGAGAAGCTCCACCACGTTCGGGAACATATCCCTGAAAAAACCGCAGATGTTCACCAGACAGTCGACCCTGGGCCGGCCCAGCTCCTCCAGAGGCATGACGGATAACCTGGGCGCAAAGGAGCCGGGAGCCCTCTCGACTTTTACCCCCAGGTAGCTCAAGATCTGGCCCACCGACTCGCCGCCGGTCTTGGTCGTCTCGAAGCCCCAGAGGATGACGCCTGTATTCTCGGGGTAGGTGCCGTTCTTCTCCATGTACTTGGATACGGTGTTTTCGGCGATCTCCGCCCCCCTCTCGAAGGCTGCTGGTGTTGGGATCTTGGTCGGGTCGAATTGGGTGAGGTTTCTGCCTGTTGGTAGCACCTCCGGCGACCTTATGACGTCGCCTCCGTCCCCTTGCTCGACAAACTCGCTTCCCAATCCCCGAACGAAATTTTCAAGCTCACTTTGGTTATCAGAGTAGCTCTCCATCAGGCTCAGGCCGTAACTGAGGGTCTTAATTAGCTCCCCTTTTCCCTCCTCGGATAGACCGCTCTCCTCGGCTGCGGCCTCTGCCGACAGATCGATCGCGATCTCCACGAGCCTTCTGCACACCTCATCGATTCTTTCCAGATCTTTTGCAAAGCCCACTCTGTTTTTGAGGGCGAAATCGTAATCGACCCCCTCAGATTCGGCGAGGATCCTGTTCAGGGACTTCAACCCTTCGCGGTCGTACCGGAGGATGAAGACGACGAACTGCCTCATGACATCGGTACCGTACACTTCCCCCAGGACGTGGAGGCCGTCAGGGATTATCCTCCGCTTCATCTCGTAGAGCTGGTCGTGAAGAACCTCGACGTCCTCGACCTCGAAGTTCAATTCCTTTGCCTTCTCCAGGATCATCTCCCGAACTCGCTGGCACCTGATGGGGTCTTGGACCTGGGCTTCGGAGTGCTCGTCGATCAGGTCCTGAAGCTCAGCGTACTCCTCGTAGAGGTCCGACGCCGTGTATGGAGGCGAGTTGTAGCCGATTATCGTTCCGTAGAGCCTGCGCTTTGCGATCACCACCTCCGAGGTGTTCACGACGTGGTAGAAGTAGAGGTGGGGCATATTCCCGATCAATAGGTCCGGGAAGCATGAGGAGCTCATACCCACCTCCTTTCCCTTCATAAACTCGGCAAGGCCGTGGGTCCCAACGTGGACGACCAGGTCCGCCTTCCAGACCTCCTCGAGCCATTCGTAAAAGGCGACGTACTGGTGGTGGGGCGGCTTCGTCTTATCGTGGGTGGCCGAGGCCAGGTCCTGATCCTCCAGGGGCGGACGGGCGGGCTGAATCCCTACGAATATGTTCCCAAACTCAATGCCCGGGATCAGGATCTTCTCATCCAGGGTCATCACCTTCCCAGGTGCTTCGCCCCAGGACTCGATCATATCTGACCTCATCTCCTCGGAGAGAGTGGCGAAGAACTTCCCGTAATCTTCCGCTTTCATAGAGGAGCAGCTCTTCAGGGTATCCTCCTTGGAAAACCAGGCACCTGAGTTCACTACCGAAAAGTCCTGAAATAGCAGGTGAAGGTCCTTTTCGGGCAGGTCGACCCTGTAGCCCTCTTCGGCCATCTTATCGAGTAGCCTTCGGACGCTCTTGAAGACGTCGAGGTACGAGGCCCGGCCCAGGTTCGCCTCGCCCGGAGGGTAGTTGTAGACTATGATCGCCACCCTCTTCTCTTCGTTCGGCATCTTCCGGAGCCGGTTCCAGTTCCTGATCCGTGTGGCGATCCTGGATATCCGGTCGTCGATGGGGATCACGTCCTGGGCGTCGAGCTCTCCCACCTTGAAGCTCTGAACGCCGCAGCAAGGTATCGGCTCGATGCAGCCGTCAAGCTCAGGCCAGATCACCGCCATGATAACCTCAGGGGGTGAGAGGCCCGTCGGCGACTCCATCCACTTCTCCACCTCCCTGCTGTACATGGGGGCGGGGGTGAAGACCGGGACGTTCAGGTCCCTGAGAAGATCTCGAGTCAGCTGGTGGTTTCCTCCCAGGGGGCCGCCGTTCAGCCTGAACCAGGTGAGGTTCACGAGAGCGTCGATGATCGGTCGACCATCTTTGAAGAAGAACCTCCTCATGGCCCGGAGGTTGTGGATCCCGTCCGAATATATTGGTATCAGGTTCACGTCGCCCAGCTTCTCTGCCAGGGCCTTCAGCGTCGACTGACACTGGTCGAAGTGCATGTTCCCGTAGAAGAGGGCTCCGATCGTCGGCCCCTCGGATGAGAAACCGGATCTATCAAGAAAGGTGTCTAGGTCGTCGAAGCTCCCGTAAACCGGATGGTATATCCCGTACTCGGGGAACTCCTGGGGTTCCTTCGCTTTAGGGAGGTCGCAGCCAAGGTGCTCGTTCAGGAAGTGGAGGAGAAGGTTTCGGTAGTTCTCTTTTCCGCCATATCTCCAGTACCGTGCGATCTTGACGTAGCTTGACGTGTCCTTCATCGGGCCCACGGGCACCACCTTTCCGGCGGTGGCCATCAGGCTCTCTGCCCTCTGGATCTTCTTCCAGACCTCCTCGGGGTCTCTGACCTCCCCCGGCTTTATGCGGTCAGCCAGCCGGCTTCCAGAAAAGTAACCAAGCCTCGTTATCCTCATCATCCGAGAGAAGGGGCTCGAGAGGTTCACGACGATGTTCTTCTCGTCTTTCAGAGCGTTGTAGACGACCTCGCTCGCGTGCCCCTCGCCCCTTATATCGATGAAGACGGCGTCAGACCTCTTTAAGTCCTCTCGAAGAAGCTCCTCGTCCACTTCCTCCTCATCGATCGTGCGGGGGTAGTAGATCTTGAGGTCCAGGTCGAGGCCGAACTCAGCCCGGATCTCCTGAGCGACCAGGGCGAGGCTCTTGGCCGGGACCGTCGATATGAAGGCGACCTTCATGGATCATCCTCCATAGATCAAACAGAAGAGGGGTAGACGAAGGCCCCCCTCTCCGAGAGGTCGTAGTCGAGACCCTGAAACTCCGAGAGGTACCTCTGATGGGTCTCCTCGGGATCGATATCCCCGAAGAGGTCAGGATGGAACCACTTGGCCATCTGCTCGATCCCGACGAAGTACCTGCAGCTGCAGTAGGGAAGGTAAGTCCAGAAGGGTGCGGCCATGGCATAGACCCGTCCCTCCTGGACCGCCTTCACCCCCTGAAGCTCAGTCCTGTTCAGCACCTCGTCCCTTGCTGCCTCAAGCTTCGAATCGTCCCCCTCCACCTTGGCGTCGAAGTCGTCGTAGGAGACGAGCCTGATGATGACGTCGGGGTTCGCGGCGATCACGGCCTCGGGGTCCACCTCCCTCACAGGGCCCGCACCTTCGAAGATGTACCTGCCGCCGGCCATGGTTATCGGGTAGACGTCCGAGGGCGAGGTCTTGTAGACGTCGTACTCGCAGTAGACCTTCGGCCTCTCCTCATCGGGGATCTCGCTCACCCTCTCCTCCACAGAATCGAGAACACCATCATAAAAGTCGAGAAACTCCCCGGCCTCAGCCTCCCGCTCGAAGAGGACCCCAAGCTTCTCCACCTCCTCGGAGTAGGTCTCAGGGACGTTGCACCTGAACCTGAAGATGGCGAGGCCCGAGTCGTCCAGCTTAGTAAGAAGCTCGTCAAAGCCTCCGATGGGTCCCGGGCCAGGGTGGACTATCACCACGTCCGGCTCCAGGGCCAGGATAGTCTCCAGGTCGAACTCGTAGAAGTGGCCGATGCTGGGAAGGTCCGCGAACTCCGAGAGATAAGAGTACCTTTCCATGTCCTGGGGCACGCCCACGATCGTCTCTTTTGGCACCTTTATGGAGCGGAGGGTCTCAAGCTGCTGAGGAGTGGTGCATACAACCCTTTCCACGGGCCTGTATATCGTCACCTCCATCCCGCTTCCGTCGACGATCGTCCTTGGGTAGTTATCGTGCACGTGCTCTATCTCTGAGAGCTCCTCGGAGCTTATCTCGCCGTCCGAGTAAGACTCCCTCGCCGCCACCATCTCGTCGTCAGAGACGACTCTGTCCCCGTCGAGATCTCCGGGAACAAATCTTCCCTCAGGGCCTTGGCCCGCCGCCATCCCCATAAACGATAAGCATAGGGATAGCATTATCAGAATGTATCTCAGCCTTCTCATATTCTCCCTCATATCCCCAATTCATCTCGATCGACAGCATCAGGTCCAGAAAAGTTCGTTCATCACAGGCTCGTTCAATCGCAGGCCTTGCAGCCGTTCAGAGACCCTATCGGCACCACGTAGGGCCGGTCCAGCTCCCTCATCACCACAGCCTCGACGCCGTAGATCGTCCTTATGTTCTCCTCGGTGAGGAGCTCTCCGGGATCCCCGGCGGAGTAAACCATCCCGTCCTTCAGCATCACCAGGGTGTCCGAGTACCTGGCGGCGAGGTTCAGGTCGTGGATCGCCATGACGGCAGAGATCTTCGTCCTCTTGACCAGGGATCGGATCGTCTCCAGGGACTCGAGCTGGTGCCTGAGGTCAAGGCTCGAGGTCGGCTCGTCTAAAAGCAGGACCTCCGGCTCCTGGCAGAGGGCCCTTGCGATCAGAACTCTCTGCTTCTGGCCTCCGGATAGCTCCGAGAAATCCTTTAGGGCAAACTCCTCGATATGAAGGAGCTTCATCACCTCCACCACCTTGTCGATGTCGTCGTCTGCGACCCGCCAGCCCATGTGAGGCTTTCTCCCCATCAGAATCGTATCGAAGACGGTGGTTGTGAGAACGCCCGTCGTCGACTGGGGAACGTACCCGATGTACTTTGCCACCTCCTGGCGGCTGAGGCTCTGAAGGTCCCGTCCCCCGTTCAGGAGGATCGAGCCCTTGGGCTTGAGGATCCGGTCGATGCACTTGATGAGGGTCGTCTTCCCCGAGCCGTTCGGACCCACGAGGCTCAAGACCTCGGAGTCGCCGACGGCGACGTTCAGGTCTTCGAGGATCTTGCGACTTCCGTAGCTGAAGCTGAGATCCTTGATGGTGATCTTTACCAATACTCCTTCCTCCTCTTCAAAAACAGGTAAACGAAAAAGGGCACTCCGAGAAACGAGGTCATAATCCCCACCGGCAAGATGACGGGGGCAAAGACCGTCCTGGCTGCGGTGTCGGCCCCCAGAAGCAGCAAAGCGCCCACCACCCCTGAAGCCGGCAGGAGAAACCTGTGATCACCTCCGACGACCATCCTGGTTATGTGGGGCGCCACAAGGCCGATGAAGCCGATCGTCCCCGTAAAGCAGATCACGCTCGCCGTGATCAAAGACGCCAGCATCATGGACGTCACCCTCGTCCTCTCGACGTTCACCCCCAGGCTCTTCGCCGCCTCGTCTCCAGCCCCCATGGCGTTGATGTCCCACGACCGGAGAAGCAGGTAGGGCGCCGAGAGAGCTATGACCGCTGCCACAAGCCCCACCTTCTCCCAGGAAGACCTTCCCAGGCTTCCCATCATCCAGAAGACGACCTCGTGGACCTGATCCGACTCGCCCACGTACTGGAGAAAAGACGTCAGGGCGGAAAAGAGGTACATGATGGCGATCCCCGCCAGGATCATGGTGGCCGAAGAGATCCCCCTGTACTTGGATAGGCCGTAGACGGCTATGGACGCCAGAAGGGCGAATACGAAGGCGTTTCCGACGATCAGATACTCGCCGCCGGCAAAGCCCGCCCCCAGGATTATCGCCAACGATGCCCCGAACCCCGCTGCCGAGGCTATCCCCAGGGTGAAGGGGCTGGCCAGGGGGTTTTTCAAAATGCCCTGCATGATCGTCCCGGCGATGGCCAGCCCGAAGCCCGAGACTAGAGCCATCAAGATCCGGTGGAGCCGAAGGTTCCAGATGATCGTCTCCGTGAACCAGGTGGAATGGAAGTGATTTGGGAAAAACCTGGCCAGCACCGCAGAGTAGGCCTCCGCAACGGTGAGGTCCGCAGATCCGAGGGTCGCCGAGACCCCTGCCAGAAGGACGGTAGCCACTACGAGAGCCAACAAGAAGAGCAGTTTTCGGCCCACGAACCTGGAGTATTCCAGCTTCAGGTTCGAGCCATCTATCGCAGTTTCAGGCGGCATCTGGCCACGGTCAATAACCGATAGGTTAATAATAATTGCGGTTAAAGTAGTATTATTTAACTTTTAATCTTGAAAGCCATCTAATGGTATTTATATACGCATAACCTCCGTCAAAGGGAGGGAATATGTGAATATCCGATCAAATATCGGCATCAATAAGCAAATTATAGATGGGATGTCAAATAAAAGTAATTATATTATATATTGAATTTTACTAATTAGTGACACGAAGAAAAGTTTTATATCACTAAGTATGATATGGCTGAAGGCCAGGTGAATACTGATGCATCATCTCAAAAGACGGACACTTCCATTCACATCCATCGTGGGTCAGGAGGAGATGAAATACGCCCTGATCCTCAACGCCATAAACCCGCGGATCGGCGGGGTGCTGATAAGAGGAGACAAGGGAACAGCGAAGTCGACGGCGGTGAGGGCTCTGGCTGACCTTCTGGCAGATATTTCTGTGGTTGAAGGCTGCCCCTTCAACTGCAACCCATTCAACCCAGAGGAGATGTGCGATCTCTGTCACCAGAGGTCAGAAGACCTGAAAGTCGCCACCAGGAGGACTCCCGTAGTAGACCTGCCCCTGGGATCCACCGAGGACAGGGTGGTGGGGTCCCTGGACGTGGAGAGGGCGATAAAGGAGGGGATCCGGGCCCTGGAGCCCGGGATCCTGGCGGCCGCAAACCGGGGGGTCCTCTACATCGACGAGGTTAACCTCCTCGACGACCACGTCGCCGACGTCCTCCTGGACTCCGCCGCCATGGGGGTTAACGTCGTGGAGAGGGAGGGGATCTCCGTCGCCCATCCCGCCAAGTTCATCCTGGTGGGCACGATGAACCCGGAGGAGGGGGAGCTGCGGCCACAACTGCTGGACAGGTTCGGCCTCCAGGTGAACGTCGAGAGCATCGATGATGTCGACCTGAGAGTGGAGATCGTAAAGGCCGCCGAGGAGTTTGAGCAGGACCCCGAGGGCTTTGTCGATAGGGCGAGTTTTGATCAGGAGAAACTGCGCCAGAGGATAATGGATGCAAAAGAGATCTTCGGCGAGGTCGTCCTCGGCGACGATCTTCTGAGGGCGATGGCTGCATCCTGCGTAGATCTGGGGGTCAAAAGCCACAGGGCCGAGATCGTCATAACCAGGACGGCAAAGACGATCGCCGCCTTCGAGGGCAGAACTGAGGTGGAACAGAAGGACGTGGAGAGGGCGATGAAGCTCGCCCTTCCCCATCGGATGAGGTCGAGGCCCTTTGAGCCCCCCTCCCTGAACGAGGAAAGGCTCCAGGAGTCTATCCAAAAGCACCAGCCAAAGAAAGAGACGGAGAGAAGAGAGCGCGAAGAGGAGAGTGCTCCTCAGCAAGAAAAACCCCAAACCGACCAGGAGAAGAAAGAGGGGAGCAAGAGGGAGGAACGGCCCCGGGAGGAGACGGTCTTTGATATCGGCGATCCCATAGACCCGAGAAGGATGGAGATGCCTCGCAGAAGGGACAAGGTGGCCAGGAGGAAGTCTGGAGGTCGCAGAATGAACTCCCTCTCCCTTCGAAACTCGGGAAGATACCTCCGCTCCAGACTCTCACAGGAGGGGAAGGACATAGCCGTCGATGCCACCATCAGGGCCGCAGCCCCCCACCAGAAATTCCGTCAGGGCACGAACGCCGTCAACGTCCGGGGAGAAGACCTCCGGGAGAAAGAGCGGGTAAGGAAGGTCTCTGCCGTAGTCCTCTTTGTGGTGGATGCGAGCGGTTCGATGGGCTCGGTGAGGAGGATGGAGTCGGCGAAGGGCGCCATCCTTTCTATGCTGATGGACTCATACCAGAAGAGGGACAAGGTGGGGATGGTCGCCTTCAGAAAAGAAGAGGCCGAAGTTTTGCTTCCACCCTGCTCCAGCGTCGACCTGGCGATGAAACGTCTCCGGGATCTTCCCACCGGAGGGAAGACGCCCCTAACCTCGGGTCTCGCCAAGGGGCTTTCGACCCTTCAGGCCGAGATCAAAAAGGACTCGGAGACGAAACCGATTATGGTCCTGATATCGGACGGGAGGGCGAACGTCTCCACGGGTGGGCATATAAAGGAGGAGCTGATGGCAGTTTCCGAGCAGGCCCGGATGAGCGGCGTCCACACCGTCGTGGTGGACACGGAGGTGGTGGAGAGCTCCTTCATGGAGATGAGGCTTGGGTACTGCCGAGAGATAGCAGAGGCCTCTGGAGGGCGTTACCATCCGATATCAAGCCTCAGCTCCGATGCCATCTTCGAGATAGTGGACCGGGAAGAAAAGCTCCTCTTGGAGGCCAACACCTGAATCGATATCAGGAAGAGGTTCCTTCTTTTGAGGTGGCGAAGAGATGAGACCAGCGATCCTGGCGGATAAGTTGACCAAGGAGTACGCAGGAAGGAGAGTGGTCTCTGACCTAGACCTTCGGGTGGAGAAGGGGGAGCTCTTCGGTTTCCTCGGGCCGAACGGCGCCGGCAAGACCACCACCATAAGGATGCTGACGACCCTCACAAAGCCGACCTCGGGAAGGGTTGAGATCAACGGATTCGACGTCGCCGCCGACACCAGAAACCTCAAAGCAAGCTTCGGGATAGTCCAGCAGCATCTGAGCCTCAATAGGGAGCTCACGGTGAGGGAGAACCTGGAGCTTCATGCTCGCCTCCACCACATAGTCCGAAGAGAGAGGAAGGATAGGATCGACGAGCTTCTCGACTACGTGGAGATGACAGAGAAGCAGGATCAGCTGATAGACAGGATATCCGAGGGGATGAAGAGGAGGGTGATGATCGCCCGAGCCCTCATACATCGGCCAAAGCTGATATTTCTGGACGAGCCTACGGTGGGTCTCGACGCCCAGACTCGCAGGAAGGTATGGGACCTGATCCGGGCGATGAACTCGGATGGGGCCACCGTCTTTCTCACCACTCACTACATAGAAGAAGCGGAGGCTCTCTGCAAAAGGGTGGGGATAATTCACCAGGGCAACATGATCGCCCTCGGAAGGCCTCAGGATCTCTGCAGGGACGTCGGGTCAATCGCTGTCGAGGCGAGGCGAAAGGGAGACGGAACGAGCTACCTGTACTTCCCGGATCAGGCCTCTGCGGCCGAGCACGTCCAGACTCTACCTCAAGATTTTGGAAACATCATTATCAGGGAATCGAACCTGGAAGACGTCTTCATCGAGCTGACCGGCCGGAAGGTCGAGGGTGGGTAAGATGGACGTCTACACCATCCTCTGGGCCGACCTGATGATCATGAGGCGAAGGGTTACGAAATACCTCATCACGACCCTGGTAAGCCCCATCCTCTACCTCTTCGCCTTCGGCTGGGGCCTGGGGAGGGGTATCAGCGTCGAGGGGGCGAACTACCTCGACTTCGTGATCCCTGGGATCATCGCTCTCACGGCCATGAACAGCAGCTTTATAGGGGCCGGGGCGAGGTTGAACGTCGATCGGCTCTTCTTCAGAAGCTTCGACGAATTTCTCATGGCCCCGATCAACGCTATCTCCCTGATATTCGGCAAAGCGATGATCGGGGCGTTTCGGGGGATGGTCAGCTCCGTCGCCTTTTTGGCCCTTGCCCTCCCCCTCTCTCCCACCTTCAGCCTGGGCCCACTATTCGTCGTGAGCCTCGTTCTAACGTGCCTCTCTTTCTCATTTTTGGGGGTTCTCGCGGCCCTTCTGGCCAAGTCCCATGAGGACATGAACACCTTCAGCAGCCTTCTTCTTCTGCCCATGACCTTCCTTGCCGGAACTTTCTTCTCCCTGTCTCAGGTTCCCGGTGCCCTGAAGCTCGGACTCTATGCCCTGCCCCTGACCCATTCGAGCCTCTGCCTTCGGGCGGCAGCGCTGGACCAGCCCTTCCCCTGGACGTCTTTTGTTGCCATATGCCTCTTTGCCGCCCTTTTCCTGGCTGCATCCCTTGCGACCTTGAGACGGATTAGCGAATAAATAGAGGGGAGGCTATAGCCCCAAAGATGTAAAGGCTCGGTCGTGCTTCTTGTAATTGCTCAAGACGTGATTCACCTTGATGAGATATCCACTCCAAGTTTGCTTAACTTGGCCTTCGTCTTCAACGAGTTGGCAAAGTACTTCAAAAAAGGGGTTCCAAAGAGGGAGATGAGTATGAAGTGGACGTTGTAGGCCCACTAACGTGGGAGTCCTCATCCCCTCAGAAAGCTAATCGATCAGATCGGCATCTCCGGGTATATGTATACCCCCAGTCCCTGGAATCTGGTGAGGTACTCCCGATGAATGGCGACGGGGTCCAGGTCAATGAAGAGGTCTGGATGGAAGAGCTTTGCAAGATAGGCCACTCCAATGAAATGCTGGGCTCCGCCCAAAATGTCATTGGATAGGACGTAGACCTGGTCGTTCTTCACCGCTTCAATGGCATCCCAGCCGGGACGCGCAGCGATCTCGTCTCTGAGGGCCGCCATCTCTGATGTGTCGTCCTCGTTGTAGCCTCCGAAGTTCAGTCCCCCAGCGCCACAGAGCTTGATCACAATCTCGGGTTTTCTCTCGATGATGCTCTCCGGGTCGACGTCGGTGTAGGATATGGCCAGGTCGCCGAAGATGTTCTCACCTCCCGCCATCACCAGCTTGTCGTGCCAGGCCGCTCCCTGGGTTGCGGTCCTGTAGTCGACCCAGCTCTCAAGATAAATCGCAGGTTTATCGTCTTCGCCAAAGCCGGAGACGGCCGTTTCAATCGGGCTTAGACATTCGTCGTAAAACTCCAGGAACTCGCTGGCCTCCTTTTCACGTTCTAGGACCGCGCCCAGCATCTCCACCTCGGCCCTGTAGCTTTCGGGCACGAAGCAGTCCACCCGGACCACCACCAGGTTTGGGTCAGCGGCCTTGAGAGTCTCCTGGATCTCGTCGACGCTGGAGTTCATGAAGGTACCGTAGACGAAGACCGCGTCGGGATGAAGGTCCAGCACTGCTTCAAGGTCTGGAGTCCATACGGAGCCGACTCCAGGTAGCTTGCTCAGCTCCGGGAAATATGCCGCGTCCTCCTGGGTGTACTTGCCAACGCCTATGATCTTATCCTCGGCCTTCAGGGACCTGAAGACTTCAACGGTTTCGCTGTTGAAGATCACGATCTTTTTAAGGGGCTTGTAGACCGTCACCTCCTTTCCAGCGGAGTCGACGATCCTTCGAGGATAATTCTCGCTTATATGCCTTATATCCTCAAGCTCCTCGGAGGTGATCTTTCCTGCCTTTTGATCCTGCACTGCCACCACCAGTTCCTCTGAGGAGACGACGAGATCTCCGTCGATATCACCGGGAACTGCGAAATCCTCAGCTGTTGCTCCTCCAATCCCCAAAAATAGCAGAGTGAAGGCCAACATCCACGACGTTTTTATCACCAACCTAAAACACCCCTCAAATTTCTTATATATCTTTGGTATTACATAAATATATTATGCCGTGCTAATTGAGCACTAAAAATTTGGTGAACTGATTAATTAATAAGTATTTTGGTCAAAATAATAAGAATATGGCCCTTGATCCACAACCCGAAAATAAGCTTAGTCTTTGACGGCTAAAGGAACATCAGCGCCAGAAAGATGGTAACGACCTTCGCTGACATGCTGAAGAGATATGAAACAAGGGCGAGCCTGGCCCCGAACTTCCCGAAGAGCGCGAGGTACATCGAGATGCTGTACTTGACGTAGATCATCGTGATCACCCCCATGCTCCCGACGATGAGGGTTATTATCGCCTGCTTTGGCGTGATCGCTCCCGCCTCCATCAGGGCCGCCACCGATGCGTATCCTGCCGAAAAATGGACGAACTGCATCGCCAGCGGCGCAATGCACTCCCCTGGAAGGCCGAGGGCCCGCAGGGCGGGGTTGAAAGCCGCCGCCAGGCCATCGACAGCTCCGTGGCTCATCAAGAAGTCCATTAGAACCATCGTCGCCACCACCATAGGTATGGACTTTCGGAGGGTTGGAACCGATTTCCGAAGGCCAGTCACAGCAGCATCCCGATCCAGCCTGAAGCTCTTCCACCTCTCACCGACCTCGCCAGAAGCCTCGAGGGTGTTGATCCTCTCTGTCATGGTGGTAGTAGCTGAAATGCCGCTCCCGGTGAAACCTCGCGACCTCATCCTGAGCCTGGAATAGAGGTGGGCCGAAAAGCTCTGGATGAAGCTGGAAAAGAGGTTCAAAAGAACATACAAGCCGCCGACGACCGGCCCCAGAAGGACGATGGCTATCGGGGCCTGGACCCTGAAGAGCGATTCTCCAAGGACGACGGGAAAGGTGCTGATGAGGATTGTGAGAAGAGTCTCCGTCTTTCCCACCTCGCCCCGCCGATAAAACTCCGAGAGGGCGGACTTTCCGGCGGCAGGGCTGATCATGCAGGCGAAGATCGAGGCGGTGCAGCTCTCGGGCAGGTTCGATGCGTGGGTGAGAAGGCCGATGGGGCGCGCCAAACTTGCGAGGAGGTTCGACTCCATGGCGATGTTCGCGATGATCACCCCCGCCGCCATGAGAACGGTCGTCCTGATCAGGTACTCGATGAGAGGCATCTTCCAGGGTTGATGTCATGTTCAATGATATAAACTCTTTTTTCGTATTACTTAGTGATTATGATTTTCACAAAACTATAAATTCAATCTGAAAGGTGTTCGATGATAATGAGCTAATAGGTGCTGAAATATCTGGAAAATATAAGCGCCATTGATAACCATAATCCGCTAATTATCGTACTTATACACTATTTATGTTAGAATGATTTATACATAATTAATAAGACCTAAACCGAAATAGTTATTATCAATCCGGAAACTAGCCTTCTTGGAGGCTCTCAATGAGGATAACGTCTTTATGCGCGCTTTTGGCGCTAATGCTCTTGCTTTCGCCGATTTCGTCCGTAGTTGCGTCTTCGTCTGCACCATCCACCTCAAACGGCTACCCGAGGACGATAACGGACTCTGCCGGAAGAACTGTGACGGTCACAATGCCGGTTTCGAGGATCATCGTTCTGAACTCCGACGCCGCCGAGGCGGTCGAGATCCTCGGAGCCGGGGACGAGATCGTTGGGGTGACCGACACCATCTCAGGAAAGCCCGCCCTCTTCCCGGAGCTTGTGGACTGCGAGGTCGTTGGCACCTGGAAGGAGTTTGACTACGAGAAGATCGGGTCTTTGGCCATGGGCGGGTCCGACTATGTCGTACCGAACATCGTCGTCATAGGCTACACCTATCCTGACCTGCCTTACGGCACCTATTCCATCGAGGTGGGGCTTTCTCCCTTCGAGAACATCACCGCCGTCGGGCTCGACCTCTACAAACAGGAGACCCTGAAAGAGGAGATCAGAACGCTGGGGGTTCTGCTCGGAAGGGAGGATAAGGCCGAAGCCTACTGCGAATGGTGTGAAGTGAAGGAGGATGAGGTCAAGGCCGCCGTCGAGGGGCTTCCCGTCCCCAGGATCTACATCGAGTCCAGCTCCAAGGGAGGGATCGGGTCCCTCAGCTCTTACGGAAACGGCTCAGCCCTAAACGACTTATGCAGTATCGCCGGAGGCGAGAACATCGGATCCGACCTGGTGGAGTACCCCAAGGTCGAATGGGAGTGGGTCGTAACCGAGAACCCCGACGTGATCCTCAAGATCAAGTCCGTATCAGACCTGGGGTGGGAGGACGTCTCCGAGCTTGAGGCCGAAAGGGACGAGATCATGACGAGGCCGGGCGCAGATGAAGTCTCGGCGGTCCAGAACGGTAAGGTCTACGTCTGTTACTGGAGCATGCATTTCGGCCTCGATAGCGTCGTCGGCCTATCGTACTGGGCGAAGATCTTCCATCCCGAAGTCGACTTGGACCCTAAAGAGACTCTCAGAGAGTACCTGGCCTTTTTGAACTTCGAATACCCGGAAGGACGCGTATTCGTCTATCCGGAGATCTGACCTTCTCTCGGTGAGGTCGGAGCATGCGAATTAGATCGATAACCTGGGCCAGCGACGTCGCCCTCCTCCTGGAGGCCGCAAAAAACCTAGGCGTGGATCTGAAGGCGAAAGTAGCCTCCGAGTTCGAGCAGAAAGAAGTTGCCTCTCAATCTCGGGAGTTTCTCTCCGATGCGGAGGTAATCCTCCTCCATCCCTCCCACGAGGGTCCCTGGGACGAGATCGCCGAGATCCTCGACGGCTCGGTCCCCATCGTCTCCTTCGGGCGAGACCCCTCCGACTGGTCCATCTCCAACGTCTCTCTAGAGACCGTGGCGACCGTGAACCAGTACATAGTCTACGGCGGCCTTAAAAACGCGGAGAACATGCTGAAGTACCTGGGAAAGGAACTCCTGGGCCTCGACTTCAGGTACGATCCGCCCGAGGAGCGGCTCTGGCAGGGGATATACCACCCCGAGGCCCCGGAGGCCTTCGAGTCGGTGGAGGAGTACCTCGTCTGGAGGCCGCCCCGCCACGACCGCGCCGTCGGCCTCTTATTCTTCAGGACCTACTGGGCGAACGGCGACCTCGATATAGTCGACTCCTTCGTCCGGGAGCTGGAAAAGGAGTTCGACGTCATCCCAGCCTTCTGCTTCGGGATGGGCGATCGGGATCTATCTGCCAAGTCGAGCGGGGAGGTGACTGAGGAGCTCTTTTCTGGGCGAGTAGACGCTGTGATCAACCTGCAGTCGATATTCCACGCGGGAAACGTCGACGCTTCCCGCGAGGTCTTGAAGAGGCTGAACGTGCCGGTCTTTCACCCCCTCACCGTCTACCACGCATCCGAGGAGGAGTGGAAATCCGATATCTATGGGATGAAGAGCAGCGAGGTAGGATGGAGCGTCGCCATGCCCGAGTTCGAGGGGGCGATAGAGCCGGTCATCGCCGGAGTGGCCACAACGGGCTCGATCGGCGAAGCCGAGTTCGAGAGACACCGGGCCCTCGATGAGAGGGCAAGAAGGATCGTCTCAAGGGTCGGAAACTGGATCCGGCTCAAGGATAAGCCGATCGGCGAGAGGAGGGTCGCCTTCATCCTCCACAACAACCCCTGCGCCTCAGTGGAGGCTTCAGTGGGGTCGGCCGCAAACCTCGACTCCCTCGAAAGCCTGGCGAGGATAATGAACCGGATGAAGGACGTGGGCTATTCGATCGAGGCACTGCCCGAGAGCGGAGCCGACCTCGTGAAGGAGATCCTGAACAGGAAGGCGATATCGGAGTTCAGGTGGACCTCCGTCGAGGAAATCGTAAACAAGGGTGGTGCCCTTGCCCTAATGACTCGGGAGGACTATGAGGGGTGGTTTGAGACCCTGCCCTTCGAGGCGAGGCATAAGATCTGCGATGCCTGGGGAGAGCCTCCGGGAGAGGAGAAGGACGGCGTTCCCGCCGCCATGGTCTTCGACGGAAAGATTGTGATCACGGGCGTAAATTACGGCAACGTCGTTGTCTGCGTCCAGCCGAAGAGGGGTTGCGCAGGCTCGAGATGCGACGGCCAGGTCTGCAAGATCCTCCACGACCCAGAGGTTCCACCGCCCCACCAGTACCTCGCCACCTACCACTACCTCGAAGAGGTCTTCGGGACAGACGTCATCGTCCACGTCGGAACCCACGGGAACCTCGAGTTTCTGCCGGGAAAATCGGTCGCCCTCTCCGACGCCTGCTACCCGGATATCGCCATCGGGTCCACCCCCCACCTCTACATCTACAACTCCGACAACCCCCCCGAGGGGACGATCGCCAAGAGGAGGAGCTACGCTGTCCTCGTCGACCACATGCAGACGGTGATGACCGAAAGCGGCCTCTACGGCGAGCTGAAGGACCTGGAGGAGAAGATCTCCGAGTACAAGAGGACGAGGGCATCGGAGAAGGCGAGGGCCCACGCCCTCGAACACCTGATCTTAGACCTTCTGAGGGAGACTAACCTCTCCGAGGAGATGAAGCTCAATGCCCTCATCGAGGGGGGCGCCTCCTTCGACGAGGTCGTCGACCTCGCCCACGAGAAGATCTCGGAGATCTACAACACCCAGATCCCCGATGGAATGCACATCTTCGACGATCTGCCCGAAGGCGAGAAGAGGGCGGAGCTGATCGGATCGATCCTAAGATACGACTCTGAGATGAGAAAGTTCGTCTCGAACCTCATGGGAATCGACCTCTCAGAGGCCGGGGTCGACGACCTTATGGAGATCGACGCCCTCTCGAAGAAGCTGATATCAGCCTTCCTGGAGGGCGAAGACGGAGCCCTCGCCACAGAGAAGGTCCTCGGGGACCGACTCCGGAATCCAGACGATGCCTCGATCCTCGCCATGAAAGACCGGGTTTTTGACCTCTCAGAGAGGATCGAGGCCTCAAAGGAGATGGCGGCGTTATTCAAAGGATTTGATGGCGGCTACATCGAGCCCGGCCCCTCGGGGCTCATAACTCGGGGCAAGCCCGAGGTCCTCCCCACCGGCCGGAACTTCTACTCCCTCGACCCATCCCGGGTCCCGACAGAGGGGGGCCTGGCGGGTCGGCAAAAAGCTGGCCGAGGGGGTGATCGAGAAGTATCGGGAGGAGCACGGCAAGATCCCAGAGAACGTCGCCATGTTCTGGATGGCGAGCGACATCATGTGGGCCGACGGCGAGCAGCTCTCCTCGATGATGCACCTCCTCGGCGTCGAGCCGCTCTGGAAAGGAGGATCGGTCAAAGGCTATCGGGTGATCCCTCTAGAGGAGCTGAACCGGCCTCGGATCGATCTGACGATCAGGGTGAGCGGGATCACCAGAGACTGCTTTTACAACTGCATCGAGCTTCTCGACGAGGCGATCAGAGAGGTGGCGAGCCTCGATGAGAGCCCTGAAGATAATTACGTGAGAAAGCACGTCCTCGAATCTGGCGACGGGCCCAGGATCTTCGCCAGCAGACCGGGAACCTACGGGAACGGCGTGAAATTGGCGGTCTACGCCTCGGCCTGGAAGGAGGAGAAGGACCTCTCAGACGTATTCATCTACTGGAACGGCTACGCCTACGGCAAGGGCGTCTTCGGCGAGGAGTCCGCCGACCGGCTCGTATCTCAGCTCAGATCTGTCGAGATGACCTTCAACAAGACCTCCACCGACGAGTACGACCTCTTCGGCTGTTGCTGCTACTTCGGAACCCACGGGGGTCTCACCATCGCCGCAAGGGATGTCTCGGGCCGGGAGGTCCCGGCCTACTACGGCGACACGAGGGATAGGGATCGGGTGGCCGTCCGGAGCCTCGCTGACGAGGTGAGGCGGGTGGTCAGAACGAAGCTCCTCAACCCCAAGTGGGTCGAGGGGATGAAGCGGCACGGCTACAAGGGCGCAGGCGACATATCGAAGAGAGTCGGTCGGGTCTATGGTTGGGAGGCGACGACCCGGGAAGTTGACGACTGGATCTTCGACGAGATCGCCAGAACCTTCGTCCTCGACGATGAGATGAGGCGCTTTTTCGAGGAGAAGAACCCCTGGGCCATGGAGGAGATAGGGCGAAGGCTACTGGAAGCTAACCAGCGTGGCCTCTGGCAGGCAGACCCCGAAGTGATTGAGGGGCTGAAGGCCGCCTATCTCGAGATGGAGGGCTGGATCGAGGAGAGGCTCGATGAGACCGGCGGGAGTTTCCAGGGTGGGGCGATCGACGTTTTCACTTCCGGGGAGGTCGAAGCCTGGAGAAAGAAGATGTCGAAGGTATTGAAGATGTGAATGTTACCATTGATCTAGAATAAAAATAGGGATGGGCTTTCGGGCCCACCATCCCTTATCCCGCCAAAAGGTCTGCAAGCCCCCCAATCTCCTGGACCCGAAGATCGAAAGCTCGCCGAGGAGTCGGGGATCAACACCAGGCACTTCTACTACGCCATACTCTTCCCATGCGGAGTTACCGTATCATTCTCCCTGAAGCTCGTCGGAAGCCTTCTCATCTTCGACCTGATGGTTAATCCGGTCTCATCAGCCCACCAGTACTCCTCCCAACATGAGGAACATAATCATCCTCGCGCCCCTCTTCGGCCTCCTCTCCAGCGTCTTTGGCATCCTCCCCACCCTCCAGTGGGGACCTGCCCTTGGGAAGCTCCATCGTCATCGTCAGCGTAGCGCTACTTCTGATCTCGGTGGCCATATCACCCAAGAGGAGACGAGGAAGACCTGTGAGTTGAAGGTGCGATGGCTGGCGGTCTGAGATCACAGACCTATATCGATAATATTATATGCAACAAGGCTGTTGCTTACAAAGAAGAATATTTGTATTACTTCAGTTACTCTGATCTATGCGAGGTGTTACTTTGGACCGATTTGCGCTGGATTATGTGGTTAGCAAAATGAAGAGAATGGCCCGTGTATTTGTGCTGATGTCATGCATGTCTCTGGTGATTATGCCTGCGAATGCAGCTGATTACACGCTGAACATCTTCGGTAATGCGAATATGGATGATACGATAGATGAGAATGATATAGCATATGTAGAAGGCATTGTCGAGGGGACAAACGAAGAGACTGAGCTGGCAGATGCCAACCGTGATGGGGTGATCACGAGGGAAGACATCGATCAGATAGAGGCGATCATAAGTGGAAGGGAAGACGAACTCACTCTTATTGACAGTGGTGGCAGGGAGGTAACAGTCAAAAAACCGGTTGAACGGATCGTCGTTTTTCATAATGGCGTTACTGAGGCAATAAGGTCCCTAGGAGCCGGGGACAGGATCGTCTCGTGTAATTCGTATACCGTTGATCAGAGGTTCTATCAGGAATTTAGCGATCTTCCTAACGTTGGTTACGTGGACGACCCTAATTATGAAGCTATATTGGAATGCGACCCAGATGTGGTCTTCCTATTTACGCAAATTCCAGCTCATGACACCAATTGCGAAAATATCAGGAAAAAGCTGAAGGAAATGGATCCTTCAATCACAGTAGTTGGCGCTGACTTCCTGATGGCAGGAACCTATGTGGACGAGATGAGGACATTGGGTTACATCCTGGACAAAGAGGCTGAAGCTGAGGAATTTATCGAGTTTTACGGTGGATGGATGGAAAAGATAACCGAGAGGTTGGAAGGGATATCTGAGGAAGATAAGCCGAACGTTTACTTTGAGATGCAATGGCCCAGCACGTACAGCAGTTGTAGCGTGGGGTTGCTGGCTTTGCACGAGCCCGTCATTGTTGCTGGAGGCAACAACATCTTTGGCGATTTCGATGGTGCCGTTTTTGAGGTGGATCCCGAAGCGGTGGTGGAGGAAAACCCCGATATCATACTTAAGTACGAAAAAACTTACGCTCGAGGGGATTTCGATAGCGGTTTTGGTCTTGATCCAGCGAAGCTGGCAGAGCTGAGAGATGAGATTATTAGTAGACCAGAACTCCAGAATGTAACCGCAGTGCGTGATGGCAGTGTGTACATAATCTCGTGGGACATTCTTCTGAGTGGAGGAAAGCAGCCCCTCGGGATGGCCTACATGGCAAAGTGGTTCCATCCAGAGCTGTTCAAAGACATCGGCTTTGAGGAGATTGAGGGAGCATATCTGGAGTACTTAAGATATCAAGGGTTCGAATGCGACTCGACAGAGATAGGAGCACTAGCATATCCACGAAATTGAGATGCATGACGTATACTGAAGCTTTGTCGCAACTCTAAGACGGTCGAGGTCAAAAGTAAACGGAGATTATAAGCTCTCCAAGGGATGGGCATGATGGGGGCAACTGTTTTTTTCAGTTGCCCCAACCGCCTCAAATGTGGGGGCATTTAATGGATAAACTAGATTGGGACGATTTATGGACGGAAGCGATGGGACGAGCTAGCTGGGCCAAGCACCCGACTCGAATGAGCCGCATGAAGGCCGAACAGTATGACAGAGATTCTAAGTTGCGGGATAGATGGAACCATCAGATTGATTGGATAAAATCGAAACTAAACATCAGTCCTAAATTTACAGTTCTAGACATAGGTGCCGGGACAGGAGCTCTCGCAATACCTCTGTCCAAGATGGTAAGCCGTGTAACTGTGGTCGAGCCATCAGAAGAGATGCTTTCATGTTTGAACGTAAATATGCTGGAGGGAAAAATCGCCAACATAGACGTTATAAACAAAAGGTGGGAAGAGATCATCCCCTTTGAAGAGGTGAACAAACACGACATCTTGATCGCCTCTTACTCGCTCAGCATGCCGAACATAAGGTCGGCCCTCTCAAATATGGACATGCTCGCAACAAAATACATTTGCCTCTTCACTTTCGTTGGGAATCCCCCGTGGGATTACGGTTGGCTCTGGCCAGCACTCTATGGAGAAGAATACGACGTGGGACCCGACTACATTTACATCTACAACGTACTTTACGACATGGGGATCTATGCGAATGTAGACATAGAATATTTCGGTTACGCACAGTGTTTCTCTAATCTGAAAGCGGCAACCGAGTTCTGGAAATCTAACCTCAACGTCTTCTCAGAACAAGGCGAGGGGATTATCAGGTCTTATCTGTCTGACAGACTGGTCGAAGAAGATGGCTTATTATGGTCGAAATATCGTATGAAGAGTGCCATGATATGGTGGGAAAAGTAAGTTTGAGATAAACGATGTCGATATTGCATCCCGGTTCCATCTGAGGTACGAATTTTATTTATTCCTCATTTTTGCTGATGCTTAGCTCCGAGACGGCATCTAAGTTATACTGCTCGGCTTTTCTTCCGGCCGCCAGAGCAGCGCATTCCTACGACTCTTCACCCAGGATCCATCATTTCATCGCCACATCCACATATGGCCCACCCCGCCAAACCGGGATGAGAAGGGGCATCTCTTATAGTACTCCCCGCCGATTCCCGGTCGGTAGATCCTCAGTTTCATCACGATTCGGTCGTTTTAGCGCAGTATTCGCCCTACTCGGACGGGTATACGAACGTTCCAAGTTCGCTCAGATCATAGTCCAAGCCCATGAACCTCGTGAGGTATTCCTGATGGACCGATTCGATATCTTCAACGCTGATGTCGCTGAGAAGCTCCGGATAGAACCACTTCGCCATGTAACTTATGCCTATGAGGTGCTTTCCTCCGCCACAGGTGACATCCCATGGAATTATGTAGACTCTATCATCTTTTACAGCGTTTACGTCCTTAAGCTCGGGCCTGCTGATGATCTCGTCTCGAATCTCTTTCGAGGACTTCGATTATCCTGCAATTGGCATTCTGTGAAGGACTTTACCTCAACATTTTCGATCTGAACGTTCCCTATGTCGTTTTTCCCTCCAAATTACGACCAATTTTTGCAGTTCTGTCC
>Ga0272442_10000415_pt1 | contig 69604 bp, 73 predicted proteins | sample SSMForm2O_FD_200262 | JGI IMG/M metagenome (GOLD analysis project Ga0272442, IMG submission 200262) | Marine sediment archaeal communities from Little Sippewissett salt marsh, Falmouth, MA, United States - SSM-Form-2O | ecosystem: Environmental > Aquatic > Marine > Wetlands > Sediment ...
CAGGTTTGATCTTTGGCATGCTACCAACGTTTGAATTCCGAAGAAAAGGCATGGTGAAAAAAGGTAAAAGCTACATTCACACAACAAGGCTTGTTGACACAGGTATTTATTCAATAGTACGCCACCCGCAATATATCACATGGATACTATGGGCAATTGCAGGTATGCTACTGTTTCAACATTGGATCATTATATGTTTAGGAATACCAATTATTCCACTCACATATGTGGATTTGATCAATGCAGATAGAGATGGGATTAAAAAATTTGGAGAGGATTACAAAAAATACATGCAAAGGGTACCAAGAGCAAATTTTATTCTTGGTGTCATAAGAGTGCTACATAACAAAAAATAACGTTGATGTTAAAACTTTTTTTTGCAAAAAATAAAATAACATCCTTGTTTATTCAGGGGAATGTTTTCCTGCCGCTGTGGCTTAGAGGTATAGCGATTCCTTGGTAAGGAATAGGTCGCGGGTTCAATTCCCGTCAGCGGCTTAACTATTAAACTTTGCTTTCCTAGGAAATAATGATTTTGTTACAGGTTCTATTAATTTTATTCCAATAGCCGCACAATCGCCAAAAAACCATCCGAATAACCCCTCAACAATATTTATGTTTTGTATCCCAGTAAAATTAAACTGGTTAGATAAATGAGTAATTGAAAAAACATCTATTAAGGGTAGTATTATCATAAGTAAAAAGAAATAAAATATTTTAGTAGATTTGTTATACTCCCCTAGAACTATTTTAAACCAATATGACGAACAAATCGTACAAAAAGCGGTTATTGATGCTATGGGATAAATCAAAGGGCTGAGAGGTATCTTAAAAATTAATACAATCATAAAATAAACAACGTTTGTCAGTATTGACATTATAAATAGAGCCAAAACCAAATTGATAAGTATATCTTTACTTTTCATAAAGCCCCCTCATCTTAACATATTTTTTTCTTTTTCACCCGAATTTCAATTTTATTCCAAATACACCTAAAATCAAAGCAAAAAATCCTAAACCGATCAATAAAATCTTGGTTTTTATTTCACTTCCAGTTTGTTCAACGATTTCGTCTTCTAACTCTTCTGCAAAACCTTCAAAATCTCCTTCATGGATTTTATTACCTGCATTAATTGTGAATGATAGGAATCCTACGAGCGATATTATTGTTAAGATTGTAATTATTGGTATTTTCATTTACCGAGTACCTCCATTAAATATATATAAACGTATATATCTCTAGTATAAAAAATTTTTGTAGGATATTCCCACTTATGTATGTTTGAAACGTTTACTAATATCAAAAATATTGTTTTTTTTAAGAATTAACATTTACTTTTTTAACGAACATGTTAGTTATTTTTCATTAGTGAAGGATAACAGAGAATAATCCTGTTACCTAAATAGATAACAAACATTATCATTTATGATAACTTTAAATTAAAAAATCCAATTTCAAAAAAACAGGTGAAAAAAAGATGAAAAAAATAATCTCAATAACAATTTTAATAATATTACTAACCGCAATAAACACAACAGCACAAACATGTAAAAACGAAACAAACAACAACGAAGATGAATGGATGGGATATCTCAGAATAGAAGGAAAAGATAACACCGTCTGGGAGGGTACAATAACCACTGGACCAACAACAGTAACAGCAAAAAACCATGACACAGGAATCGATGAGGAACACACAATAGATTTCCCAAGCCCCCTCGGAGCATTAGACAAAGCATCAAAACAAGCAGGTTTCACCTGCATAGTGGAATACTGGCCATCATACAGCGCGTTTCTAATAACAGAAATAAACGATGACTCTGACTGGTGGCATTACTGGGTCGACTACAACATACAAATGGATTGCGTTGGAACCTACGAACTAAACAGCGAAGACAAAGAAATCCTTATAGGGTATTATGAAGACTGGTACGCACACCCATTAAAAATCTCAGTAGACAAAACAGAAATAAAAAAAGACGAAGAAATAACAATAACCGTAACAGATGAAACAGATACACCATTAGAAGGAGCAACAGTAAAAATAAACTCAAATACAGAAACCACTGGAAACGATGGAACCGTAACAGTAACACTATCAGAAAAAGGGACCTACTCAGTATACGCCGAATCAGATGATTACATAAGATCAGAAAAAATAGATGTAAAAGTAAAAGCAAAAAACAAAATAAAAACCCTCGACCTACTAATAATATTCCCCATTTTAAAAACATTTTTAAAATACTTTTAAATATATAGGGTATTAATATTTCAAAAAAAATAATACCTTACCTAAAATGGGAAAAAAAAGAATGAGAAAAATAACAACAAGCCTAGTAACAATACTATTAATACTAAACACCTCAATATTTTTTATAGAAACAAGTTCAGCTGACCCAATAAACCATTTCCCATTTCAACCAGATGATGAAATCATACAAAAAGCATTAAACTTCTTGGAAAACAAACAAAAACAAGATGGAAACATTGGAGGATACTCTGTTACATCATGGGTAGCAATGACAATCGCCGCAGCAGGGCAAGATCTGCATAACTGGGGGAACCTGATACAATACATCAGAGAACACGCATATTTAATTGACACTGACAAAGCACAAGACTGGGAGAGACAAGCACTCGCCATAGTAGCATGCGATGAAAACCCAAGGGATTTCGGAGGGGTCAACTATGTTGACAAAATCAAAGGATACTATGATGGAACCCAGATCGTAAGCAACTCAGTACTCTACGATGACATGTTTGGCATACTCGCATTGGTTTCCAGTGGTGTAAACAAATCCTCAGCAATAATACAAAACCTTAAAAACTATATAATAAACCAACAAGCAGAAAAGGGTGGATGGGGTGATGTTGACTCAACATCAACAGCTATAATGGCACTTATAACCGCAGGTGTTGATAAAAACTCAGAAATCATCAAAGAAGCCCTAGAATTTTTAAAAAAATCCCAGGATGAAACTGGTGGTTTCAAATCATGGGGAAGCACAAACGCGGCATCAACCTCATGGGCTGTATGCGCAATTACCGCAGCTGGACAAAACCCATCAAACCCTGAATGGGAAAACAACAGCAAAACACCAGTTGACTATCTGTTAAGCCTGCAACAAGATGATGGCAGTTTCAACTGGACCATTGACAAAAAACAGGGCCCAGAATGGATGACATCCTATGTGATCATGGCATTACTTGGTAAATCCTATCCTGTAAAAACCATGGAGACAGTCGAGGAACCAGATGACGATGAGGAGCCACCAAAAGAGGAACCTATCCCTAAAAAAAGAACATGGACTGGTACCATTAGAATAGAGGGAAAAACAGAAACCATCTGGAAAGGAAAAATCACTTTTAGCGGTGCAGTCATAAACGCAATAAACATATCCACAGGACAAACTGAAAGATACACTTTTCATTATCCAAACGTAATAGGCGCACTTGATAAAGCATCAGAAAAAGGTGGTTTCACCTATACTGTGGAATACTACCCTGATTACGATTCATTCCTTGTGACAAACATTGGATCCGATTCTGACTGGTGGCAATACTGGGTTGACTACCAGAAACCAATGATTGACTGTGGTGAATACGAACTCATAAACAAAAATGATGAAATACTCTGGGGATACTGTGAAGACTGGGAGGCACACCCAATTCAGATAACGACAGATAAAAACAATGTAAACCAGGAAGAAAAATTCACAATAACAGTCGTTGATGAAAACATGAACCCTGTTGAAAACACTGACGTATTAGTTAAAAACATAATATATCAAACAGATGAAAACGGAAAACTTGAGATGAACCTCACAAAAGAAGGAAAATACGAGATACATGCTGAAAAAACAGGATACATCAGATCAGATAAAATACTCATAAAAGTAATAAAAAACACACGGATAATAAAACCCCTTGAGGAATCAATATACCTCTGGGATACAAAATATGTTAGTAACCTTTTCACACCTAAAACAACCATGATATTCGGCGGGATCAACATAAAAGTCCAAACCATAGAAAGCATTGAAAAAATAGAATTCTACATTGACAACGAACTAAAACACGTAGACACAGAACCACCATATGAATACAGTTTAAACGAAAAAGCATTCTTCAAAAAAACAACTATCACAGTGAAATCCTACATAAAAGAAAACATAACCCTGGATTTAAATAATATAATACAAGCAATAACACAAAACCTTGAAAGCCCTAAAACAAAAATCATAATCAATCTATTAACCAGTTTTATAACAAACATAGAAACAACAATAATAACAAAAGGAACCATTGATGAAAAAGAGGTTATAATAACAAACCTCTTCCCAGCTTTACATCAAAAAAATATTTGAAGAAAACATCCAAAATTAACCCGTAACTATAACATATATCTCAGCAAATAAACAATTTTTTTTATCGTTCTCTCATGTTCTGAAGGATTTCTTTACCAAAATCAGTAAGCTTGTAAATCTTCACATTTTTACCGCTTTCTATCTGCTCAACAAGGTTAAGGCTGAGAAGAGATTCATCATCCCTATAGCGAGAATTCATACCACGAAGAGCGCCGATAACATTCGTAGGAGTAGTTTTAACATTATACGCTATATCGGAAGTGTAACTACCACTTGGACTGATTTCAAAAAGGTATTCCGCAATCTTCTTCCTAACGCTACTCCTCCTTAGAGACCTCATTATCAAAGGTCTAAGCATCTCTGGAGAAGTAACAGACGCATCTCCGTCCTGCATCCCATCCACTACTCAAATATCCATATAACATTTCCTTTTAATAAATTATCGCATATGTAAGTATTCACCTGCATAATTACCTACATAAAAAAACAAATCTACAAAAAAAACATAATATTTAGAATGATACATTCCTCATATGTTTTTTAATAAGAGATTTTATAGTTCCAGATGTACCAAGTGTTTCAATCTCAACATCTTCCGATGAAATACTTTTAATAGATGTCAAAAGCTTAATCGTGTTGTCTTTCTCAGTGTGTTTACATCTAACAATCCCATGTTTACCATTGAATCTTATAACATAGATTCCAAGATCTTTTATTTCCCTGTTGAAAAGATGTTTACATTGTTTTCTAACATTGTTGATTATATCTGTTTTTTCAAAAATATTAGCATCATTTGAAATATGAAAACCTATGTATCTTTTTCTTCTGCCCTCTTTTACTATTGTATCACACCTCAAAAAAACAATTTTTTTATTCTGATTCTATCCGAGGTGCAAGAAGATATGTTACATGTCCCTTGTGTTCAGCTATGTCAAACTCTACACGGATAGGATTATCATTTCCTATCATAATAGTGATCGGATCCTCGCTTTTCACTGGTTTAATCATGTTGCTGAAATAATCAATTGAAAACAGGCTTTTACATTTAGATGTGCTATTCAACTCTATAAGTAAATCCTTAGGGAGCTTCAAATTCACAGTATCTGTGTCCCCCTCAGCGAAAAGCTCAAAGTTATCCTTGCTAACTGTTAAAGCGAGATGATCGGAGACCGCCTCAGAAGCACGAACTCCTTGACTAAGTTCAGATGATTTAAGAATAACCTTAGCTGGGAGATTAAGATTAGGCATCTTAGGATCAGGCATACCTGCAGTGTCAATCAATCCCATTTTACGAACAAGGTTACCAATTTTTAGAATAAGACGATTTGAATCCTCATCATACTCCATCAAAACCATGTCACCAGAGCTAGAAAGACGCATTATGCTACCAAGCTTATCCATATCGATCCCTAGTTCCATCTCTGAAGCCTTAAAATCTTCAAAAGCATCCTTTTTTACTTCAAGATCAACCATGGCAACATGAGCAGGATCAACAGCTCTAAGAGAAAAACCCTTTGAGGTCACATTAAGTTTTACCTCATTGACCAATGGTGATGTCACATCAATTATACCTTTTAGTACTTCTGATTTTACCTTAGCATTAAACATGTATTTATTCCTCCCCAAATACAAATTTTAAATTGAAATGTCTAAGAGATAAAATACGTTTTGTGTTTATAACACTGACGGTATTTTATTTTATGGAAGTTTATTACAAATAACCCAACGGGCGATACCATAGAAAGCTTTTGGAAATATATCCAATGGTGTAAATGAAACACGACCTGCCCAGGTTGTTATACCAACGAATTTACGAACAAGAACACTATGATGACCAGTTATTGTTTTCGTACAATTCAGACCAATTAATGATCTAATAATCGGAGTAATAGTGGTTTCAGCTTTACCATCCTTAGGGTATCTGCAAAAAACCAATGGTCTCTTAATATTTGAAAGAATAAAGGGTAGATTCAACTTGAAAAGACTAAACTGCACAAACATGTTAACAAGAGGTTTTGCTTTAAAATGAAAACCTCTACCACGAGATTTTACGAATAACCATCCCCAGTCACCAGTTAAAGTTATATTGATTTTTGTTTCATTACCTTTCTCTTTGAAAAAATCTTTCAACTCAAGATCACTGTTAAAAATCTCTTGACATTTCTCTTCGAGTAATTGTCCTAAATCTTCATCATCTTTGATTTCTAAATCAACCTCAACTGGTTCAACTGATCCATCTGGAAGATGTTTGTAGAATGTAACAGTTTTATGTGTAATAGTCATCTCAGAAGTTGAAGTCTTGTTAATTGTTTTTAATGCAAAAGCATTAACGCCAACAGCTGATACTAATATACTTAAACATACTAAGGTCATTAATACTGGTCTAATTTTTTTTATCATAGTACATGCCCCTTTAAAACACGGGATATTATAAAGATTATATTATTTTAAAATTATATAAAGCTTTGCTTAGTCCTCTCTCCACTTATACCCACATTTAGTACAAGTATAAAACCTGCTCTCGGGTTCATCACTAGCTCTCATCTGACGAAGTATCCAATAAGCTTCATTATGGCCACATTTGGGACATTTAATCCTGGTCTTAGGGCGAATATCCTCAACTTGTTTCCCATCAATAACAGTTACCTCTTTTTTCTCCTGCTTATTAACTACAATATTACTACCAGTTTTCTGCTGTTTGAAACCACACCTGTTACAAACAATAACATCACCCTTGGGATACATCAAACCCTTACATTTAGGACAAAACATCCAAACACGCCTCCTTAATATCATCTATAATCCGGTCATGATCAAAAGACAAATCCGGAAGATTAGAAAAACCAAAAAAACTTGCATCTGTTGCATCATCACCACTTAAAAGCTTACCACCCTGAATCTCTAAAAGATAAACCACGGTAATAGTATGACCCCTGGGGTCCCTTTCTGGATCAGAATAAACACCAATAAGATGTTTAACCTTAGTTTCTAAACCAGTCTCCTCTAAAACCTCTCTAACAGCCGCGTTTTCAACAGTTTCACCATATTCAACAAAACCCCCAGGAAGCGCCCATTTATCCTTAAAAGGTTCAAACTTCCTCTTCACCAGTAGTATTTTTCCATCCTGGATAACCGCTCCATCAGCTGTTAACTTTGGTGTTTTATAATCCATGCACTACCGGAATAAATCATGTATATATAACATTTAATAAACACAAAAATCTTAGAAAAACTAAAAAAAAGAAGTTATAAACTTTCAATTCTGTTTTTTCCGGATGCCAATAATGCCATCCATATCCTCCCAGAAAGAAGGCAGTTCTTTCTGCAACTCATCTTTCCATATATCAAAAGTAATTTCATCAAGTTCTCCATTTTCACCAATTATATTCCTAAAAAAACCTCTACGGGAATCTTCCTGTAATTTATCAAATCTTCTCATTATGCATCCATCTCTCCTCAAATTTTATGGGAAAAATTAAAATGGACTCCTAGTTTATTTATGTTTTTAGTAGGTAAATAACTAGATGCATATGTAGATGTAATTTTTTTCCACAATTCGTCAGTAAATTACAAAAATAGTAATGCTATTCCTACCCATCAACTTGGGCTCGTGGTCTAGTTGGTTATGACGTCGCCTTGACATGGCGGAGGTCTTGAGTTCAAATCTCAACGAGCCCATTATTATTTTTTGATGAAGATAAATAAATAATTAAATTTCCAAAATTTTTCAAAATTTTTAATACAATCAAAACGATTAAGGTTTCGATATAAAATGTTCCTTGGTCCAAATCCTATAATAATGTTGTTATTTGTGGTAGTCGTTCTTCTTATTCTTAATATACATCTTATAGGTGAAATATTTAATCTAACCAATTTGGTATTAATTGTGATAGCGATCCTTTTGGCAATACTTGCTATTTTAGATATAAGAATTAGGAAACGAAAATTAAAGCCATAATTAGAAAAAGAAAAAAAAGGTTTTAGTGAGATGTCACAATATTCCGAACAGGCCTTAAAATCACGTTCTGTTAGGAAAATTTCTATCTTAAAATCAGTTAAAATCTCAACGAGCCCACTCCTATAATATTATTATTTTATCTAGAATAAACCTTATAAATAGGAAGCCTATACCGCTATCAAAACTTTAAAAAGATGTATAAATGAAAAAACCTATAAGGCAAAGCTGAATTTGTCTAAAAAGGAGGAAAAATATTATGGCAGATAAACCACATATGAATCTCGTAATTATTGGTCATGTCGATCATGGGAAGTCCACACTAGTTGGACAAACCTTACTTCAAACTGGGCAGTTCCCAGCTCACATGGTCGAAAAATATAAAGAAGAAGCTAAAGCAAAAGGAAAAGAAAGCTTCGCTCTTGCATGGATTTTTGACAACCTAAAAGAAGAGCGTGAACGTGGAGTTACAATTGATGTAGCTCATAAAAAATTTGATACTGACAAGTATTACTTCACAATCATTGATGCACCAGGTCACCGTGACTTTGTAAAAAACATGATCACAGGTACCTCACAGGCTGATGCAGCAGTACTCGTTGTAGCTGCACCAGATGGTATAATGGCTCAAACAAAGGAACACATGTTCCTTGCCCGTACACTTGGTGTTAAACAAATGGTCGTAGCAATAAACAAAATGGATGATACTAAACCGCCATATGACAAAGCACGATATGAAGCAGTACAAGCAGAAGTCGATAAACTAGCGAAAAGCGTAGGGTATAAGGATGAACAAATACAATATGTTCCTGTCTCAGCATTCACAGGCGATAATGTCAAAGCAAAAGGAAAAATGGAATGGTGGAGTGGACCAACATTCCTACAAGCCGTTGACAACTTCAAAAACCCAGAGAAACCAACAAACCTACCGCTAAGATGGCCAATACAAGATGTTTACACAATCAAAGGAGTTGGAACAGTACCTGTCGGAAAAATAGAAACAGGCGTCATGAAACCAGGAATGCAACTAATATTTAAACCAAGTATGAAACCAGGTGGAGCCACCGGGGAAGCAAAAACCATAGAAATGCACCATGAAGTACTTAGCCAGGCAGTACCCGGAGATAACGTCGGAGTAAACATACGAGGAATAGCCAAGAACGAAATCAGACGAGGTGACGTAGCAGGACCAACAAATGATCCACCAACCGTCGCAAAAGCATTCATAGCACAAATAATGGTACTCAACCATCCAAGTGTTATAACCAAAGGATACACACCAGTATTTCACTGTTACACAGCACAGGTAGCATGCCGGTTCGAAGAAATACAGAAAAAACTAGATCCAAAAACCGGAGCAGTAAAACAAGAAAACCCAGATTTCATAAAAACAGGAGACGCAGCAGTAGTAAAAATCGTTCCAACACGACCAATGGTCATAGAATCATCCAAAAAGATACCACAACTTGGAAGATTCGCAATACGTGACATGGGACAAACAGTTGCTGCAGGTATATGTCTCGAAGTTGAGGAAGCAAAATAAGCTCCTCCATTTTTTTCTTATATTTTAAAAATTTAGAAAATTTTTGGAGTAACAAGGAATGGCACAAAAAGCACGAATATCATTGATAAGCACCGATGCAAAAAAACTAGATGAAGTTTGTAACCAGATAAAAATGATAGCAGAACGAACTGGTGTAGACATGAGTGGACCAGTGCCATTACCAACAAAACATCTTAAGGTTCCATGTCGTAAATCCCCCGATGGGGAGGGAACAGAAACATGGGATCGCTGGGAGATGAGAATACATAAAAGACTCATAGATCTAGACGCTAGCGACCGGGCATTACGTCAACTAATGCGTATTCAGGTCCCTGATGGCGTAAATATTGAGATAGTTTTAAGATCATAAAATTAGAAAACCTTTTTTTCCTTGTTTTAATTAACCCTATTCAATTAATAAGCAATTTATGCTGAGGTAGCAAAGTTCGGCCTAACGCGCCGGCCTTGAGAGCCGGTTCTCCATCCGGGGAGCGGGAGTTCGAATCTCCCCCTCAGCGTAATCATTTTTTGAACGGTAACTTTTTGAAACCATGTTTGTTACAAGTTTAAAGATAATAATGAAAATAGACCCCTGGAGCTCAGCAACATATCAAGACTACAAACGTTTACGGGATGAATTTGGAATAGAAGAATTCACAGAACAATTATGGAATAAACTTCCAAACCCTCATAAACTACTACGAAGAGGAGTAATAATAGGACACAGAGGATTTGATTTAATCACAGATGCAGTACAAAAAAAGAAGCCCTGGGCGATACTCACAGGACTTATGCCATCAGGAAAAATGCACCTAGGACACAAAATGGTCATAGATGAAGTAATATACTACCAGCAACTAGGAGCAGACATCAACATAGCAGTAGCAGACATCGAAGCATTTGCAATCCGAGGACACACACTAGAAGAAACAAAAAAATACGCCCTAGAGGAATACATCCCAAGTTATATAGCATTAGGACTTAAACCAGAAAAATGCCGTATTTATTTTCAATCAAAAAACCAGGATGTAAAAGACCTAGCATACATCCTAGGAAAAAAAATAAATTGGTCACAAATGCAAGCCACTTATGGTTTCAACAATTCAACCAACATGGCACATATTTTCTCACCATTAATACAAACAGGTGACATTCTACATGTTCAACTGCCAGTTTATGGTGGAAACAGACCAACACTAGTACCTGTGGGAGTAGATCAAGACCCTCACATCCGACTAAGCAGAGACATCGCACAAGCACACAGATATTTCAACGTAACAGAAACAAAAGATAAAAAAATCGGAGTATTCATAAAAACCGATGAAGACATCAAACTATTACTAGATAACGCTGAAAAAATACTGAAAAAACTAGAATATAACAAACTAAAAAGGATAACAGAATACAAAGCAATATACATCAACGATGCAACAAAAGAAGACATACCAATCATCAACGAAGAACTTGCAAAAAAAGAACAAGAACTATGCGGCTACGGGTTCTTTCAACCCTCAGCAACATTCCACAGATTCATGACAGGATTAACAGGGGAAAAAATGAGCTCATCAAAACCAGAAAGCGCAATATTCCTAACAGACACGCCAAAAGAAGCCTCAAAAAAAATCATGAGTTCAAAAACCGGTGGAGCAACAACCCTGGAGGAACAAAAGAAACACGGAGGAAAACCAGACGAATGCGTAGTATACGAACTATTCCTATACCACCTAATAGAAGATGACAAAGAACTACAAGAAGTATACCAATCATGTAAAAACGGGAGACAAATGTGCGGAAACTGTAAAAAACATGCATGTGAACTAATGGAAAAAATGCTAACAGACATACAAGAAAAAAGAAAAAATGCTGCTAGTAAAATAAAACACTACTTAGAATAAAAAAACACACATTTTTTTATCCATAAGGATTATAAATCCCATCATCAGAAGCAAGTTTCTCAAGTTTAAAATCAAGCTTTTTCTGCCTACTGACAAGAATTTCACGGAGATCATTAAAAACATTCTCAGAAGAAGAAGCCTTACCACGAATCGGCATGCTTATACCATAATCCTTTTTACCTCTGATAGCTGCCTCAAGTATCTCATCGGGATGCATACCCTTATCAATGTTTTTCAAAACCCTGCGGAGATCACCCTGTATAATCCCAAAATCACCAGATTGCTTAGACAATAATGTTTCAACATCTTGATCAATACGCCTAGCAATCTTTCCCCCTAGTCCTTTTGTTTCGAAAGGGTTTTTATTATACTCTTTGAGAAGATAAACACCAATATCTGGGTTGAAAAGATAATAATCCCTAGAAAAACGCAGAGGGTCTTTACCAAAAACAGCCTTCCAACCCTTTGGATGTTTCTTCCCATCCCGAATAACATCATTAAGAACATCATTTCTAGATTTAATTTTCACGATAAATCAGTATGAATAATACGTTTCATATATAAGTGTGATACCTGTTACAAATATTGGTTGACTCGGTGATAAAAAAATGCTAGTGAAAGAAGCAATGACAAAAAACGTGATAACGATAGATCAGAGTGCAACAATACTAGAAGCATCTAACCTTTACAGGGATAAAAAAATCGGTTGCCTAATTATAACAGAAAACAGTAAAATCGTTGGCATTGTAACAGAGCGTGACTTGATTGAGAGGACTATTTGCATGCTTCGTGACCCTGAAAACACAAGAATAGGTGACATAATGTCACGGGATATCAAAACAGTTCATGCACTTGAAACAATCGAAAAAGCACTTGAAATAATGGAAAATTATAATATAAAAAAACTACCAGTGGTTAAACAAGATGATATAGTGGGAATAATAACAGTTACAGACATCTCTCGTGTCAGACCTGATCTATCGGAAAGATTCATGGAGACATGGATTAAACCAAGATGGAAATAATTTTTTTTAAAAAAACGTTTTTTTCTTTTAAATATTTACCCAAATTATTGGTATTTCCTTAGGTATTGTTTTCTGATTATCTTTCTTTTTATCTTTATTTTTCTTCATGTTGCTCATCCTCTCTATTTAAGTTTCTGCGCAAGAACTCTTGCTCTGATACCAACGACCATTACTTTTGCTACAAATTCCATTTCTTTTGCTTCTTGCGGGGTTGATATTTGCCCAACGATCATCATTTTTTTTCTCGCCTCAAATCATATTTTGTGACTTATGTTTAAAAGGAGTTGTTGTACAAACCTTGCCCGGTGTCTTTACAGTTGTTACCAAAAAGAAGATTTCATCAAAAATAGTTGATGTTTTACTCTTTACTGAAGATGTTATTGATCATCCACTGAGGATCAAAAGGTATGTGATCTTCATAGCCTTGACCTACTCCAACAAAAAGTAATGGTTTACCAATGGTATAAGCAACAGAAAGCGCGCTACCACCCTTTGCATCAGTATCAACCTTTGTAAGTATAACTCCATCTATACCTACAACCTCGTTGAAACGTTTAGCCTGCTCTACAGCATCATTACCTGAGAGAGCATCACCTACGAAAATAATCATATCTGGTTTAGCAACGCGTTTAATCTTAGCCATTTCATCCATAAGATTAATATTTGTTTGAACACGACCCGCAGTATCCAATAAAACTACATCCTTGTGTTTCGCACGGGCATGATCAATTGCATCAAAAGCAACAGCCGCAGGATCAGCACCTGGCCCATGTTTAATGACTTTTACTCCAACTTTTTCCGCATGAATGCTAAGCTGTTCAATGGCTCCAGCACGAAATGTGTCACCAGCTGCCATAACACATGAGTAACCCATTTTTTTAAGCATAGTAGCTATCTTGCCTATACTTAATGTTTTACCACTACCATTAACCCCAATGAACATTATCACAACAGGTTTTTTACTATTCTTAATAAAATCATTGAAATCAATTTCACCAGATTTCAACACATGAGCTATAGCATTCTTTAAAACATTTTCAATGACTTCACCTATCTTACCACGTTCAATAGGTGCATGTCTGATTTCTTCTTTGATGTCCTTCTTTATTGACTCTATTACGGAATACGCCACATCAGATTCTAGAAGTCCTACTTCGAGATCCCACAAGAGATCATCAAGTTTTTCATCGCTAATAATCCTGGTTGTTTTTTTCTCGGTTTTTACAACTTCTTCGATACCTTTCCGTGTTCTAAGGGTATGTTCAAGTTCTGCTTCGATGGTTTTCTCTATTTGTTTATCGATTTCGTCTTCTCTTTTACGACGTGCTATCTCTGCTCGTTTCCTACGTGTACTCTCTGGAGGTTTTTCTTTTTCTTCTATTAATTTATCAATTTTTTTATCAACAGTTTCCTCTGGTTTAACTTTAACTGGTTCAGTTTTTTCTTCTACTGTTTTTTCTACAGGTTTAGGTATAGGTTTTTCAACTGGAGGTTTGACTATCTTTTTTTCCTCAGTTGGTTTTTCAACTATTTTCTTTTCTTCAACAGGTTTTATTTTAGGTTTTTCAGGTTCAGGTTTTTTTTCTTCTTTAGCAAGCTCTGCCTCTAGCTCTTTTTCAAGTTTATTCTCGAATATCTTAAGTTTTTTCTTTAAAAATTTAAACATTTTTCTATTCCTTTGTTCTTTTTTATGATCTTTCTTGTTCTGACATGAGCTTCTGTGCTTTTTCTGATATTTGTGTGGCTTCCATCTGTAACTTCTGAATAGTATCAATTATTCTCTCTTGGGATTTTTGTAAACTTCCGATTTTTTCTTCAATTTTTTTAACTGTACCTTCAATATCTTTTTGTATGATTATACCAGCGCCTATGTCAAAAAGAACATTATTTGTGTTTTTCACTGATGCCTCTAATAAGGCTCCTCCTCCGATTGGAAGTAAAACATCTGTTCCTTTTTCTGTTTTTTCAACATTTTCTAATGTTATTTTTGCTTTGTTGTAATCTGTTACAGCTGCTTGAACATATTGCGACTGCATTTCTAGTTGGTTTATCTGCTCCTTGTATTGTTCTATCAGTACCATATATCTCGATAGTTCTTCATCATTAGTCATTATATTCCCCTGTTAATAGATATTTTTTTTCAACCACAAATGAGGAAGGCATTATTAATATTATTTCTTTTTGAGATGGTTTAAGGAAAGAACAATCATTTTATATATAAATTGTATTTTGTACATTGTTGGTGCTGGAGAGAATTAATGACTCACTCAGTTAGATGCAAAACGGGTATCGGTGTTCTAGATTCAGAGTTAAATGGTGGTATACCTGAGGGTAGCACGGTTCTTGTAGCAGGGGGTGCTGGTGTTGGAAAGACAACTCTTTGTATGGAGTTTCTTGCTAATGGTGCGGGACTTGGGGAGAAAGGTGTTTTTTTTACTGCTTCTGAGACTGTGTTTAAACTTAAACGGTTCCAGGGTGTTTATGATTTTTATGATGAGAAACTTGTGAAATCAGGTCAGATAAGCATGATAGATCTTTGGAGTATAAGTGATAGACTTGGTCTTAACCCAGAGCGTTACTCCCTTGAAGAGGCAAATATTCTTTTTGAGGTTATAAGGGATATAACTAAAGAGCTTGATGCTAGACGGCTAGTTATTGATTCCATTACGGCTCTTTGTTATCGTTTACATACCCCGGAGAATATTAGGGATTTTATCTTCAAACTTGGGGCATCATTGACTGCTATGAGATGTACAACCCTTCTGACATCTGAGGTTCCACCCTTGGTTTTTCAGTATTCTCAATATGAAATTGAAGAGTTCATAGCTGATGGTATTTTTTTCCTAAGTGATTTTGAACGAAAAGGTGATCTTATTAGGACTCTTCAGCTTGTTAAAATGCGTGGGACGCCTCATGGTCGTTCGAAGTTTGTCCTTCATATGTCCGCTAAAAATGGTATAGAGCTTTCACCGATGCTTAAAACAAATATTTAACTTGAGTTTATGATTTCCTCTGAGATTTTTTTATAAGTCAAGGCGATGTTTTCTGCTTTTTGTTTATCCTTTGATTCTGAATAGACTCTGAATATCGGCTCTGTTCCTGAGGGTCTCATTAGAACCCATCCCTCTTTGAGGTATAGTTTTACTCCATCGGTTTCATCGATTTTTAAAACGTTTTCATCGTTTTTTGTTTGTTCCGCTAGTTTTTTCATTACTATATTTTTTTTATCATTTGGACATGGCATCTTGGTTTTATGCACCTCGTATTTTGGTATTTCGTCTATTAACTCTGATAATGTTTTATTTTCAATGGCCATTATTTCAAGTATTTTCGCTATAGACATAGCTGAATCGCGGCAGTATTGCATCTCTGGGAATATGAGTCCTCCGTTTTCTTCACCACCGAATACAGAATTGTTCTCCATCATGACACGTGCAACAATGGGTGAACCAACAGCTGTATGTATCACCTTTCCATTGTTTTCTCTGACTACATCGTCGAAACAACTAGATGTTGTGACAGGTGTGACCGCTGTTCCACCGTTTTTACTCGCATATTTTGCGCCTAGTGCTAGTGTTTTGTCACCCCAGATATAAGTTCCTTTTTCATCTACGAAGATCGCTCTATCTGCATCTCCATCCTGGGCTACTCCTAGGTCTGCTTTTACCTCAGGTACTTTTTTGATGAGATCCGTGAGGTTCTCTGGTAGTGGCTCTGAGTTATGACCCGGAAAGGTCCCATCTGGTACACAATAAAGCTCAGTAGTCTTGCATTCAAGCTTACGTAGTAGTTTTGGTGCTACAAGACCTCCAGCGCCATTACCGCAGTCTAGTACTACATGGTATTTTTTACGTTTTATAGCCTCGACATCAACGGCTTTCAGGATTCCATTGATGTAAAGATCAATAGCTCCATCCCAATGATCATATTTTCCAACGTTTTTCCAATCTATTAAATTGTATTCCTTTGAGAAATAGATTTTTTCGATTTCATCCTCAACATCTTTGGAAAACTCTGTACCATCACTGGCTACTCCTTTGATACCATTGAAATGCGGAGGATTATGGGAAGCAGTTATTATAACACCTGAATCAAATTTTTTCTCTCGTACAGTGTATTGAAGGGTTGGTGTTGGGACAAGACCAACATCTACAACGTCACAACCTGTAGATAGTAAACCTGCAGATATAGCATTTTTCAGCATGTCATTGGATAGACGGGCATCTGTGCCAATAGCAACACTTGGTCTACTTATGGTTCTTTTAAGATATGTACCCCATGCTTTACCAATGCCAAGAGCAAGATCAGGGTTCATATCCTCGTTTACTACGCCTCTTATTCCATTTGTTCCAAATAATTTAGTCATAAACTTAACCACCAACGACTTTGAGGAGCGTTAACTAAACAATGAATAAATAGGTTTTTGTGAAATAGTAGATCTGAATATAAAAAGAGAAACTAAGAATAAATTTATAAAGGAAAATAGGAAGATAATTGAGGATGTTTTACTAGATTTCTGTACTATGAATTAATTAGCCTGGTAAAAGTTGGAAACAGTGATAAGAGTCGTGACAGTCTAGGAAACCTTTCTAATAAGCTGATGAATGTTGAATCAAATGATTTAACCTTAGCTTTACTAACTTGCCCATTTGCATTAGTCTTAATCACCAGGTTTCTAGGTTCAAATTTGTTTTGCAGTACTCCTGCGACTTTGGTTCCTGCTATAATGTATCCTCCATCACTGGTTTGCTCACAATGTAACCCGAGCTCAGCTTGTCCAAGAAAACCGTAAATTCTTTCCCACATCTCTTTTCCATGAGAATTGGTTTTGAGTAAAAATATATCGCCCAAATTGGCAGCACTAGTTTGAATAGCTCCTGCAATGATGTAACCGCCATCTGTTATCTGGTGTACTGAAGTTCCGACGTAGGAGCCTGCTATTCTGCTATAAATTTTGTCCCATTCTGTGTTTCCATTGGTATCGGTTTTGATTAACCAAGTATCACCATGTAGATACCAGTCACCGTGTCCTTTATCGATGTTTACCAAAGCAATATAACCACCGTCTGTTGTTTGTTCAACGTATGTACCTTCAACCCTAATGCTGTCTGAATATTCCCAGGTTTTATCCCATAGAACATTGCCATTAGCATCTGTTTTTAGGAGACATGCTGATGAACCAATTATAGCACTTCCGATGCGTCCTATTATAATGTATCCTCCATCGGTGGTCTGCTGAACACAATATGCAGATGCAAAATGGTAGTTTGATTTATCAAAATTTTTTTCCCACTCTTTATTTCCAGATGCATCTATTTTAATTAAACAAGCATTACTACCGTTATACCCTCCAATAATGTATCCTCCATCAGTTGTCTGTTGAACCGAGGGGGAACCACTATTCGTAGACCCACTTCCTCCAAAAGTTTTACTCCACTCTTCGCCACCATTTTCATCGGTTTTAATTAGATATATATTTTCGTTTGAACTACTTCCAAATGATTCTGTAACCCCAGCTATTATATATCCACCATCGCTGGTCTGCCGAACGTACCATCCTTCATCTGGACTAGATCCGCCAAAAGTTTTTTCCCATGCCATGTTACCATTTTTCTGTATTTTTACCAACCAAACATCATGATTGCCAAAATAAGGACCAGTAAAACCTACAGTGATATATCCTCCATCAGTGGTCTGCTGAATGCTACCTAGCATGCTATCCTCATTTGGATTGCCATATGTTTTCATCCAAGAAGAGCTACCAATAGCAGTATACAGCGGTAAAGATTCAGATTCTTTCTTGCAAAGCTGAGCATTTACTGGTATAATTGCTGTTATAAGCAGTAGAAAAACAGTTGCTCCTACATATAATATGTTTTTTTTCATCTTTTTTCCTCCCAAAACAAAATTTATTACAGGTCTGTAATATAAAACATTAATATAAATATTTCCAAAAATATATGTAACATTTATCACAATAAACAGTTAAAAGAGCCCTGTTATCAAAACAGTTGGTATTTTCTTTTTCATAATTACGTAAAAAATACTTTTTATCTTTTTTCAATAGGATTACCAATTTGTTTATCAGGATAACCAATGGGTTTAGGCTGAGTCCAGACAATCTTATTATCAAGAACAGATTTTTCAATTATTTTCTCGTTGTCACCCATAACCGTGTTTTTAAGATTAGATAAATCGCCGATTTTACAGTTTTCACCAATTACACAATAAGATAACTTAACATTGTCACTGATTATAGCATTATCATAAGCGACAACTGAATCCAGCGATGAATTTTTACCAATGCTAACGTTGTCTCCAATGCAAGACTTGCTCATTTTACCATTGACAACACAGTTTTTACCCTGAAAATTGTCAAGATTTTTTTTCCTAAGGAGAAAACTATGGACCTCAAGGTAGCTACTAATCCGGCCTATATCCATCCAATGACCCTGGAATTCATAACCAAAAAAACGACCAGTATCTTTGATAATTTTTGGGAAAATCTCTTTTTCCATAGATACAAGACGACCTGTGTCAATATAGTCAAGGATCATGGGTTCAAGACAGTATGCACCAGCGTTGATCAAGTTAGAAGGAGCATCCTCCTGTCGGGGTTTTTCAACGAAACCCACTATTTTACCATTTTCTTTAACATCACCAACTCCAAACTCGGAGACGTTATCCACCGGCCAAAGAGAAATAGTGCCAACAGCATTGTTCTTCTCATGGAATCTGATCATTTTGTTCAAATCTAGGGAACAAATAACATCACTATTTAAAACAAGGAAACGACCCGTTATATGTTTCTCAGCGAATTTAGCTGCTCCACCAGTTCCAAGAGGTTTAGGTTCATCGTTAACAATGATTTCTTTCCCGAAATCATTCTTTTTAAAATAATTCTCAATTTGATCCTTACGATAATTAACAGCTAAAATTATTTTATCCACTTTTTCAGGTAGTACTTCAATTAGATGAGCAATCATCGGTTTGTTCAATATTGGAAGTAATGATTTCGCCCTTGTATACGTGAGAGGTCTAAGTCGTGTTCCAAAACCTCCAGCTAGGATTACAGCCTCCATTTTCAATATTCTCCGATTAATTTGTAAAGTGGAGTTGGAGGATTACTAATAAATTTTTCTAAAAGAAATCAGGTTTTTTGTGTATCTGCATATGTATCTATATATTCACCTACAGAAAAGATACATAAAATGTTTACTAATATTTTTTTTAAGGACGGGATGCAAGATTAACAAAAAAAAGAGGGATGACCTAGTCAGCGTATTATTTATTTCGATAATTGTTATATTAATGATTGTAATCCAAATCACAGGAGCGTTATAGCTCTCTCTTTTTTTTGTTTCATCTGGTACTACTATATGATATCACTTTTTAAGGAGTTAACAATAGAAAGATTTATAAGGCTACACTAGGTATAAATTATTTGATAATGTATGGGAGCCGAGATAATGGATTTTGAAGATGATGTTAGTACAATGTTTACAGGAAAAAAACTTAATATATCTTCTGATGAAGAATTGGCTCTTCATCTGATACACAGGTTTAACATTTGTATGGATACCCTTGAGACAATGCCTGCTTTTGAAGAACATCTGCATCCATTATTTTTCAAAGAAAAACAAAAATAGTACACCCCCCATCTACATATAAGTAATTAAATTTTTTTGCGAAATACATATAAAACGTTATTTAATAACGTGGACTGGTGGTTTTTATCTCAGATATCGGTAGGTTATATTCAGATAGAGCTGGAAAAATGAGAAAATCCGTAATCAGGGAATTACTTAAAGTAACTCAGGACCCAGAAATAATAAGTTTCGCAGGTGGTTTACCAAATCCCAAATCGTTCCCAATTGATGATCTCAAAGGAGTAATAGATTATGTAATGGATCATCAAGGAAAAACCGCTCTTCAATATGGAACAACCCAAGGGTTAAAAGAACTCAGAGAGTTAATTGCTGAGCGTTCTGCAAAAGATGGCATTGACGTTACTCCTGATGATGTAATTATAACTAGTGGATCACAACAAGCACTTGACACTGTTGGAAAAGTGTTTCTAAACCCTGGTGATACAGCAATATGTGGTCTCCCGACATATCTAGGAGGGATAAATGCTTTTAGAAGTTATGAAGCAAACCTGAGAGGGATTCCATTAGATGGGGAGGGGATGAGAGTTGACATCCTAGAAGAAACCATTAAGGATTTACTTAAAGATGATATCACACCAAAATTCATATACCTCGTACCAACCTTCCAAAACCCTGCAGGGGTTATAATGCCAGAGAAACGTAGAAAACAATTAATTGACATAGCTAATGAATATGATCTTTTAATAGTAGAAGATGACCCTTATAGTAAACTCCGTTATGATGTCGATCATATAAAACCTGTTAAAGCATTTGATGACGAAGGAAGAGTGATTTTCATGTCAACTTTTTCAAAAATATTATCACCCGGGTTCAGACTGGCTTGGACTATTGCAAACCCTGAGGTAACCCGTAAGATGATAATTTGCAAACAAGCACTAGATCTTTGTACAAACACGTACACTCAATATCTCGCTGCAGAGTTCATGAGACGCGGGTCATTAGATTTACACATCATGAAAATATGTGAAATGTATAAACCCAAACGGGATAAAATGATAGAATCCATGAAGAAATACTTCCCAGATGGATATACATGTTATAAACCCAAAGGCGGAATGTTCGCCTGGGTGACACTACCTGAACAGATAGATACAGAAACAATGTTCCTTGATGCAATAAAAGAAAAAGTTGCATATGTTCATGGTAAAGCATTTCATGTTGACGGTGGCGGTGGGCGATCAATGCGTCTTAACTTTTCATATTCCTCAGATGATCAAATCGAAGAGGGAATGAAAAGATTAGGAAATGTGATAAAGAACAAACTAGAAAAATCAAAAGTTGTTTTATAATACGTGATGCCTCTTAAAAAACCCATAATATTTATAGTTGGTACTATCCTAGTTCTATGTTCATTCACAGGATGCATATTCGATCAAATATTCGGTGGCACAAGTTTTAATCTGATATCATGGAGTGTTACAGATGATGATGGATTCCCAGGTATACTGTTTAATTTCACAACTGATGGACGAGTAACATTAGATATGGATAATCCTCATTCAAATCTGGATGATTATGATTTTTTTTACAGCAACAGCGAAGCAATACTTCACCTGGAAGAATATAAAAAAACAGTAAACCCTGGGAGTTACCAGTTAAAAGTCTATGATAAAGACAGCAAAGAAGTATTCTCTCAATCATTTGATTTTAACGGTCCTAATCTTCATATTCTCTCCTGCTCCCAGTACTGGTGGGAATACGATGATGTCTGTGCATTAATTGGTTTAAAATTAAAAGTTCAAAACCTTGGAGATATACCGGGTTACCCATATGCTGTTTCTGTAACAATTGATGATGAAGAACACCCTGGCCTAGTACTCCCATCTGTGATTATGCCAGGTGAATATGATGATGTTTACTGTGTGTTATACAAAAAAGGATCACCAACAAACAACACTATCAATGTGGAACTAAAGGATAAAGAGGGTAACATTCTTGATTCTAATAGTTACAACGTGGATAAAACACCATTTTTTACTACTTATACCTATACTGGGGGTCTAAGTTCTAAACTTGTTATACCGTATCCATTGTTTTTATATAATTACTATTCAGAGCTCCCAAGGATTTATGAGGAGGATTACAGTGTTTACGTGTTTGATCAATACGAGGATTACTATATTGAACTATTAATTGATCTTCTCATTGACACCAACCCCCTTGGTATTATTGGTTATAATGCTAAAAGTGATTCTGAGAAAGTAAATTTTGTTGCTTCTTTCGTTCAAAACCTTGAATATAAAAAAGACAGCGAGACAGATGACTCATATGAATACCCAAGGTATCCTATTGAAACACTTTTCAGTTATGGATGTGGTGCTGGTGACTGTGAAGATAAGGCTATACTAACCGCATGTCTCCTTGACCATCTAGGTTTCAACGTGGCATTATTCCGTCTTACAAACCATATGGCTGTCGGTGTAAAATTTGAGGATACAACACTCCCAGGTTATTCCTGTTATGCAAGTGGTTATTATTACCTTGAGACAACTACCCCTGGTAAACCAGTGGGTTTCATCCCTAGCGATTACAGGAATCCTGATGAGTTAACAGTGTACCCTGTCTATTCTAGGCCGTATCTTCTTCATAACTGGGTTAATGATGTTGTAACCATTTACACAAACACAGAACTTGGAGATTTTGTTAAAGTCCTAGCAATTGTTGAAAACCATGGTAATGCTACCGCTAATAACATCATGATTGAAGGGGTTTTTTATAGATCCTCCTCTGGTGTTGATATAAAAAGCAATACAGCAACAGTTACATCATTGGAGTCATGGATGAAAAAAAAGGTAGTCCTCACTGTTGACATCCCGAAGGGTTACGATACAGAATTTAAAACCAATCTCTACTTTAATGGTGAAATCGTTGGAGAACCAAAGGTTTCTAGTTCAACATTTTCATAAATGTTTATTGTGCAAAACCTTTATTAACACGTTTTTGGTAATCTCTTGTTTGCTGGGCGTAGGTGGACGGCTAACGGCGGATATCGCTGAGGAAAGTCCCCTCTCGTTCTGAACCAGGAAGCTGTATAAGCAGTAAGGGTGAGAATCCTTATAGAGGAGCAGAAACGACACAGTCCATAAATAATGCGATGATTCATCTGATGATGAGGTCTTTATGGGATTTGATGAAACGTGCCAATCTATTCCTGGAGCAAGTCCAAACAATGGGATCAGTTGTTCAGACTGCCTGTAGGTAGGACGCATTAGTAGAATGCCGTTTAAAACAGAAAGGGGCTTACGGCTTACACCCAGCAACTAAAAAATAATTTATTTTTCAGCGAGATTTGAACGCAATTGCTAATTCCTTTGTACGAAAAATAATGATCCCTTTTCGTGTTTTAAAATGTGTATCATCACTCCAGATGCCATCAGCTTTTGAAGCGAGACATAGAGCGATAAATGGTACATCATTTATATCATCGATAAGTGTTTTTGCAGAATCAAAAAAATCTTTATATTCTTCTTTTGGTATGATTGTGATATATTCAAAAAGTAGGTTAAAAAGAATGTCGAATTCATTAGAATTTATTTTTGCCTTTTTGCATATCAGTTTCTTATATTTTGATATTTCTTTCAAAGTATGATCAGGTGTAATAAACTGGATTGCTGGTGAAATAATGATTCGTCTTGAAATTCCTTTTTTAATAAGAGCAGATATTATGCTACTTGTGTCTATTACAAGTTTCATTTAACCAGGCCATGTTTTTTTGCTATCTCGCGTTTAATCTTCCTTCCAATTTCAATTGCATCTTTTTCTGTTAATTCACTTTTTGAAAGAAGATTATCCATGAGTTCAAGTTTCCGTGCTTGCTCCCACATGGCTTGTCTTGCTATCTCAGTCCATTTTATTTCTTTATGTTTTTTAATTATCTTATGAAGTTCTTTGGGTATTGCCAGAGTCATATTTGTCATAAATATCATCTTAAGTAATATATGTATTTTTACGTATATAAGGTTTTTTACTTATTTTTATGGAATTATTACTATTGTTGCTTCTGTCTTGTAAAATCTTAAAAAATAATGTTTTTCTCCTGTTACAAAGAGGCTTACGGCTTACACCCAGCAACTATAAATTTTTGTAGATATTTTTTCTATGACCTATTTTTATTACTAGAATAATAAGTTTATCCTTTTCTATATCCAGAATTACTCTATATAATCCAACTCTAAGTCTATATCCTTGATCTCCTACAAGTTTTTTAACATGGGCCTCGGGTCTTATTCTAATTCTTTCTAGAGCCTTGATTATTCGTTCTTGTACATCTTTTTCAAGTTTTCTAAACTGTTTTCTTGATGTATCTGTAAAAAGGATCTCGTAACTCATTTAGCCATCTCTTTTTTGATTTTTTCTAGAGTATGAGTTTTACCTGCTTTGTATTCAGCACGAGATTGAGCGATTTCTTTTTTTGTTTGTTCACTTAGTTCTTGATTGTCTTCTATTAGATCCCAAATTACTTCTTCATATGTTTCTTTATTGAAAAATTTTCTTTTTAGAAGTTCTTTTTTTAGGTTGTTACTTACTTGAATTGTAGTGTCCATAGTATACTATAGTTCGCTATAGTTTAAATATTTTTCGGTTGTTCAATAAAAATTATTGTACTTCTGTCCTGTAAAAAACCAAAAAGTTAGTTAAAATGTGTGTTGCTAAGAGGCTTATGGCCTACATCCAGCACATATGCTCCTAAGTTTTATCAATCAAAAACAAATGTGAATTTTTATATAATAATACATGCATATTAGAAAAAAAGAGGCAAAGAATTATGAAGAAAATTATATCAATATTAATAATAATGCTTTTAGCAAACATATTACCAGTAACTGCTGAACTTGTTCAAATAGAAAGCACCACTGCGCCATCTGAACTGCCTGATTATTTCAGCTGGCGGGACATCAACGGTGTAGATTTTACGACATCGATAAAAACTCAAGGTCAATGTCCAAGTTGTGAGGCATATGGATTAGTCGCAGCTCTTGAAACAATTGTACAGTACCAAGTCGGCTATCCATTCGACTGTGACCTCTCTGAGGCACATCTATTCTTCTACCCCGGTGGAACTTGTAAATGGGGCGTCAATGTTTCACATGCTGCTGATTATTTAGTAGAGCATGGCGTCCCAGATGAAGGATGTTTCCCTGATCCGCTAAGAGCCTATAACCCTCCACTTAATAGTGTGCCAGGATGGGAAAATAGAACCGTTAAAATTTGTGAATGGGGCTGGGTAGAAAACGATGAAGAAGAGATAAAAAGAGCATTAATTGAGTATGGCCCTCTAGTTATTTGTTTCCCAGTTTATGAAGATTTTTATAATTATAAAAAAGGAGTTTACAGGCATAACTCAGGAGATAGAGTTGGTGGCCATCTAGTTGCCCTAGTAGGCTATGATGATAACAAACAATGCTGGATAGTCAAAAACAGCTGGGGTGATCAATGGGGAGACCATGGATGGTTCAAAATGGGATACGACCCAAAAATGTTTATCAACGGATGCTACGGGGGCACAGGAATACTCTATGTAGATGGAGTCTATGGGAACTTCATGCCAGACGTGCCACAAATATACATAAAGAAACCAAGACATCGATACACCTATTTATGTAACCTAGAATTCTTAACGCTATTTAAAAGTATAAAATTCATCCGGGGTGACATACCCCGCATCATAGTATGGACCACAGTAGAAACACTCGTAGAAAATACAGACAAGGTTGAATTCTACCTTGATGGAAGACACCTACGTACTGATTATAGAGCACCCTTTGATTGGAAAATACGCCCACCTCTTGGCATTCATACCCTTGAAGCATATGCATATGACAGAGCCGGAAAAATATCAAAAGCCATCACAGATATTTTCGTCCTTATATAACCATAAAAAACCAAAATATTTTTCTAAAAAGATATCAACTGAGAAAGAAAAAAACTACGAGGCATTTTAAAGAGTACGAGATGTCAGATTACAGCCCACGCCCAGCCAGTTTATAACAAAGTTTATATCTAATTAATTAATTGTATTTTTTGAATTTTAAGTTTAGGTGAGTATAAATGTCCAATGATGAGATTGTTTTTAAAAGATTAAAATACTTTAATCTAATAATGTTCGCAGTTCATATCTCACAGGTTTTTCTGATAATCTACTTAAGCAACAATTTCTCACTCCCAGTAACATATTCTCATCCGATGTTTGATCCAAACACTGCTACAATAACTCCTGTGGCTGAAACAATAACAGAAATAGCAATAGCACCACTTGTAGCTCTCTTTATGCTTATATCAGCAGCAGCACATTTGCTGATAGGAACAATACTCAGCAAAAGATATATAGAATATCTAAAAAAAGGAATGAACCCTTACAGATGGTATGAGTACTCAATAAGCGCATCACTAATGATAATCATAATAGCAATGCTAGTAACAATATATGACATAGGCTTACTAATTGCTCTTTTCACATTAACAGCAGTGATGAACCTAATGGGACTGATGATGGAATTACATAACCAAACAACAAAAAAAACAAACTGGACCTCTTATAGAATCGGTTGCATAGCAGGATTAATACCATGGATAATCATTTTTATACCATTAATAACCGCAGAAAGCGTACCAGATTTCGTCATAGCGATTTTTGTAACTATAGCTGTTTTTTTCAACTGTTTCGCAATAAACATGTATCTGCAGTACAAAAAAATTGGGAAATGGAAAGATTATCTTTATGGAGAAAAAGTGTATATTATATTGAGTCTTGTAGCAAAATCTGCACTTGCATGGCAGGTTTTCGCTGGGACTTTAAGACCATTTTAAAATTTTAACTTAAATAAAATTTATTTTCTATGTTATAAGAATGGCTACGGTATGTTACAGATATTTTTATCTTATTAGAAACATTTAAATATCAATATTTAATTATGGAAATAAAAATATTGAGAAAAGAGGAATAAAAAAATGAAGAAAAAAATAACTTGCATGGCGATTATATTAGCATTGCTAATGAGCTATAGCGTAAGTGCCATCACAACAACAAAAAAAGAAACAAAAGAAGCAGAAGATATACCAATGACTATCAGTGCTGATGAAACTATAACTCTTGCAAATGTAGTATGCACACCAACAACAGACCCTCGAGTAACAATGTCTCCAAGCACTGGACAAAACTACTTCAGATTTGTCCCCTATGGAACCGTAACAATAAAATTCGTCGTAAAATATGAATTTCGTTGCACAGGAGATGCCGATTTCGCCTTTGTTGAAATATGGGATAATAAAGGATGGAAATACAGCCCAAGAGCAGAATCGGGAGATGACTATGCTTCGGGTACACTATCGTTTACCAGAACATTCAAATCAGGAGATAAAATAAAATTCACAGTAAAAGCACATAGCCACGATTATTGGGGTATACTACCAATCCATAATTGGGATAAATGTGTAGACTGGTCTTTTACCTTTTCAGATCATTATGAAGATGGTCCATCATCGGTAATTGGCGAAGGAAATTTTTGGGAAGTAATCTTCGACATCTTCAAAGGTAAGGATGAAATGAAAGAAATGTGCTTAGAAAGCAAAGTCGATGGTGACGGTTTAAAAATAAGAAACGTGGGAGAACCTGGTTCTGTACTATTCTGGAAAGTAACACAAACCCCAAATATCGGAACATGGAACTTCTACCCAAGCAGTGGAGACTGGCTAAGACCAGAAGATGGATGGCAAACCATTGATGTAAAATTCACAGCTCCCTCAGATTGCAGTTGGGGTTCAACATACAAGGGCGACATAAAAATAGAAAACGTATATGACTCAAGTGACTACTTAACATACAATGCAAAAGTAATCACCCACAAAGGAACACCAAAAACAAAAATAAGTTATAATCTTGGAAACACATTTGAACAAACACCAATGCTAACAATGTTAATGTCATTGCTACAAAAAATTCTAAAACAATAAAAAAAACCTAAAACCCCATCTCTTTTTTTATAGCAAAAATAAAAAAATTATAACACCTTAACGCATAATGATATTGTGACAACATTCGAGATGATACTATTAACCATAATGGCTTTTTTACCACCCCTAATTTATGTTATATGGATTAGAAACACAGAAAAAATCAACAAGGAAAAATGGTTACCAATAACAATCTGCTTCGCATGGGGAGCAACAATCGCAATAATAGCAGCAGTAATCATTGAAATAGTACTAGAACTATCATTAATCCCACCAGGTACCAATCCTGGTCTTGCATATATAATTCCTATTGTTATCATAGCACCATTCGCTGAAGAACTCACAAAACCATTAGCGTTAAAATTAAAAACCGTTAGAAAAGAACTCGATGAAATCGAAGATGGGCTAATATATGGGGCAGTAGCAGGGCTAGGTTTTTCCGCTACAGAAAACCTGCTTTATGGCTACAGTTTCCTAGCTGAAGGATTCTTCGTTTTCTTAATGCTTATGATTATTCGAAGCTTCGGTGGATGCCTTTTACATGCCTCAGCAACGGCATGGACAGGTTTCGGTTATGGAAAAGTAATCATGAAACATCAAACAATCCTAAAAGTAATACCATATTTTCTACTAGCCTTCATAATTCATGCTGTTTACAATTCCCTCTTAGTTTTCGATATTCTGGGAGTCACTATAGGACTTCTGGCAGCATTGTTTTTCACACTGGTAACCATAACACTTGTTAGAAACAAAATAAAAAAACTTGATCAACTACCTAGCTAAATATTAATAAAAGATTTTTTGTTACCATTTTTTGTGAGGAGACCAGGTTGAAAAAAATAGGTATTCTGACAAGAGACTGCGCGGGTGTCAACGCCACGATTAGGTCTATTGTAAGAACAGCAAACCATTATGATATCGAGGTTATAGGTATAAGAAAAGGCTACAACGGTTTGATCGATGGGGATTTTATACCATTGGATAGAAGATCTGTCTCAGGTATTATCAACCAGGGTGGTACTATTCTTAAAACAAGTCGTTCAAAACGTTTCTACTCAGAGGAGGAACAACAGAAAGCAGTAAACAATCTTAAAAATAATATAGAAGGTTTGATAGTAATCGGTGGTGACGGCTCTCTTACTGCTGCGCATATACTGGCATCATCCTACGATTTTCCTGTTATTGGCATTCCCGCGACCATTGATAATGACATCAACGGTGTAGATTTATCAATAGGTGCAGACACCGCTGTAAATGTAGCCCTTGATGCTCTTGATAAAATAAGAGACACAGCAACAAGCCTAGAAAGAATATTTGTAGTAGAAGTAATGGGACGAGAATGTGGATACATTGCTCTGCAAGTTGCCCTAGCCGGAGGATGTGAAGAGGTCCTAATTCCAGAAAAAGATTTTGATATTGATACAATGTGTGAAGAAATTAAAACCGGTAACTCGAAAGGGAAAGAAAGCTGGATAATTATTGTTGCAGAGGGAAAAGCAAAAGGTCATGATATTGCAGATATTATCACTGAAAAAACCGGTTTAGAAACTCGTGTGGTGGTTCTTGGTCATATCCAAAGAGGGGGTCATCCGACATCTGTTGATAGAATAATGGCTGCACGTCTCGGAAGCCATGCGGTGGAGATGTTAAAAAATGGTGCCACAGATCATTGCGTATGTTTAAAAGAAGAAGAACTCTGCACTATTCCATTAGCTGAAGCGATTGAACCTAAAACTGTTGATGTCGATGCACATTACAGGCTAATTAAACTTCTAACATAAACAGTGTGCATCAGTAGTTACATAATTAGCTGAGCATGCACATGCATATTCATAGTTTTTTTAATTAAAATATTTTAATAATTTTTCCCCCTCATAAAATCTCTTTGTTTTGTAACATATGTAACAAAATAGATTCTATAGAAAAAATTTAAATCATGATATAGTATTAGGTATCATATATAGATTTTAAAAGGGAGGTCGAAGATAGATGAAAAAAAATTTGTTAATTATAATGCTAGTAGCATCAGTTCTACTAACAAGTACAATGTTTAGTGGAATAGCCACCAAGAACGACCCTGATATAAATAAAAACCTAGTGGTAGTAAAAGAAGTATGGGACAGCGAGGATTGGGTTGATTATTACGAGGCAGAAATGGGAGAAACAGTCACATTTAGAATTAATGTCACCTACCATAACACTACAGTTGGTAGTCATTGGGCTGAGGAGATATACGTATATGATACACTACCGGCATGTCTTGAATATGAAGAAGACCTTGACAACCCTAATCAACCAACAGAAGTTGTTGGTAAGAAAATAACATGGTATCTAGGATCAACGATACTATATGATGATGACTATTATGTAATAGAATTCAATGCAACAGTGGTCAGCTATGGAGAAAACATCAACCTAGCAGAAGCCAAAGCCTATGAACATTGTTGCAGCAGAATTATATGTGGTGAAGATACCGCGACAGTGTTTGTTCCCCTGCCTGAACCTGAAATTGATATAGAAAAAAAGGTATGGGATGGCTGTCAATGGGTTGAGGAAATATATGAATACCCGGGTGAGGATGTTAAATTCAAGTTAACCGTAGAAAACACGGGCAATATAGATCTTCAAAACGTAAATATAACAGATAACCTCCCAGGTAGCCTTGACTACGCTGATAATGCAAACATCTTACCAGATTATGTTTCACCAGATAACAAAATGGTCTGTTGGGAGCTTGGAACCCTTGAAATTGATGAAATCGTTGAAATAACATTCTATGCAACAGTTGTCGGTTTCCCATGTAGTGATGATATAATCAACTGGGCTACAGCAAATGGTGAAGGTGTCTGTCAGCAAGAGGTGGAGGATGAAGACTCAGCAAAAGTCCATGTTTATGGAATGTGCATGGAAAAAGAAGTACAACAAGAAAGTGGAGGTTGGGTTGAAGAAACCACTGTAGATGTCGGAACAGAAGGAACCTTTAGGATAAGAGTACATTATTATGGTGAAGGTACTCTGAAATTATATGACATTAAAGTCAAAGATGTACTCCCGCCTTGTCTAGATTATGTTGAAGATAGTACGATTATAATCGTACATAAAGGGTCAGATTATACTTATTATGTCGAACCGGAGATGTCAGGTGATGGAAAAACACTCTGGTGGAATCTAACAGAAAACGAATATGTTCTCAGGCATGGTGAATGGCTTGAAATCATATTCAAAGTTACAGTAAATGGTGACACATGTGACCCATGTATCAACTGGGCTTATGTAAATGCGATAGAATGCGGAATAAGAGAATGGAACTGGGAAGATCCAGCGACAATAATACCAGTATGTGGATTAACCGCTAAAATCGAAGATGGGCCATATCATGGAGAAATCGGAGAGGAAATAACACTCACAGGCTCAGCCAGTGGTGGAACATCGCCATACACATTCAAATGGGATCTAGATGACGATGATGTTTATGATGATGCAACAGGTGCAGTTGTTACTTGGACATGGTCAGAACCTGGGGCACACCCGATCCGTTTGAAAGTCATAGACGATGTTCTTGATGACGACACTGATGATAGCACAGTATATATTGAAACACCAGAGAACAACCCACCATATAAACCACAGCCACCAACTGGAAAAGCACGAGGAGGCGCAGGAAATAGTTATGCATACACAGGGGTTACAACAGATCCTGAAGGTGATAAAATACAATATCAGTTCGACTGGGATGACGGGTCACTAAGCCCATGGACAACCCTAGTAGCATCAGGAACCGCTGGAACAGCATCACACACCTGGGCGTCACAAGGAACATACAATGTTAAAGTCAAAGCCAAAGATGAACATGGAGCAGAAAGCGACTGGTCAGAGAGTTTCCCAGTGAAAATGCCAAAAACCAAGAACATCTACAAGAACCCATTGTTCATGGAACTCCTAGGCAAACTAATCAATAGATTCCCAATGCTAAAGTTCCTGCTTGGATTCTAAAAAAATAAAAAAACCAATACCCCTCTCTTTTTTTTATTTTTGATAAATCAAAATATAACTCTGTTTCTCATCATTTTTTTTACTCCAAGAACCATTATCATCGGAGTCATAAAAGAGATATATCTTCTCAATATGAACAGGTTTATTAACGTCGATTTTTAAAGGATCCAAGGCAAACGAAGTATTCGCAGATTCAACAACACTATCAATGTAATCTTTTACATTTTGGACGTTACTCTGGTTAATAGGATCAGACTCGTTACCCGAACAACCATACTTGACCTTAAGAAATCTATGAAGGTCACTGCTGTTGATCCAATCAGGGTTAGACTCCCGCAATAATGGTTTCTTAAGTAACCTGTGTTTTATAGAAATAACATCTTCTATAGGGCCGTCTGATTCAATTGTTAAATACCCCGTGGATAAACCCACGGAATACTCATAGCTTTTATCGGGGAACCAAAAAACTGTTTTGTTCTCATAAAAACGAGTATCCATACCCTCAATGATAGTCGAGAAACCTGAGGCGATATTCTCCAGATCTGCTTTTTTAGGGAAACTGTTTAAAAAAATAAACGAACAAACAGCAGCAAGAAGAATACCCGTGGCAACAAAAAGCCCTATCTGAGAAAGAGTAAGACCCATAACCCCATGGGTATCACGTATAAACCTTAACATATGATTTACCTCCAACTCTTACAAGTTCAAGTTTTAAATCAAAACTCCCAGAACGCAACAATACTATGCTATTCGTTGAGTTATCTGAAAAACGAGCATTAGATGATGATGAAAAAACACTACTATCATCCATTACAAAAAAATAATTATTGCTCATGTTTTCATCAAGACCGTGGTCAGAGGGCTCTGAAACACCATCAACTGGTAAACCTCCTAAAACCAAAAAATTCAAAGAATCCGGGAGATCAACATGAACCGTTACAAGTGTTCCCTCATCCGCATACTCAAACATGTTCTCAGCCTCACATATAATTTTTTCAACCTCCTTTTTCATAATATCAAACTGTGACTCCTGGATACTGTTTAAAACACCAAGAGCAAAAAAACCGATTACAATAGCAGCAACAATGATTGCAACTAGAATAAAAACAGGCATCCCGACAACTGCTCTGCTGTCAATTTTCTTCAACATTTTCTACGAACCCCTAACGACTTTAACCATATCCTCCTGAGAAAAACGTTCAAAACATGGAGCTTCAACCTTGACATCTAGATAACCTTCATAGACTCCAGACTGTAAGCTCACGGTGATATCTACAACTGCTAAACCATTAGGGCCTGTCGTATTAGAACCAGCTCCATCAAGACCAACAATAATAACATTAGCACCAGACACAGGATCATAATCGGAATCATTAACAAAAACAGTTAAACTAAGATCAGCAGAATCACTACCACTGGGGATAACATTAACCATGGGTTGAACATGCACAACTAGTTTACCAGGGAACAAACAAGGATTAAGAATAAACAACAGAATCAAAGAAAGCGCTGCTGCTCCAATAACCAATGAAACCGTGAGACGCATTGGTAAACCAATAACTGCGTTCTCGTCGTAGAGGAAATTTTTATTCATAAAAAAACCCGTTAAACCGATTTGAAACTTTTAAACAATGCAGAACCAATGAAGACCAGACCAACAACAGATAAAAACACTGGAGAGGTCAACACACTGATGTGACCTAACACTATAAAAACAGCTGCGAAAATAGCTATCACACCAGCTATAACCCCTGCTATCTCAATTGGGACTTCCATCCGACCGAGTTTAACCACAGGTGGTGCTCTGCGTTCAATCTTCTCCAAACGCATTCTGAAATCAGATAAAAACTTTGTTTCAACATCTTTAACCTGCTTGATTTCCTCTTTGATCTCATCCAAAGATTTACTACAAGCCTCAAAACTATTTTTCATTTCCATGATATCATTCTGCTGAGAATCAAGCTCATCCTGCAAAACACCAATCTCACTGTCAACCACGCGGAAAACATATTCTAAACTGTTTTTTTCCTTGCCATCCTTCAACTCAGAAATAACCTTGTCAATAGGACCATCAATAATTGTAACACCAGAAATAGAATTACCATTGGAATCCAGTCGTCTACTCGATATTCTTTTTTCAACAGCATTAAGCCTAGAACTAACACTATTAGTTGTCTGCTCTATCTTCCTAACCCAGCTTCTCATAGATAAAATATTATCCTCGTAATCATTCAATTCTTTTTTCGATGTTTTTTTCATTGTTTTATTTTTATTAACAAGCATTAAACATACCCCCTCCAAGCTAAGAATAAAATTGAAACTGACAGAAACTTTTTTTTCTGCAGTTACAATTTTATCCAGGTATGATGCGTATTAAATCTAGATATCCCTATGCACATGTACTGCTTCAGCTTTTGAGAAATCTTCGTATCCAGCTGCTTTGACCTCTAATATCATATATGCATCTTTTTCGTTTTCAGCTAATGCAGGCGTAACAGTGATTTGTGCGATACCATTTGAATCTGTTACACCAGCTCCAGAGGTTCCAGCACCTGTGAGCGTCACAGTTGCACCAGAGATAGGATTAGCATTTTTGTCATTTGTTGCAACCGTTATCGTAACAGTATAACTACTTGCGAATGTGAATTCTTCCATTCCTCCAGTTGGTGATGCTTCAGCTATTAGATAATTCTCAGTTGCGTATGCCTCGATTGTTTTTGTGCCCTGAGGCATCATGAATAAAACTGCTGCGATCACTGCGACGGCTACTATCATGATTATAATTAGATACATTGGTAGTCCTAACACCTGCGCCTTTTCATTTTGTCTTAAACTTATTTTTCTCATTTTTTTCCTCCTCCTGTTATTAACAGGTTGTTCTTTTGTGTTAAAACATTTTTTAAGCAACAACGATATTGCTAAATTTTAACACACATATTTTCATATTTACCAAACTATATCAATATTATGTTATCATAGCAACATTTTTTGTTTTAAACCATAAAAAAACTTGTTACTATTGTTATTTTGATAACAAAAAATTGAGGATTTGTTATTATCCCCAAAATTATCAAATAATTCTAACAAAAAATAATGTTTTGTTATTTTTCATTCACATACTCACCAAAAATGTCATGTGAATAACACAGCATTTATATATTAATATTCTAAATTTGTTATATAATATCAAATCTAAAATATCCGGGGGAAATCTTAAGCATGGTAAGGAGACCACCCCTCAAAGGGTTTATAAAAAATGATAAAGCAATTTCCGAAGAGTTCACATCACTCCCAGCTTTATCTGTAGTTATGATTGGTTTCGCTCTCTTCATATTATTAATTGCTAATACATATACTGCTTATGAAATTAGAATAGATAGTATAGAGAAATATAAAACAGCTGATTTTATCGCTACTAAACTTACAAACCCTGATTGTTTTTTTATGGACGAAGGTGGTATAGTAAACATATCACTTTTAGAAACATCTGAATCATTAGATAAACTGAATTCAATAAGAGACACGTATAAGACATCGGGTGTAGATTTTATCATAAGACTTAGCTGGGATTCAACATATAAGGATTACCCCGAAGACCTTCCAAATGATGTTGGAGATCGTATCGCTGTCTCAAGAAACATCAGTGTTTATCTGAACCCTGCTCAGACAAGACCTGGAAGACTATCCGTGATCACCTGGAGCGTTTGAACATGAGACCTAGGTCTCTCCTGAGGAATAGACAAGCAGTCTCAATGATGTACGATGCTGTTCTTTTTATTGTAATGGTTTCTCTCTCAGGCGTGGTTTTAATCCCTGCCCTTCAAAGCGATGTAATAATTGAAAGCTCTGTTGAAAAACATAGGGAGGAAACAGTTGATGAAACCCTTCTTATGCTTCTCACATCTCGCGTGGATAATTTTGGTTACACCCTTGCTGGTTCACAAATTGAAAGTCTCACTGGTATACAGGTTGATTATGATGGTTCTGATCAAGATCTGATACAGGCTCTTGTTAAAACATTCCTCGGACGTGAACAATTACATAAAACCTATGCTGATCTATGTGTGGAAAACCTTGTTTGTCAGTTGAATGTTTTTGGAACACGTATTAATGTTTTCACTGAGGATTTCGATAAATCAATCAGGGAAGAAGTCATAACGGTTTTAAGAGAACATCTTAGTGACAAGTATGAATTCAATCTCACTTTGAAATGGCACCCTATCATGGGTCTTGATTTTGGTGGCGATCTTGAAATAGGACCTAGCCCCCCAGTAATTGACACGCATGTTGCAAAAACCTATGTCGCCCTTCCAGGTACTTTTTTCACTGAATGGTTAAAAGATTTTGAAGATTACATAATTCAATGTATTGATGGTGTCCTCGTTTGGAATAGTAGCAGTGATGGTTTAAAAAATCAGATTAAAGGTTTAATGAAAAACATCGTCGAAAACATCACCCTGAATGGTTTCATGGGTAAAGACGGAGTTCTTGACAAATGCATCGATTATGTTTTTTCACCACTTGAAAATGGTATCGAACGAATCTTTGGTGATTCATTTGCTCTAATTGTTGAGCCAATTGAAACTGTTATCCCATATGATTTAACAGATCTCTTAGATGGTCTTTTCTCTGATGTTATAAAAGATCTCACAGGTTTGGATGTTACAGATTCCGATGGAGATAGTGTTATCGATGCAGGGGATTCATTAGATTTTTTGAAGACATATGTTAGAGACCAGGTTGCTGGTATATTGGATCCTTTGTTTGATGGTTATTTTGAAAGTTTCGCAGATTTCATAGTTGACACAATGGGAACATTGCTAGATATTGATCAACTTAAAACAGATATGATTGAGTTTTTCAAGGAACATATTAATGTTCTGCGGGCTGAAATAATGCTAACTCTTTGGGAGGTTAGAGGATGAAAATAAGAAATATTTTAAAAAATGAAAAAGCACGTATCCCGTTCTCTGTTATCGGTGTTTTTCTGATTCTTGGCAGTAGTTTTACAACTGTTTATGTCACCAAACTTGAATCTGATAAATCCATAGAAGTGATATCAACACTTGATTTCAATGAAATCGAACAGGTCCTAAGATATGTTGAGGCGGATATCGCTCGAAGTCTAGGTTACGCGGGTATGCATGCTTTGAAAACAATAGGTATAAACCCTGTTTCATCCTCAGAGATCAACAACAGTGTAACCAGGGATTACGTTGATTTCGATGGTGATGGAACTGCTGATTTCAGTAGTATCGACATCGGAGACCTTGATAATGCTCATCAGTTTAACATCAACTGGGCTCGTAATATAACCCGTGTTAAACTCAATGAGTACCTGGAAACAAATTTCATGGATAACCGATGTAGATTTCTTGATTACATAGTAAATGTAAAACCAACAGTTGGTAGTATTGCTGTGATGGACTGGCGTGATATTTCTCTCAATGGGATAATTATGCATCTTGACCGGGCGATTCCTGACTCACTTGAAGGTCTAATGATAACAGAGAAGAACTCAAACTATGCAACCTATTACCAGGCATCGGTTGATATAGAAATAACATTAACTGATGTTTCAAACGGGGAAACCCGTGATTTTACCCTTAACCCATGTTGCATTATTACATCAAGGCTTCCAATCATGATGGGTTTAACTGATACCTTTACTAAAACCATAAACGGTGTCGAAGATGATCTCTTTGGAAATAAACTATGCATCCTTGTAACCCTTATTAGTGAGGGATACACGGAGGCTCGTGCTCTTATCCAATGGTCTCAGGGCCCAACGAAAATCAAAAACATTGTAGATAATGAATGGTTAAAATATGTGATAAACGCTGGTCTTGTCACCGAGGAGTTCATGGTTTTCAACAGTGTTGATCCCATTAGCCTGTTTGAGCTAGCTAGAAAGGTAACGGATTTAACATCGGATGATAAAACACTTATGGACCAAGATGGTGGTTTTTCGTTTATAATAGATGACGATATGTTTGATGAAAAATTCGTTGATGACCTTTATGATGATTTAAATCAGGAGTTCACAGAAGATGAAATCCAGGATATGATAGAAAACCCAGAATGTGAACCCACCGTGAACATGATACAAAGCGTTCAAGAAATAGCAGAAGACCTGTTATACAAGGTGGATTACACATATTATTATCACAGAGTGAATAAACAATATGAACCAGTAGATAGTAATGGTAACCCTGCACCACCTGGAAGCCCGGTTATTAGGACACAAGATGCAGAGGGATACAAAGATAAAGGATATATCTACACCGATCCAGATGACAGCGACTATAGTTTTTTACTAGGTAAACCTGGTGCAGATGCAGATGATGATGTTTTTGACCGAGTTATTCACTACGATATCATAAATGATGACATTACAACAGAAATTGAAACAAAAATAACTGAATCCTATAACGCATATGTATCAGTGGATGTCACCAGAAATAACTACGTTGATATAGGCTATGAAAGTGGTTGGACTCCAGATTATGCCCATGGGGATGAACTAGTAAAAACAGGAGAATGGGTCTATGATTCCAGTGTCTGCAATGGTAACTGCCTGCAACCTGGAGATACATTACCTGTGAGCGGTTACTCAGAAGAATGGACGGTTACATTTAAAAGAACAGATGAATTCGATATCTGCACAGATTACGATGATGATACAAATACTTGTAACGACTCAGTAACAGAAGATCATGATTTCCTACAAAGCCATCAGGTTACGTTCAACATTAAACCAAACTACCCCGGTGGTGATGTTGACAGTGTTTTCAACAATAAAAACAATATTTTCAACATGGAATACCCACATGACACCAAGACTAGGAATGACAACAACCTACAAGTGGTTCGCACTGAATACCCAGATTTCTTCATCACAAATGTAAGAAACAATGTTCTACAAGATTATGATAAAAACAATGTTGATAACAAAATCTATCAATATGCTGACGGGACAAACTATCAAATAAACTGGCTTCAAACAAGTAGCTCTGACAAAGGATCTGTTGTTGAAGCACTTGAACACATAATAGAACTCATCATACAAGACGAGGATGAATACAGCCAGGCTTCAAACGCTTTTAATGGGGATTCCAACACAATGGATGATATGGATGGAGAAAGACAAGCCCTGCTAAGTATATTCTTAAACCTAAAAGATGACTACATCTATGAAGAATTCTATCATATGAACAAGGAGATCAACGAGGAATATATCAGCACTGGTTCAAAAACTGTTTCAAATATACGCAAATGGTTCATTGATCAAATACAAAAAAACCTTGAAGAATCACCCCTGGATCAAATAAAAAACAAAATAAATGAAAAAATCGGAGATGAAAACGCGGGTAAACTACAGGAATATGAGCAGATACAAAACGGAGAATATTCAAATGTTATGGGTGACATTAAAAACATTGGAAATGGACAAGGGATACAAATAGGCTTAGCAATGACCCTAGAACGACAGGGGACCGGCTATCAAAGCTGGGATGAACAAATAGCATTTGCTGTTGACAGATACCCAGATTATTTTGAGTTCAATAACCCCAAAGACGAGGATGGTAAAAGATACAAATTCAATGTTAAAAACACCTGTTTATTTGGTCCCACAGGTTTCCCATTGCTACCAATACCACCAATTCCATGGTTCTGCACAATCAACCTATGGCTAATAGATGTAGATGGATCATATGAACAATTCAAACTAGTTGACACCCTAGATGAAACACATGCAGACCCCCTACTTGGTCATGATGGACAGGTTATGGAAAAAAAATATGAACCAGTCTACGACTGGGATTGCTCCGGTGAAATAATAGGACGTAATCAACAAATACCATTTAAATTCTGGACTATGAACTTTGCAATAGTCCCACCAAACAGACTACCAATAGGCGACCAAGGAGAATACTTTGAGGAAGATCCCTAAAAAATGAGGTAAAAAAACTATGAAAAACAAATTGATAATAATAGCAATAATAATGCTAATGATGCTACCAATGCAAACTGTAACAGCAAAAGAAAAAGAAGAAGAATATGGAAAAGCAGAAGCATATATAAAGTTCCTAAACGGGGATTGGATAGACCCAGGAGTAGAAGACATCTCACTTGATACATATGAGCCATTCTGGGTTAAACTAAAAATAACTGTGAAAGAAAAATGCCATGTTGATTTCTCAATAACCGGACCCGGCCATGGGGACAACTTTGACACAGTTGAAGGCCCAACAGAATGCACCTCGATGACAATGATAACTGATCTAGGTCATTATATGAACTGTGAACCTGGTTGGAATGGAACATGGGAATGGAAGATCCATCCAAATGACAATTGGGCAGGAGGAACCGCAGGTTTAAACTTAGATGTGTTTTTTTCAACAAGAGAAAAAACTGAAAACATCGTTTTTCCCCTGCTCTATACATATATAAACAAAACAATATGGGCTGGTTACACAGAGGAAGAGAAAAACCCTGATGGAAATCAGGATGGTAACAATGATCAAAAGAATGATACTGCAGGTTTTGAAACAATAACATTGATGATAGCACTCATGCTAGTTTGTTTTATACTTAAGAAAACAAGGAAATCAAATAAATAAAAAAAATCGTCTTTTTAATATTTATTCAAATGCATAACATCTTTGATTTTCCGTTTTGGCACATGAAGAACTTCTTTATCATCCCTCCAGTATTCCACAGAATCAACCAAATCCTCAACAACAGGTTGTTCAGCCTTATAACCTAATGCTACCACTGAATCAACGATAACATCATCAGGGATTCCCAGATTTTTTTTCAACCTTTCTTTATCTATTTTACAGAGAATACAACTACCAATATCCTCTGATTCAGCTGTTAAACAAATACTTAAAGCAGCAAAACTAGCATCGCGTTCAAACCAAGGGTTTTTAGGGTTATTCACAATTATGACGATATAACCCATAGGTCGCTCGTTGATATCAGGGTTCCATTTAGGTTTGATATATCCTGCCCAGCTAAGTGTTTCAAAAACCTCAGCACAAAGATGTTTTGTGTTTACAACATAAAATTCAAGAGGTTGAAGGTTAGCAGCAGATGGTGCAAGCCTGGCAGCATTTACAAGTTTCTCAAGTACATCTAACGAAACAGGTTTCTGCTGGAATTTCCTTATACTTCTCCTTCTTAAAATTGCATCATAGACTTCCATGTTTATCAACAAATGTGATAACTCATGGGTTTTATAAAAAAGTTCTTTTATCATCAAAGTAATATACTCTTTATTATTACACATTTTGGGGTTTTTCAGAAAAATGGCGAAAAAAATCCGGAGGATGAGAACCTTTGCGAGGACGGCAGCTAAATCAATGGAAAAAAAACTGGTAGATAATGCCAAAAAAATAAAGGAAAACCCATATTTGATACTGCCAGATTATGATGATAATTATTCTAGGAAGTTTTTTGATAAAATAAAAAAAACTCTTGATAAGGTAAGCAGATTTAGTGAGGATTCCAAAAAACTTGAGAAACTATCCAATAAAAGAGGTCTTGATGGTGCTGTAGCTGGTACGATACTAGTGGCTCATTCGGAGAAAGCACCTTATCTTGCTGTGGCGAAATTTTCAACTGGCGATATAGCATATGCACAAAGAGGACGTGCAGATAAAGAAAAATTGATCGCTGTGCAACATTTTGATGATCCAATACTGAGGCTTTTAGGGATTAAGGATATTGTTTTGAAAAAACATTTACATGTTTATTCATGGGACAATGGTTATATTTCAACAGGTTTGCAACCTGATCCACCTGCTGAGTTTATAAGTTATCTTAAGAAAAAAACAGGGCTTACTTTTAAAAACAATGTAGGTTTTTGTAGTGGTCTAAAACCTGATAATATAAAAAACAAAGAATCTGACAAGAAAAATTATCTTTGGATTAATTGGAAATCTGCTGATTTGTTTTTTGCTGTACCCGAAGATAGCCCTGAGTCAAAAAAGAACACTTTTTTCAATATGACCAAATATATGCTTGCGCAAAACATAGCAAATGATTTTAAAATAGATATAATTGGGCATGTACTTAAACAAAAAGACACAGATGATGTGGGTCCAAGAGATCTTGAGAAATATCTTTCAGGTGAAGTTACAGATAATGATTTCATAAAGGCTAATATGAAACATCGTGAGCAATCATTGAAGGATTCTGGGGAGAAAGTATTCATATTAGATGGTGTGACATATGGTGTTGATGTCGAGGCTTTTATTAAGGTACTTAGACCTAATAAATATGAAAAAGAAGGATTAATGTTAGTTCTTGAACAGGTTGAAGAACCTGTTGTGATGAATAATGTGACACCTAACAAGGTTCTTGAAAATTATTGGAAGGATTGTGGTTTAGATGCAATAAATGAGATTATTGATGATAAGAATATGGCTGAGAAATTCTTTTCACTTTCTGAAACACCTTCTGATATTTTTGAACTGGTGTTTAAATATAAGGAACGGCAAAAGATTCTGTCTCAGCTTCCAAGTTATAAATCGTTACCATCTTTGGCAGGGTTTATTGATAAGGTTACTAGGACTTACAAGACTTTTGGGGAGAAAGAGGCTTTGACGGAGATTAAAAAAAGACCTGATAATCCTAAAGGGAAGTCAATTTCTTATGCTTTTTTACTGGTTTTTGGTAAGGGTAAGGATAAAAAATGGCAGTACTCTCAAGTTGAAATTGAGTATGGTGAGTTTCTTAAGGATTATGTGAAGAAACTTCTTGATTCTAAGCCTGAGAGGTATCATGAGGCATTGAAAAATTTACTTGTTGCTAGTGGGTCTTCTGAGGATGTTGATAAATATCTTATAGGATGATTTTTTATTCGGAGATTACGGCGTGAATATTCAGGTTTTTGATGCTGGTTTCCCATGTTTTTATAGATATTTGGTTCCAGAGATTGTTGTCCAATTTTTTTACTATTTTTCCTACAATTTGACTTTCATAAACAGGCGAGTTTAATGGTTTGTTATTTTCTAATATGAAATATTTTTTAAAATACCCTACGCCGCTTGTTTCATAGATTGTATTACATGTTAGTGTTCCATCTGTTTTTATATGTATTATTTCGTCTTGTTTTTCGAGTTGGAATTTGGGGTGGGTAGATTTTTGGATTATTATATATTTTTCTTTTTCGATGTTTGATTCTATTAGGTCTGCGTTGTTTTTTATGATTATGTATTTATCTGAGTTTTCGAAGGAGTCTAAGAATGTTTCTATTCCTATTGTGTTTGTTATGCTTATAAATGGAAGGCTTGTTAATGATATGAAAATGATTGTTTTGATTATGCTCTTTTTCAGGTTTTTCATCTTCATCCACCTCTTCCATGTTATTATGTATCTTGTTAACGTTTGTCATAATTATTATTTAAAGATTATCTGTTAAAAAGTCAAAAATGCCAGAATATCAAAATGACAAAATAACAAAAAAACAACCTTAAAACTAAAAACCATTAAAGAGAAAACTTAATACATCAAAAATAGATACAAATAAAAATAAAATTAAACCTCAAAATTGGAGATGGGATCAAAAAATTTCAACTTACCGAACAATAAAGATAATGCTGGAGGTCAATAAATGCCAAAGAAAATATTGGTAGTGGATGATGAGCCAGACATCCGTCAAAGCGTAAAAATGATATTAGAAATAAACGGATATGAAGTAGAAACTGCAACAAATGGAGACGAATGCCTTCAAAAAATCCAACAAGAAAAACCTGATTTAATACTACTGGACATCATGATGCCTGGGACACCTGTAACAGAAATAATAAAACAAATAACTGATGTTAAAATTGCATTCATGAGCGTTGTAAGAATATCTGATGCAAGAAAAAAAGGACTATGTACGCAAGATAACATAGTAGATTTCTTCCAGAAACCATTTAATGTCAATGATCTAATTGAAAGAGTTGAGATAATCCTACACGATTAAAATAATCTAATCATACTTGGAGGGGTAATGGGATTGGATGATACGAGATTCGACATAAAGGGTGTAATGAAATCAAAGATAAACAGAAAACTAACATTTCTTTTTGTAATAGTAGCCTTAATAGCACCCTCAATTGGAATTTATTATTTTTACAATATATCTATATCAGCTCTACCTGAATCAATAATGACCGAGCAACAACTACTCTTACAGACAGCCTCGTTTATGATAATAATATTAATAGCAGTCGATGCAGGAATAATCGGATTCTTTGTATCAAGATCAATATCTAGACCCATCAAAGAATTATACAAGGCCACTATGGAGGTAAAAAAAGGCAACTACGATGTCAAACTACACATAAAAACCGGAGACGAAATCGAAGAATTAGCACATGCTTTCAACAATACAACAATGACACTTGGACGATTGGAAGAAGAGAGAACAGAAGTAGATAACGCAAAAAACGAATTCCTAAGCATTACCTCCCATGAACTAAGAAGCCCTATGACACCCATGAAAGCACAACTACAAATGTTACAAGAAGGATACTTTGGAAAACTGACAAAAAAACAAAAAGAGAGCCTAAAAATAGTAGTCAGGAATGCTGATAGACTAGATAATATAATCGTAGATTTCCTAGAAATATCAAGAATCGAAGCAGCTCGGCTCAAATTTGATTTCAGAGAAACAGATCTTACAAAAACAATAAAAGAAACAGCAAAATTCATGGAAGCGTTTGCCAAAGAAAAAAACATAGAAATAAAAGTAAAATCGGAAAAACTACCAATACTTGAAGCTGATCCAGATAGGATAAACCAGGTATTAAGAAACCTTATGAATAATGCAATAAAATTCTCACCAGAAAACAGTAAAATAATAGTAGAAGCTGAACTTAAAAAGAATCACATACAACTCAGTGTAAGAGACCATGGAATAGGTCTCAGCCCTGAAAACAAAATGAGAATATTTGAACCATTCTACCAAGTGGAAGATGCATCAAGAAGAAGGCATGGGGGAACAGGCTTAGGGCTTGCTATATGTAGAGGAATAGTAGAATCCCAAAAAGGAAAAATATGGGTAGAAAGTAAACCTGAAGCCGGAAGCAAATTTTATTTTACGTTACCACTGCAACCAATAAGAAAAATAGAACCCATCAAAGTATTATTCTCACAAAAAGGAGTAATGGAGAGAAAAATAGAAGAAGAATTCAAAACAATTCTTGGACCACTTGGAATAGCAGAATTTGACGAGTTAAAAAACAAAAACGCCCTTGGAAAAGAAGATATACTCGAATATATTGAATCATTGACTGAGCTTCATATACTTGATACAGATAAAGGAAATTATTTCAAAACAAAAATTGGACACATCTTCGGAGAAGAAAAAGAAAGTATAAATCATAATAATAATATACCCCCTGAGGACAGAGGAGATGAGGTGTTAATACGAAACTCAGAACCCTTCTAATATTAATGTGCCTAGCAGTTTCACTGATACCTGTAGGAATAATCGGTGGAATTAAAGGTTTTCAATTCACATCCTTAATGCTAATTGTGTTAATCCTTTTCGTAACATTCATTGTATCACTAGCAATATCATACTTGATTACAAAACCCATCGAAAGACTAACACAAAACATCGATGAAATATCAAAAGGAAAACTAGACACCAACCTTGAGTATAATGAAATCCATGAGATCAATAAATTAACAGATTCTCTAAATAGAGTCATGGCCAGTCTCAAACTAGCGATACACAAAGTAGGGGTAAAAAAAGGAGAAATCTTTCAAGATGCATTAAGGACTAAGGAAACATATGAGAAAAAACAAGAAGATTTCATAAACAGTATACATGGTTGGGCCTGGGAAACAGATGAAAAAGGGGTATTTACTTTTTGTTCAGAAAGCATTTCAAAATGGTTAGACTATAACTGCGAAGAAATCGTTGGAACAAGCTTGTTTAATTTAGTTAGCTCTGAGGATGTAAAAAAATTAAAAAATATTTTCAATGACGCAATTAAAAATAAAAAACCATTTACAAACTTTGAATGCATTAACATCACCAAAAAAGGCGAAAATACTTTCGCACTCCTCAACGGTTGCCCGTTTTTTAATGAATCTGGTGATATTATTGGATTCAGAGGGGTTATAAATGACATAACAGCCCTAAAACAATCACAGAATAAAATAAAAAATTTAAACACGCAACTTTCAGATCTAAAATCTGAATTAAATAAATTTTTAAACGAAAAATACATGAAACCAAAAAAGAAACAAGACAAAAAAGACATCAAAGAAAAACTTGATGAAAAATGGTCAGAACATGAATTCGACTCAATTTTTATCTTCAATGAAAACGCAGATATACTCGACTGTAATGATAACATGTACAAGAAACTTGGTTATACAAAAAGCGAAATGCTCTCATTAAATATTGCTGATTTTGATGCCCTTGAATCAAAAAAGGATATACTGGAAAAAGTCAAGAAAGCAAAAAAAGAAGGTTCTATAAGTTTCAAGACCATTCACAAAAGGAAGGATGGATCAGCTGTACTGGTACATGAAAACATGCAGTATCTTAAGGATAAAAACACTTTTAAATGTGTAGTCCGTGAAGATTATTCTTTAAAAAAATCATCCTAAAAACATTTTTTTTAACCATCAACTTTTTATTATGCATCTAAATATCCCCTTCTTGTGATTTCTATGATTTCAGCCTCTGATCGTTCAAAAGGAATTTCTTATGCTATTAGAGAGGTTGTAGTACCAGCAAAAAAGTTAGAGGCGAAAGGAATAAAAGTTTTTCATCTTAACATTGGTGACCCTAACAAATACGATTTTGATACACCTGAACATATGAAGCAGGCTTTATTTAAAGCTGCAAATGATGGTTTTAACGGTTACACTCCCTCTGAGGGTTATCCTGAACTAAGAAATGAAATCATCAAACGGGAAAAAAAGAGAAACAATGTAGATTATGCGTTAGATGAGATATGTATCACAAGTGGTGTTACAGAGTCACTGCAACTGCTGTTAAATGTCTCCCTTAACCCAAATGATGAACTACTTATCCCTGGGCCAACATATCCACAGTATTCTCTGATTACCCATTTTAATGATGCAGTTCCAGTTCCGTATCGATGTATTGAAGAAGAAAACTGGCAGCCAGATATAGATAATATACGTAAAAATATTTCAGATAAAACAAAGGGTATAGTTATCATAAATCCAAATAATCCCACTGGAGCACTATATTCAAAAAAAATTCTCAAAGAAATAATTGACATTGCAGGTGAGCATGAAATACCAGTAATCTCTGATGAAATATATGATGATATGACATTTGATGAAAAACAATCTGCAACAGCGACATTGGCAAAGGATACGCCTGTGATAACAATGAATGGCTTCTCAAAAGTCTACCTTGTCCCAGGATGGAGGATGGGCTACATACTATTCCATCATAATGGAGAACTAGACCAGATACAGGATGCGTTTATGAGAATAGCTCGATCGCGACTCTGCGCGAACTCTATATGTCAAAAAGCATGCATAGCCGCTTTAAAAGGACCACAAGATCATATAAAAAAGGTAAATAAAAAACTCCGGGAACGACGTGATTTTTCATATAAGCGGTTAAATGAAATAAATGGGATTTCAACAGCAAAACCCGATGGAGCATTCTATATTTTCCCAAAAATAGAAGCAATGGAAAACGGCATTTGGAAAGATGATAAAGAGTTTGTGTTGGATCTTTTACAAACGAAACATGTCCTAGTAGTTCATGGATCTGGTTTCTGTTCAACATATGGCAAAGATCATTTCAGAGCAGTAATACTACCAACAATTGAAACATTAGAAGAAGCATTCAACAGATTGGAAGAATTTTTAAAAGAAAAAACTAAATAATCTTTTTCTCCTGAAACCTTTAGTCGAAAGAGTATTAAACCGGGTTTTTATACAATCAAACCGTGTTAACAAAACCAAGAGGAACAAGAGATTTTACTCCAGAAGAAATGTTTAAACGAAAATATATAGAAGACAGTATAAGAACAACATTTAACAATTTTGGATACAAAGAAGTACAAACACCAATATTCGAAAAACTTGAACTTTTCACAGCTAAATCCGGAGAAACGATCATCGAAGAAATATATTCATTTACAGATAAAGGCGGAAGAGAACTGGCACTTAGACCAGAATTAACCGCCCCGGTTATACGCTTCTATATTGAAAAATTACAAATGGAACCAAAACCCCTTAAACTATTCTACTTTGGCAACTGTTTCAGATACGACCGACCACAAAAAGGAAGATACCGAGAATTCAAACAAGCAGGATGCGAAATCATAGGCGCTGATACACCAGAATCATATGCTGAGCTAATAACCGTAGCATATAAAATTTTAAAAAACATCGGATTAAAAAACATCAAACTAAACATCGGTAATCTTAATGTTTTATCATCAATGTTTAAAATCTTAAGTTTAAACAAAGAAAATCAGAAATATCTAACACCTCTAATCGACAAATCATTATATGAAGATATATATGAAGCACTCCAAGATTTTGGAGCTAAAAACAAAGAGATAACAGAATTTTTAGAAGTCTTACAAACATCAGATATAAACAAGGTGAAAAACTTTATAAAAAAAGATGAAGCTGCTATGCAGGAGATATCAAAACTCGAAGAGATATTAGACCTTTTAAAAACCTCATTTGATGTTAAAAACTTTCAAATCAAAATGAGCATTGTAAGAGGCCTGGACTACTACAAGGATGTTGTTTTTGAAATAGAAGCACCAGATCTCGGAGCCGAAAAACAACTCTGCGGCGGAGGGGCCTATGAACTAATATCATTATTTGGTGGGAAAGAATCCCCAACCGCGGGTTTCGCAATAGGCTTCGACAGAACGATTCTAGCCCTTGAAAATGAAAAATTCAAATTACCAGCAATGGAATTAGATACCTATGTCATCCCTGTGAACGATGAAATGATAAAAAAATCATTGGAAATAGCACATGATCTCAGAAATACAAATATTTCAACTGATATTGATTTATTGAGAAGAGGAATTAGTAAATCTCTAAAATACGCTAGTGCCATAAACGCAAGAAAGGTAATTATCATAGGACCAAAAGAACTGGAGAAAAACTCTGTGACTATCAGAGATATGAAAACAGGTGAACAGGAAACAGTAGAAATCTCAAATATCAAAAACTATCTTAGTTAAAATAAAATAGGAAAACCGTTCTTACCATCTTTTAAAATGACTTCAAATAAAAAATCAAAGATTTTTATAATAGACACATCAGCAGTGCTATCTGGTAAACAAATAACAGATATGCAAGGAGATATGGTTACAACTCCAGGTGTTTCTAATGAGTTAAAACCAGGGGGACGAGATTATCAAACCTATCAGTTTTTGATTGAAAAAGGTTTAAAGGTTATATCTCCCTCAAAATACTCAGTTGACTTTGTAAATAAAAATGCTAAGGAAACCGGGGATTTTGGAAGGCTATCCTCAACTGATGTTGAAATTATGGCTCTAGCATTAGACCTGCAAAAAAAACATGATAAAAATATCATGATTTTAACGGATGATTACTCGATTCAAAACCTTGCTAATTATCTTAAAATAAAATTTGAACCTATTAGTCAGAATAGTATTACAAAAAGATTTAAATGGATTTATAGATGTCGGGGATGTGGTAAAAAATTCAAAGAACATATAAGCATTTGTCCAATATGTGGAGCAAAAACTAAAAAGATAGTTTCTAAGAGTGAACATATTAATTAGAGTGATACTAAAATGGGTTTCAAAGATGTTTTCAATCGTGTAAAAAAATTATTTTTACGTTTTTGGCGTAGTGATAACACAAAGATATCAATCCTCAGAGATGTTCTTGTTGCTTTTTTAATGGTTTTCATAATACTAATCGCTCTATGGACTTATACTGGTCAATGGTTTGGAGCACCAATGGTTGCGATTGAATCTGGTAGTATGATGCATCTGGATGAACCCTTTGCTAGAATAGGGACTATAGATGCGGGAGACATGGTTCTACTAGTGAAGGTTACTACAAGACATGATGTTACAACTTATGGTAGTTCAAACGATTATCAATACGGGAAGAAAGGCGATGTTATAGTCTATAGACCTTATGGTAATGAAAACTTAGATCAAATAATTCACAGAGCCATGTGCTGGGTCGATGTAAATTATGAGGGATCAAATAAAACATATACAATTGAAGAATATGATATATACAACCATGATGCTTCTGATCCACTTTATCTGCCTGAAATAGGGATTATAAATACTGTTAAAGGCAATAGTGGTGTAAAATTAAATTGGTCTCACTCTGGTTTTATTACGAAAGGTGATAATCCGCATACTAATTCTTATTGCGACCAGGTTGGTGGTATATGTGATGAGCTCATAAAAATACAATGGATTTCTGGTAAAGCTCGAGGTGAAATGCCGTGGGTGGGAACAATAAATCTCCTGTTTAATGATATTATTAGTGGTAAGAGCACTGTAAGTAACGTTCCACAGGACTCAATAATCTGTCTTATATTATTAATAGGCTTTTTGGTATCTATACCTGTAACTTTAGATATTTATAGCTATTATAACGACAAAAAGATAGAGAAAAAAACAGAACCAAAAACGCAATCTCCTATAACTCCAGATATTGAACACCCTACAAAACCAAAAACTCAAACAAAAAAAGGATTAAAAGATAAATTAAAAAACATTTTTAAAATTAAATAGAAATTGTATATTCTAATGGATCTTTGATTCCAGCTTCTTTAAAACCCTTAAGTCTAAGGAGACAAGAATCACAACGACCACAAGCCTTTGCATCTCCTCTGTAACACGACCAGGTTTTCTCAAAAGGAACACTCCTCTCTAATCCTTTTTTAATTATCTCTGCTTTAGATAGATTGAGAAGAGGTGTTTTTATCTTTATCTCCTTTCCCTCTACTCCTTTTTTTGTAGCAAGATTAACCAGTTTCTGAAATGCTTCAATAAATTCAGGCCGGCAATCTGGATAGCCTGAGAAATCAGTAGCAGTAACCCCAATAAAAATTGCATCAGCATCAATCGCTTCTGCATATGCAAGAGCAATTGATAAAAAAACAGTATTCCTAGCAGGAACATAAGTACTTGGGATAACTTTACCGATATCTTTCAAATCCTGATCCTTAGGTATCTCTAATGATTTATCAATTAATGATGAACCACCAAACATGCTAAGATCGATATCAAAAACAATGTGTTTTTTTGCTTTCACAAATGATGAGATTTGTTTTGCGCATTGGATTTCTTTATTATGCTGTTGCCCATAATTAAAGGATAGAGCGTATATTTCATAACCTTCATTTCTGGCGATAAAAGTTGTAACACATGAGTCAAGACCGCCAGAAATCAGACAAACAGCTTTTTTGACCATAAAAAAACCTCAAATCTTAGAGTTTTTCAGCGAGTCTAGCACCTTGACCATATCCTTCATCGACGCCGATTTCAACACATTCAACCTGCTTGGGTAGATCTATTTTTTTCATGAATTGACCAAGGATGTACTCTGCTAGGTTCTCAGCAGATGTTGATTTAATTGGGAGAAACATGCAGTCACTAAGTGGAAAAACATATTTTTTTTCCATAGCATTTATTTTAACACTAGTGTTTGTTTTTTCAAGTTTTGTTTTATTACATTTCTCAGGGATTAGCACTCTATGATCAAGCTCGTTTACGATATCTCTTAGTACATTTTTTAATAAAGAAAAATCAAGTATTATTCCTTTTGAATCTGGTTTACCATATATTTTTACATGAACTGCATAGGTATGACCATGGAGTCTTCCGCATTTTTCATATTCATGGATGATATGTGCTGAGGAAAAACGTATATTTGAATGCCAGCCATCGATTGTGATGTAGGAACTCATAAAACCTCACTTTTTCTTTTTTTACGGTAGTTTTCTATTGCTGCTTTTAAAGCATCAGCTGCTAGATTTGAACAGTGCATTTTTATAGCCGGAAGCCCTCCGAGTTCTTTTGATACGTCGTCACGTGTTAACTTCATTGCTTCATCGAGCGTTTTTCCTTTGATAAGTTCTGTTGCTATACTGCTGCTAGCTACAGCGGCAACACATCCAAAAGTTTGGAATTTTATATCATCTATTTTATTATCTTTAACTTTGATGTATATAACCATGACGTCTCCGCAGGTTGGGTTTCCTACTTTCCCAGTTCCATCTGGATTTTTAATTTCACCCATGTTGCGAGGGTTTCGGAAATGATCCAGTACTTTTTCTGTGTACATATCAGCCATAAATTATCGTCTCCTTTATCTGTTCCATAATGGTGACATATGTCTTAGTTTGTTTACTATTTCCGGTAGTACTTCTGTGACATATTTAACTTCTTCTTGTGTGTTTTTTCTTCCAAGTGAAAGTCGAAGGGAGCCATGTGATTCTTCTGGTTTAAGTCCGATTGCTAGTAGCACGTGTGATGCTTGTAGTTTTTTAGATGAGCATGCTGAGCCTGTTGCTGATGCTATTCCCGTGTCATCAAGTAGCATATTGAGTGATTCTCCTTCTATCGCGGTGAAACGGAAATGAGCGTTATTCACTAGTCGTTTTTCTGGATGTCCATTTAGATAACTATCATCGATCTCTAGTACGCCATTAATCAACATATCTCTCAAATTTTTAAGATGAGTCATGTCTTTTTCTAATCGCTTTTTTCCAAGTTCACAGGCTTTTCCAAGACCAACTATTCCTGGTGTGTTGTAGGTGCTGCTTCTAAGGCCTTTCTCATGTCCACCTCCATGAGAAATTGTTTGAAGTTTAACGCCTTTTTTTACATATAATGCTCCGATTCCTTTTGGTGCATATATTTTATGACCAGAGATTGATAATAGGTCGATATTTAATTTTTTGACATCAACAGGGGTTTTACATACTGCTTGTATTGCATCAGTATGAAAAACAACATCATGCGCTTTAGCGATTTTCCCGATTTCGTTTATTGGTTCAATAGTCCCAATCTCATGGTTTGCAAACATAATAGTTATAAGAAATGTATCTTTTGTGATGGCGTCTTCAAGTTCGTTGATGTTTATAAGTCCATATTTATCAACAGGTAATATTTTTAGATTGAAACCTATTTTTTCCATGTATTTACAGGTTTCAAGAACAGCAGGATGCTCGATAGCAGAAGTAATTATGTGATATCCTTTACCCTCTCTCTTTTTTTTGTTTTTAAAAGCTATTCCTTTGATTGCCAGGTTATCTGATTCAGTTCCTCCTGATGTAAAAACGATTTCTTCAGGGTTTGTATTGATGAGTTTTGCTACTTGTTCTCGTCCGTTTTCAACTGCGTCAAATGCTTCTCTGCCAAATTTATGTATGGATGATGGGTTACCATATTTTTCACTGAAAAATGGTATCATTTCATCGAGTACTTCTTTATCTACTGGTGTTGAAGCGCCATTATCCATGTATATTTTTTTCATAATTTTTTTTAGTCTCCCCTTTTTATTTCCATCATTCTCCGAAGAGGTTTTTCTGCTTTCTTCATTATTTCAGGTGGAAGTTCTACTTTTGGTTCTAAAGTTCTTAGACTATTTAATACTTTTTCTAATGTTATCTTTTTCATATTTGGACAGATCGCGGTTTGTATTGGATAAAAATTTTTATCAGGGTTTTCGTTTTTTAACCTGTAGCAGATGTCTTTTTCTGTGCCGATTATGAATTCTTTACAATTTGATTTTTTTGCATGGTTTACCATTCCATCGGTGGAAAAAGTATAGTCTGCGATATCTATTATTTCAAGTCTGCATTCTGGATGAACTAAAACCTCAGCGTTTGGGTGTTTCTTTTTTAGGTTTTGTATTTCTTCTTTACGGATGTTATGATGTGTTGCACAGAGGCCAGGCCATATTATCATTTCTTTCTCTGGAACAAGTCTTTGTATGTATGCTCCAAGGTTTTGATCTGGTACAAAAATTATTTTATCTGATTTAAGGCTTCTTACTACTTTTTCACCATTAGCTGATGTGCAACATATATCAGCTAATGTTTTTGTTTTAGCTGTTGTATTAATATATGCAACGACTTCCGCGTCAGGGTTTTCTTTTTTTACCTTTTCAAGATCCTCATATTTAACCATTGCAGCCATTGGGCAACTAGCATCTTTATCTGGAAGTATCACGTTTTTATCAGGGTTAAGTATTTTTGCTGATTCAGCCATGAAGTCAACACCGCAGAAGATAATGTTTTCTGCATCTGTTTTTGTGGCTTTTTTTGCTAGATCCAAAGAGTCACCAAGATAATCTGCTATGTCTTGTACTTCTGGTATCTGATAGTTATGCACTAGTATTATCGCGTTTTTTTTCTTTTTGAGTTCATTGATTTTTTTAAGAGTTTCGTTGTTCATATATTTAAAACCAAGCCGTAATTTTCTTTCTCCATATATAGGTTTCTAAAATAAAGATTGTGACGATATTTATACAATCAAAACTATTATATCATAGATAATTAATACCATGTTTGGATGGATGTGTTATGATAGATGTTCTCTCTTTAGTGATAGGATTTATCATAGGGGTAATAGTTTTAGCTTTGGCTTTCGAGTTTGGAATGAAAAAAAACAAATCTGAAACACCTGCTTCTAAGCATACTACGAAGTGGAGCATATCTGAGATTTCTAACCCGCGTGTTATGGCTGAATATCTTGCAGATGTAGAACTGCCTAAAGGTTCAAAGGTTTTAGTTAACCAGTTTAAAAACAAGGAAATGCTTGCGGGTCTTGATGTTAAAGAACATGATGGTATAAGGGGTAACTTTATAGTTGGTGATGACCGAGCTCTTATACTTGCAGGACCTGTTAAAAAGGATGAGGTTGGTTTTTGGACTGTTGAAAAAGAAATCGTTGATAAGCTTAACCATGAATTTGACATGATGTGGGCTGAAGGGACAAAAATGGAACACGAGGAAGAAAAATAAAACAATTCCTCTCATTTTTTTATAAAAGATTTAATTAAACACTATTCTGTTCCCCTGCGTGGATGTTAAATCTTATAGGAGTAATTATTGCATTTATTGTTGTTATAATTCTTATTCGTAGGAAATTTAATTTTGGTTTATCGTTGATTATTGGTTCTATAGTAGTAGCAGTTTTTGCTTTAACAGAAACTGATTTATTTAACATTGGAAAAGCGATTAATGAGGCCCTGATTTATAATTACAAGGATAATGTTTTTGATTTTGAAACTATTGAATTAGCATTACTACTAACATTAATTTATATTCTAGCTAAATGCATGCAGGAGACTGGGGCGATAAATAAATTAATTAAAAGCCTACGGACGATTTTTTACAAAGGAGGAACCTTGGGGGTTATACCCGCGGTTTATGGTTTAATGCCGGTTCCAGGTGGAGCCCTTTTTTCAGCGCCTTTGATGGATAAAGAAGGACAAAAATATAAATTAAATCAAAATCAGAAGAATTTTCTTAATGTCTGGTGGAGACATATTTGGTTCCCGATATTTCCAGTTTCAACAGCGATGATGTTGATAGTTAGCTCTGATTTAGCAAATATTGATATATATGATTTAATAATCGCAGATTTACCAGCGTTTTTCGGTTTCATAGTGATCGGATTAATCTTTCTAAGATTTTTTATTAAAAAAATTCCTAAACCTGAAAAACCTCCTAAAAAAGAGTATCATGGTTTAGAGTATATATTGCCTCCTATAATTCCTATTTTACTTTATTTAATCTTTTTAGGTATCTTTTTTATTTTTGATGATATAGATGCCTTAAAACCATTCCAGATAATATTGTTCATTGTAGGAGTTATAATGAGTATATTCTTTCTACGATATCTCATCAAATTGGATTGGAAAAAATATTTTAAAATCATTAAAAAATCTTTATCGTTTAATCTTGCCCTTGCTATCATCGGGATTATGATTTTCCGTGAGATGATTGAGGCATCTGGGGCTAATAAAATTATTGCAGATATGATAGGTGGTTTGCCTTTTCATGCGATTATCATAGTGATAATAATACCATTGATAATGGGGCTGATAACTGGATATAACCTTGGAGCTATAGCTCTTTCATATTTCCTTGTAGAGCCATTTTTTGAGTTTACAGGTTTAAATATAGTTGGTTTCGCTAGTCTCATTTTCATTAGCTCGCTTGTTGGCTATCTAATATCTCCAATACATTTATGTAATGTTGTCAGTAGTGATTATTTGAAGACTGATACTACACGTATGTATAAAATGTATATACCTGCTGTTGTTGCGTTGATTCTTATTCAAACTGTTTTTGTGATGTTGTTTTATCGTTTTTGAAAACTAAGTTATATTCTTCACATTTATAATAGAAACATTTTAATAATTATTATTTTATTCAAACTCATAGTTTGATGGTGATCTAAAAATGAGAAAAATAACAATTGCTATAATGTTAAGTATGCTTTTTATTATCAGCACATTTGCAGGTGCTTTACATGTAAAAACAAACGACGATACACAAGTTAATAATGAGAATGTTACTTGGATGAAAACATATGCCAAAGAAGACTCTGTTGTTTACCTTACTAGCACTCAGCAGACTGATGATGGCGGATATGTTGTTATAGGGGATATTGGAAAATCGCTTTCTGATACTGATATTTGGCTGGTGAAAATCGATGAAAACGGAAATAAGCTTTGGGATAAAACCTTTGGTGAAGAGGACACAGAAGAACATAGTCTCGTTGTTCAGCAGACTAGTGATGGTGGTTATTTTGTTTTCGGAAGAATATTTTTTCAAGAGGAATATATTCCTGCGAGGTTATGGCTTATTAAAACTGATATCAATGGTATTGAGGAATGGAGTAAAACCTATGAGGCAGAAGGAGACAGCGAGGTATCAGATGGATATTGTCAGCAAACCCGTGATGGCGGATACATAATAGCCACGAATATTTATGAATCTGGTGAAGAAGCAAGAGATGCTTGGTTGATTAAAACAGATGAAAATGGGGATATTGTATGGGATAAAATTTTTGATAAATCAAAAGAAGATACATTTTATTCTGTTCGACAAACCAGTGATGATGGTTACATTTTGGGAGGTATGAATGACGGTTATATATGGCTTTTTAAGACTGATAGTAATGGTAATGAGATATGGGATAAGACTTTTTCATATCCAAATTATGATCGTTTTTTGGGTGGTTATGTTCAGCAGACCAGCGATGGAGGATATGTTGTTATTGGATGTATAGGAAAATACATCTCTGAGATTTCTGTTGATGTTGATTGTTGGTTGATTAAGACAGATAGTAATGGTAATAAGATTTGGGATAAGATTTTTGGTGGGGATGGCCCTGATTCTGCTCTTTATGTTCAACAAACAGATGATAACGGTTATATCATTACCGGTTGTAAATATATTAGTTTGTTAAACAACCCCGGTGACCTTTGGTTGATTAAAACGGATAGCAATGGTAACAAAATCTGGGAGAGAACCTATGGCGAATCTGGGATGTATATGGAAACAGGAACATGTGTGCAGCAGACCCATGATGGTGGGTATATAGTTGCAGGCGATGAATTACATATAGAGGGTGATACTGGGACAATGAAAGGTTTATTAATTAAAACTAATGAAAATGGGAAGATTAGATCTATAAGTAAACAGCGTTATACAAATTTATTGCTCGTAAGTTTTCTTAAGAAAATCATGCAGCCTTTCCCATTGTTAACACGATTATTGGAGATATAGGATAAGGTTTGTTTTTATTTTCTAAATTAAAATCCCAGTACATATCTCATTATAATAGAAACATTTTAATAATTATTATTTTATTCAAACTCATAGTTTGATGGTGATCTAAAAATGAGAAAAATAACAATTGCTATAATGTTAAGTATGCTTTTTATTATCAGCACATTTGCAGGTGCTTTACATGTAAAAACAAACGACGATACACAAGTTAATAATGAGAATGTTACTTGGATGAAAACATATGCCAAAGAAGACTCTGTTGTTTACCTTACTAGCACTCAGCAGACTGATGATGGCGGATATGTTGTTATAGGGGATATTGGAAAATCGCTTTCTGATACTGATATTTGGCTGGTGAAAATCGATGAAAACGGAAATAAGCTTTGGGATAAAACCTTTGGTGAAGAGGACACAGAAGAACATAGTCTCGTTGTTCAGCAGACTAGTGATGGTGGTTATTTTGTTTTCGGAAGAATATTTTTTCAAGAGGAATATATTCCTGCGAGGTTATGGCTTATTAAAACTGATATCAATGGTATTGAGGAATGGAGTAAAACCTATGAGGCAGAAGGAGACAGCGAGGTATCAGATGGATATTGTCAGCAAACCCGTGATGGCGGATACATAATAGCCACGAATATTTATGAATCTGGTGAAGAAGCAAGAGATGCTTGGTTGATTAAAACAGATGAAAATGGGGATATTGTATGGGATAAAATTTTTGATAAATCAAAAGAAGATACATTTTATTCTGTTCGACAAACCAGTGATGATGGTTACATTTTGGGAGGTATGAATGACGGTTATATATGGCTTTTTAAGACTGATAGTAATGGTAATGAGATATGGGATAAGACTTTTTCATATCCAAATTATGATCGTTTTTTGGGTGGTTATGTTCAGCAGACCAGCGATGGAGGATATGTTGTTATTGGATGTATAGGAAAATACATCTCTGAGATTTCTGTTGATGTTGATTGTTGGTTGATTAAGACAGATAGTAATGGTAATAAGATTTGGGATAAGATTTTTGGTGGGGATGGCCCTGATTCTGCTCTTTATGTTCAACAAACAGATGATAACGGTTATATCATTACCGGTTGTAAATATATTAGTTTGTTAAACAACCCCGGTGACCTTTGGTTGATTAAAACGGATAGCAATGGTAACAAAATCTGGGAGAGAACCTATGGCGAATCTGGGATGTATATGGAAACAGGAACATGTGTGCAGCAGACCCATGATGGTGGGTATATAGTTGCAGGCGATGAATTACATATAGAGGGTGATACTGGGACAATGAAAGGTTTATTAATTAAAACTAATGAAAACGGGAAGATTAGATCTATAAGTAAACCGAGTTATACAAATTCATTGCTTGTAAGTTTTCTTAAGAAAATCATGCAATCTTTCCCGATATTAATACGGTTGTTAAATCAATAATAAATCTATCTTTAAAATGTTACAAATTAAGATAAAACTTTTATAACTCCAGCTTTTCCCAGTATCTTATGGAGCAATCAAAAATGATAGAAGATTTAATGGATCCGTCAGTATTTCCTGAATCGACTAAAAAAGTAACTTTAGCTCAGACTCATATCTCAAATGTTTTCATCGGAGATGAGTTTGTATATAAAATTAAGAAACCAGTCAACTTTGGTTTTCTAGATTTCTCAACCCTTGAAAAAAGAAAATTTTATTGCAACAAAGAGGTTGAGTTAAACAGTCGTTTCTCTAAAGATGTCTACCTTGGTGTATATCCTGTGACTTTTGATGGTACAAAACACATCATAAACGGTGAAGGTGAGGTTGTGGACTATGCTGTTAAGATGAGACGGTTGTCAGATGAAGATCTGTTGAAAACAAAATTCAAGAAAAACACTGTTACCACTGAGGATATCAAGAGAATTGGTAAATCTATTGCAACATTTCATAAAAATTCTAAAAGATCAAGAGAAATCGATGAATTCGGGAAAATCGAGAATATCAAGTTTAACACTGATGAGAACTTTGAACAAACCATGGATTTCATAGGCGATTCAATCACAAAAGAACAGTATCAGAGTTTAAAAAAATGGACTGATAGTTTTTATAAAAAACATAAAAATCTTTTTATGCAACGGATAAAAAATGGTAAAATCCGGGACTGTCATGGTGATCTCCATATGGAACATATCTGCCTCACTGATCCAATAATTATCTTTGACTGCATCGAATTCAATGACCGATTTAGATACTCCGATACCCTTTCTGAGATCTCATTTCTACTTATGGATCTTGAGTTTAACAATGGTAAAAAACTAGCTGAGCAACTCTGTGAAACCTACCTAGCTCACGCTGGTGAAAAAATTGATGATGATACATACAGTCTTATCAAATTCTACAAGGTTTACAGGGCGTATGTACGGGGAAAAGTCACTAGTTTCATATTAAAAGATACCTCCGTGCCAGATGATAAAAAAAATGAGGCAAGAAACATTGCTCAACGGTATTTTGCATTAGCAACCTCGTATATCTCAGAATGACCAAAACTATATACATATTATGATATTTCAGAGGCTGAAAAAAACCCCAAAATTTATTAGTTTAAGGATGTGAAAAAAATATGAAAGAACCATTTACTAAATTCATGGAGACAAATCTTAAACCAGGAACACTTCTCATCGCATGTGGACTACCAGGAACGTATAAAACTGAGACAACCGCGGAAGTATCAAAAATAAAAGGATACCCTATACAAAGAACGGATTTAATCAGACGTGAGGTACTCAAAGGGATGGACATCTTCGATGAAAAGGTAGCTAACAATTATGAGATACGGAAAAAGGTATATGCTGAAATGTTCAAACGAGCAGATGATACTCTGAAAAAAGATGATGGTGTAATTTTAGATGCAACCTTTGTAACCCAGGAGCTCCGTAGAAGAGCCGCGGGTATCGCTGCAACACAGAACAAAACCTTTGTAATCCTTCAGACTAACTGCTCTAAGGATGCAAGCATAAATCGAATATTGAAAAGAACAAAGGAAAACTATGAGTCAAATGCTCTAACAGAACAGGCTTATATCAACAATTTGAAAAAATTCGAAAAAGTAGATTTAGATGATTTAAAAAATCTCTTCCCAGATCTAAAAATTGTGCATCTAACTGTGGATACCGAGTTAGATCCAACTGATGATTGGTATATTATTGGGATGGAGAAAAGATAGGGAACTTCTTTTGAAAATATCAGGATACAATATTGATCTGGAAGATGCTGTAAAAACAATTAACCAGAAGAAATACAAAAAAATAGTTTTACAGATGCCAGAGGGTCTTAAAACTCATGCATTTCGTTTTGTGGATTTTTTAGAAAAAGAAACCAAGGCGACAGTTATTGTATCAGCGGATCCATGTTTCGGAGCCTGTGATATACCCTATGCTGAAATAAAAAACCTTGGTGTAGACTTTGTTATTCAAATAGGTCATTTACCAATACCAAACATAAGTGATTTTTCTATTCCAATGGTTTTCATCAACGCGGTATCTGATAACAGTGTTGAAAATGTTATAGAAAAAGCATTATCCTCATTGGTTGGGAAAAAAATTGGTATGGTCACTACAGCGCAACATGTACATACTCTTGATAATGTTTCTGAGATTCTTACAAGGAATAATTTTAAACCAGTCATTGGCAGAGGAGACACCCGGATATCTGATAAGGGGCAGATTCTTGGATGTAATTTCTCATCTGCAAAATCGATTGCTGGCAAGGTTGACATGTTTCTTTTCATTGGTAGTGGTAGTTTTCATCCACTGGGTCTTATGCTTTGTACCAGGAAACCTGTGATTGCTTGTGATCCTTACACTAATGAGGTTAAATTCCAGGAGCTTAATGATCTGAAGGATATGGTTTTAAGGCAGCGTTATGGTGCTATCGCTCGTTCCAAGGATGCGAAGGTTTTTGGGATACTACTCAGCACTAAAAGAGGTCAGCAAAGAATGAAGCTAGCAGAATCATTAAAGGAAACACTTAGGTCACATGGTAAAAAATCTTATTTTTTTGTTTTAAATTTTATAACCCCTGGTTTTGTTGAGGGTTTTCGTGATATTGATTGCTTTGTGTCAACAGCTTGTCCACGTATAGCCATTGATGATTATATGCAGTATAAAACTCCGATTATTACACCCTTTGAATTAGGGGTTTTACTTGGTGAAAAAGAGTGGGATGATTATTGTTTTGATGAGATATTAATCTGATATAGTATTGAACTCAACCATGTATGCAAATCCGGTTATAGTATATTTATATCCACCGGTTTCGTCTACTGATTCTTTTTTAATTCTGGTAAACATTGTAAAGGCAATTGCAGTCCCGACAGTGGCTTTATTTAGATGTATTTCTTTCGTTCCGAATAGTTTAGTATAATTACAGTAAGGTTCAACATATTCTGAGTCGAAGGTTCTCCAATCTAGGCGCGTAAAAACATTGAATTGACAAACTTTTAAATATGCTGCTCCTGATATTTCGAAATGAGTAAAAAATGCAGAGTCTGCTGTTAGTTCTTTACTTTTTTTAGATTCGATTATATCCTTTGGCTTAGAAATTTTAGTGCAAAGTCCTGTTGTGCTAAGTAAAAGCGTTATTATAATTATTGATATTAGAATTATTCTCATCTTTTTCATACGTTTTTCCCCCGTATGTTTTCTATAATAAAAAATGGATATTTAAATATTTTTGTTTTATTAAATTGTTTATTTGGTTAGATTTTATTTAAAAGCTTATAAAATATTATGTTTTGTATCTGATCTAAAGTGGGCCAGGCCAGATTCGAACTGGCGACCTCCCGGTTATCAGCCGGGTGCTCCAACCAAGCTAAGCTACTGGCCCAGAATGCAGAGACGTATATTTGTTTTCATATAAAAAATTATATTTCTGTTCTATTCAAGTTCAACATTATTATAATAATAAAATATATAAATAATGACATAATATACTTGTATTAGAGCGGATGATATAAATGAAAGGAAAAAAATCTCTCACAATATTAAGCATAATCTTACTAATAACAGTAAACATTGTAAGTGTTACATCATTGGAAATACAAAACACAAACGTTAAAAACAACCAAACAGAACCCGCTGAACTACCAATATGGAGCACGGGTCACGAATGGACATATAACATGGATTTCACCTTTGTAGCCCGAAATGATAATGGGGGTGAAATCATAGACGTCGCTGCAGGAATACACAGCATGACTGCTAGGGTTATTGGTACTGAAAAAATCGATGGAACGGATCATTATAAGTTAAAATGTTCAAGTAACGACATGAATGGTTCAATCTCGCTTTTTGGCATTATAGATAACGCTGCAACATTTGAGGGAAGCTTCGGCGGAGAAGCATATGTGGGTGTCAACACATTAGGTATGAGAAAATTCGTGTTCAACGTAGATGCTGATCTTCATTTTTTTGGTACACATCAAATGAATTTTGATATGACCATGAATTTTTTACCTTGTTTTGATTTCCTGAATTTCCCAATTACCCCAAATGAGGAAGACTGGTTTGTCCATATAGAAAATGCCTCGCTTGATGCCAAGGTTTACATTGATATGCTAGGTGGCATCAACAAAAAATTCTCAGATAGCATGGACTTTGATGATAACCTCACTCTTAAAAATATTGAAACAATAACACTTCAACCAGCTGGAACCTTTAAAACATTCAGAATCGGTGGGGACTGGGGATCAAAATCTGATATATGGTATTCCCCAGAGGCAGGTTTCCTTGTAAAAATCGATGAAACATTAAACTGGCAAGATGGAAAAATCGATTCAATCTTCGAATTAGAACTACAAGATACTAACTATGATGCCAGCAATAAACCACCCGGTAAACCTAAAACTCCTAGTGGTCCAACATCTGGAGAGGCTGATATTGAATATGAGTATTCAACTTTTGCATGTGATGCCGAGGGAGATCAACTTGAATACCTTTTCAATTGGGGAGACGGTACAAATAGTGGTTGGCTTGGACCATTTAACGCCGGCGAAACATGTACAGCCTCACATAAATGGTCCCATAAAGGAATGTACACGGTTATGACCAGGGCTAGAGAAAAAAACACGGGTCTTGAAAGCCAATGGTCAGATCCATTACCTGTCACAATCACAGGATTGCCAATAATAAACATAACTATAAAACGTGTTGAAACACTGGATGGAATGGATTTCTATAACCCTGTTCTCCCAGATAAAAGCGAAGAACCAGAGTTTTACTTCAATTTCAGTATCAACCCAATGAACAAATGGCAACATGATCAATATTATAACACGGTAGATGGAAGATTTACAGATAATATGGATTATTGGTTGAGTAGTTTTATATGGCAAGTAAATAAATCCTACATTTTCAATATAAACAAAAGAGAAATACCCTTCTACATCTGGTTAGCAGATTATGACAGCTCATTTGAGGGTGGAGATGATCTAGCAGATGTAAGTGGTTGCAACGTTCCTGATGTAAATGGTGATGATGATTTTGATAAAACCAAACCACCTAAAAGAGGAGCAGTATTTTATCAAACATATGACATCGTATCAGACTGTTTAAAACCATATAGTACTAACGCTGATCTTAAACGTGATTTTTTTGAAAGATCTTATGGTGTTTATAAGATCCGAGGTGATCACACACCAGATAACAGCTTACGCGATGAGGATCTTTTCAGCCTTGAACAAAACGATGAAATGATAGTTTTCACAATTAAAAACAACTATGGAAAACCACAGGCCATTGCTAGTGTAGCAGAAGGCTATGATGTTCTGAAAACAGGAGCTGAGATACAATTCATAGGGGCTGTAAAGGATGGTATGCCTGATTATCAATGGGAATGGCATTTTGGGGATAGAACCGCATCAAATGAACAAAACCCAAAACACACCTACACCCAGCATGGTACCTTCACAGTATCATTCACTGTTAAGGATTCATTCGGAGAAACAAACACTTTTGTTTTGAAGGTACAAATAGAAAAGAACAATGTTCCCGTGTTAACAAACCCGCAGGTTACGTTTGTTGGAAAAGGAACCGTACAAGACATGTTTACATTCAGTGTTCATTACTATGACCAGGATGAAGAGCTTCTATCTAAACAACTGGTATACATTGATGGGGTGGAACATCAAATGTCTGGTAATGGGAATGATGTTGATTACATCTATGAAACTGAGGGAAAACAACTAGGAAGCGGGGAGCATAAATACTATTTCGAATTCGCAGATGAATACGGTGGAACAGCAAAAACCGTGGAAGACACATTTAACGTGAAAAAATCTAGACCTATGTCAAAGAATTATGACTTTATCTGTTTACTGAGATGTCTATTAAACCAGTTCCCAATGATCAGACAGTTATTCCTATAATTTTTTTTATTTTCGGTCTCTTTCTATGCAACCCATAAGTATCAAACAGGACAGCAACACCCTTCTATCCAACGTTGGTGGCACCCTTGAGCAGTCCATATCCCAGATGTCACCAATTATTTTAAACTGCTGACGCACCTCAGCGACCTGTTGACCACCAACCTCAAGGACCATTGTCTCAGGTACCAGGCCGCCACCTGGTATAAACTTCCTGACAAGTGCCTCGCCAAGGGATTTTTCATAAACCTTACCGATAGGCTGATTATTAGTATCATAAAACTCCCAGGCATCACGGGCTATCTCAGACATAAGACTTCTTTTAACATAACCAATTTTCATATTAGTCGCTGTGTCGATCACAGCAAACGTTCCCCAGACATCAAAGATTTGCTCCTGTTTAATATGAAACAACTCAAAACTCATGCTTTCATCAGCATAAATCCTGATGTCCTCCTTGAGTTTGAAAAGCTTCTGCTTAGTATAAGCAAGAAGATTACCATTAGGGTCCTCAATCCAATACTTGTTACCAACAGTTAACACTTTTTTCCGAATACGATAAAAATTCTGAAACCAGATGCCCATATTCGGGCTAGTTTGAACAGCCTGACCTGGCGCAGGCTGAGCAGGAGCAGCCGCCGGCGGTGTTGCTGCTGTTTGTTGTTCAACCTTAGCCCCGCACTGGGTACAAAAACTTGCTCCATCAGCAAGCTGAGCACCACAATTAGTACAATATACACTCATCTTATTCCTCCAAATTATAATCAAGGTTATTGTTGAAACATTTATAAATTTGTGTTTTAAAAAATTGTTATCATATGAATCGATATCTTAATACATAATTAATTGATTTCAGGCTAAGATGGACCTAGATAAAATCATAACAGAACTATCTCAAAACGAGAAAAAAGTACTACAAACATTAAAGAAACTTAAAGGAAAAGCATCACCCGCGGAGATATTCAAAACAGGGGATTTCACTCAACAGGTAGAGATAATGAATGCCTCTTCATGGTTACAAAGTAAAAAACTTGTGAAAATAGAGGATCATATCAGAACTGTTTACAATCTTGGAAAAGAAGGTAAACAATTCCTGCAGAATGGTTTCCCTGAAAAAAGAGCTCTTGATTTAATTTCAAAAAAGGGTGGAAAAATTTCCCTCGGGGGGCTCTCAGGTGTTTTAGATGGACCAGAGATACCTGTTGCTATTGGATGGCTTAAAAAGTATGGCTGGGTGAATATTCGTAAAGATAAGGATACCATTTTTGAGATAACAGAACAGGGTAAAAAAGCTTTGAAAACAGAAACCGAGGAAGAAAAAATACTAGTTTTATTAAATAAGACCCCTAATGCTAAAATAGATAAAGATACGATTAAAGCCTTGCTTTCACGGAAAAATGTTATACGTGAGAAAGAGGTCATTAGTAGCACTATTATTCTAACAGAAATTGGTAAAAAGGTTATAGAGAAAGGGATTAAGATTCAACCTGAGATTTCTCAGATTACTTCCTCCTTGATTAAATCGGGTGGTTGGAAGGATAAAACAATCCGTCCATATGACATTAATGCTTTTGCACCAGCACTTTATGGTGGGAAACCTCATCCCTTGGTTGACTTGATTTCTAAGATTAAACAAATCTTTTTGGAGATGGGTTTCGAAGAGATCGAAGGTGATTTTGTTGAATCCTGCTTCTCGAATATGGATATGTTGTTTATTCCTCAAGATCATCCTGCTCGTGAGATGCAGGATACTTTCTATTTGAAGAATCCTTCTAGGATAAAAATCAAGGAGAAAGATTTAGTAAATGTTATTGGTAGGGTTCATGAGGATGGTGGAAAGACTGGTTCCACTGGTTGGGGTTATAAGTTTTCAAAAACTGAGGGTGAAAGAGCCCTTTTGAGGACTCATACCACGGTTAACACTATTCGTTATCTTTATGAGCATCCCATGCTGCCGTGTAAGGTGTTCAGTATTGGTCGTGTATTCCGTAAGGAGAACATTGATAGTACTCATCTTCCTGAGTTTTATCAGATTGAGGGTATTGTTCATGAGGAGGGTGCGAATTTCCGGCAGCTTATCGGTGTTTTAAAAGAATTCTACAGGCGTATGGGTTTCGAGAAAGTTCGTTGCCGTCCTGGTTATTTTCCGTATACTGAGCCTAGTATGGAGGTTGATGTTTTCTGGAATGGTGAATGGATGGAACTAGGTGGTAGCGGTATTTTCCGTCCAGAGGTTACCGAGCCTATAGGAGTAAAGAATCCTGTGCTTGCGTGGGGTCTTGGTCTTGAACGTCTTGCTATGCTTCGTTTTGGTCTTAAGGATATTCGTGATCTGTATATTAGTGATCTTGGCTGGCTTAGGAAAAAACCATTGATTTAACTTTTTGTTCTTATCTTATGGCACAGTATTTTTTAAATAGAATCAATTTTAAACATCATGTTTTTCAATAATATTATTATACGATATCTGAATGAAAAAAACCATTTTTAAAAACGCTAGTATTAATATTATTTTACTTGGAATTGTTAGTTTTATCAACGATGCTGGTAGTGAAATGATCATACCTATTCTACCATTATTCATTGCGTCTCTTGGTGGAACTGGTCTTATAGTTGGTCTAGTTGGTGGAGTAAATGACAGTATCTCGAGTTTACTTAAAGTGGTATGCGGTTACTGGTCAGATAAAACTGGAAAACGAAAAATATTTGTTTTTTCAGGATACCTAACATCAGCAGTGTTTAAACTTTTATTATCATTTTCTTCTCTCTGGCAACATATCCTTATTTTCAGTGGATTGGAACGTGTTGGAAAAGGAATTAGAACAGCATCACGTGATGCAATTATCGCTGATTCACTTCCAGAAAAACGAGGTAGAGGATTCGGCATCCATAGATCATTGGATACAGCAGGTGCCATCCTAGGTTCAATTCTTGTTTTCCTCCTGATTTATTATATTTCAGCTGATTTTAATGTTATAATTTTAATCGCAGCATGTATCTCCTTTTTTTCAATTGTACCTTTATTATTTGTTAAAGAGATCGAAAGGAAATTACAGAAAATCTCCTTTAAATTAAGTCTAAAAAAGCTTCCTAAATCTCTTAAAATATTTCTTATGATATCTGGTATTTTCTCATTTGCAAATTTCAGTTATATGTTTTTCATATTAAAAGCACAAACAATATTCTCTGATGAATGGTCTATTACAGCTCCTATTCTTTTATATATTTTATTTAACATTTTTTACGCGGTTTTTGCTATACCCTTTGGTATGCTTTCTGATAGAATCGGAAGAAAAAAGGTTCTATTATTTGGATATTTTTTATTTTCAGTTACAACAATGGGATTTGCATTATTTTCTTCGTTATATGCCTTTATTATTTTATTTGCATTGTACGGAATGGTATATGCTTTTATCGATGGAAATCAACGAGCATTAGTTTCTGATTTATCCCAGGAACAGCTTAGAGCCACTGCACTTGGGACATATCATACTTTAACAGGACTTGTTGCTTTACCATCTAGTTTAATTGCAGGCTTGATCTGGGAAACAATAAACCCATCTGCCACGTTCTTATTTGGGGGTATAGTTAGCCTAATAACAGTCATAATATTTGCCGTTTTTATCTCTAAACGATAAGAAAACCATGCGTGGATTAAAAATAGAAAATACTCCTATTATTGAAGGACATAGATTGTTCTACAACTTTATTAAACCACATGAAGGACTTGACGGTAAAACACCTTCTGAGGTTGCAGGTATAGAGATAGAGGGTAACAAATGGGAAACACTTATGAAAACATCGTTATCATATAAGCGTTACAAGGAGGGTTGTTAAGTGACCAACTTTAATTTCACAACGAAAAATTGCCAACGCTATATTTTACAGAGCCGCGAACAGTAAGCTTTATATAGAAGTGATATTATACCGGATTCTACTTTTAATATAAAGGAATAAGGAGGCAAAAGAAAAATATGATGACTGGACAACAGCCAATAATAGTATTAAAAGAAGGAA
>Ga0272442_10000416_pt1 | contig 69500 bp, 38 predicted proteins | sample SSMForm2O_FD_200262 | JGI IMG/M metagenome (GOLD analysis project Ga0272442, IMG submission 200262) | Marine sediment archaeal communities from Little Sippewissett salt marsh, Falmouth, MA, United States - SSM-Form-2O | ecosystem: Environmental > Aquatic > Marine > Wetlands > Sediment ...
ATCGAAGGTTCCTGTAAGACGCTGGAGATCAGCCTGAAAAACGGCAATGCCAATGAGAGATTGCGGTTAAAGACGGGCAGCAGAATTGAGATTGCATGACCGATGAAATGCCGTGCTTACATTGATATTGAGACGACCGGACTGAGTCGGCGTTTCGCCGATTTGACAGTTGTTGGAATTGCCCTGGAAAAGAATGGAAGTTGTGAAGTTATTCAGCTTTTAGACGAGGAATTGTCGGATGAGAAACTTCTCTCCGCTTTGCGTGGCGTGGATGAGCTTTACAGCTATAACGGCAGCCGGTTCGATCTACCCTTTATTCGCGCCAAGCTCGGTGTGGATTTGAACAAGTGTTTCAGGCATACGGACCTGATGTATGATTGTTGGCGCAACAAGCTCAAAGGCGGGCTTAAAGCCGTCGAACGAAAGTTGGGTATCCACCGGAACTTGAAGGATGTCGATGGATACGTGGCTGTCAAGCTCTGGTATGAGTATGTGAACAACCACAATCGGCAGGCCCTCTCGACGTTGCTGGACTATAATCGCGAGGACATTGTCAACTTGCATGTGCTCCGACAAAAATTACAGGTAGGATGAACAAAGCATGACGGAAGTGAATAACCGTAAAGGTGTGATTTTCGATCTGGATGGTGTGCTCGTCGATACGGGCTGGGCGCATAAGCAGTCGTGGTACGACCTAGCCGAAAAGGAAGGCTTCAGTATGTCGGATGAGTTTTTCTACAGCACGTTCGGCATGCGGAACGACCAGATCATTCCGATGCTGTTAGAGGGCGTATCCTCCGAAGGAATCGATCGGTTATCCAAGTGGAAGGAGCAACGCTATCGCGAGATCATCGCCGAGAAACTCACGTTGCCGTCGGGAGTGGGTGAATTGCTCAGTGATTTGAAGATGTGCGGCTTTCTTTTGGCCGTTGGCTCGTCGGCGCCAAAGGCCAATTTGAATCTCGTTCTGGAACGCGTGCGGATCACGAACTACTTTGACGCGTGCGTAACGGGCGAAGAGGTCGTCGAGGGCAAGCCGGCGCCGAAGACGTTTCTCAAGGCCGCCGAGAAGCTTGGGTTGCCCCCGGATCGCTGTATTGTCGTCGAGGATGCCGTCCAGGGCGTCGAAGCGGGCAGGGCCGCCGGGATGCCTGTTGTCGCCGTAACCACGACACGGGATCGGGCGAATCTTTCAAAGGCCGATATGATCGTAGACAGCCTGGGTGAATTGAAAGCGAAGGATTTCGCAAGCTTGCTTGCAACTCAAGGTTCGTAGCACACATGGCACATCCCAGCGCCGTTCGCTCTTCCTCGCCTGGAAAACGTTGCTTTTTCTACGCTTTTTAGAAGGTTGGAAAAACCTTCGACAATTCTTGCATCCATTTGGTATTTCGTGCGTTTAGGTTATCAGAAGGCTAAATTATTGTAGAATAGAGGAATGTGGCGTTCAGACGAAGAGCTCATGTCAAGCTGTCGCGATGGGGATGAGGCAGCCTTTGAAGTCCTCTATCGCAGATACGAGAAGCCCATACTCTCTTTTATCTACCGGATAGTCGTAAGCGCTGCTGATGCTGAAGATCTGTGTCAGGAGGCCTTTTTCAAGGTCGTACAGGCGAAGAAGACGTATCAGGTAAGTGGAAAGTTCAAAACCTGGCTTTTTCGAATAGCGTTGAATTTATGCCGCGACAGAATAAGAAGGATGAAATTTCGGTCTCATGCGTCGTTGGATGACCCTGTCATCTCCCAGGAGGGTCAAAACATCCAGCCGCGCAGAGGCTTCTGTGATTCTTCATTTGATCCGGCGAAAAGTGCCGAGGCGGAAGAAATGAAAACATTGGTCCAAAAGGCATTCGCGACACTACCTGAAAATCAGCGTACGGTCATTGTTCTGAAGGAATATCATGCTCTGACATTCTCCGAGATTGCTGAGATTATGGAGTGCCCCATTGGTACAGCGAAATCCTTAAATTACAGAGGACATCAGAAGCTTCTGAAGATCTTGTCGAAATACATCGATTAGTGTCGCGGCTTATTCTGGGAAAGTACGATTGTTGAGCCATAACAAACGTACGAACGGTCAATCTAAGAGGCAATGAAATGTTGAAATGCGAAGATGTTCAAAACGAGTTGCAGGCATTCCTGAGCGATGAAATAGATGAACCCCAAAAAGGCCAGATCAATGACCATATCAAAAGTTGTCAGGCTTGTTCGCAGGCTTTACAACAGCTCAAGAAACTGTCTGAGGTTCTTCAAGCCTGGGAGGCGCCGGAACCTTCGCCTCTAATGTGGGATACATTGAAGACACGAATCAGAACGCATGAATCTTTGCGGGCCAGAGCTTTCATGCATCCACGGATCAGAAAAATTGCGTTTTGGCTTACGGAAGTGGCGGCCATTGTTGCTGTGACGCTGTTAGTTAACCATTGGCTTGGCGAACCCGTCCCGGAGGCGCCGGATAAACCGGCGCAAGACAATTCGACAACGATCAACTTTTATTTGAAAGAGCACCAGGACGTAGCGGCTCAGGTTGTCTCGTTTGAGCCGTCCACGTCGCCTTCGGCGCGCGTGAACGTGCAACCTCTCGATATCTTGTATTATGAATTCTTGGATGATCCGTATGAATATGGCCGTCCGGGTATTATCGTCAGAGGACCGTCGTTTCAACAGCCGGTCATTGCGCCCGAAGATCCTGCAATCTCCAATGGGCATGCACTTACATTATCTGAGGCCAGGAAGGCTGCGAATTTCAATCTCGTCTCGCCGCCCCGGCTGCATCCCGGTTATATGCTCGATCAGATCAGGCGAATCGATGGCCGGGATGCCCTGCATTTACTCTATACTGATGGAATCAATACCGTGTCCTTATTCGAACAGCCTCTGGATGGGCAGCGCGGGCTCGCGCCGGAAGATTTCAGAGAGTATGCCATATATCAAAGTCAGGGACAGGCCGGAGGAACCATTCTCGCCTGGAGGGATGATACTCTTTCTTACGTATTGATCGGTAATGCGGAAATGTCACAGTTAATGAATATGGCGCAGTCAATCAGCGCCACAAAATGAGAGGGAATAAAAATGGAAAAGATGACGTCAATTCGATCAACACTATGTCTTATGTGTGCGATGGTTATTGGAATAACAGTTTCAACGTTGGCTGATATCACATCACAGACAAATAAAGAGGTTGAGCAGCACTTCGAGAAGGCGAATGAGTTGCTCAAACGCATGGACTACCAGGGTGCTATTACTGAATACAACAAGGTAATCAGTCTCTCATCGAACAGCAAAATTGCCCAAGACGCCCAGTACTGGATCGGGCAATCGCAGTTCAGGGCGGGTCGATTCGATGCGGCACAGGCAACATTCGCAAGGCTTATCGAAAAATACCCGGCCAGCGCCATTGTGCCAGTGACGAAGCTCATGGTAGAGCGCGTCGAGCAGGCGAAGAAGATCGAAGAGAAGAGAAGGGCGATGAGCAGTGCTGCGGATAAGGGATTTATCATTGATCCCGACACGGGTGTCAGATACACCAAAACAGTGGCCTTGACAGGCAAAAACGATGTGATCGTGGAAACAACCTATCCCAATAGACTGGACTTGTTCCAACTCTCGCCAAACAGCAAGTTCTTATTATACGAAAAGCTTGTCGTTCCATTGGACGGCAGTGAACCTTTTGATTTAGTGGACATGCCAGCAGATCGTACTACATGGTCACCGGATGGCAGAAATGTAGCTTTTTACTCAGAAGACGGTATCTATGTGGTTCCCGTTTCTCCGGAGACAGGCCGGGCAACGGGTCCTGTAAGAAAGCTTCTCGATGGCCGATATAGATGGGGATTGGTCAGTTGGTCACCTGATGGAGAAAAGCTCGCTTTCAGGCGAACAAGTGATAAGGAAAAAGAAATCCCCGGCGGTGACATCTGGACCCTTTCAATCAAAGACGGCTCACTTACTCAGATTACCAATGCTCCTGCCTATGTATTTGGACCTGCATGGTCTCCTGACGGCGAGACTATTGCATATGCAATAAGAAAGGATAGCCTTAGTTTTTGGTTGATCTCTGCTGCGGGTGGGGCGCCCAGAAAGATTATTGAACCCGGAGGGAGGTGTGTTCCATTTTGGTCACCCGACAGCAAATGGATTTTATACACATTAGGGGGAAAAATCCACCTCTTTGGCCTTAACGACAGCCGGGAACTTGAAATAATCCCGCCCAGTGAAGTAGTAGGAGACTTTCTTTCCTGGTCACCTGATGGCAAGAAGATGCTCTTCTACCGACCTTCCTATGGTTACAAATACGATATCAAAGTCGTGTCCGCATCCGGCGGGCCGCCCTTTGCTCTTGGAAGGGAAATCACATTATATCCGGAGCATTTATGGTCTCCCGACAATAAGATGATCGTTGCAGGAGGGGGAAGCGAAGATGGCCGTGATGGCCTATGGGTAAACTCGCTTTCAGGTGGTGAACCGGTTCTTTTGGAAATGGATGTATCGGTTGAAGGTAGCCCTTTACCTATCTCCGTCTCACCCAATGGCGAAAAGCTCGCTTTTAGTGTGAAACGAGACGATGGAACGGAGAATCTCTTTGTGGTTCCAATATCGTTGCAGGACGCTCGGACAACAGGGCCCGCTATTAAAGTGTTTGACGGATTGTGGAGGGGAACCGGAACTAATGTAACAACTTCATGGTCACCTGATGGGAATAAACTCGCCGTGATCCATAGGTGGAACGTCTGGATAGCCTCTTCTAATGGAGATAAACCGGTTCAGATTACAAAAAGACCTGGGATGGAAATCTGGCCGAGATGGTCACCTGATGGTAGGATGATAAGCTATGTTGCTGGAAGCGAGCGTGACTTTTACGTGAGACCTGTATCAGGAGGCCAGGCAACGAAAATACCAGGTGCTGACCGCATAAGTGCATGGTCTCCTGACAGTAAAAGTCTCGTGATTCAATCCGAGGGAATGATTTCCGTTGTCTCTATAGCGGGTGGTGAAACTCAACAGATTGTTAAACTGAAGGATCTTGGCCTTGAACGGGTTTTCTACTTTAGCTGGTCTCCCGACGGCAAGCATATTGCCTGTGTTGGACAACACATTGAGAAAGGCGACGCAGGTCCTATCTTCATAATCCCCAGTGACGGAGGTAAAGCTACCACGCTTGTCACCAATGACACCAGTTGTAAATATTTGATCCATTGGTCTCCTGACGGCAAATGGATATCCTACAACTCTGAGGGTCCTGTTAAAGTGCGTCCCGAAGGAACCATGTGGGCCGCAGACTTTGAGGAGATTGTGGAAAAGGCATCGCGCTGACTCACCTTTGGCAAATACAAGAGACTAATCTTTCTTTGGCGATGCCTATGCAGAACAACCGTCAGTCCCAATCCCTGACCTCGACGACGTAGATCATTGTGGATTCTCTTGGGTTCTCCGGCTTGCGGTCTCGGTTGGGGCGGTCGGTTTCCTGCTGCATGTAATGCTTCTCGCCTCGCGGTAATGGGCCTTGGTTGACGGCGCGAATGTGCGGCACTGCGGGGGAGGTGGCTCCGGTTATCTGAGTCGCACGTTGGCCCGGCCGGCTTCTCAACAATTGCTCTCGGGTGAGAACGAACTGTCCTTTCCGGGTTTCTGCATAGCGATTGCTATAGGAAATCTGAATCTTCTGATCTTTGGTGATGGATATTCTCGGAGTGGGTGGATACTCGGGAATCGTGCCCCGGCCCTCGAAATAGAAACGATGCTTCCAGTCGGTCAACTGGATAACCTTCCATGGGCGGCCGAGGGGTGTGGCGACAAAGAGCTGGTTGTTGCCGTCCTTGTCGAATCGCGTATAGCCGATATAAGGCCGTCCTTGTGCGTCCACGATGAAGTTCCCGCCGTTCATCAGGCCGCTTTTCTGCGCGATACGTTCGGCAACACCGGCATTTTCCGGAGTGATAGGCAGTTCGAGTTGGCGCCTGTCCCATGTTCTCCAGGTGGCCCCGCGGTCGTGGCTTCTGGCGTAGCAAATATCGAAGTTGGTCACGACGTCGGGCGTCTCGCGCCAGCACCAGGCGAAATGCCAGACGCCGCTCTTATCCTCCAAGAGGCCGAGTGGATAGGCGTTGCAGGTCGGATTTCGATCGCGCCCGTTGGTCAGGGCGGGAACCGTCTTCGTCCATTGTTGAGTTTCTTCGTCATAATGGATGAGGATTCTCATCCCGTTTCCGCTGCCGCCGTGCCGGTACATCATGTAAATGGAGCCGTCGCGCAGTTTGAATAACGTCGGATACGTCACTCTGTTCTCATAGTCGCCGGTCCACGTGTGAATCCCCTGGAATGTATGGATATCAGCAGGCACTTTCGTGCGATAATACTTCAAGGGCGCGCAGTGCATATTCCCGGTCAGATGAATGTATCCCTTGCGATCCTGAAAGATCAGGATTTTATTGTGTGTGTCCCATCCCACACGTTCCGACAGCTTTGCAAAGTCCCATGTCGTCTCGCTGAGCTTTCGTTTGCCTACGGTGAGCTGATGGTCGCCATCGTAGAAGGCGATATATTGATATTCGCCATCCGAGATCAGACAATGCCCGCCATTGACGGGGTGCGAGGCGAGGCCCTTCATCACCGGAATCTTGCGAAGCTTCGTTTGCTCTGCAACGCTGCTCATAGCTCCTGATATGGGCGCACACAGGCAAATCATCATGACGATTTCGCATCTCAATTGTTTCATGTATCGTATCTCCTGTTTGATCTTTTTTTTTTGCTCGTACTGATCCATTACGGCAACTCCAGCACCTGACCATCGGCTAAGAGGCGTTCTCGCAGCTTGCCGTAATCCACGTTTTGCACGTCGATATCGTTATCGATGGCAAGTGCGGCGGCGGTGGCCGCGGATTGACCGAGAATCATAAAGACCGGCTCCATGCGAATGGAGCCATAGGCGATATGCGACGAAGACAGACAGATGGGCACGAGCAGATTCGTGCACTCGGAGGCCTTCGGTATAAGCGCCTCATACGAAATCGGATAGGGGCCGCCGGGATTCACCTGGATATCGCCCTCGTTGCGTGCATGGCCGGTGTCATCAACGTATCGCTGGACGTTATGTGAATCCATGTTATACGAGCCCATACCGACGGGTTTCGGCGTCGGCTTGATTTTTCTCAGGTGCAGCTCGGTCATGACGAAATCGCCGACCATTCTCTTTGCCTCTCTGACGTAGATCTGGTGGGGCCAGTGATCGTTGTCTGTGAATTCATCTTTTGCCAGGCCCCACTGGCTCACTTTCTCGCGCACGTCCGCAGGGACGCGCGGGTTGTAGGCAAGGAACCACATGAGTCCTTTCTGGTAGTCCTGGTGCTCTTTGAGAATCTGTTGCCGTCGCTCGTAGGTGGCTTCGGGATAATCGTAGTTCATGCCGATGTTGTCCGTCGAGAAGGCGCCGTGGTTGTTCGTATCGGTCTTGGCGTTCGGCGCCGGATCGAACTTGGCGAATATCGCGCGCCAGCCTTTGTCGAGGTACCGGGCCAGCAATTCGTACTCCATCGGATCGTAGTTATCCGGCCTGGGAAAGGGCACTCGGTTCTCGGGCACTTTCGTCAGGCACATGCGATAGTTGTACGCCTGAACGCGATGGTCGCCCTGGCCTTCTTTGCCGGGTGAGCCGGCGTGGATTCGCGGCAACAGTCCACTGCCGGGATCGTCGGGTTTGATGTATGGATCGACCGGTTTTTCAAACTGATGCGAGGTGGCGTTGCGGGTTTGCACGCCATTCAACGTCTCGCCGTACACGTCATTGCCTTCGCGGCCAACGTGGTAACTCACGCCGGCGCCGGCCATCAGGTCGCCTTCGTACGTCGCGTCGATGAATACTTTGCCGCAGTATGTCTTTCCGCTTAGCATCGTGATCGAGACAATTTGAGAACCGTTTTTTTTGACGCCTCCATTGCGTTTGAGCCACTGGTCTCGATGCACCGGGATTGTGTACTCAGCCACAAGCTGCTCGAAGGTTTGCTCGGCCACGCGCGGCTCGAAAACCCACATGGCGTCATCGTCGGGACGGTACCGGGAATACTCTTCAGGCTTTTGAAAAATCCAGGCTTCGGATTCGTCGTAGTGTTTCTTGACGCGCTGGTAGAATTCCCGCGAGATACCGCCGACGGCTTCTTTACGGCCGGAGTCGGTCCAGCCGAGGCCGCCGGCCGTAAGGCCGCCTAAATGTTTTTCGGGGCAGACGACGACGACCGTCTTGCCCATACGTTTGGCCTGCACCGCCGCCGCCACGGCCGCTGAGGTACCACCGTAAATAACCACATCATAAGTCTGCGAAAAGCCGGCTGAAGAATTTGCTATCGGAGTGCACTGTATGCCGGTAAAAACGAGAGCAATAATTTGTAAGGTCATGACGAATGTCTTTTTCATACGTTTCTCCTTGCAATAATGTAGGGGCGACCCTAAGTGGTCGCCCAGGCGTTGACGATGAATCAGGGCAACCACACGGGGTTACCCCTGCTTGCACGACGTCTCGCATTATACAGAATCGGAGCCATTGCGGGAAATCCTTTCCGTCAGGCCTGCGTTGTTTGTGTCGGAGTTGCCGGATTAAACCGGGAATTGCTTGCTTGTGGCAAATAAGCCCTTACAATGATGTCAATGGAACCGGCCATTCACACAGAGCATCTGACAAAGATATACGGCCAACGGCTCATTGCGGTCAATGACATGAATCTGGATGTGCCGCAAGGCTCTGTTTTTGGATTGCTGGGACCCAACGGCGCCGGCAAGACGACACTGCTGCGCCTTTTGTTGGGATTGCAGCGTCCCACGGCCGGTCGGGCAGAGGTTTTCCGTAAGTCGTGCGGGCCTAACGCGGTCGGTGTCCGCTCGATGATTGGCTATCTGCCCACCAATCCCCAATTGCCCGGCAACCTGAGGCCCATCGAATATCTGGACCTTCTTGGTAAGTTGACTCGACTGCCCGGCGAAATTCGCAAACCGCGGATATCCACATTGCTTCGCGCCGTGGGATTGCTTGGGGCGACCGATCAGCGGATCCAGACGTTCTCCACCGGGATGTGCACGCGGCTCGGAATTGCCGCCTCCCTTGTCGCCGATCCGCCTCTGCTGCTCTGGGACGAACCCACGGCGGGCCTGGATCCTTCGGCTCGGCGATTCACGCTGGATCTCATCTGCGAACTCGGCAAGACCAAAACCATCGTTGTCGCCACACACATCCTCAGTGACATCGATCAGATTTGCGATCACCTGGGTGTGATGCATGAGGGACGTATGATTTTTACCGGATCAATGCAGGACATGAAGCAGCGTCTTCGCCGGTGTGATTTTACACTGGAGCTGGACGGTGCTGTGGAAGACATCCGCCGTCTGGCCCAGGAGGTCAACAACGTAGAGGGGGTCAAAGCACGGATCAATGCCGGCCCGGCGTTGCTTGTGCGGATTGCCGACGGTCACAGTCGTTCCCGCGCGCTGGCGGATGTCCTGAAACTTATCGATGCGAGTCGTCTTTCGCTCCAGGATGTCCATTCCGGTCAAAATGCGACCGAGAACGCATATCTTCAATTGTTGCAAGAGGACGAGGCTCATGGATTCCAGCGCTGAGACTTCCCCCGCTCCGGCATCGGTGTGTCGCGGGCAGGATGCCCGCAATTCGAGGGCGGGACGCCCTCGACACGAAACGCTCGGCACGCGGATGATGCCCTATGTAGCCCTTCTCCGACATGACCTGAGATCGCTCCGGCAGAGTTGGCTGGTTCGTCTCTGGCTCGCAGGCACGGCGCTTTTGACGTTTATGCTGGTGGGCGCGAACTGGACCCAGTTCAGAGACGGAACCCTCATCGCGTCGTTCTTATTTCCCTATCTGGTGTTTCCCTGGTTTTTTGTTGTTGTGGTGCTCGGAGTCAGCCCGGTGTCGGGCTCCCGAAGCGAAACGCTGGTCGACGGGATTTTGAGCCGTCCGGTGAGCCGTTGTGAATATCTACTGGCAACTTGGTCGGCCCGAGTCGTGCTGGTATTAGGTGTCTATCTTGTGGTGACCATCCCGGCGGTCGTTCTGGTCATGCTGGCCAAACGCCCGGTGCCCGATGACACGGTGACTCTCTATGGAATTGTCACGACCCTGGCTGTGGTGGGGCTCGTACTCACCTTTCTCGTCTCACTCGGATTTCTTATGGGCACGTTGCTGCGTAAGCCGCTGTTGGCTCTGGTTGTGCTGGTTTTCATCTGGTATCCCATCGGCCTTATTTTAAGTGTCTTTTCGTTGGAGGAATTTTCCCCGATTAGTCTGAGCCGGGCGATCTCAACGCAGCTTCGTCAGTCCTGGCGAGAATCTAACGCGGATCTGGAGACGAAAATGAATGCAGAAGATGGGGATGCGGTTACCGATCAGATGTCCCATTTCTTTAGTGTCTTTTCCGGCGTCCAGCCGAAACCAAAGGCGGCCAATCCCGATTTCTTCGAGGGCGGGAAATTCGAGGATTTTTCGTTGCTCCGCGTCGTTTTAGGATACGGGCTACCGACCCTGGCGTCGGTTTTTTTAGCCGTCCTGTGTTTTTATTGGCGCGATCTGTAGCGAAAGAACCGGAGAATACCGAGAAAACCAGAAAAATCATCGGAAAAGGGCAAAACCGTAACAAAACGGTAACATTCGGTTGGCATCATTATCCATATCCGTATAGAATAGCGATGATTGCTGCGATTATATCTGGAGGCACTTATGTTCAAAACACTTCGACTCATATTGATCCTGATTTTGGTTGCAATGGTATTACAGACGACTATGGGGGCGCAGCCCTTACGCCCGGCGATCCAGTGGATTCCACAGGATGCCGTGATTTCGCTGGAGCTGTCTAATTCCAAAGCATTGCTCGATCTTTTTGCTGGAGAAAAAGCCGTTGAGTTTATTACTTCCCTGCCGGCGTACCGGAAGCAGACGTCGAATCCTAAGTTCAGGGAATTTCTTGGTATTGTTGCCTATCTGGAAGCGACGTTGGGTACGGACTGGCGAACCGCCCTGACGAAACTGACCGGCGGGGGCATCACATTTGCCGTCTGTCCGGAAGATACGGTGATTCTGATCGTCGAGGCTGAGGATGAGCAGATGCTGAACCAGCTTCACGAAACATTTCTCAACCTTACCAAAGACGAGGCTCGAAAGCAAAGTCAGCCCGACCGAGTGGCATCCAAGCAGTACCGGGATGTCACGGCATGGACTTTTGACGGAAAAGAGGCACATGCGATTATCGGCAAGCGGTTTGTTCTGTGCAATCGTTCGGAAGGGCTCAAGGCCGTACTGGATCGGCGGGCCGGGGCCGGGGAGGCAAGTCTGGCCTCGAAATCCACCTACCGGATGGCAAAGAGCAAAATAGGATCCGGCGCCGTTGCGACGGTCTTTGCCGATCTCAAACTTCTCAAACAAATTCCCGATGTGGCCGAGCTTCTCGAACGGCCGCGTAAGAATCCAATGGCGGCGCTGGCATTCGCGGGAATTGTAGAATCAATACGCGATTCGAACTGGCTGGCTTTGGGATTGGATATTCGGGACAGCACGCTGGTTCTTCAGCCCCTGGTGGACGGCAAAACCGTTGCTCAGACAAATCCCGCGTCATTTGCTTTGCCCAAAGAGGCCGGGGACGGGGCGACGCCGAACCTGTCGGTGCCGCGCCGCATCGCCGCCATGACGTTGTATCGCGACCTGCACCAATTCTACGCCGCCAAAGACGAGCTTTTCCCCGAGCGCACCTCCGGATTAATTTTCTTCGAGAACATGATGGGCATCTTCTTTAGCGGACGCGATCTGACGTCTGAAGTTCTGGCTGAGACCCATCCTAGTCTGCGTTTTGTAGTGGCCGAGCAGGAATTCGATCCGGCGGTCGGCACGCCGCAGATCAAGCTGCCCGCCTTTGCAGTTATCCTCCGGCTTCGCAATCCGGAGCAGGCCAAAGAAGTTGCCGAGGAGGCGTGGCAGAAGGCCCTGGGATTGATCAACTTCACCCGCGGCCAGCAGGCATTACCCGGATTGATCATCGACCGCCTTGTTCATAACCAAACCAAATTCTCGATGGCTTATTTCTCAACGGCGGATATCGAGGACAAGACGAGACTGGATACACGGTTTAATATTCGTCCGTCGTTGGCCATGCCGGGGGACTACCTGATTCTGAGCTCGGCGGACGGTCTGGCCCGCGATCTCATTGACGCACTGAAACATGAGAAGGAGCGTACTGTCGAAGCGGTAGCCGAAACGCATAGTCTTCTCGAAATTGAGGGAGGACGGCTGGCCTCGATTCTTCAAGCCAACCGCGGCGTGCTGGTCCGTGGAGACATGGTCAAGAAGGGTAGCACGCAGGAGCAGGCTGAAGCCGGGATTGATTTGCTAATCACTGTCGTCAGGCTCATCGAACGCATCAAGTTGAGCATCGGTATGCACGAGGGACTGACCCGAGCGCGACTGGAAATGAAGCTGAATATACAATGACTATGGTTCGTTCGTTGTAGATATCGAAAGGGAGTCTTCATGGCTGTGCGGATAGAGAAACTGAGCGATCCCGACTGGGCGTGGGCCGCGTATGAACCGGACGCCGAGCGGCCCTGGAATCTTGGTCGGGCCGGGCATATGTTTCGCCGTGCTGCTTTCGGAGGCGGTTGGGGGCAGTTGCAACAGGCTCTTTCGGATGGGCCGCAACGAACTATTGATAAGTTGTTGAAAAGTCCGACGGATGTCGAAGCATTCAATACTACATACGACGAGTATGAAGCTTCCGTCAATTCCATAAATGATTTGCGAGCGTGGTGGCTGAGGCGGATGATTCAAACGCCGCACCCGCTTTTGGAAAAAATGACGCTGTTCTGGCACAGCCATTTCGCCACCAGCGGTAAGGAAGTCAAGAATGCCCGGTTGATGCGGCAACATGTCCGGCTTCTGCGCAGCCAGGCCCTGGGCTCATTTAAGGCCCTTCTCGAAGGCATATCTCACGATCCCGCCGTCTTCATCTGGCTCGGCGCTGACGCCAATCGCAAAGCTCTTCCACATGACAACCTTGTTCGACCGCTCATGGAAAATTTCACCATAGGCCCCGTTCATTGTACGGATAAGGACATCCACGAGGCGGCCAGGGCTTTCACCGGCTGGTTCGTGCTGCGAGGTAAACTTCGTTATATCGCTCGCGAACACGATGAGGGCGTCAAGCAAATTTTCGGAGAGAGAGGAAACTTCACAAGCGACGACGTTGTGCGTATTTTACTTGAACAACCGGCCACGCCGCAGAGGATGGTCCGAAAGTTGTATCGCTGGTTAATCAGTGAAACGGAGGAGCCAAGTACAGATTTGCTGGCCCCTCTGTCGGAGTCTTTCGCGAAGGATTACAACGTTTTGAGACTCACCGAGACCATACTGCGTTCCAATCTGTTCTTCTCTTCAGCGACATATCGACAGAGAATTAAGAGCCCGGTGGAATTCGCTTTGAATATCATCAAAGGTATGGAGGGAGTTGTCTCTACAACACATCTTGCTCAAGACCTGGCCGAACTCGGTCAGAATCTATACCACCCGCCGACGGTCAAAGGCTGGATGGGTGGACAGTATTGGATTAACAGCGCTTCGATAGTTGGTCGCTGTAATCTTGCTATAGCCTTATTGCGAGGTTCGGGGCCTTATGAAAAGAAGCTCAATCCCCGTACTGTCGCCAAAAAATATGGCTTTTCAACGCCTGAGTCCGCTGCACGATTTTTACTTGAGTTGTTTCTGCAAGACGATCTCGCATCTGATGTTCGCGAGAAGTTATTCGAAGCAGTCCGGACGAAGGGCGATCGCTTCGATACAAGCTTGCGTCGTTTTGCCCATGCGGTCGTTACACTTCCCGAGTTTAACCTGGCATGATGATTGGAGAAGACACGATGTCCTGTACCCGACGTGATTTCTTGAAAGCTACTCTTGGAACCTCGGCGCTGCTGTCTTCCGCGGCGCCGAATGTCCTTTTTCAAGCGGCGGCTGGTGCCTCTCGCCGCGATAACGGACAAACCGTTCTTGTGGTGATTCAACTGTCCGGCGGCAATGATGGTCTCAATACCGTCGTCCCATACGGGGATGACGAATACGCCCGAAATCGTCCGACGCTGGCCTTGTCGCCGAAAGAGCTGCACAAGATCAATGCGATGGTCGGATTCCATCCGCGAATGGGAGCGTTCAAGCGTTTGTACGACGAGGGACAACTGAGTGTTATCCAGGGAGTGGGTTCTCCAAAATTTGAGGACTCTCACGAAGGCGCGATGCGGATTTGGCATACGGGTGATCCGGATCGGACCAACCGCCAGACGGGTTGGCTCGGTCGCGTCGTGGACAATATCTGGCATACGGATATGACCGAAGCGCCTGCCGTATTTGTTGGGCCTATCACTCAACCTTTTGCCTTAAATGCCGAGAGCGTGTTCGTACCTTCCGTCCAATCACCTGATGACCTGATGATTGATAAAATGTCGGGCGATAAAGATGGTCAATCTGTATCCGAACGAGTGGCTCTTCTTCGTGTCGAGGGCGTCTCGCCCTCGAATCGCGGGCAAGATGCCCGCGACACGTTGAGGCAGCACGATTCGTTATTGGATTTCTTGCATTGTTGCACGTTCAGAGCCCATACAAATACACGGCGGATCGAAGCCGTGACTAAGTCGGCAACCAACTCCACCGGATACCCCTCGTTCCTGCTCGCCAGTACGTTACATACCATCGCCCAGCTCATTCGGGCCGATATTGGGATCAGGATATTCTTCGCCGAACTCGGCGGCGGCGGAATCGGCGGCTTCGACAATCACGCCAATCAACGGGGAAACCACTGTGCCTTGCTTCACCAATTATCTGAATCCGTAGCGGCATTTGTCGATGATCTCAAGCATGATAAGCTTCTGGACCGGGTTTTGTTGATGACGTTCTCGGAATTTGGCCGGACCGTTAAGGAAAACGGCCGGCGCGGGACAGGGCACGGTGCGGCGGCGCCCATCTTCTTAGCCGGTGGCAAACTCAAGGGCGGACTCGTTGGGAAACGCCCCAGCCTTACGAATCTGAAGAATGGCGCGCCGAAAGTCCATATTGACTTTCGCCGGGTCTATGCAACGGTGCTGGATCGCTGGCTGGGTTTCGAGAGCAAGCCGGTGCTTGGCAAGCAATTTGAGTTGTTGGATATCTTGAATGTTTGATTAGTTTTCCTTGTCGGATTTTTTCAGGTTGGCATAGCTGATGAGTTTGATCCCTAATCTGTCGATTGTTTTATTGACCCGTTCGCTGGTGAAGACTTCGGTTACAGCGTCACGATCTTCGGCGACGTTCTCATATCCAACGTGACCGATGGCGTTCATCTCGGCGGTTGCCAGGCCGGGATGTTCGACGAAAAGGTAAGTGCCCGGCTTCAAATCTTCGAGATTCTTGATAAATGTCTCTATGCGATCTTCTGCCGTTTTGGCGCCCCGATATCCCCGAAATCGCTTCACATCGCGGTCGGAAGGAATAATATCGAGATTGTATTCTTTTTCCAGCTTCGTCCAGAGCGCTTTAACCCTGGGATGCCAGCCGGAGCAGCCCATGTGACACGACATATGACTGACGTGCGGGACTTTGCGTTTGGCCATTTCAATCTGAGCGCGCATTTCTTTTTCGACGTCCTCAATTTTCCACTTGGCCTCGCGCAGCGCCGTCCCAGCCGGAGCGCCTTTGCGCCGCCAGAGGGTAGGATAAAAATAGCCGTCTTTATCGGTCAGACTGGGCGCCCACGTCAATGGGCGCCATTTGATGTTCTCCCATTCGCTGGTCAGCGTGACGTGAACGCCGACGTCCAGCCCGGGATTCTCGTTGAGCATTTTGACCGCTTCCGGGAACCAGGGGCAGGGGACCATCAACTCGACACTCGTCATGATGCCTTCCTTGTAGGATCGGATACACGCCACGTTGGCGGCGTGAGACGAGCCGATATCGTCCCCGCGAACGATCAGGTCAATGCCTTTGATGAATGTGAGTTTCAGACCCCAGTCGTTTTGGGATATTTTGGAATGATCGGGAAAGTCCGGCAGCGAAATGTCACCGCCGGGATCGGCATGCAGGGGGCCGGCGTCGATCCAATCACCGGTTCGCGGGTTGAACCACTGGGCGTTGTATGTGCCGCCGAACACGGCACCCGAGAGTTCGGCTTTGGGACAATCCTTCTCGAAGTACAGGAGAAAGAGGTCTTTCTCGCCGGTGCGAGCGCCGTAGGCCCAGCCGGTGAAGCCTTTCGGCTTGCCCGATGCGTTGGGCTTGAGGAGGTCCCTGCTCGGGACAAGGTCCTGGTATCGGCGTCCTTCGGAGAGCACGAACGCGGCTAAGTGACGCATCTGGTCGCCGGAGGGCCACTTCATCGCATCCCAGATATGGTTCTCGGCGACCTCTTCGACGTTGCCTCCCCACAGGCCTCCGTCCCAGCCGCCCGCGCCGTAGATGTGGCCGCCCAGGCCGCCGGACAGAACGCTGCCGTACATCGACGAGCGACAATACAGGGCCGAGTTCGGGGTACCTCCGGGCGCCTCCTCCATCCCCGCGTAGTACGGCTCTCCGTTGATACCCGGCACGGGAGGATTGGTTTGGAATATCTCCGTCAGCAGCTCGTAACTGTTGTGCGTCCGCTGGTTATTACCAATCTGGTGGAACGTGAGCCATTTGGCCTGATCGACGTGGCCGAAGTTGTGCAGGCTGGAAGGATTGGAGTTCGTGCCGGCTAAGGTGCCGAAAGGAGGGGGGCCGTACTGTTCGATGACCTTGTTGGCGGCATGGTTCCAATCGTCGGCGGGAATCGTCGCTTTGCTCCAGTCGAAATGGATCGGGCTGAACAGGCAAATATTGGCCTGGTAGCGGCTCCAGATGTACTGGATATATCGCGTGTACGATGCGGGCCACGGGTAGTATTTCTTCCAGGCCTGTCCGATGTCACGGCGCGCGACTTCGATAAAGGGAACGATGCCGTGGGCATTAAGGTAGTCGATTTTCTCGTCGAGATTTTGGAAATACTTAGGATTGATGCGCTCCAAGTCGGGAAAGCAATTCTCAAAGCCCGGCACCTTGCCCGGAAAGAAGAACGCGCGGTTGCCGTTCTCGTCGTGCATGTCCTTGGCGCTCTTGGTGCCGGGCTGTTGCCAGGCGGAGCGCAGCACTGTGCCGTCGGTTGTTTTCAATGATCGCGGCTTGCCGTCATTGGCCCAGTTCGGCAAGGCGGCGATCATGGCAAAGCAGTTGAAGCCTTGGGCTCTGCGGAATCTCACGTAGTCCTTGAATCCTGCATTGGGACCGATCGGACGTTTCTTGTTGTCGTTATGCCATCTAAAGCGGAAGGTTGGCGTGGCCCACCACGTATCGCCCAGGAGGAAGAAGGGCGTTCCATCGGCATACTCGAAGGCGTGGCCGTTGGCTGTTGCTTTGATCATACCACGACGGCACGGATTTTCGTTCTTCCGGGCCTCGTCCCAGTCAACCGCCGTAAACGTACCTGTTTTGCCGTTGAGTCCGGCATCTTGTTGATTTGAGCCGGTGCGCCATGACCATTTGCCCGGCGTTGTCGCCAGAAGGCGAATGCGAAAGGTATTGTCACCGTTCCAGAATCCGTAACAGCGCCTGCAGAATCCCGGACCTTTAAGGTCGGCCCAGACCTCCACGTCCGTGTATGGATTTTCATACGATTTGTTCGTGGTTAGGGTGATCTCAACCTTCTCCCATACGTGATGTGTCTGAGCTAAACTCGTGTCCATTGTAACGACAGTGAGAATCATAACAGACAGCAATCTTGAGGGTGACATCACATTCTTAACCATAATAAATGACTCCATGAGGTTTCTTAGTTTGTGCCGATGCAGAAAAGAGTGTGCTCCGAACGAATGAAGATTTGTTTGTTCGAGACGGCCGGACTGGCGCAACATTTCTCGTTCAACTCATTCTCTGCGAGGACTTTGAATTCAGGCCCCGCCTCAATCACCGTCATTTTACCATTCTCTGAGAGGAAATAAATTCTGCCCTCCGCCCAAATGGGCGAAGCGGAGTGCTTACCTCTCAGTCGCTCTTTCCAGATCTCCTCGCCGGTCGCTGCCTTCAGGCATTTCGCCACACCGGTTTCGGTGACCAAGTATAAATAGGGTTTGACATAAAGCATGGATGGGACTTTCGGTACGTCTTTCGTTGTGGACCACACAATGTGCGTATCGGTAACGTCCCCTTGACCGCCCGTGCGAACGGCGCGGATCGTGGAATCTCCGAAACCCGATGTGGTGAAGATCAGGCCGTCACCGATGACGACCGCCGGCACGACGCCTTCGCCTGGGCTCGTGGCCGTCCAGAGTCTTCGGCCGGTTTTCAAATCGAAACCCTGTATGACATCACCCGCGGCGCTGACGAGCTGGTCTGTGCCGTTTTCAGTCAGGATCTGTGGCGTGACGTGTGCGATACGGGATAGGCCGCGCTTGCCCTCCCAGCGGACCTTCCCGGTGTTTTTGTCCAGTGCGATGATTACTGCCTTGTCCCACGGTTTTTGCCAGCCGAGCTTTTTGTCGGAACCCGAGCTGCTCCCGTCGAAGGCGACAATCAGAAGGTCTTTGTAAAGAATGGGCGATACGGCTAATCCGTGCTCGCTGAAATGTTCATGATCGTGGTTTGTCCAGACCACGGTTCCATCCATCGAAACTGCCGCAATGCTCCCGTCGCACGCGACGGCGTAAACCTTCCGGTCGTCGGTTGCCGGCGTGGACGAGGCGTACGAGTTGAATCGTTGCTTGTGCCCGGCTTTTTGCCGGAACACTTGCTTGTTCCAGAGGATGGCCCCGGTCCGTCGGTCCAGGCACAACAGACGATATGAGATGCCCTCGTCCATTGCGGTGGTGACATAGAGGCGGTCGTTGAAGACAATCGGCGACGACCAGCCTTCTCCCGGTATCGGCGTCTTCCAGGCGATATTCGATGTCACGCTCCATTTTAGAGGAATACCTTTTTCGTGTGATATTCCCTGGCGGCTCGATCCACGAAAACACGGCCAGTTCTCAGCAAAAGCCACTTCAGTCTGGACGGCTACAAAAGCGACCAAACAACATAAATAAATTCTGATGATTGTTCGATTTTTTCTTGTCATCTGAAATAAGCACCTCCGAAAGAATCATCTAGTATCACATGTAAATGGTGAATTCATTGTTTTAAAAATCCGAATAATATCATGTCGGATGTTAGCAGTTTTGCCCGGCGAATGCAACGGTCTACACAATGGGCATGAAAAAGGAAGATTATGGGCTATTTTCTTGATATGCCCGAAATTCTTCGATATGATTAGTATTCGGTAATTGTGTAAGTGGTTCTTGATATGAGAAAATAAAGGGTTCGTTCAAGTAATCTCCCAAAACAATCAGGGGAAGTCAGGAGGTTCACGAAGTTGACAGACAAACTCACACGTCGTCAGTTCATGCGGGATAGTGCCATCGCCGGCGCCGCTATTGGGGCTGGAATTTCCCTGACCGGGGAGACCCAAGCAGCGGATCGCAGCAAGATCCTTAATTACAATCCCGACATGGAATACCGCCGGTGCGGCAGGACCAACCTGATGGTTTCCGCTGTCTCTCTCGGCGGGCACTGGAAGCGCCTCGTCAAGATCATTGGAGGCACGGAGCCGAAAGGCTGGATGACAACGACAATAGACAATCCCGCGTTCCAGAAGAATCGTTACGACGTCGTCACGCGTTGTATTGAGCGCGGCATCAATTACGTGGACGCTTGCTGCCGGGAGGAAATTCTCGCCTATGCCAAGGCCCTCAAGGGCCGGCGGGACAAGATGTATTTCGGCTATTCGTGGCATATCAAGGAAAGCCGTTTCGAGGAATGGCGCTTGGCCAAAATGCTCCAGCAGGGTCTTGACGAAGGCATGAAGGAAGCCGGCCTCGATCACGTCGATCTCTGGCGGATCAGCCTGCTCGTGGACAGCAGCCAACACACCGAGGGCGAAATCGAAGAAGCCGTCAAGGCCCTCGATTGGGCGAAGAAAACCGGGCGAGCTCGCTTTATCGGCTTCTCATCTCACGACAGACCTCATCTGAAGCAAATCATAGAAAAGTATCACGAGCAAACCGAGGTCATCCTGACGCCCTACACCGCCAAGACCAAACTTGTCACCGACGAGACCGGTCTCTGGGGGACGCTCAAGAAGTACGATGTCGGCTGGTTCGGCATCAAGCCCTTCGCTAGCAACTCTGTGTTCAAGGGCGACAGCTCGCCGGACAGCCCATACGCTCAAGAGGATAATCAGATCGCGCGTCTGGCTATCCGGTACATCCTCTGCAATGAGGCAATCACGGCGCCGATCCCGGGTATGATCAGCGTCCAGCAGGTTGATAACATTGCATTGGCCGTCAAGGAGCGTCGTCAGCTCGACCTGGCGGAGAAGGCCGAACTCGACGCGGCCATGGATCGAGCATGGGCGTCCCTGCCGCCGAACTACCAGTGGCTGAAAAACTGGGAATATGTCTAATCGGTCCATAGTGGACGCCGGAATAAGGACGACACATGAAAAAGGAAGGTTTTCTGAGGATGCTTGTGGCGCTGCTTGTGTTTGGCGCTTCGGTGTTTTTAAGCTGCACTTCAACAATCGAATCAGAACCGGCCGAGGCTAAAACGGCGTCGGCCGCTGGCGATACCTCCGAGGGTACGGGGGGACCTCCGCCTCTCGTTATTGATATGGACGCTCCGTTGTTGATTGATGACCCGGTTGAAGTGGAAGATGCCACCATAGCCAACACCGAAGCGGCTGTCGAAAATACTGCGTGTTTTGTTTGTCATGCCAACTATATGACCGAATTCCTTACCGGCCGTCATGCCGGGATTAACGTCGGCTGTGTCCATTGCCACGGGGAGTCCACTGCGCATCGAAATGACGAAAACAACACGACACCGCCCGAGATCATGTACCCGTCTGAAAAGATCGATTCTTTCTGTCAGGGTTGCCACAGCACGGCTCATGATATCCCACCTAAGACGATCATCGCACGCTGGCTCGAGCGCAAGAAGGAAGAAACTAATCCTCGTGTCGAGGGCGTCCCGCCCTCGAATCGCGGGCAAGATGCCCGCGACACGATCGGTCCCTCTTGCACCGGCTGCCATAAGGAAGATGATGTTCCGCCTGCAAAGGTCGTCGCCCGCTGGAAGGAACGTGGCCTCGACAAGGCCCAAACCGATCCCGACGAGATCGTTTGCACGGATTGCCACGGCGACCATCGCATGCGGATTCGAACGGTTATCTGGGACAAAAAAAGCGGAAAGTTGCTCCAGACGAATAGAAAAGACTTGTAGGTTTCTCGTATGAACTCTGCGATATTTGCCACGTGTCTCATTGTTTTTTCGTCAGTTTGTCTTGGTGTAGAGCCCCTGAACCAGGCTTCAACAAGTTCTGATCAAGGACAAGATGCCAACACAGTCAGTGAAGTTGTTCCAGTTCCTCAGGACGTCCCGTCTGCAAACGTCACACCTCAATTGACTTCTGAAGAGCTCCGCGCGATCAGGAAGCAAATCAATGAATCGCAGGAATTAAGTGATGAGGTCAAGGCGAAAGTCGGGGAAATATATGATAAGGCGATTGCCCAGTTGACATCCGTCGCTGAGTTCGAAAAGAAAAAGCAGCAGTACAGCCAGATGCGGAAAGAAGTGCCGGGAACTCTGGCCAAGATCAAAGAGTTGCTGGCTCAACAGGCTACTATCGTGCCTCCGGAAGCAGGACCTCAGACGACACTGACACAGGCCGAGCAGGCTTTGACCGCCGCACAATTAGCCCTTGAGGAAGCCAAGAAAAACGTCACGAATTGGGAAAGTGAGCCGAAGAAACGGGCCGAGCGAAGAACCAGGATTCCAGAGGAGTCGAACAGCGCCAGACAGAAACTCGATGAAGTTGGCGTGCAGCTTGACGTACCGGTGATCCAGGGACAAGCGGTCGAACTTGCGCAAGCCAATAGGGCGCTGTTGCTTGCCCAGCAGCGGGCGCTCGAAAGTCAAATCGCCGGAAACACGGAGGAATTGCTGTTCTATGATGCCGCCGGCGACCTACTGGCGGCTCGAAGGGACTTGACAGCCCGGCAATTGACTGCATCAGAGAAGGTCGTAGAGTTCTGGCAGCAAAAGGTGAACGACCTGAGGCAAAAGGAAGCTGAAACCGCCAAGAAGGAAGCTATCCGCGCCAAAGAAGAAACAAAGTATCCCGTAATCCAGGCCATCGCCGAAAAAAATGCAGAACTGGCAGGTATCCAGGCCAATCTGGCGGCCAAGATTGAAGCTGTCACGAAGTATTCTGATGTGATTGATGCGAACCTTGCGGCTGTCAAAAGTAAGTTTGAAGAGATTCGTACCAAAGTCGAGACCGCCGGAAAAGTCACTGACGTCTTGGGGATGGTTCTGGTAGCTCATCGCGATAAGCTGCCCAATATCAGCGGGAACCTGCGACGGATCAAAGATCGGGCTTCAGAAATTTCATTAACTCAGTTTCATGCTATGGAGCGCGATAAGGAATGGTCCGAGCTGAGCAATCTCACAGACGAGATCGAAGCGGTTTTCGTCCAGCTCGATCCTTCCGTTAGTGAAGACGAACGTGAGTCTATTGAAAAGCAAGCTACCAACTACTACGAAAGCCAGCGAAAGATTCTGCAAGCGATCGCCGTCCTTTACGGCAACTACAGAGCTTTACTGGCCAATCTGGATACCAAAGAGCGTCAGTACATTGAGACAGTGCAAGAGTATACCGACTTCATCGAGGCAAACATTTTTTGGGTTAAAAGCAATCCGCCGTTACGTTTATCCGACCTTCACACGACCGTGTCGGCTATCAACTGGTTGTTGTCTTGGGACAACTGGCGCGAAGCAGCAGGCTTTTTGTGGACCGACTTCAAGAATAACACGACCGTCTATTTGGCGATATTTTTGGTTATCGTCTTATTGATTGTATTTCATCCGAAAGCGCACAGGGCTATTATGGTCCTGTCCGAGCAAGTCCATAAAGTGCATACCGACAGCTTCGTCCATACATTAAAAGCGCTCGGCCTGACGGCTTTTCTGGCGGTTGCGTGGCCCATTGTACTTTTCCTATTTCAGTGGCGTTTGTCCACAACCGCGTCGAATCATGACTTTTCCCAGGCGATCGCTTCGGGTTTTGCAGGGCTGATACCCGTAGTTTTTATGCTCTGTTTCCTGCGCCACTTTGCCATGCCGAATGGTCTGGCTCAGGATCACTTGAGGATGCGTCAGGAGCCGTTGTCTTTCTTTCGACGGTTACTTGGCTGGTATTTCGCACTGGCGATTCCCCTTATTATGATCATCCGGGTCATGCACGTCCAGCAGACCAACGAAGAATGGTATAATTCCGCGGGTCGTCTGTTCTTCATAGTCCACCTCATTATTCTTGCCCTACTGCAACTGCTGTTGCTGCGCCCCACGGGACCGCTGATGGAGCCGTTCCTCAAGCAAAAGCAGGGCGGCTGGCTGGAACATCTGCGCTATCTATGGTATCCGTTGTGTTTCATTCTGCCGGTGACATTTGCTGTTTTGGCGGGCATTGGCTACTTCTACGCGGCGCGGAATCTTTTTGTGAAGCTGGTAGTTACCCTCTTGCTCGTTCTGTTGACGATTTTGGTCCGAGCCTTGTTTTTCCGCTGGCTGATGGTTGCCCAGCGACGACTCGCCCTGCTGGAGCGACAAAAGCGTGAAGCCGCCGAGCAGGAGGTTCAGGTACAGGGGGAATCTGCCGACACGGCGGAATCGCAACAGAGTAGATCGAAAGATGACGGGGCGACTATTTTTCAGATCTCGCGACAGACCCGACGATTGATCAATGCCGTCACAATGCTCATCCCGTTAAGTGGAATCTGGTATGTTTGGAAGGATGTCCTACCGGCTCTGGGGGCTCTGGCAGACATTGAACTGTGGCGATTGGGCGATGTCCAGGCCGTGACGCTTGGATCACTGGCGATGGCTTTACTCATCGTAGCACTAACCATAATAGCGACTCGGAATGCTCCTGGATTATTGGAGATCGTTATCCTGAGGCGGCTTCCATTCGACCGCGGTGTGCGTTTCGCGATCATTACGATTTTCCGTTACTCGTTGGCTGTTATTGGGATTGTCCTGGCGTTCAGCGAGATAGGAATCGGATGGTCGAAAGTCCAATGGCTCATCGCGGCAATGACGGTCGGACTGGGTTTCGGCCTGCAGGAAATCTTCGCCAACTTCGTCAGCGGGCTGATTATTCTTTTCGAGCAACCGATCCGGGTCGACGATGTCGTGACCATCGGTGATGTGACGGGAAATGTAGAAAAAATAAGGATTCGGGCCACGACAATTCGCCGGTGGGATAAGCGCGAGCTCGTCGTACCCAACAAGGAATTCATCACGGGCCATCTGATCAACTGGACCTTGTCGGACAATGTCCTGCGCCGGGAATTTGTCGTGGGGATTGCCTACGGTTCCGATATTGTTAAAGCCGAGAAAATCCTTTATGAAGTGGCCAGAGCTAATCCACTGGTTCTGGAAGATCCGGCGCCTGTAGTGCTTTTTACGTCTTTTGGAAACAGTAGCCTCGAATTCGAGCTGCGTGTGTACATTGCCGGCATAGATAACTACATTCCCGTCGGGCACAGCATTAACTGCGCCATCGACACGGAATTCCGCAAGGCTGGCATCGAAATCGCATTTCCTCAGCATGATATTCACATCCGCTCGATCGACGCCACAATCCCCATTCATACAAGTCCGTCGTCCCCAAAGCATGCCGAACCCAAATAGATCAGTGGACACCAGAAGCCGTAGAGGGATTCATGTTGAGATGCATCTACGTTTGTTTTCGGTACCCAGCAAGAATCGAGTATCAAAATTTGTCCAAACAAAATCCTTCATCTTCCAGTATGACTAATAAGAAGTTTTGACAAATGCATTAAAGGACCACGACGATGGTATTGAAGCAACGTATCCAAATTTTGTATAAGCCCCTTTTCATACTTTTGTTAGTTATCCTCGTGATGGGAACTATTGGAGCCCGATCACGATCCCGAAGTACTTCGGGGTCGAGATTGAGAGCGAAGAGATCGTCCGAGATAATGCTGATCGATGATTTTTCGCCGGATCGCTCGACAGTAAGAAAAGTGGGAACCGGGTGGGAATTCATTTCCGACCGGGTGATGGGCGGCGTGTCTGCCGGAAAAGTAGAATTCGGCATGGTTGACGGTCGCTCATGTCTGCATCTGGTCGGTTCAGTTTTTCTTGATAACAATGGAGGCTTTATTCAGGCCCGAACTGGATTCGGCGCCGGAGGTAGGAAATTTGATGCTCATCTATACAAGGGCATCAAGCTAAGCGTTAAGGGCAATCGGCAGTCCTATGCCATTCATCTGCGAACGAGAGACACCGGGCTGCCCTGGCAATACTACGAGGCTCCGTTTTCAACCGATGGAACGTGGCAGGAGATTGAGATTCCTTTCTCGAAGTTCAAGCCGACTTCGCTTAAAAATCCTCTGAATACCAAAACGCTGACAACGTTTGCCGTCGTGGCGGCCGGCAAACGATTCGATGCCGATCTTCTTGTCGATCAAATCGCTTTTTACAAGGATACGAACATGAATAAGAAACTCACTCCCGAAGAAGAACGGGTCATACTCCATAAAGGAACCGAACGGCCTTTCAGCGGGAAATACAACAAACATTTCAAAGAAGGTGTTTATACCTGCAAACAGTGTGGCGAAGAGCTTTTCAACTCTTCAAGTAAATTTCCCTCTAACTGCGGCTGGCCGAGCTTCGACGATCAAATCGAAGGAAAGGTGAAAAAGCAGCAGGATGCCGATGGTGTCCGAACGGAGATTGTCTGTGCAAACTGTGGGGGCCATCTCGGTCATGTGTTCGTTGGTGAACGACTGACGCCCAAAGACACGCGCTACTGTGTTAATTCGATATCGATGGACTTCATACCCAAGGGACAGGAAAGATCTGAAGCTGCTGCGTCCAAAGACGACGTAGAAGATTCGCCTCAACGAGAACGGGCGATTTTTGCTTCGGGGTGTTTCTGGGGCACGGAATATCATCTCCAAAAAGTTCCCGGTGTGATCTCGACGACCGTTGGCTACACGGGCGGGCGCACAAAGAACCCGACTTACAAACAAGTGTGCACGGACGAGACGGGCCATGCCGAAGCGGTCGAGGTCATCTATGATCCATCGAAAACAACTTACGAGCAGTTGGCCCGATTGTTCTTCGAGACGCATGACTTCACTCAACTCAATCGCCAGGGGCCTGACGTTGGAAAGCAATATCGTTCCGCTGTGTTCTATCTCGATGAAAAGCAGAAGGACATTGCCGCCGGGCTTATCGCGACCCTGAAGAAGAAGGGTTTCGATGTGAAAACCGAACTCACTCCAGCGAGTAAATTCTGGCCCGCTGAGCTTTATCATCAGGACTACTATAAGAAAAACGGAAAAACACCTTACTGCCACATCTATCGGAAGATCTTCTGAGTCGATTCAGAATCGCACTCAACTGCCGAAAATTCGAGGATTTTCCTTGACGAATCTGGGGCTGGTTTGATATAAATGCCGTTCAAGGTTCTTGGGATTATAGGACTTCAAGCAGAGGATGTGGTTTCAATTAAAGGCTTTGTTGCACTAAAGAGCCGCCCTATCGGGTATGGGAAGGGCAGGAAGGAGGTAATGTCATGCCGGAATGAACTGATCCGGGCATGATACGGATCAAGTACGTCGAAAATGAAGCCGAAATCATTCTCGGTTGCTTTGGTGTGTGGCCGGAGCGAAATTACCAATCGGTTTTCAGCTAAAATAAGGAGGCAAAAAAATGAAAAATCTAAAGTTGGTATTCGTCGTCATATTGGCATGTTGCTCGATGACTATGGCTTCTGACATAGCGTTCTACGTCGGGGCACCGAACATTGATGGCTGGTATGATGTTGCTGCGATGACCGCCGACGTTGAGACGATCATTGCTGAAACAGGACATTTATTTGGGGATATCCAGCAATTTAATGATGATCAGTTTGACGACTTTGGTGCATGGGTAGACGACCGTACGAATGATGGTAAAATGGACATTCTCTGGCTTAACGGATGCGTACCAAGTGTCCTTTATCCATTCCCAAACCTTGAGCCGGATGGCTCGCGCATTGAAGAATGGCTCGATGGGGGGAACATGATTATCAATGTGGGCGACTGGTTTGGATATGTCTCATATGAAGGTGGGCCACGACAAACTGAAAACGGCCCAAGCGGCGCCGCGAACATCCTTGACCTTTCGTCGGGTATTATCGTATCCGCTGATAATACTTCCCTGACCGTGACTCCGACAGGTCAGGAATATCTACCCAGTCTCAATGACTCTGTCATAACTTATAGACCTATTGTTCTCAGTGCGGTGGTCGCTCCCTGGGAAGTTGCCGCGATATTCGCATCTACAGGGGGCACAGATGACCCGAGCGAAGCACAAGCTGATCCTGTTGTGATTCACAACACCGAGACGGACGGTTACGTCGTTTTTGTCAACCAGTCTGCCGGTAGTGGCCCTCCTGGCTGGCTAGACGACAGAGGTTTAACCTGTGCCGAGTTCATCAACAACTGGGTCACCAGTGAGATTGGATTAGGCGGAGGTAATCCTATTGCCCGCAGCCCGAGTCCAAAGGATGGTGCTTTGCATGAGGATACCTGGATCACCCTGTCGTGGAAGGCGGGTCCCTTTGCCGTCTCGCACGATGTCTATATGGGAGACGATTACCAAGCCGTCGACGAAGCGACGCGCGATTCGGACGTGTTCCAGGGCAACCAGGGCGCAACGTTTTTCGTTGCCGGTTTTCCCGGATTTGCCTATCCGGACGGGCTTGTGCCGGGAACGACGTACTACTGGCGGATTGACGAAGTGAATGCACCGCCGGATGAAACCGTCTTCAAGGGTGAGGTCTGGAGTTTCTCGATTCCGCCTAAGACGGCGTATAATCCCGATCCGGCTGATGGCGCCGAGTCTGTGGGTCCGGATGATGTGGTTTTAAGCTGGACATCGGGTTACGGTGCCAAATTGCACACAGTGTATTTTGGCGACGATTTTAATACAGTGAACGATGCCGTCGGCGGTATGCCCGGCGGACTTACAACCTATCGTCCAGGTCCACTCGAATTAGAGAAGGTCTATTACTGGCGAGTGGATGAGTTTGATGCGATTGCGACGTATAAGGGCAACGTCTGGAGCTTCTCGACGCCGGGCGCCGTCGGGAGTCCTCAGCCGGCCAATGGTGCTACGGACGTGGGTATGAATGTAATTCTGAGCTGGACGGCGGCCGATAGCGCCGCGTCGCACCAGCTCTACTTCGGTACGGATAAAGAAGCTGTGCGTACCGCCACTACTGGTTCACCCGAAGACAAAGGGTCTAAGGCTCTGGGTACCGAGAGTCATGATCCCGGATTACTCGATGCAAACACGAGGTACTACTGGCGTGTGGACGAAGTCGATGCACAAGGCAATACGGCGAAAGGTCCCATCTGGGCCTTCACGACAGGTGCTTTCCTCGTTGTGGATGACTTCGAGGCCTATACCGATGACGACGCTGCCGGCGAGGCTATTTGGCAAACGTGGATCGACGGTTTCGGTGTCGCAGATAACGGCGCACAGGCTGGCAATTTGCTACCCCCGTATGCCGAGCAAAGAATCGTCCATGGCGGTGCCCAGTCGATGCCGCTCTTGTACATCAACGAAGCGGGCGTCACCAACTCGGAGGCGTCGAAGACCCTGACGGCGCCGCGCGATTGGACGCAGGCGGGCGTTGCGGAATTGTCACTGTGGTTCCGGGGTGGTTCGGACAATGCACTGGATCCATTGTACGTGGCTGTGGCGAATAGCGCCGGAACCCCTGCGATAGTCGCCCACGATGACGCCAATGCGGCCGTGATCCGTAGCTGGACGGAGTGGCGCATCCCGTTACAGACCTTTGCGGATCAAGGCATCAGTCTGGGCAATATAGACAAGATCGCAATTGGTCTGGGCAGCAAAGGCGGCGCGGCAGTCGGTGGTTCGGGAACGATGTATATTGACGATATCCGGCTGTATCGGCCCTGAATAACTGCGAGTCAGAAAGGATCACAATTTTAGAATATCATCAATTCGGGGCCTATGCCGCTTCATTCGGCATAGGCTCCGTTGTTTTGATGGGGATTGTTCGGATCAATGTCGTCGTGTGCGTTGTTCATGGGCATAAATCCAGCATTCGGGCAGAATCTCGTCGAGAGGGGGCACCGATGTGCCGATATATGAATTAGTGATTCTACTTGACACAAAGCTGTCCAATTTCATATAGTTGAAATAGTTGAATGTTACAAAGTGTAAGTCTTTCAGCAGGCAATGTCTCAACAGTTGGTCATGGATTTTTGTTCTCCAAACATCATGCCGTATCCAACGTTGAAGAAAGGAGGTGGAGCCAAATCACGAAACTTTATCCTGGATCAATAAAAACAAATGTCGTGAATAGCGAACCATTATCAACTTTATTATGTGAAGGAGGATTACTATGTGTAACAAAATGATCCATGTCATGGCGCTCGTTGTGGTGATCGGGTTATTTGCTGCGAGTGTCGCACAAGGGGCAGATCCCAGTCTCGTCGCCTGGTATCGGTTTGATGGGGACGCCTCCGACAGTTCCGGCAATAATCTGCATGGCACCGAGATGGGGGACCCAACGTATACAACCGGTGTTTTTGGCCAGGCGATAGACATGGACGGTGACGGCGACTACATTGACTGTGGGCTCGATCCGAAGTTCGACATCACCGACCAGATAACTTTTACTTACTGGATTCAGGTTCGTGCGTTCGACAAGCAGTGGAATACGGTCCTCTCCAGGGGTGACGATTCATGGCGGTCATCAAGGGCGGACCTAAACAGCTTCATGGAAGCCGCTGTGGGCGGCACGACCGGGAATTATACCTATGGGGTCACTCCCGTGGACGATGGCCAGTGGCATCATGTCGGATGGGTGTACGACGGCACGATGAACTACTTGTATGTCGATGGTGAGGTGGACGCGACGGAAGAGAACTCGGGCCAGATCACTGTTAGCAGCTATCCTCTCTACATCGGCGATAATTCTCAAGCGACAGGACGCTACTGGAACGGTCTCATTGACGATGTGATGATTTTCAACCGGGGATTAAGTCAGGAGGAGATTCAGCAAATAATGCAAACCAGCGCCGGCGCGTATCCGATTGCTTCCAGCCCGAATCCGGCGGATGGTGCGCTGCACGCCGATACCTGGGTGACCCTTTCGTGGAAAGCGGGCGATTTTGCCGTCTCGCACGATGTCTATTTGGGCGATAATTTTGACGACGTGGATGCCGGTACGGGCGACACGTTCCAGGGCAACCAGGGCGATACGTTTTACATTGCCGGCTTTCCGGGATTTGCTTATCCGGAGGGATTGGTTCCGGGTACGACATATTACTGGCGAATCGATGAGGTGAATGAGGCCGATCCGAACAGTCCGTGGAAAGGGGATGTCTGGAGCTTCTCGATCCCACCCAAGACGGCATATAATCCCGATCCGGCCGATGGGGCCGAATCTGTCGATCTGGGCGCGAGACTGAGCTGGACGGCGGGATTCAATGCGAAATTGCATACCGTGTTCTTCGGTGAGGATCTCGACACTGTGGCGAATGCCACAACGGGAATGCCTTCAGGAACGACAACCTACAATCCCGGCCCACTCAAAGCGGCTAAGATCTACTATTGGCGCGTCGATGAGTTTGACGGCGCCGTAACGTATAAAGGCGATGTTTGGAGCTTCACGACGCTGGGCGCCGTGGGGAACCCGAATCCGGCGGATGGGGCGGTGGATATCACACAGACGCCGACGCTCACCTGGACGCCCGCAATCCCTGCCGCGTCGCATGAAATATACCTCGGCGACAATGAAGAGGCCGTGAGAAACGCCACCAAGGCTTCGCCGGAATTCAAAGCGACCCAGGCGCTTGGCGACGAGAGCTATGAACCCGACAAGCTCGCATGGAATACAACGTATTACTGGCGTATTGATGAAGTCAATAATACCAATCCCGACAGTCCGTGGGTCGGGAGAATCTGGAGCTTCACAACCGCCGACTTCATGATCATCGATGACTTCGAGGGCTATACCAATGATGACACGGCGGGCGGAGCCATCTGGCAGCACTGGATCGATGGTTTTGGCGTCGCTGATAACGGGGCGCAGGTCGGCTATTTCCTCCCCCCGTATGCCGAGCAGACGATTGTCTACGGCGGCTTGCAGTCCATGCCGCTGCTCTACGACAACACGGCCGGCGTCACGAATTCGGAGGCGACTCTGATGTTGAGCAAGGCTCGTGACTGGACCGAAGAAGGCGTTGCAGAGCTCTCGCTGTGGTTTCAAGGTCTTTCCGGCTCGACGGGCAGCTTCGTCGAAGGTCCCGCCGGAACGTACACCCTAACCGGCTCGGGCACGGACATCTGGGACGTCGGCACGGCAGGTGATTATCACGATGAATTTCACTTCGCCTACAAGACGCTCACCGGCGCCGGCTCGATCACGGCTCGAGTCGAGAGCGTTCAGAACACGAACGGCTGGGCCAAGGCTGGCGTGATGATTCGTCAGACGCTGGAGGGCGGCTCGAAACACGCCTTTGCGTGTATCACGCCCAGCAATGGCGTCGCCTCTCAGGGGCGTCTCGACACCGGCGGTGCCAGTTTTAACTACAACGAGAGCGGATTCGCCGCGCCGCACTGGGTGAAACTGGAACGCGACATGGCGGGTAACTTTACGGTCTTCCATTCGGCGAACGGCACGGCCTGGCAAGCCGTAGCGGGTGCCACGCCGCAGAACACCCAGATGGGCTCGAATGTCTATATCGGTTTGGCTCTGACCAGCCATGACGCGGCGTTGACGTGTGAGGCCGTGTTCTCGGACGTCACGACGACCGGAAATGTCAGCGGTCAGTGGGCGAATCAGGACATCGGCATCGTCAGCAATGCGGCCGAGCCGCTTTATGTGGCGGTCTCCAACGCTTCCGGCACACCGGCTGTAGTAGCTAATGACGACCCGGCGGCAGCGCAGATCGACGAATGGACACAATGGATCATTCAATTACAGGATTTTGCCGATCAAGGTATCGATCTGGCGAACATGGATAAGATCGCGATTGGCCTGGGAAGCAAAGGCGGCGCATCAGCCGGTGGTTCAGGCACGATATATATCGACGACATTCGACTGTATCGAGCGGGTGAAGCGGTAGCTCCGTAGTTACTACGTTTGTTGATATAGCATTGAATGAATGTTAATTCGGGGCCTATACTGGGTCGTTCGGTATAGGCCCATCCCCTTCAGATGGATATTTTTTAAGTATGGGAGCAGACAGAGACGTTAACAATGACTTTAGTTTAAAGGAGGACCATTATGTTTAAAAAAATGAAATGGTTAGTTGTCGTATTGTTGATCTTGGGCGTCTGCACGAATGGCGTTCAGGCGGAATTGATCGGCTATTGGCCGTTCGAGGAAGGCCAGGGAACCGAGACCGCCGACATCACGGGAAACGGGAATGATGGAACGATTAATGGGAACGTAGAGTGGGTACCCGGCTATATGGGTGATGGTGTGCGTTTCGACACGGCTGGCGAGCGGATCGTGATCGGTCCCCTTGATCCCTCGACGGGGACCAATGCCATGACCTTGGCGGCCTGGATCAACTGGGAGGGCCAGGATCATACGATCGCGCATCAGGGTATCATCGGCAAACGTCTCGGTTGGGATCCCGGCACCGGTGTCAAGTGGTTCTGGGAGACCACGCCGGCCGGCGACCTCGTGTTTCGAGCTGATAACGCCGGAGGGGGGACGGGTTTGTGGTGGGGCAACGGGATCCTCGTGCCCTATGCGAATGAGTGGACGCATGTGGCACTGACCTGGGACGACGGCCCCGCCGTGGAGTATATCAATGCCGAGGAAGTTGAAACGGGGAATATTACTTTTAGAGATAGCGCGGATGCCACCCCCATGACAATCGGTTGCGTTGGTTCTACCAACAACGAAACCTTTGTCGGCACCATCGATGAGGTGCGGATCTATAATCATGCCCTAACACAGGCTGAGATACAAACGATCATGTTAGGTATCTTTCCAACGGCCTTTAGCCCCGATCCGGCTGATGGGGCCATTCACGAGGATACGTGGATAACCCTTTCCTGGCAGCCGGGAACATCCGCCGTCTCGCACGATGTGTATCTGGGCGAGAATTTCGACGATGTGAACGACGCCACACGAGATTCCGACGTGTTCAGAGGCAACCAGGTTACGACATTTTATATAGCCGGCTTCCCCGGTTTTGCCTATCCGGAGGGTCTTGTCCCGGGTACGACCTATTACTGGAGGATCGATGAAGTCGAAGCTGACGGCACAACGGTACACAAAGGTTATGTCTGGAACTTTACTGTTCCGCCCCGGAAGGCTTATAATCCAAGCCCCGCCGATGGGGCCAAGTTCATCGCCACGGAGGTGACCCTGAGCTGGATGGCCGGTTTGAGAGCGAAGCTGCACCACGTGTACTTCGGCGAAGATCCGGATGTGGTCGGGAGTGCCGCCGGGGCGCCTCCCCAGGCATCGACGACCTATCGTCCTGGCCCTTTAAAATCGGATGCAACATGCTACTGGCGCGTCGATGAGTTCGACGGGGGCACGACACATACAGGTGACATCTGGAGTTTCACAACCTTACCTGAGATTCCCGTCACCGATCCGAGTTTGGTCGGTTGGTGGAAGTTCGATGAAGGCAACGGCGATGTCGCCGTGGACTGGTCTGGACAAGGCAATCACGGTTCACTCCAGGGCGATCCGCAATGGGTGCCCGGGCAGGTCGGCGGCGCGCTGGCGTTCGACGGGACCGATGATCTGGTGGATTGCGGGGCGAACGATGTCTTCGATATAGACACGAACATTACCGTGACGAGCTGGATTAAGGTTTACCAGTTTAACAAGAGCTGGCAGGCGATTGTCACCCAGGGCGATAATTCCTGGAGGCTGCACCGGTCCGGGAGCACCGACAACATCGCCTGGGGAACGTCGGGCCTCGAACCGACGGACATCACGGGGAGCATTAACGTCAATGACGAGGAATGGCATAATGTCGCCGGAGTGTATGACGGATCACAAAAAATCCTGTACGTGGATGGCAACGTCGATGTTTCGGCGAACACGACGGGCAATATCGACAGCAGTACCTATCGCGTCAATATCGGTGCCAACGCGCAGCAGACGGGACGCAACTGGGTCGGTTTGATCGACGACGTGCGAATCTACAGCATGGCCCTCACGGCGGAACAGATCAAAGAAGCCATGAGGGGCGAGCCTGACCTGGCATGGGATCCCAGCCCGGGCAATGGCTCCATTGTGTACATCGCAGATGCCACGCCGCTGACCTGGTCGCCCGGAGATTTTGCGGCTGAGCATGACGTGTACTTCGGTGTTGATCGAAGCGCCGTTGACGATACTGATGCATCGGATACGACGGGCGTCTATCGAGGCCGTCAGAGTGGAACCAGCTACACGCCGCCCGAAGGTGTCGAGTGGGGTGGTGGTCCGTACTACTGGCGGATTGACGAGATGAATACCGACGGGACGATCAGCAAAGGCAGAATCTGGACCTTTATGGTATTGGATTTCCTGCTCGTCGAAGACTTTGAGAGCTATACGGATGACGATGCGGCCGGGTTGGCCATCTGGCAGCACTGGATTGATGGCTTTGGCGTGGCGGATAACGGTTCACAAGTCGGCTATCTGCTGCCTCCATACGCCGAGCAGACGGTTGTCCATGGCGGCCGGCAATCCATGCCGTTGCTTTACAATAACATCGGCGGCGTGACGAATTCGGAAGCGACGCTAACCTTGACCGCTCCGAGGGACTGGACGGAGGAAGGCGTCGGGGAATTGTCCCTGTGGTTCCACGGTCTTCCGGGTTCGGTCGGCAGCTTCACAGAAGGCCCCGCCGGCACATACACCATGACCGGCTCAGGCACAGATATCACGGGGCCATCCGATGAGTTCCATTACGCCTATAAGACACTCACCGGTGCCGGTTCGATTATCGCCAGAGTCGAAAGCGTTGAGAACACGCACGGCTGGGCCAAGGCCGGCGTGATGATTCGCGAGACGCTGGATCCGGATTCAACACATGCAATGACGTTCGTAACACCAGGTAATGGTGTTGTCTTCGAGTATCGTATGATTACAGGCACTGACAATGTAGGCGCGGCGGGTCAACAACAAGGAATCAGCGCACCGCACTGGGTGAAGATTGAGCGCAATATCTCGGGCAATTTCTCAACCTCTCATTCAGCGGATGGGACTAACTGGGAGATCCTATCGATACCCCAGAGCATCCAGATGGGCTCGACTGTGTATATTGGTTTGGCGCTGACCAGCCACGACGCAGCTCTGACATGTGAGGCCGTGTTCTCGAACGTCACGATGACCGGAAACGTCAGCGGCCAGTGGCAGAACCAGGATATCGGCATCACCAGTAATTCGGCCGAGCCGCTGTACGTGGCACTGTCTAATGCTTCGGGTGGGCCTGTCGTAGTCGCCAACGACGATCCGGCGGCGGTGCAGATCGATGCTTGGACCGTGTGGCGCATTCCGTTACAGGCGTTCGCCGATCAGGGCATCAACCTTGGAAACATCGATAAGCTCGCCATTGGTGTGGGTAGCAAGTCCGGTATGGTGTCAGCCGGCGGCACAGGAACGATTTACATCGATAATATCCGGCTGTATCGTCCATAAGCGCAGCCGAAAGATTCTGATATAACTTTTTATTTAGGTTAAATATCAATTCGGGGCCTATGCCGGTTTGTTCGGTATAGGCCCCGGTGCTATTCGGACGGATCGACGAGCTTACTGCACGTTTGGAATATGGCGTCGGGCCAAACGGCCCATCTCGCCGAGGTTCGGGGCATAGGGCGTTAGGCGGAAGCTATAGCGATACGTCTTGGCCGGGAGAGTATATTCCGGATGCGGCCGAGCGCCCCAAGAATCGTCCCCACCGACGCCCATTTGTTTGTAATCCAGATTCACGGTTACCAGATCGCGTCGCGGCAACTCGTGAATGTGTTTGGCGTTTTCAAGGTCCTGCATTGTAAAGGGCCACGCACTGACGTCGATGGTGGGCATGCCGGCGGCGAGAAGGCCGATCCCATCGCGATTTGTGAGGGCCATCCACCGGACGTCGCTTTTGTTGCCGTTTTCCTGCGGCCTAACGTACACATGGATGTTCTCCTCGACGCTGCCGGAATATAATCCAACAGCGGCGCCGGTTTTTCTGTCCCAATAGGTCTCGTGCGGTCCGCGTCCGAGCCATGTGAGCTGATCGAACTGGCCCGGCATGGCCATCTGCATGCCGAACCGCGGCAGGTCGGGCAGTCTGCCGCTGCCCGGGTTAAAAGTCATATCGACGACGAGATCGCCGCTGCCGTAAACGGTGTAGATGGTTTTACAGGTTGAGCCATTTCCGACTCGGATCGTTGCGTTAACCGTAATGCGAACAACCTGAGGCTTGATCTGTTCGGTTTCAAAGCGGGTCACCTTTCGGTTCGGTCCGGCATCGCGCCAGGCGCCCTGACGCCTGGGCATGCGATTTCCGTTATCGTTGTCGATCGGAACACGCCAGAAGTTCGGGACCAAAGGCGAGGTTATGAGCTGTCTGCCTTTGAATACGAAGGATTCAAGGGCCCCCGTTTTCTTTCCAAATGCCATCTCAAAGTCTTTGCCGGAGACGGCGATTTTCCGGCCGCCTTCCTGGACTTTAAGCGTCAGCGAAGGCATGGAACCGATTTCCACAACCGGCGCCGGTGGGGCGTCGACGGGGAGCTTGAACTGATCCCAGGCGACGATATACCCCCGTTCGGCCCAGCTTGTATCCGAGGCTAGGGTGAAGATGATCTTTAACCAACACTCGGAACCGGGATCGAGATTCGGCTTCTTAAAGGGGATCTGAACGTTGCCCTCGGCACCCGGTGCGATGGAAAGCTTTGGCAAACCGCCTTTTTGTACCACATGGCCGTCAATTGCCAATTCCCAACGAACATCGGTGAAATCGAGGTTTAAAAAACCGTATTCGTTGAGGATTCGGAACTTCCCGGCAAGGATATCGACCGGCATTGCGTGGATTTGCTGGTAGACTTTTTTAACTTCAAGGATGGAAGGATTGCATTTTCGGTCCGGCTGGACCAGACCGTTGCAGCAGAAGTTGCCGTCGTTGGGATTGTCGCCGTAATCGCCGCCATAGGCCCAAAATTCTTTGCCGTCCGGGCTCTTCTTTCGCAATCCCTGGTCGGACCAGTCCCAGATGAAGCCACCGATCAGGCGTTTGTGTGAGCGGATGGCGTCCCAGTATTCCTTCAGGTTGCCGACGGAATTGCCCATCGCGTGGGCGTATTCACAAAGGACCATCGGCCGATGGTCATCCGGATCGGTGGCGAGGCGGATAATTTCGGGAATCCGCGCATACATCCGGCTGATCATATCGACGTAATACGGATCGTGCGGCCGGGCCGCTGCGCCTTCGTAATGCACCGGCCGGGTCAGGTCGTTGTAATGGATCCAGGCGGCCATCGCCGAATGGTTCGGCCCGCAGCCGCTCTCGTTGCCCAGCGACCAGAAGATCACAGACGGATGGTTCTTATCCCGCTCGACCATCCGGATCGCGCGCTCCATGAAGGCGGTGTTCCAGGCCGGGTCGTTCGAGAAGAAACCGCCCACGCCGTGCGTTTCGAGGTTCGCCTCATCGATCAAATAGATGCCGTACTCGTCGCACAGATCGTACCACGTCGGATCGTCGGGATAGTGCGACGTTCGCACGGCGTTGATATTATGCGTCTTGAGCAGCTTGATGTCCTGGATCATCCGTTTAACGGGGATCGCCCTGCCGTGGTCGGGATCGTGCTCGTGCCGGTTGACGCCGAACAGCTTGATGGACTTGCCGTTGACAAAAAGCTGGCCATCCTTGATTTCGACTTCGCGGAAGCCGACCCGGCAGCTCTCGATCTCGACAACCTCCCCGTCGGAGTCCTTGAGGGTTAGAGTGAGCGTATAAAGATACGGCGTCTCCGCGGACCATTTGTGAGGATTCTTCACTTTCGCCTGGAGCAGACCGAAGGGGACGTTTCCTCTCTGTGGGTATCGCTCGCCGATGATCGAAGGAACGCTTCGGGATATTGGTTCATCCAAAACCGGCTTTTTTCGTGCGTCGTAAAGCTGCGCTTCAACCGTCCAGCCCTTTAGGTTCTCACTCGTGTAATTGGCGATCCTCGGGCGGATCATCAGCTTCGCGTCAGTGTAATTCTCGTCGAGGTCCGTCCGCACGGCGAAATCGCGGATGTGGACTTGCGGCGTCGCAAACAGATAGACGTTTCGATAGATCCCGGCCAGCCGCCACATGTCCTGGTCTTCCAGATAGCTGCTGTCCGACCAGCGATAGACTTCGACGGCCAACGTATTATTTCCCCGCTTGAGATAGTCGGTGATATTGAACTCGGCGGGCAGCATGCTATCCTGGCTGTAGCCGACCTTTTGCCCGTTCAGCCAGATATAGGAAGCGCTTTTGATGCCGTCAAAGTGAAGAAAGACCTGCCGTTTCCTCCAGCCGGGTGGAATGCGGAATTCCGTGCGATACGAGCCGACGGGATTGTACTCATGCGGGATATGAGGCGGATTGACGGAGAAGGGATACCTCATGTTGAGATAGATGGGCCGGCCGTACCCATGCATTTGCCAGTTGGACGGGACGGGGATCGTCGCCCAATCGCTGATGTCGTAACGGGGCTTGAAGAAGTTCACGGGCCTGTCGGCGGGCTTTTCGGACCAGCGGAATTTCCAGTCGCCGTTCAGCGATTTATAGAGCCGCGATCCCTGGCGGTCGCACGTCAGCGCTTTTTGCAGGCCCCGGTAGGGGACGAGGGTGCAATGTCCCGGTTCCTTATGGATCCCGACGATGGCCGGGTCCTCCCATTCCGCGGCCGAAAGTCGAGTCGATCCGAAGGAAAAGGCAAAAATCAAAATGCAAAGTGTAAAATTAAAGTAGTCGTCCGCCTTTGGCGGATTCCTCAGTTTTGATTTTTGACCTTTGACCTTTGATTTTGTTTTTTTCATCGGGATGCTCCTTTCCTTTCATTGATGAAACAAGAGGTTTATTCCTTCGACGATGCTCCATCCGCCCTGCGGGCGTGATATAAGCCTGTCGAACTCTTCACGCTGGGAGTGTACCCTGAGCCGGGCGTTCTTGCAAGGATTATATGGCTCAACCAACTTGGCATTGGAGGGAATGTTTCTTAGACTTTACACAGAGCCTTGCCCTCAAGTTATTCAGAATCGCCGGAGGGTCGAACGATGACATTCAAAACAATCACTGCGTTTATCATCACATCCACCTGTGTCTTGCTCATGACGGCCTCGTGTTCGGAGGAGGTGGTTTACAGGCGGCCGGTTCCGGGACGCGGGCACGGCCCGCCGGCCCACGCACCCGCTCACGGACATCGTCGCAAATACGTCGCGGGGGTGGAGCTCGTTTTCGATGCCGGTATGGGGGTCTATGTCGTCGTCGGATGTGTGGACCATTACTACTACGACGGCACTTTCTTCCGCCTTCACGGGGATGTGTGGGAAATCAGCCTGCATCCCGACCGGGATTGGGGACCTTTGGGTCATAAGTCACTGCCGCCCGGGCTGCACGCCAAAGCCAACGGCAAAGCCAACGGCAAAACCAAACATCCCGGCAGAAGCCTGGGCCACAGCAAAAGTCAGGGCCATGGCAAGCACAAGAAAACGTCATGAGCCCCACTTGGAGGATGGGCAGATTTTCTGGGTCGTCAAAGTGGCCTGAGGATCATATTAAGGTGAGACTGTAAATCTCCAGACCTTGCCTTTGTGTAGAATAGAGCGGTCAGCCCCGACATCATCGATCCGCCAGAAGTATACAATAATCATATCGCCGCATCGATAGTAGGTACGTAGTTCATCAACATCGCCAGGCGTGTAATTCGGATCAGGCTCATAATGGGGAAAGCTTATTACATTTGCTCTTTCGACCCAAGACATATGACCTACAGATCCTCCTCCCGATATGCAATCTCCTCCGCCAAAGTAAATAAGCGTGGGTTTTTGGGGATCGAATGACTCGTTCTGTAGCGTTAACGCATTGGCCCCAAAATCCGGGACGATAACAACTTTGACGCTGTCAGGCAAACTTGTGAGTTTGCTATCGCTAACGACCAATTCAAACTTGCATTCCTGAATGTCTTCTGTTTGGACAAAGCCGCTCATCGTGGGGGTGGCCGTATTTGCATCCGTAATAGTAACTACCGGACCGGAAATCTACCGCCACGTGTAGCTCAAGGCGCCGGAATTATCTGGATCATAGGATCGGGTTCCGTCAAGAACGACTGGGTCCGGCCCTGCGTATCGAGCTAATCCTGCATCTGCTATGGGCCTACCATCTTGAGCTTGAGCAATCATAGGACTCAGAGCAAATAACGCAATGAGTATAACGAAGGGAATGAACTGCTGGTTTTTTGGACTTAATACCTCCGTCATTTTACTAACCTCCTCCCCTCCGTTCATTGTCAAAAGAATAATCATGGTCGTTCCGACTGCCCGACTAGACGAATCGAATTGACCTGACAAGATGTTTCCTCTAAACCGACTGATATGTAGTGTACTAAGTGATGGCCAACTATGTCAAGTGAAAATAGTCGTATTGATTTGCTCAACATCTCTTTTGGTCTCATTTCTGGTTTCTTCGGGCCATAGCAATGAAAAGTGTGCCCGGCGGTCGGAATACGGTGGCATTTTCCGCTCGGATCTGGTAGAATAAGACTGTCGTTCTTCGTCCCGAATTGATCGGGAGAAGGCGGGGGATGGATTGGAAGGTTCCGATGGAAGAAATCATATGAAAAATCAAGTGGATTTTCGATTTAACAATCACAAATCGCAATTCGTAAATCATAAATGGAAAATTTTTGTCTTCTGTTTACTGTTCATAACGCAGCCCGTCATGGGGCTTGTGGTGACGGAAGTGATGTATCATCCGTCGGATGGGCAAGAGGCGTTGGAATTTATTGAACTGTACAACAACCGGGCGGTCTTCGAAGACTTGAGCGGCTACGTCTTCACGAACGGCATCCGGTATGGTTTCGAGGCCGGGACGATCCTTGAAGCCAAACAGTACCTTGTCGTGGCGCGCAATCCGGTTGCTCTTGTGGCGGCGTATCCCGGCATTGATTTCAGCGCGATTGTCGGTCCTTACTCCGGCCGGCTCGCCAATGATGGCGAGCGGATCGGGCTGTCCGATACCGCCGGGCAGATCGTCATCTCGTTCCGATATGATGTTGAAAGCCCTTGGCCTCTCTCGCCCGACGGGACGGGGCACTCGCTGGTTTTGGCTCGACCCGGCGGTGATCCGGAGGAGGCGTCCACCTGGTCGCCGAGTTCCACGATAGGCGGTTCGCCGGGCGGGCCGGATGAGGTTCAGGCCGGGCCGGATAATCCGGGTCTCGCTGTTTTGGTGAGTCTGGGCCACCCGGGGCGGTATTTCAAGGGACGTTCGGAGCCGTCGCCGGACTGGCTGGGGAGAGCCACGACGGCCTGGACGGAAATTGACTTCCAGGACAATCCCATCCGGAGTGCCTGGAGTGAGGGACCCAGCGGGTATGGCTACAGCTCGGAAGCGGATGAGTTGCAATACATCGGGACCGAGACGAACGACATGCGGGGTCGTTATATGTCTCTCTACATTCGTTTGCCGTTTACGCTAACTCCCGGGGTGGTCGAGTCCCTTTCTCAATTACAGGCTGAGATTCATTACGATGATGGCTACGTCCTCTATCTCAACGGGACGCGTGTGGCATCCTCGGCAGGCCTATCGGGCAATCCGCCGGCCTACAACCAGAGTGGAGGTACGGCCACCGATCCTCCACCGGCCCTTGTGGACCTGACGGGCCATCTAAATCTGCTCGTCCATGGCAAGAACGTCCTGGCCATGCAGGTGCATAATGCCAACCTCTCCGACAGTACGGATTGCTTCGCCAGCCCAATTCTCAGGGCGGTCGTTGGAGGTGTTGAGGGAGGGGATGATCCTCGGGCACGCGTAGTGATCAACGAGCTGCTGGCCAATAGTGACGCTGGAGCGGCGGTCGATTGGATTGAGCTGTATAATCCGGGGCCGGTGCCGATCGATTTAAGCAACGTGTATCTCAGCGATGATCGGGCGGATTTATTAAAACATAAACTTCCGGATGATGTCGTGTTGGAATCCGGCGAGTTTTGGGTCGTTCGCGAAGGCACGAGGCCCGATGATTTTGATTTTGCACTCGATTCGACGGGAGAGACGGTTTATGTCACGATGGCCACGAATGACTTGGCGCCGATTCGCGTCCTGGATGCGGTACGTTTCGGAGCAATGGAGCCCGAGGTGACCTTCGGTCGCTTTCCGGACGGATCGCAGACGCTGAGCGTTCTCAGTGCGGCCGCGTTCGACGGGCCAAATGCCCAGCCATGGGTAGGCGATATTGTGATCAACGAGATCATGTACCATCATGCCATGCGAGACGAGCGTTATGAGTATGTTGAGTTGTACAATCGTGGGAGCAGCACGATCTCGCTGGGTGGCTGGGCCTTCACTGATGGCATTTCTTTTACCTTCGCTTCCGGCACGCAAATGCTGCCGGACTCGTTTCTCGTCGTAGCTAAAGATCCGGTTTTCCTTGCAGAAGTTTACGATCATTTAGCAATCGGCTCAAATCTGGTTGGACCTTACACTGGGGGATTGGACGACCACAGCGAACGCATTCGTCTGTCGTATCCGCTTGAACATGTCGATCCGGACAGTGGTAACGTCGAGGTCCTGATGGTCACGGCCGATGAGGTAACGTATTACGACGGCGGCCGATGGCCGGGCTGGGCCGACGGCCAGGGGGCCAGCCTGGAGCTGCGCGATCCGCGAAGCGACAACGATACGCCCGATGCCTGGGCCGACAGCGACGAAAGCGCCAAGAGCCGATGGAGGGCGTTCACGTTTACTGTTGAATCGAATGATACTAAATATACTCACGATCGGATCAATGTCTTTGACATGATGCTGCTCAACCGCGGGGAGGTGCTCATCGACGATCTGTCGCTGAACATGGGGCGCGGGAATATTCTGAACAACAGCGGATTCGAGAGCGCCGAGGCGAATTGGCGCCGCCTTGGCAATCACGTTCAGTCGTTTGCGACGACAGCCGACAGACGGTCGGGATTTAGGTCATTACACCTGATTGCTACGGGCCATGGCGATCCCGGCGCCAACCGCATTAACCAGTCGATCCCCAGCGGGACCGTCGGCGAGGTGACTTTCTCCGGTTGGGCCCGTTGGTTGCGGGGAAGTCGTTTCCTCTTATTGCGAACCTCGCGGGATCTGTCGCCCGTCCAGCCGCCAAGGCCGTCTCATGCCTTCGAGCTTGAGATGCCGCTGAACCTGGGAACGCCCGGTCGGCAAAATACGGCGTTTATGCTCAATCGTGGGCCGGATATTCTCGATGTACAGCACGCGCCCGTTCTTCCATCGGCCGGCGAGCCGATTGCGGTAACCGCCCGCGTGAAGGATAATGACGGCCTGGCCTCCGTTCGACTCCATTATCGATCCGAGGGGTCTAACAGATTCACCGACACGCCAATGAGAGATGATGGATCGGGTAACGACCTCGTCGCTGGAGATGGCCTCTTTACCGCCGCGATCCCGGGCGCTTCCAGCGGGACGATGCGGGCTTTCTATATCGAGGCCTCCGACGGTTCGGCATTAACGCGATTCCCAACCCGACTGCAACCTTCAGCCGAAGTGCCCGAGCGAACCTGCCTGGTTCGCGTCGGCGACACCCGTCTGACAACCCAGTTCGCCACCTATCGCATCTGGCTGTCCAACGATGTGGTCAGCACGTTCCGCTCGCGCCCCAATCTCTCGAACGAGTTGCTGGACTGCACGTTCGTGTATAATGACACCGATGTTTTTTACAATGCCAGTCTACGCTATCGCGGCAGCCCGTTCATCCGGAGCGGCTCAGGCCAGAGCCCTCTGGGTCGAGAGGCGTTCCGGATTGAGTTTAATCCCGACCAAAAATTCCGGGATCGTGAAGAGATCAATATCGACACCGGTGAAGGAAGCAACCGCGGAATCCTCCAGGAACGCGCGTCCTATTGGTTCTATCGACAGATGGGTTTACAATATTCATCGCAGGAATTCGTGCGTCCGATTATCAACGGCAACAGCCATTCCGCCTTCGAGGATGTCCAAAAAATCGACGGAGATTATATCGACAAATGGTTTCCCGTTGACAACGAGGGCTACATTCATAAGATCGATGACTATTTTGAGTATTCTTCTAATGGCACCCAGCACAGGAACCTCGACGAAGGGCTGAAGTACGATTCCAGTCACCCGTTGCTTAAGGAGACCTACCGGTGGGGTTTCGAGAAACGCTCGCATCGAGAGAATGACGAGTGGAATCATTTGTTTGATTTAGCCGTTGCGTTGAACACGCGATCCAGCAGTCCGGCCTACGTACAGAAAATCGAATCCGTTATTCATCCCGAGCATTTTGCCAGAGTCCTGGCCATTCGCCATGCCGTCGGCGATTGGGATAGTTATGGATATACACGTGGCAAAAATAATTATTTTTACTATGCCCTGCCGGAGGGTAAGTGGTATCTCTTGCCCTGGGATATCGATTTTACATTAGGCTCGGGGAACGGACCCAATACGGACCTGTTTTCCATCACCTCCAGTGAGTTCCCGGAAGTCAAACAATTTCTGGATTACCCCAAATACCGGCAGATGTATCTGGATGCATTTAAGGCGTTGGTGGACGGCCCATGGAAAACGTCCTACGGTACCTCCAATCCCCCGACGGCCTTCGATAGATTTCTGGATGAAGCGGCCGATGCGCTGATTGCCGATGGTGCCGGCAACGGACGGCGGGACGGCATCAAACAGTTTGTTCGTGACCGAAGAGCCTATATTCTAACACGGATTCCGTCGGGTCGCTGATGACGCTGTGGTGGATGCAATCCATCGGACCCTACGTCTTATAATGAATCGTGGAGTCCTTGAGCGCGTTGCTGCAATTGTTGGATGTGCTCGGCATGAATCGTCTTGCGATAGCGCAATAGCGCGTATTCGCGATACCAATCGGATATCTTCATCCACAATCCGGCGCCCGGATATCGTTTTTTGAGCCGTTGTGAAAACGCATGGAGCGTCTCGTTCGGTTCTCGGCGCGATCCGGCGGTTTCAAGCTTGCGATCCATCCTGAGCAGGATCTTATGTAGAAGTATATGGGTCGGATTGCATGCGGATTTTGATTGGTTGGCTTCTAAGGCTTTCTTTTTGGAGTAAAATCGCGATAGAGTCCACGCCACCACGGCGGTCACCAGACCTGTTAGGAACAACGCGCCCGTAAGGATGCCGTAAGATTCGAACATCCAGCCCGCTACGCCGAGAAGCCCGTATTCGTAGATAGCTTGCAGAAGCTGACGAAGGATCGCGCCGGCGCCGCTGCCGAGACGTTCGGTTTGTTCGTCGGAGGCCATTCCGACGGCATCCTCTCCGACCGTTGCCTCGACGATGGACCACTGATTGCGCTGCTGATCCCATGCCTCGACCCAGGCGTGGGCATCCATGTTCCGGGCGACCCACAGGTCACTTTCGTCATCACACTCCGTTACCAAAAAGCCGGTGACATATCGCGTGGGCACGCCGGCCAAACGCAATAGAATGGCGGCGCCGGAGGCAAAGTATTCACAATAGCCGCTGGTTGTATTGAGTAAAAAATAGCTCACTTTGTCGTCGCAATCCGGAGGAATGTCCGTACTGAGCGAGTAGGTGTAGCGGGTATGGAAGTGCCTGATGACGGCGTTGATTTTTTCTTCCGTCGTGGTGCATCCGGCAAAAATCTCCCCGGCCAATCGATGAACCCGCTGGTCGAGTCTGGTAGGGACATCCAGCATGCGTCGATACTGTATGCTTGATGGGGATCTGCGATGGGCTTGATCTCTGAAGAAAACGCGGTAGTGCAGGCCGAGACGCAATCTGTGGGAGTACACAATGTCATTATTATCCCGCAGCACCAAACTGAGTGGGGCCTGGAGAATGGATGTCCCCAAAGGCGTAAACAGAGCATCGGCAAAGCGGGAAACATGCTGGATCGTCATATTCTTGCCCGTGGAGGGGTCGGATTCATTGAGGCGAAAGGTATTCCTTTGGCCTGCGAAATACATACTGAACGGCCTGTTCTGTTCGGGGAAGACCTCTTGTTTGGTCGCCAGATCGCTCCATTCGGATTGGCGATAGCCCTCGAATGCACAGGCTCGCAAGTAACCCGGGCGCGTATCGCTCCGGATGTTCAGCACGGGCGATGGATCGAGGTCGCCCTTGATCATGAGGATACTGGAGAGTTTACCGCTCGTTGAGAATCCCACGAGCGAGGCGGCGTCTGACGAACTGCCCGTATCCGATCTCGTTCCCCAGAACCAAACCGGCAGGTAATTAACGACCTCCACGTGGCCGTAGAGGAGCGTGCCGGTGATCCAGCCGGTGTTGGCCGCGACAATAAAGATCATGCCGAAGACCAAACCGCGAGAGACTCGCTCGCTTCGTCGCCATAGCACGCCGCCAAAGCGGCTTTGTCGCGTGGGTGACTTTGGAGTTTTGGCGACCGCATGTGCCGGAATCAACGTTTGATTCGATTCGCGCGCTGCGACGGCGTAGAGCACCAGCAGAATGACAGACAGGAGTTCTGAAAGCCGAAATGCAAGATACAAGTCGTCTAAGAGAAGGACTTGTCCGGCGGAGATGGTCACGGCAATGTGATATAGACCCAACGAAGACGGCAATCGCTGGGGTGATCCGAGGAACAAAATAAGGATCATGGACGCAAGGAAATATCGAGAGATCGTCTGCCATGCGACGGCGGCGGCCTGGTCGTAGGCAATCCGGCCGGCGAAACCGGCATAGCGGAACTGCAACGCGAACATGGCGGCTAAAAAAAGCAGAAGGAAGGATTTAATGACGCGCCGATCGGATCTGATATTCCACGTGAAGCGCCGCCGCAAACCCAACAGGCCCAACATACATAGAATGGCGGGGTAAGCAATGTCCCTTGAGGCCAGGGCGGTGAGCACTGAGCTTGTCAGCAACATCGTGACGGCGATGGTTTTTTGGATTTTCATATACGTTCGATATGTCCGGACAAAATCTCATCCGCACTAAGGCACTGGATGTTTTCCGGCCAGCCCGCATCAACCTTCTCAAGATGCATTGCTTCCGGTTCGCCGATCAGCAGAACCGTCGTATGACAGCCGGCCTGGCGGGCCAGTTCGAGTAGCTGTTGGTAGGTCTGGTTCCAATGTAATAAAATGAAGACGACCTCGGATATTTCACCAAAACGGTTCGCCCATATGTGTTCTGTTTGCAGTATGGATTCGTCATGGGCCGGCTCCACACCCGCGAGAATCTCGTGTATCCTGTCGAGACGTATGGTTCTAGGACAATCCGTGAATCGATGCATATCGGGACCAATCAGCAACAGATCAATGAGACGGTCCGTGTTTATGCTGAAAGCAACGGACGCGCAAAGGGAGATGGCGGCTTCGAGCTCCTTGATCTGGTTGGGTTGCGATCGCGACAGAGCCTTGGGGATACGGTTATCTAACACCAGTGCGGCGTAGTAATCGAAATCATCGTGGTACTCTCTGGTAGCAGGTATGGCCAGACGAGCCCAGGCGCGGGCGTCGATCTGGCGCGGGGAATCCCCCGGCAGAAAAGGGCGGTTTCCCGCGTATTCGGTCGAGTTTCCCTTGCGTCCGGCGGGTCGTGCGCTGCCGGTATGCACTTGCCGATAAAAACCTCTGTTCGGTATGCGAAGCGCATGAAAAGCCGGAAGGACGATAAGGTTCTCCCGGGCATGATGCGAGGTTCCGAAACGAAACAGGTTAAAGGGAAAGGTGGAGTGGCAAATCGGCTGTTTGATGTGGTAATAACCTCGTCGTGTGGGTCGTATGATAATCGTCACCGCGATGGTTTCATCGGGTCCCAAACGCGAGATGACTTGTTCGTTGCTGATCGACTCGATCCCCTCGGGAAGGGCGCCGAACTTGACACAGAGGTTGTAAGCCGGAAAACGCCCGACGTTCTTGAGTACGTAGCGCAGGGGAGCACTCTCGCCCGCCACGATCCGGTCGGGCAGCTTGCCGTGAAGCTGGATTTTGGGTCGCAAAACAAAACCGACCAGCAAGGCGATCAGCACGACCCAGACGAGTATCGCCAGAACGCCAAAAGCCGGAAAGATCAGCGCTGTCAGAGCCACGAAACCGATCCCCGTCAGCGCCACCTTACCGGGATCAGTGAGGCGAACACGTAGTGCTCCGCTATAAGATGAGTTCCCGTAGGGGGGGCTTAATGGTGCTGTCGTTGCATCATATTTGCTCATGGTTCATTCCTGGCTGTTCAAACCGGAACTTTAATATGCCCCACAATGTCCGTTAAAATTTGTTTGGCGGTCGTACCGCTGTGGCGTGTTTTGCTTGTTAAAAGGATCCGGTGTGGCAGCACATGAGGGATGAGCCACAAGACATCGTCCGGAATCACAAAATCGCGCTTTTGGAAATAGGCACGGGCCCGGGCCGCCCGGGACATCATCAAGGTCCCACGCGTGCTGAGACCCAGTTTGAGACGATTATCATGACGGGTGGCATGAACGATCTCGACGATATATTCCAGAATACTGTCGTCCACGTGAACGGCGGCCACTTCGTGCTGGATGTGTTGGATCTGTTCGAGCTGGAGGACCGGCTCGATACGATCGAGCGGCTCATTCAAGGCGTGGGATTTGAGAATGTCCACTTCGACTTCGGCCGCCGGATACCCCAGGGCAAGACGGACCAGAAAACGGTCCATTTGAGCTTCCGGCAACGGATACGTGCCGTGGAATTCAATGGGATTCTCGGTGGCCACCACCATGAAAGGCCTCGGAAGCGGATAACGCTTGCCTTCAATCGTCGCCTGGTTCTCATTCATGGCCTCCAACAGGGCCGATTGGGTTCGAGGCGAGGCGCGGTTGATTTCATCGGCGAGAAGGATATTGCAAAAGACCGGGCCGGGATCAAACCGGAAATCACCGCTGACGGGATTGTAAATGGAGGAACCCAGGATGTCGGCGGGCAGCAAATCCGGCGTAAATTGGACCCGGCGGAATTTGGCGTCGATGCTTTTGGCTAAGGCTTTGGCCAGGGTCGTCTTGCCCACTCCCGGCACATCTTCGATCAGGACCGAGCCCCCCGCCAGGAGTGAAACGATCAAAACATCGATACATTCGCTCTTACCATAGATGACACCCTGCAGATTGTTTTTCAGACGCTCCAGCATAGCTCGTATCTCGTATCTCGTTTCTCGTTGTTCGAGATACGATCAACGAACAACGAGCGACGAACTTTGTTTGAGTCTTATCCAAGTATGTATCTCCCGATTTACAATCCAATTCGCCTAAAACAACGGGATCATATTATAAACTCATACGTTTCGATTGGGAATGAAGTTCTTGGCGATCCTGATCGGTCATGTAGAAACCTTAGATTTCCCTGGTTATCCGTGACAAAAAAATATGAGTCCAGTAAAATACGGGGTATGGTCACTGTTCAAACGAGTTCCGATGACTTGCTTCGGGGGGCTCTATATCTATGAAGTCGGATGGGAAATATCGAATGAGGGTGGCTTTACTCTTGTTGAGTGTGGCATTCATCCTCTGGTTATTAGCGGCCCTGTTCCTATTTCGGATTGTCAACATCTTCGATGCTTACTTGATGAAGTTTCCGGGACCATGGATCACTTTTGGTGCAATGGCCTTATGCCCATTGGTGGCGATGATCCTCGGAGTCAGGGTATTTCGCCTCCATCAAAAGCGTGCCGTGAGTCTGGCATGTACGAGCATCGGCGGATTGCTCTTAGCTGCATTCATAGTCATCCTGGGAATCCCGATATTGCTGGGCGCATTCAGACCGAAGACGCCGAAAAATCCAGGCGCACCAAAACCATTTTCGCCGTTGACAGGATTACCGGTTTTTCCCGGCGCGGAGGGATTCGGTACGGATACGCTCGCTGGGCGGAGCGGAAGGGTCATCGAGGTGACAACACTCGCAGACGATGGTCCGGGTTCGCTCCGCGCCGCGTTGAACATTCCGGAACCACGGATTATTGTGTTTCGTGTGGGTGGAACAATCGAGCTCAAGACTCAACTTTTCATCGCTCATCCGTTTGTCACGATAGCCGGGCAAACGGCCCCGGGCGGCGGTATATGCCTTAAAAACGCCGGGCTTGTCATTCTAACTCACGATGTGTTAGTTCAGCACATCCGCGTCCGCCCAGGCAACGAAGGAAAGGTCCGGCCGGATACGAATGATGCCATCGAGATACTCGGTCAAAATGGCGGTACGGATGGAGCCCGTCATGTCGTGCTGGACCACATTTCTGCGAGTTGGTCGGAGGACGAAACGATTAGTACGTGGTACGGCGCGCATGACGTGACCATTTCCTTCTCGATCATCAGCGAGGCCCTCAATCGCAGCCGTCATCATAAGCAGACGCACAGTGCAGGTCTGCTAATTGGTGACAGTTCGTATAACGTATCGGTACATCATTGTCTCATGGCTCATAATGACTTTCGCAATCCGCTGATCATCGAAGGAGGCACGCACGATATCGTCAATAACGTCGTTTATAATTGGGGAGTCCTGTGCGCCGAGGTCGTCGATTACGATTCGAATTCGTTTCTGAACTTTGTTGGTAATTTCTTTCTACCGGGGCCCTCGACGAAAACCGGGCCGTATGAGATTCTGATCGGAACGGAGCGGGGAACACCAAAAATCTATGTGCAAGATAATATCGGTCCGCGCCGGTTGGACTCCTCGGTGAGCGACTGGAACGTTGTCAAATATGGCTGGGATTCGGACCAAAATGCACCGGAAACTTATCGGTCGCCTAATCCCTTTGCCGTACCGCCTGTGACGACATTCGATGCGAATGACGTCTTCGAGATGATTCTTGCTTCATCCGGCGCGACATTGCCTGTTCGCGATTCCGTGGATGAACGCGTTGTTGCTAACGTGAGGAACCAGACGGGCAGAATTATCAACTCGCCGGCCGATGTAGGCGGCTATCCCCACCTGGCCCGTGGGACTCCCCCCATAGATTCCGACCACGACGGGATGCCGGACGACTGGGAAGAGCAAGTCGGGCTTGATTCGGACGATCCGACCGATGTAAGCAGCGATCGTGACGGTGATGGATATACGAACATTGAGGAATATTTACACTCCCTCTCGCCGTGATCCGGACCGAGAAGGTTATCGCCAATAACGCCAGTAGTAAAATCCAAGTCCGGCCTGAAGCAGGACAATCGCCAGAAAAATGATCCTAAAGCTTAGCTTCTTTGTCTTATGTCTAAAGACCAACTGGCCCAGAAAAGCGCCAGGGGAGCCACCCAGCAAAGCCAATAGATGTAAGGTTATTTCAGGAATTCGTGCTTTATTGTTCCGAGACTTCCACTTGTCGTAACCATAGAATAAAAAGGTGATGACATTGATACTCGCAAGATACGCATAAACGGGATGCACATGCCTCCTCCACAACAATCCTGATACAATAGCGATCGAGACGATGGCGATGACAAAGAAAAATCTTTTTGGGTCATGCTTCGACATTCGTTAAGTCTATTCCCTGACTTTGAATTTGTCAACTTCGCTGAGGTCGGCTGAGGCTGTCAGAGAAGTTGTAAAAGCTGTTGTGCCGTTTGCATCGGGATGCTATGGTATTGTTTTTAAAGCTAGATGAAGTGGCTTGATGCTTTACATTTTTACGTTAGTGAGTGTAGATTTGGTTATGGAAGTTTTCCCGGATCATATCAAGTTTCAGAAAACCTGGCGCACGTATCAGGCACGCGTTTTGTCGGAATTGAAAGAACATCTGGATGATAATCACTTGCATATTATCGCGGCCCCGGGTTCCGGCAAGACCGTGCTGGGACTCGAAGTGGTCCGAAGATTAAACAGAGCCACCCTGATTTTCGCCCCGACCCTGGCGATAAGGGACCAATGGGTCGATCGTTTAGTGTCTCTTTTCTGCAATGAAGATTCCGATAAGCCCGAGTGGATTTCCAAGGATATCCGCCATCCGAAATTGTTAACCGTTTCGACATACCAGGGAGTGCACAGTGCTTTTGCGGGAAAGGCGGAAAAGGAAACGGAGGAAGAAGATGAAGATATCGTCGATCGAGAAGAAAACGGCCATTCTCGAGTACGAATTCACCGAAACAGCCGTAGCATTCTTTTAAAAAAGTTAAAAGCGGCCGAAATTTGTACCCTTGTTCTCGACGAGGCCCATCATCTTCGGAAAGAGTGGTGGCAATGTTTGATTGATATCAAAAAACACTTGGATAATCCGGCCGTTGTGGCTTTGACCGCCACGCCGCCTTTGGATGTATCGCCGGTTGAGTGGGAGCGGTATATCGATCTATGCGGGCCGGTTGATTCGGAAATATGCGTTCCCGAACTCGTCCTGGAACGGAATCTCTGTCCTCACCAGGACTACGTTTACTTTTCTACCCCGCTGAAAACCGAACAGAAGCAGATAGAAGAATTTCGAAGCGATATCGTGAATTTTGTTGATGAGCTGTGTTCAGATCGGGATTTTATATCAGCGTTGGAGAAACATCCTTGTGTCAGGCGTCCACGTTCTTTTATTGAGGAGATACTCTCCGATCCCGGTTTTTACTCCAGCATGGCCTTTTTTCTTGATCACGTTAAAGGCCGGCCGCCCAGAAAGGTGCTCCGGATCATCGGCTTTCCTTCGAAGAAATGTCCGAGATTAGACTACGAATGGCTGGAGGTTCTGTTGACGGGATGTCTCTATTCACATCGAGATGGTTTCGAAGGATGCTATGACCTTTTCGAAGGAATTTCTCGACGTCTCAAACGAATCGGTGCGATCGAGAGACGAAAGGTCTGTCTTAAAAGTAATGACAAGATCACGAAACTGCTGGTTTCCAGCATTTCGAAACTAAAGAGCATCGAAGAAATCGTCAAACTTGAGAGCGAAGACCTCGGAGCCGATTTGAGAATGGTTATTTTGACGGACTACATTCGAAAGGCGGCTTTTCCGAAGAATGAAGAGGAAATGGAATCATTAAAGCGGATCGGCGTCGTGCCGATATTCGAGACCATCCGCAGAAGATTGATGGGTGGCATCAAGTTAGGCATCCTTAGTGGATCTTTGGTCGTCATACCTTTAGAGGCAAAGGATTTGTTGGAGCAGATCGCCGTCGGGATGGGCATAGCATCGAGTGCGATCAAATATACGATATTGGCTCATGATCAAAATTATTGCTCCTTAGACATCGTTGGTACAGACAAGCAGAAAATAGTCAGATTAGTCACGCGCTTGTTTAGCCAGGGCGGGATTACTGTTCTGGTCGGAACCAAATCCCTCCTCGGAGAAGGCTGGGATGCGCCTTCGATCAATGCTCTGATTCTGGCGAGTTTCGTCGGCTCGTATATGCTCTCTAATCAGATGCGGGGCCGGGCCATCCGGACGCAGGAAGGTAATCCTGATAAAACAGCCAATATCTGGCATTTAGTATGCGTTGAAAGAGGCCAAAAACAGGTCAGTGAAGACATGGAGATGCTCACGAGGCGTTTCAAGTCATTCGTGGGTGTCTCCTTCAAAGATAACGTCATTGAGAATGGTATAGGTCGTTTGGGGCTGGACAAGCCACCCTATAGTGCGAATCGGATTGGCAGGCTTTGTTCGACGATGACACAAAAAGCCCAGGAACGAGATCGGCTCCGGGAGGAATGGGAGCAGGCTCTCCGAGAGGGCGATTCTGGACAGTTGGCCGAAGAAGTTAAAAGCTCATACTTTGCGTTGCCTCGGAATTTCGTGTTTGCCAATACCATCCTTGCTGTTCTATGGCAGGGGCTGTTCTGGGGATTATTCACCTTCTCACAGATCATGAGGGCATCAAATCGATCTTCGGAAAAAACAACATTAACGGGATTTTTCATTGTCTTTGGAATCGCATGTGTTGTCTCGGCCTTGGTGGCGCTACCGAAATGCCTCAAGGCCCTGTTCTTGTTTCTCAAGCACGCCCCCGTCCGTTCGAGCATGAAGCAAATCGGTAAAGCTCTTGTCAGGAGTCTGGCGTATGCCAATTTAGTAGAAACGCCTGTTTCCAGGTTAAAGGTTATCACGGCCTCGCATCAATACGGCTTTGTCAGTTGCTCGTTAAAGGGTGGGACGACTTATGAGAAGTCTCTGTTTTTGGAATCCATGCAGGAAATCCTTGGATCGATCGGCAATCCTCGTTACCTCATGGTTCGCAAGACACCCCTTTTGCGATGGATGAGAAAAGATTACCACGTAGTTCCTCAGGTTCTGGGTAGAAACAAGGAGCTTGCCGAGTACTTCAGAAAGATATGGTCCAAATACGTCGGACCTACAGAGCTTGTTTATACCAGAAATGTCGAAGGTCGAAAAATCCTGCTCAAGGCCAGAGGCCATGCCATGTCGACAAGTTTTCAACGGCGCGCCGAGCGGATTCGGACATGGAAATGAAATGAAACTGCATTTAGAGTATTAAGGGTTTGAATATGAAAAGGTATGTCGTACAAAACTGCTTGCTTGCTGTATTACTTTTGACGGTCCTCGTGCCATCGGTTCGAGCGGAAAGATCGAATCCGCTTGCTTTTCCCGGCGCTGAGGGCTTCGGAAAGTACGCAAAAGGAGGACGGGGCGGTGATGTGTATCACGTGATGAATCTTCATGACGACGGTCCCGGATCGCTCCGTTATGGAATCGATACGGCGGATCATCCGAGAACCATCGTATTCGACATCGCAGGAACCATCCAGTTGGCGACGCCTATCCGGATGGAGAATAAATCTCACCTGACCATTGCCGGACAGACGGCGCCTGGAAAAGGGATCACGATTCGCGATCATGCCGTGGTTATTAAACACTGCAACGATATTGTGGTCAGATATTTGAGGCTGCGACTCGGTGACAAGAACAAGGGAGATTCGGCGGGGGAAGATGTCATGACTGTCGATTACTGCGATCACATTATTTTGGATCACCTGTCCTTGAGCTGGGGGATCGACGGCAATTCCGACTACCGCGGCAACAGCCACATGACCTTGCAATGGCTGCTGTACGCCGAAGCACTCCATGACTCCATTCACCCCAAGGGTGGTCATGCCATGTGCACGTCGCTGCGCGATTGTCATGGAAACACGACGCTCCATCACAACATCTATTCCACGTCACGGCATAGGCATCCGACGATAGGAGGCGGATCGGGCCGCAAAGGTTATGCCCACGTCATTGTTGATTATCGAAATTGCGTGAACTACAACTGGCAGGGCCCAACGAATTTCGGCGGCATGAAGCTGAATGTGATAAACAACTACTACAAGCCGGGGCCTTGTTCCGATCCACAGGATTTACCGATGCAGATGAAGGATGGTGATACAACCAAAGCCCGGGGATTTATGGGCGGCAATGTCTTCGAAGGGATGCCTAAAAGTTTCAACGAAGATAATTATTGTGCTGTCTTATATACCAACAGCGGCAATTACATGTCAACGTCGCGGGAGCGATGGGTCTCGAAAGAGCCATTCGAGCTGGGAGATTTTAAGCCCTATACTCAAACCGCGCAGGATGCTTTCAACATGTGCCTTCGATACACGGGCTGCTCACTCGTTCGGGACCGTGTGGATGAACGAATTATCGAGAATATTGTAACGGGCCGAGGTAAACTGATTGATTCACAGGATGAAGTTGGTGGATGGGATCGTTATCCTGAAGCTCATAGGCCGAAAGACTGGGATAGAGATCGCGATGGAATGTCGGATGAATGGGAAGAAAAGCAAGGCCTTGACCCCAGGAACTCGAATGATCACAATCAGGATGCAGACGGCGACGGATATACGAATCTTGAGGAATACATCAACAGCCTCGTGCCGGACATGATCGAAATCATGAGCCGGGATTGAACCGTATCCAGTCTGCGCTGAACATACAATGGCGGATGGTGGCTCCTCTTTGTTCTTTGTAAGAATACGTCAGATGTAACGTTCCATCCTTTGCCTGGATCAGTGACGGATAGGCAAATGATTTCTGTCGGTTGTTTGATCTTCCGATATGCCGTTTCCATTTCCATGTCTTGCCTTCATCGTCGGAGAGCGCTGCGGCCAGGCTGTGTCGGCCGTGCTCCGTATCGTTATAGACCATCACCCAGCGTCCATCCTGTAGCGTAATAACTTCAAGACTGGAGCCGGGATTCGGGATATTCGTGTCGATGGCGGGCGACCACGATTCACCCTCGTCGGTCGATGTACTAATGAGGACGCGGTACGGAGCATTGCCGCTGTCTCGCATGTAGGCCACCAGGATTCCATTTTTCTTGCGAACGATGCTGGGCTGGATCGGTCCCAAGCCCACGATGGGCTTGCTGGCTCGCCAGTGCTTTCCGTCATCATCGCTGATCGCCACCAGGCAGACATTATAGCCATCCGAATAGAGCGGCAGCAAAATCCGTCCGCTTGGCAAGGTGATTGGGTGCGTCCGAGTCATCCAGCCGATCTGGCGTTTCGCCTTATCCTTGGCGGCTTCGATAATCATGGTTGAATACAGCGGTGCATATTCGGCCCACATGGGCTCTTCGGTGATGAGTTCTTTCAATCCGGCTTCGATGGTCTCGGCAAAGATGTCTCCCGGCTTCAATAGAATAATGTCCTGCCAATCCCATTTAGGTACCCCTGGCTGTTGGAAGTCCACAGACGTACGATATTTCAGGATGGAATGTTGCCACCCATTGGCCCGAACGGCAATCCAAAACAACCGTAAACGCCCGTTTTGGTTGATAAAGAGAACAGGATTGCAATCTGGGAAACCAGGCGTGTCGGCCAAAAGAAACACAGGACTCCATTGCGTGCTGCCTTTTCTAAGGCGGGCGCCTTGGATCAGCACATCGTCCGCTGTCCGTTCGCCGGAGCCATGAAACCAGCACGCCAAGAAATCACCATTTGGGCATTCCACAATGCTGCTTGAGTGAACATGCTTTCCCTGAAGTGGAAAGATGGGATGATCTCGAATATCTATCTGCGCTTTGGCCTGGATTGTAAGATACGCAACGATAAGTAAAGTCATCCTGCACTTCATGGCAATCCTTTCTTTTGTCTGAATGTGAGTTTTTATCGTCACCGTCTGCCGGATTGGGTCGTTTTGACAGAAGCTATGATAGCTTGCTGGTGATCGGTCAGGTAGAGTGTTTCATCCTGAGGTGCAAGCCGGCCAGTAAAATCACCCACCACAAACAACGCCTGGCCCCCCGTGGGGGCCGTGGTGCGAGCGCGAAAGGCGACCCGGCTGGCGGCGACGAAGATCGTCCCGTTGGCGCCGATGACCGTGCCGCCCCGGAATGTAAACAGATGATCGCCTCCGCCTTCGGGGGATGGTCCACGACTCAATGTCCAGCCGGAGAGGTCGACGGCCATAGGGTTGAAATTTTGCAGTTGGATGAACTGCTCGTCTACATTGCCGCTGAAGGGAGTCGTATCGATCGTGCCAAAGTGAATCACCGTACGAGGCGGCTGGGCGTTGGGTAATTCGTGGGCCCCGGAAACTGTGCGATTGAAGAGTTGACGCCGGCGTTCGGGGAGATAGGAGTCCTTGAGTTCTATGGCGGCTTCCCACAGCGATTGGGGGCAACACGGCGACGTGGAGCCATTGCCCCAGGCGTCCGAGCCCCATTTTTCGGCGTCGAGGGCCGCATCCGGGGCGATGAGCGTGGCGAGGATGTCGATGCGCGGCTCGTAATACAATTCCTCGGCCGGCGTGCCCGGTGCTTTGAGCAATTCTTCCATGAGCGTTCGTACGCGGTGTAAATACATCTGTCGCGTTTGAGGCGTGTTGAAAATCGCGTTCGGCAGGCGATTGCCCGAGCCGACGAACAGCCGGGTATTCGGAAGAAGATTTTCGTTCCAGTACGTCTCCGAGGAATTCCACACGCGTCCGAAGCTCAGATCCACGTCCCACGGCCACATTTGCCATTCATTCGTGACGCCCGTGTCCCGGTAAAGGTAATAGTTTTTGTGGCAGCAATCGGTGTCGCCCGTGATAGCGCGGGCCGCGAGGAAATTGACGACCTGTGGGACGTCCACGTTGTCATAAAGAAATTGACGGCGTGCTTCGCCCGTGAGACTCAAACCCTCGAAGAGGGCCGTCAAATCCGCATTGTCTTCGTCCTTGCGTGTCTTCTTTTCGGCGCCGGAGGTGGCGTGGCTCGGACTATCAAATCTGTTGTACATCTTGTAAAGGGCCCCGTCGGTATTGAGGCCCATCCGAAACAGCCAGTCTTCGTCGCCGTTCTCCATCACGTGGGCGGTGCCCCAGAAGGCCCCGTTTTGCTGGACGCGGACCGGGAAAACCCAGTGGTAGGGACAACCCGCATCCCGATAGGTTTCATACGCCAGTATGTTACGCATGTGCGCCTTGTCCGGGTAGGTCGTCATCAGGTTGATGTCGTCGGCTCGTGGCTGGCCCGGCGCCCATTTGAAGTTATGGCCGGGATGGAAATCGATATCGTAGCTTTTCTTTGGGAAACTCCGGCTGGATTGGCCGTGAATGTTGATCAGGAGGTTGTCATAAAACACACCATCATAAAATAATGTGCAACGCGTTCCTGCATCGGAATTGGCGGCAATCGGATTTTCGATAAACCAATGCAGGACGGGCAGAGGATTCACAAGGCTCGGATCGTCCACGATGGTGCCAAAGTATTCAGGTGAATTGTCTTGATCGACGAATGCCGGGAAGCGCGATTGTCGTCCGGCGGTATCCGTGGCCGTGACGTACCAGCGGATCATCTGCCCGGCCGTGACTCCAGAGCTTCTGGCGGAAAGGCGCGCTCCATAGACGCCGTCGCCACCCTCCCCGTCACCATGATTGCCATCGTCATGGAGAGATACCGTGACTTCATCATTGAACATCACCCGATAGTGCAACGCCATGGTATCCACGGGATCGAAGGAGGGTGCGATGCGGACCGTGATGATTAAGTCCTCAGTCTCGCTTGGAATTTCCGGGGTGTGCTCGTGGTCGGAAATAATGGGACCCAGCTTATCGACGCCGGAATTATTCGGCTTTCCGGGAGTGGGAAAAAGAAAATAGCCAGGTGACGGGTCGGTATATACATGTGTCGTCGTCAGAAGTTCGGGAAGGATCAATAGACCTGAGCTGTCGATACGGTAGTTCAATCCCTGGACGGCTAACAAATTGGTGCCCACGTGGAGGAAGTCAAACTCGGGAATAGGAAAGTCCACTGCATGAACGGCGATTCGGTTAGACCGAAAGGCCGATGCACCGGAATTCCAGGTCTCCGTTGTCGGATCGGGGGCATTACTCCTTGCGATTTCCTGCCCGTTGATATAGGCGATCATCCCATCTTCATAAAACAGACGTAAAGTTAGCGTGTTCATCGCGGCCGGATTGTCGACCTCGAAAGGTATCCGAACATATACGGTCTGGTTCACATGGCGCATCGCGGAGACGTCTAATCCGATCAACCCTGGGTAATCGTAACCAACGCCGGTGACACCCGTCAGCCAGCTTGAATCGTCCAGGTTGGTCAACGTCCAAGGACGCAGTGTTTCCGGATCCTGTGTACCCGGCTCCAAGACGGCGTTTTGGGGGATCAAGGCCTTGACCGGCGCCCCGGATGCTATGAGAGCCACATCTACATCCGTGGCGCTGAAACCATAGGAAACATCGGGCGCCTGGATCGGGTACGTCGGAGAGAATTCCGAAACCACCGTCTTTCCGTCTGGACGAACCAGGGCGAGATATTCACCGCTGCCTTTGAGCTTGAAATTTGTGTGTAGCATGCCAAGGGGATCTTTTCGATTCTTATCGGAGGCAAACACAATTAAATACGCATCGGGCGCGAGTGTCACTTCGGGGAATGCCCATTTCGTCGGATTATTGGCATCATCCGTCAGGAACCAGCCCTCCAGGTTGACCGCATCGATGCCGGTGTTATGAATCTCGATCCAATCCTCCTCATCCCGATCTTCGTCGTCATAGCCGTTATCGTTGATGGCCATGAACTCGCTTATCCGAACGGTCTCCTGTGCCTGGATGACAGCGAAAGGGCTGAATGTGAGATAGAATACAACGAAAAAAGTTAAAATTCTCGAATATCTCATCAACTTGAACGTCCTTACTCCTATAGGCCGGCAAAGCATAGAAAACCTTAAATGAGTGGCCGTAAGCCCTATAATATCATAAAAGAGTATTAAATGCCAATAGTATATCAAAAGAGAACCTATCCAAAGGGAATCGACCAGGAACGGGTGAGGCTTAAGTTAAAGGTACCTTGTCCTCAAAAGTAAAGTCCTGAGAGGAATTTGCGGATGGCGTGGAAGTGGCCGTGCTTGAGATTCGTTCCAAAACACCCCTTTTGGGCAGTGGCAAAACCGTCGATTGTGTACGAATTATTGATCGTTTGTGCGTTTTCTGCTATAATGTTGTTGCGAAGACAAATTGTGATCGTTTGGGTTTTGTTTGTTTTTTACTCACACTATATAGATTTGGTAGGAAGGTCCTCATGTTTAGAACATTATGGCCGACTGTAATATTGATGCTGTACGTTGTTGGTATTGGATACGGAGTGGACATTCCTTTGGCTTCTGTCGAAAGTCATAATCTTTCCATCAGTATCATCACAGAAAAGCCTTATGAACGTCAGTATCAACCGCTTATTAATGCCGTCGTAAAGGAGATGAAGAGTCTTGATATCCCCGGCGCGGCCGTTGCCGTGGTGGAGGCGGGTGAGATCACTTTTGCTGCCGGATTTGGCTCCAAGCATCCTTATCGAGATGATCCGGTGCGGCCGACGACGCTTTTTCGGATCGGATCCGTCACAAAAACGTTAACCGCGATCGGATTGCTTCAAGTTATCGAACAGGGATTAGTCGATATAAACGCTCCGATTACTGATTATATTCCCGACTTCTCATTCGCTTATGATCCAAATTGGGCCCCAAGCATCACCGTACGGAATCTATTAACCCATACGTCGGCCATTGCCGACTATGTTGAGATCGACACGCCCGGGTTTAAGGATGATGACGCCCTGTCGAGATACTATAGCGGTCCGTATGGTGAGTCTCCTTACGCCTATCTTATGGCCCCTGCGGGACGGATGTTCAACTATACCAATTCGGGTTATGCGCTGGCGGGTTGGGTGACGGAATCTGTGAGTGGAACGTATTACCGTCACTACCTTCAGGAGAACGTTTTCATTCCGCTTGGAATGACACGGACATTCTTTCTTCCTGAAGAAGTGATTGCGGACGGCGACTTTGCCTATGGCAAAACTCCGCACTGGGAAACCGGCGAACCATTCGTTGTTGAGCCAAATTCCTACGATAACGGCTGGGGCCGACCTGCGGGCTGGGCCTTCTCCAATGTCCTCGATTTAGCCCAGATCGTGAAGTTCCTTCGAGTCGGGCAGCCTGATGTGCTGGCTGATGAATGGCGTATCGCCATGCAGGAGCCCCAGGTTGACTGGGAAATGTTCCTGGATTTGATTCACTACGGCTACGGCTTGATCGTGGAGGAAGCCGGTTTCTACCACCCGACGGAATCCAACTTCTATCGGTTACGTATCGTCTCGCATGGTGGCGATGTGCATGGATTTTCTGCGGACATGTACTATGTGCCGGATCTCGACTTCGGTTTTATTGCGCTGACGAATGCCTTCGTTGCTCACCTTGACAAAAGCTTTGCCACAGCCCTGACCACGCTTTGTGAAATGCCTGCACCGTCCCCGATACCGAACCTTTCGATGACACTGGACGATTATGCTTCTTATGCTGGCCACTATTATGATCCGTTTAACGTTGGAGATATCTTTGTTGAAGTCAACAATGGGCAGCTTACTATAGAAATCCCAATGTTTGACGATATAGGATTGGCATATAGCAACACGCTGATTCCAAACACGCCAAATAACTTCGTGCTGGTTCTCTATGGTGCGCGGGAATTTGAGGTGCTCCCCCGACCGGTAACCTTCATTCTTGACGAGAATGGCGTGTCGGAGTATTTCCGTAATCGCAGTTTTGTCGGCCACTACAAAGAAGAAATTCCGACCGAGCCCGATCGGCCGGGACGTCTCGGATGGCTGTCAGCCGAATCATTTCCTGTTTCTCATTTAGAGCCTTCTCTCCCCGGACCACGGTTTCCGTTTATCAGACCTCCCTCGCGGTAAAGATGGTCAAACCAAAAATTGATACTAAAAATCCTTAAACTCTATAACCTGATTCATGGCTACCTTGATAACTTGACAACCCACATATTCGTGCCTAATCCGACTTGTGGATTATATTTATAAGACATCTCTCAAACGGCTTGTCTTCCGACACTGTGATATTCAATTCCCGCGCCTTTGACCACCTCGGGATCGTAAAGGTTTCGGCCATCGAAGATGACTGGAGCTTTGAGTTTCTTTGCGATGATGACAAATTCCGGATTGCGGAATTCCTGCCAGTCCGTGAAGATAATAAGTGCATCGGCACCATCGAGAGCATCATATCCATTTTGGCAGATCTCAATAGCACCTTCCAACGCCGTCATCGCCGGGGAACCGGCCTCGGGATCATAGGCCTTTATCTTCATCCGGGAATCGAGCAGTTTTCTTATACAGTAAATGGCCGGCGATTCCCTCACGTCGTCCGTGCCGGCCTTGAACGCCAGCCCCCACACCGCTAAGGTTGTCCGATCCTCCCGGCCGTGGAAATGATCCAGAATACGTCGTGCAAAACGCTCCTGCTGATCGGTGTTGGCTTGCTGAACCGACTTGGCTATCTTCATTTCAACATTGTGCATGGAACCGGTATGAATCAAAGCTCGAATGTCTTTCGGAAAACAACTGCCGCCGAACCCCACACCCGGGAATAAAAAGGCCGAGCCTATCCGTGAATCACTACCAAGCCCTTGCCTGACCAGCTCGACGTCGGCACCCAACTTTTCGCAGAGCGCCGAGATCTCATTTATAAATGAGATCCGCGTCGCCAACATCGCATTGGCCGCATATTTGGTCATTTCCGCCGATGCGGGATCCATAAACAGGATCCGATTTTGCCTGCGCATAAACGGGCTATACACCTGTTTCATAATGGCTCGGACGCTCGGACTCGTTGTTCCGATAATGATACGATCCGGACGCATAAAATCATCGACGGCGGCGCCTTCCTTTAGAAATTCCGGATTGCTGACATAATCGAAGGGTGTATTGGTTTTCGATCTGATCAGATCCGTTACCTGTCTATGGGTGCCTACCGGCACGGTGCTTTTGGTGGCGATGATGCGGTACTCACTCATATTCTCTGCAACGTCCCCGGCCACAGAGAGGACTGCCGAGATATCGGATGAACCATCCGGGGCCGAGGGTGTACCCACGGCAAGAAAGATAATCAGGCAGTGGTCCAATCCATCTTTAAGCTCTGTGGTAAAGCGCAGGCGATCAAGTTTTTCGTTGCGTTTGACGATTTCAGTCAAGCCCGGCTCGTAAATGGGAATGATGCCATTCTTCAAGCCGGCAATCTTCTTGCTGTTATTATCCACACACACGACATGGTTGCCCGCCTCTGCCAGGCATGCAGACGTCACCAATCCGACATAGCCGACGCCGATCACGCAAATCTGCATTTTATTTGCTCCTACTTTTCAACGGCCCGGTGAAGTGGAGATAGCTACTCAACCGAGAGTTCCCTTTTGGCTTCATAAGCGATGCTTCTGCACACAATGGTCACTGGAATAACAAATATACGGTCGGATGTCAATATCTCTGACGGCAAGATCGCTATTTTATACGAATCCTCATTTTCAGCAAGAAAATTGGGGTTGTATCAAGGAAAATATGTAGTTTTCACGTTTGACAGCGATAGGTGAATTTGCTACAATGACCGATAATGCTCGGCGGCATTCAATTGGATAGTAGCGGAAGATTTATAATACTATCACGCTGTTACTTTATGTAGATTCCTATCCCAAGTCTGTCGCCAGAGTAGCGTGATTGGGAAGTAGGCTGGAGGAGCGGCCATTTTTACTCCCAGATCTCACTTCTGTAACGGACTCGAAAGAGTGAGAGATCCCGGACTGCGAATATTTGCAGACTGATCCGACGCATCAACCATAAGATGTGAAAATGGGAACCATGGGATGCTTTTGTGGTTGACCGACGAGGACGGAGTCCAAAATCATAAACGCGCTTCATATGTTTGAATATTTTACATAAAATCCCTTATCGTTCAGAGATTGTCAGGGATCGTAAAACTGGAGTTTTATCATGCTAAATTTGATTGGAGTACTATCGAACGGTTTTAAGGCCTTCCCGATAACCCAAAAATCGGGATCATGCTCAAAAAATGTATTGACATTGTTTGGCGAATATGTTACAATTAGCATCAATGCTGGGGGACAGATTTTGTTTTGGGGGAGAGATTTGATATCCACATATTATCATATCATTGCAGAACCTATGCAAGATTCTATCACCTAAGCAGTACAGTTGGGAGCAGGCAGGAGGAGCGGCCACTTTTCGACTCCCACATCTCACTTCTACAACGGACTTGAAAGAGTGGGGGCCAAGGACGGCAAATCGTCAGTGATTGGCTCGGTATGTTGATCGTACAGTGTGATAGATCGGCATCAGTGAAAAGCCTTTTAGGTCCACCGATGGGGACGGAGTTCGGAATCGTAAGATGGGACTAAACATCGTTTTTGGGAGGTGATGGAAATGGACAAAACCCCGGTTGCTATTATCAGCTTTTTCAGTTCTTGTGAACAAGGCTTCTCGAAAAAGCTCATCACAATTGCTCAAAGACTGTCGCCGAGCATGAGGGCCGGGGTTTTTTTCATATCAAAAATAGCCACCTTAGCCTCCAAGCGACAAATGAAAACCTATTGGTTGCATAACAACAGGATGCGAGGGATACCGCAATGAAAACCTATTTATCAGTCTATTTTGGTACGGTGTTGATGGCGATGTTTCTTGTACCGATTGTGTCGCGGTTGGCTAAGAGATACCGTTTCGTTGATGATCCCGGCCCGCGCAAGGTGCACAAAAAGCCGATCCCACGTTTGGGGGGGATTGCCTTATTCGCGTCAACACTTTCTTTGATGGTATTCGTGTTTTTCCTCGATAACCAGATAAGTGAATATTTGCATCAGATGGGAACGGAATTTCTTGTCTTGCTTATCGCGGGCAGCTTCATTTTTGTCGTGGGTTTGATAGACGATCTGTGTTCACTGCCAGGTTATATTAAATTGTTGTGCATCATCGCTGCTTCACTTGCTATTTGTGCTTCAGGGGCAACGTTGCATTCTATCTCTGTCGGGTCATGGTTTGAATATGAGACCGGTTGGGCGGCTTGGCCGCTGACATTGCTTTGGATTGCAACGATTACCGTGTGTATGAACTTTGTTGACGGATTGGACGGTCTTGCCGCCGGGATAGCCTTAATTGTCTGTGCGACCATTGCACTTACAGCTTTTTTGAGCGGCCAGATCGCCATGGTTGTGTTGATGCTGGCCTTACTGGGTAGTGTAACGGGCTTCCTATTCTTCAATTTTTATCCCGCCAAGATTTTCATGGGGGATTGCGGCTCCATGTTCCTCGGTTTTATGATTGGAGCCGGTAGTATTGTTTGTCAGGCGAAGACCTCCACGTTCATCGGGCTGGCGCTTCCGTTTCTCGCGCTGGGTGTTCCCATTCTTGATACGGGGATTGCCGTTGTCCGTCGCCGCATCGTTGAACGGCGGTCGATCTTCGCGTCCGATCGGAATCACATACATCATCGTTTGCTGGAACTCGGTTTGCATCAGCGTACCGTGGTGATTGTGATTTATGCAATAACGGGCATAAGTGCAAGTTTAGGGGTGCTTATGTTGACTGCGGAAGACGGGTGGTCATTAAGTCTGTTTGCGATCAGTTTTCTGTTGTTGCTTGCAACGTTCGGATGCCTGCATGGTGGGCGTTTTTATGAGATCATAATAGCGCTTAAACGTAACCGGACCATCGTCCAGGAAACCAAAATCGCCAAGCAAGATTTTGAAAAAGCCGAAATGAGAATGCGAAATGCTACATCATTCGGAGCCTGGTGGGAGACACTCTCTGAGATGGCTCGTCAAATGCGTTTTCAAAGCCTTGGCGTATGGAATCGTTACAATAATCATTGTATAAGGACTCAAGCATGGAACACGCCGGAGGGATTATTCGCGGCCGGAAAGATAATGAAACTAACCTTACCGCTTCACAGAAACGGAGCAACAGAATGGGAGATAAGGGCGCGAATCTGGATCAATGACTTTTTGGAGTTGAGCGGTCATCAGGCCATGCTACTCGCAAGACTGATGGACGAGTATCCGCCGCCGGGCTCGGATGTCGAACTATTGGATTTACCGGCAGGTGCATCGAATCCATCTATAACCGGCGAAAAGGCTGCGCCCTCAACGGCAATTACGAAAGCAAAGACTCTGACAATAGAGGGCCATGCTCCCGCGCCCGTTGACATCATGGGAATCCCGGTGGTTCCTTTCGAATCCTATGATCAAGCGCTTGAATGTGTTGAAGAAATCATCGAATCGAATTCCAAATCGTTCTGGGTAGCCATCAATCCGATCAAGGTTTATCACGCCTGGCACGATCCCGAGTTGAAGAATCTTCTGTTACGGACAGATGTCGGTATTTGCGATGGCGTGGGTATCTCGATGGCTTCTAAAATCCTCAACGGACAAAGCATCGAGCGGTGTACCGGATGTGATCTATTCTTTAGACTCCTTTCCCTCGCCAGCCGGAAAGGGTGGGGTGTTTACCTATTAGGCGCTTCCCCTGAATCGAATGCTGCCGCACGCTTGGAATTACAGAAGTCATATCCCAACCTGCAGATAGTCGGTTGGCAGGACGGATATTTCAATGATTCGCGCACAATTGTCGAGAAGATCAATCGCAGCGGAGCGAAGCTGCTTTTCGTGGCTATGGGATCCCCAAAGCAGGAATACTGGATCGAGCGACATCGGCAGGACCTAAAGGCGAATATCTGTATGGGCGTCGGAGGAAGTTTCGATATCGCAGCGGGTCGACTCGTAAGAGCTCCGAAGGTTTTCCGCGTGACCGGTACTGAATTTCTATACCGGCTTCTCAGTGAACCCCGAAAAAGATGGCGAATACAAAAAGTCCTTATACCCTATTTCTTTCGAGTCGTCGAGAAGAAACTTGTTGATCTCTTTATTTCTGATGAGGGTGGCATTGGCCAAGTCAGGCAATAGCTGTGTCCAAGCTATTCGGTACAGGTCACACAAAGAAAGAAACAAAGGAAAAAATCCAAAAGCATAGGGGGCATGTTAATAATTTAAAAAAGATGATAAGTAAATGCCCTATAGAATATTAACAAAGAGAAGATGTTCAAGGGGTAAATACGATGGATAATTCGAAGAATAAAGCTAAACCCATAGAACAAGTCATAGCGAAGTATGCGAATAAGGTGCATGGTATGAATAATTCGAAAAATAAAGCTAATGGCCGCGTCAACACCAATTCGACAGGGGGAGGATTCCAGTGCAATCCGGATCCGATTGTGCAAGAAAGGGATTATTCTGATAAGCCCGGCAGAAAAGAGCAAACATCAGAGATCGTACTCGCCTCCGAAAAGACGAAGGTTGTATCTAATGTGACAGCATGGCCCAATCAGTTTGCAGGAACGGGCAGACCCAACCAGGCAGCCCCACTTGGGAGTGATATCATAAGCTCGTTGCTTCGTTTCAAATGGACGGTTCTCATCATTTTTGTTTTGGTGTCTGTACCTGCAATTGTTTTTATCTGGACGCAGATCATACCCAAATATCGGGCCCGAGCGGAATTACGTGTTCGGCCGTATATCCCGCGTCTGGTTTTTCGGACAGAGGATAGTGGACCGATTCCTTTTTATAATTCATTTGTAAACACTCAAGTCACCATTATGAGGAGTCCAACCGTTCTGCAACGCGTGCTGGATCAGCCGGATGTTCGGGGGACACAGTGGTATAGAAATCCTCAAAAATCACTTATGGAGCGTTTACGCGGGAGCATAGATCCTCCTCTGGAAAGGCTCCGGGATACTCTTACGGTTCGTCCTCGTCGGGGAACTGAAGTCATCGATGTGGACTTTCTCGATCCCAGTGCAAAAGACGCTAAGATTATAGTCGATACTGTCTTGGACCAGTATGTAGAATATATTGGAGAAATGTCCGATGAGGATGAGGAAAAACTTTACCGTCAGTTGGTAGAAAAGTATGAATCCTTGGAAAAAGAAATTCTGGGGAGGGAGAGCACCATTGCCGGACTTGTCAAATCGCTTAAGACACACAATCCCGAGTCCCTTGTATCCATCCAAAGGATTCGTCTGGATGACACGAAAGCCCGTCTCAGCGCACTACGACAGAATATTGCCTTATTGGAATCAACGATTGATGACAGCAATAATCCGGTTTTTATCGTTGCTGATACACAAGAAGTAAAGCAACCAAAATATTATGTGGATCCGGATTGGCGCAATTTAGAACTCAACGCCAAGACTCTTCGACACCAGATAGCCACCAGTGGACTTACCCCTAAGCATCCGGATATGATGAAGATGCAAAAGGACCTGGAGTTTGCCGAAGAAATGCTTCGGCTACAGGAAAAGCGATTGGACGAGCAGTGGGGTAACCGACTGGAAGATACGCCAGAAGCACCGATAACAATCGCTCAATGGCGCAACCAACCAATTAACGTGCTTGGAGAAACCGTACTAAGTACGATGACAGGTAATCCTCTTGTAGGACAAAGCTCCGTACCCATCAGTCATTTGGGCAACCAGTCGATGAATGTACTTGAAACGCCCATAACAACGACTCATACAGGCGTACCTGATTTAGGGCAGGGCTTATTATTCGTGGAGCAGCAATTAGTCCGGGCAAAACGTCAGGAGCAGCTTTTGATCGATGAGCTGAATAAACAAGAGGCGGAATTTAACGAACTTTTCGATACCGCCCGATTACTCGCGGAGGAGCAAAACGCGTTGAATCACAAACGCACGACATTTGATGCGGTTAGTCAGCGCTTAGAGCAGAAAAATATTGAGAGAAATGTCCAGGATGTCATTGCTAAAATCGAGGTGTTGACGGAAGCTTTCGTACCTTCCTCGCCTCAAGGTGACCGTCGGATAGTGTTCACTGCTATGGTGTTGGTCATGGGCTTAGGGGTAGGGGGGGGCGTGGGCTTCCTACGAGCCACAAGAGGACAGTCT